>ERZ1026860.207-NODE-207-length-45362-cov-80.302977_pt1 | contig 45362 bp, 50 predicted proteins | sample MGYA00380160_ERZ1026860 | MGnify/ENA primary metagenome ERZ1026860 (study PRJEB33269, sample SAMEA4719796) | human gut metagenome | biome: human-associated habitat; feature: organic feature; material: feces | place: Cameroon | collected 2013-10 ... | reverse complement strand
GTAGCGGGGGAAGGACATTTCACGGGGGAATTCGGACACTCTCACCCCCAACTGAAAGCCGTCCAGGGCAGGCGGACCGGGGCGTTTGGCGCAAATTTGGCGCACGCCAAGCCTTCTTCCGGACGGTTTTCCTCTCCTTGTTCGCTTATTGTTTTTCATTAACCTTTTATTGTTTGCAAAAATATGCTATGTTTGCATAATAACTCATAAAAAATTTGTTTTGTAACATCAGGGAAAGGTCACGCCGCGAGGCGCGGCCTTTCCTATTGCTTCTCAGGAATATAGATACAGATGCCTGAGATTAGCCAATGAGCATCTTCCCCACCATATACATAAGCGGCAGGAATCTCTGTTATCCTCAAATCAGCGATGCCATTCGCACCCAAAGCCTTTGCCGCATCAACAGCTTCCTGCAATAAATCTTCACCAGATAATTTTTCTTTGGAGAAAGCCTCTTTTGGTTGTCCCTTGTAGTAAGCATAGTTATCCCTTTCATTAAATGTGACATCAGTTTTTTCTTTGCCGTTTTGGATAATGGCAGGGAAAACTTTTACTGATAAATCGCCCAATGCAGTAAACTCTCCTGGATATGGATCAGGGCTCAAGAAAAAACCTTTCTCCACAAAAGGACGATAATCTAAAAACAAGGTTTGGACAATTCTATCTCTTTGTTGTGTAACGGCACAACTCGAAAGCAGAGAAAGCGATGCCAAGATAATTAAGACTTTTTTCATATCGGAACATTATTGCTTTTCCAGGATGGAGAGGAGACGGCCTATCTGGGCGTCCTTCTCCTTGATCTGGGCGTCCTTCTCCTTGATGCGTTCGTCGAGGAGCTCGATCTGGGCGCGGAGGACATCGGGGCTGTCGGAATAATATTGGCGGTTGTCGATGGTGTTGCCTATATTATTGTTACTATTGATAAAACCTTGATTGTTATCGGCGAAGTGGTGTGAATTATCCCTAAGCATACTACCTTCCCCTGTCATCAGCCACCCACGGTCAAATTCAGGAAATACAGATAAAATCTTACTCGCCATTGCCGGAGAGATAGACTTTGTTTTTCCCTTTAATATGTCATAAATAGCCTGAGGACGATCTAGTCCAATCCTCTCAGCCAGTTGTTTAGCATTCAACTTCGTATAAGTCAATACCTTTGCGATAACTTCTGTCATAGTCTAAAAAATCTTTAAGAATATTTCTGTAAATTTTCTTGATAATACAGATTTAATCTGTATCTTTGCAGTGTAAACACAAACGATATACAAATGATATACATTCTTAAATGAGCGAAGATAATAATAAAATATTCACAAAACAAATGAGTTATGAGTGCAGACAAGAAAATGGAAAGGACCTCAGTGGGCATCTGGAGGGTGTTCGCGGTGGTGGTCGCAGTGGCGTTGATGGTGAACGCGGTGCAGGCGGTTGCGGGGAAGGCGGAGTTCGCGTGGTGGCACCTGGGGACGCTGGGGATAGCGATGAGTTTCGGGGAGGCAACACAGGCCATCGGAAGGCTAAAGGCGGTCGCAAGGCTTTTGAGGCTGCGATGGCGTGGCTGTTCAATCCGGAAAGCAATCCGGACGCGTGGATGCTGAGCGGGGTGGTCACCAGGGACTGGGCTGGCAGTCACATTCGTTAATATTCATTGGTTATGGAAAAATATGATGTAAACAGGGACAAGTTCATCGATCTGATGGCAAAGCACTATCTGGATGCAGGGGTGAACATTGTCGGGCTTTGGCACAAGGCGCAGATGGGCGAGGACATCAGGCCGATCGCGAGGAAGTTCATCGCTGATAGATTGGAGCAATGCCTTACGGCTTGGGAGTGCGCTGCCGGTGTGTGGAGACTTGACAAGGGTGGGATGCCGGAGCGTGATCCCGGAAAGTGGGACTGGGATGAGCTTGTGAAATTCATTATGGTGACACTTGAGGAGGATGTGGTCTGATATGTTGGTTCATTACATAGTGGAAGGAGTGATGCTGGTCGGTGTGGTTGCGCTGTACTGGTGGGCGTTCAAGGAGGAATTCAAGGATGATGACACATAGGTCTTGGCAAATCTATCAATTGAGGTCCTGAGAGACCTACAACCGTAGCGCCGTGAGGCGTGAACAATCCCGCGATGCTCTGTGGAGAGTTACTCAAAAGCGCAGCAGGCACAAATAACCTTTTTTGCCAAAAATCATAAGTTTTAGTCATTACCGGTTCGAGTCCGGCGCGGGATCTATTATGAGAAAAGGATGCATATACAGCGAATGGCAGAACAACCTTGGGCGTGGCGTTCGGGCAGGGCGATTGCGTTGGGTGGCGGAGATAACCATCAGAGGGAAAAGATATCGCTTTCGGTCAACGAACTACGCCAATGCGGTTCACTGGCTTGAGAAAATGTCGGAAACAACAGTTTAATTTTAATTGCGGCGTTAAGGAGCGCCGAACGGTAAGACCGATGCCTTTACTGACAGCCGGGAAAGACCGGCAACTCCCCGGAAAGGGCAGGATATGGGTCCCTGCCAGCACGTAGGCAGACTTGCGTAGGATGTAAAGCCCAGGAGGGCGGGGTCTGCTCCGAAAGCGTCGCGCGATGTGAGCGGTTCGATTCCGTTCCCGGGGGCGAAACAGGTTCTTTGAAATACTGGAATTGCCGTTAGAAGAGAGGAGAGATGGCAAACTTGCGCCTTTTTGCAAAATCAGGAATCGTTCCTTATCTTTGTAAAAGACCAAAACACTTTGGACATGGGTAACATAGAGAAACAACTTCGCTATTACAAAGACAACGAAGCGTCTCTGCTCAAAGAATACGAGGGGACTTTTGTTGTCATATCGAACAATTTGGAAATCGACGCTTTCGGCACGATGAAAGAGGCATACGATTTCGGGTGCGAGCATTACGGACTCGGTAATTTCCTGCTCAGGGAGTGCCGTAAGAAGAATACCCGCAAAGTCAATATAGTAACACCAAGCGTAACTGTTCTATGATAACAGCATACACCCACCACTACAACTCCGTCCAAAGTAGGATTATCGTTGATTGTCGGATTTCTCTGCCGAACTCGGAGCCAGAGGAAGGGAGCGAACAGAAAGCGCTATGGGACACGGGAGCCATGGTCACATGTATATCCACTAAATTGGCCACGGATCTTGGACTCTCGGCCACCGACGAGACAATGGTGGTCGGAGCCAACAACGAGCCTTTCAAGGTTCCGACATATTGCGTTCAGATCATGATGGGTAATTTTGTCATTCCAATTCACAACGTGATTGGATTGCCGATGGACGGAAACGAACACAGTATGATAATAGGAATGGACATCATCTCCCAAGGGGATTTGTCAATAACTAATTACAGTGGCAGAACCGTCATCTCGTTCAGAACCCCATCCTTGGAGACAATTGACTACGTCAGCGAAATAGAGATCCAGAACAAATGCAATAAGCTTCATGCTATCAACATAAAGACAAAGCGTCCGGACAAGTGTGCTTGCGGAAGCGGTAAGGATTACAAGAACTGTCACGGGAGCAGCGTCTACACGAAAAACAATAGATAGCCTTCATCTTACTCGAATCAAGCGGCAATTCCAGTGTTTTGGAGTTGCCGCTTAATTTATTGTGTTATGAATGGAAAAGTTAGATTCGTTGTCACGGCCACGTACTACAACATCATCGACCAGTGGTACTTCGACACGGTCGAGAAGGCGAGGGAGAAATACTCTGAGCTCCTGGTCACCAGACCGAAATGGGAGATCAGGGCCGAGAAAGAGGAGACTGTCCCGCAAGGGTCAGGATAGCCCGGTTGATGAACTCGGTCTTGTTGCCTTGGTAAGAGGAGAGGAACGCGTCAACCTCGGGGGTGGACTGGAAGGTGTAGGACTTTCCGTGGGGCTTGGACTTGCGGCCAGCGCCGGAACGGGCACCGCCCCAGGACGGAGACTCGGAAGGAGTTTGTGAAGATGACAGATTTTTGTTTTGCATACAATTATTTTTCAAGTTAATTTCAATTTATTTCGTTGATTATCAGTAAATATTCATACAATGAACATCAAGAAGATTTGGGAGACCGCGGGCCAGAAACAGCGGAATGATTTGTTGACGTTGATCGTGATGGACGGGGTGTCGTACCCAACGGCATATTCCTGGTGCAACGGGACGAGGCGGCCTAAGCCGCTCTATCAGGAGAACATCAGGAAGTACGTCAAGGATGTCTTCGGGGTCGAGGAGTCCGTGGAGGAGTTGTTTCCTGAAAAGCGGTAGGCTATGTACGCCGACAAGGATTCAAGAGGTCTGGTCTCGGTGTTCGAGATGGACAGGCCGGAATGGTCGGCACTGCGCGGGGCGTGCCAGATGGCCGTGCAGCTTTGGGAAGTCCAGTTGATGGAGTTCGCAGGGCTTGAACCGGCACGGATGCAGACTTGGGAGATCCAGCGCAAATGCTACCTTGAGCAAAGCATCGGCATCGCAAGGAAGCTGATTTTCGAGATAGACCAGGCTAACGAGAGAGTGGACGATGATTCCTGCAAAAGGATATTCGAGAGTGCGGACAATGGCCAGGCCATAGATTTATTTGACTTATGATCCCTGACTATGTAAAAGACCAGATCAAGGAGCGGGACATCGTCTCGATCATCCAGGACGAGGGCGTGGAGCTCAAGCGGGAAGGCAGCCACTACAAATGCTGTTGCCCCTTCCACGGGGAGAAGACTCCTTCGTTCGTGGTGACACCATCGAGGAATATGTACCACTGCTTCGGTTGCGGACGCACAGGCGACGCCATCAGCTTTGTGATGGAGAGGCGCGGGATGACGTTCTACGAGGCGGTGGAGCATCTTGCCGGACGGTTGGGAATCGACTACGAGAAGAAGGAGCCTACACCGGAGGAGAAGGCGGCGGAGTTCAGACGGTCGCAACTGATGACGGTGAACAAGCTGGCCTCCGAGTGGTTCATCCAACGGTACAAGGAATCACCTGGAGCCAAGGAATATATCCTGAAGAAGCGCGGGATCAAAGCCGAGACCGCCGAGCTGTTCTGCATCGGCTACGCTCCAGAGAAAGGAGGCCTGAAACAGTACCTGACGGGACTTGGATGGAAGGAGGACGTGCTGCTTGCGGCAGGACTGGTCAAGAGGAACGAGGACACCGGGCAGGTCTATGACTCGTTCAGGCACAGGATAATGTTTCCGGTGTTCTGGACAAGCGGCTACATAGCGGGTTTTTCCGGACGGTACATCGGTGACAAGCCGGGCGTTCCCAAGTACCTGAACACCGGGGAGACTGAACTGTACAAGAAGAAGGGAATCCTTTTCGGGTGGCTCCAGGCGAATATGCAGATCTACGCCACGAAGCAGGCTTACCTTGTCGAGGGCAATCTGGACGTATGCCGGTTGCACGAGATCGGGGTGAAGAATGCCGTGGCTCCGTGCGGAACGGCTTTGACTCAGGACCAGATCGACCTGCTGAAATCCAGGGCCGAAAGGGTCACGATCATCGGGGACACAGACGAGGCCGGTATCGAGGCGGTCCAGAAGAACGCCAAGCTGATGACGGAGGCGGGGCTTTCGGTCAGTGTGATGGAGTTGCCGCCGGAGCTTGGCAAGGATGCTGATGAGTTCTTCCGGACACATCAGCACGAATTTGACGAATGCAACCTCCAGAGGACGAACGATTATATTCCTTGGATCTGCAAGAGATGGATGGAAGCAGCCGCTTCGCAGACGGAGAAGGCCGCCGTGATCACCGAGGTCTGCAAGCTGCTGGCAAAGGTGCCGGACCAGAGTTCGGCGGATATGTACAGGGAGACCTTCACGAAGACCTACAAGTTCGGCAAGATCTGGAACCAGGAATATTTCAAGGCCAAGAATGATCAGGAGCGGGCGGAGGCGAAAGAGGACGGAACCAAGGAGATGCTCCAGAACTATGGCTTCTACGTCAAGAACAACTGCTACTATGGGGCTTCAAGATCCGGGAACGATGTGAGGTGGAGCAACTTCACGATGACTCCGATCCTGCACATCCGGGATGAGAAGAACGCAAGGAGAATCTTCATGCTGCGGAATGTCAAGATGCAGGAGGCGGTGGTGAAGCTGAACCAGAGCGAGCTCGTGTCGTTCACGGATTTCAAAACGAGGGTCGAGACGGCCGGGAACTATGTCTGGGAGGCAACGGCCAACGAGCTTACCTCACTGAAGAAGTTCCTCTATGACGGCACGCCTTCGGCTGATGAGATCAAGCAGCTGGGTTGGCAGAAGAAGTGGGGCTTCTATGCCTGGGGCAACGGCGGCCTTGACAACGGCACGTTCAAGCCGGTGGACAAGTACGGAATCATCGACATCAAGGGGCAGAAGTTCTATCTTCCTGGTTGCGCGCTGGACACAAGGGACAACACCCAAGGCTACCAGCTGGCAAGGAAATTTGTCTATACGGAGGCCAACACCATCACGCTGCGGGAATATTCAGAAAAACTCATCACCGTGTTCGGTGACAACGCCAAGGTGGCGCTTTGCTTCCTGTTCGCATCGCTGTTCAAGGACGTTGTGACATCGGTGACGACATCGTTCCCCATTCTGGATCTGTTCGGCCCGAAAGGCACGGGAAAGTCGGAGCTGGGTCATTCGCTGACATCATTCTTTGTAAGCAACAACATCGCGCCGAACATCAACAACACGACCAAGGCGGCTCTTGCCGAGGCGGTGGCGGAGGTGAGCAACGCGGTGGTGCATCTCGATGAATATAAGAACAACCTTGATCTGGAGAAGCGGGAGTTTCTCAAAGGAATATGGGACGGCGCGGGGCGTTCGAGGATGAATATGGACAACGACAAGAGGCGCGAGACCACGGCTGTGGACTGCGGGGTTGTGATGAGCGGTCAGGAGATGCCGACCGCCGACATCGCTCTGTTCAACCGGCTTGTGTTCCTGACGTTCAGCAAGACAACGTTCAGCGACCAGGAGAAGAGGAACTACGAGAATCTGAAGCTTATCGAGAAGCGAGGGCTTACGCATCTGACGAACCAGTTGTTGCAGTTGCGCTCCAAGTTCCAGACGGATTTCAGAAGGGTTTGGGATGAGACGCTATCGGATATGAATGACAGGGTGCGTTCGTACAATGTCGAGGACAGGACACTGAGGAACTGGGCAATTCTGCTGGCGGCCTACCGGGCTTTGAGGACGGACATCGATGTGCCGTTTGACAGCGAGGAGATATTCAAGCTTTGCTGCAAGGGTTGTGTGGATCAGAACCAGAAGACCAAGCAGAACAACGAGCTTTCAGGCTTCTGGGAGATTGTGGAGAATCTTGTGGCGTCCGGGCAGGCGTACATCAACATCGACTATAAGCTTTGCGCCGGGGACCGTCCGTTCGCCATCAAGGAGTCGGATGTGCCGTTCGAGCCAAAGCACGGTGTGCGGTACATCTACCTGGCGTTCCAGCGGCTTTCGGCTCTCTATATGAAGGAGGGCAAGGACGTGAACGGCAAGGTGATTCCGAGGGATTCGCTGAAGTACTATCTTGAGCATTCACCGGAGTTCATAGGTACGGCCAAGTCTATGCGGTTCAAGCTGCTGGAGAACAAGACCTACGTGTCGAGCAATCCGGAGACCGGCAAGAGCCGCGTCACCACGGCGATGGTCTTTGACTATGACGCGCTGAAGGTCAATTACGGAATAGATCTGGACATCTCTACGGACACGTTGGAGATTGGTGACAACCGCACGGCGGCCAGCGCTCCCCCATCGGTCACCGAGCCAGCCGAAGCGGTTGATGCCGAACTTTGGGAGGAGTGATGGAAGACCTGAGGAGATATGTCCTGTATTCCAGGGAGCAGGAGGACGCGTTCCGGCACAGGTACGCCAATGTGATCGCGGCAAGGCGGCGGGTGTACGTGAACTGGCTGCGGAGTCTTCCTCTTCTGGTGTGGATTGACTATCTCGTTCAGGTCTCCCCACGAGACTACGAGGCTGTCATCGGCCTGATTTGCGTCTGTCATCAGGAACGCCTTGTCAGTATCACCTTTAGCTCCGACTACCGCCGGATCCGCCGTGATCCGCACACGCCGAAAGAGCTGAAAGCCGTGTTCGGGAAAAATATAATTGCGTAGAAGCCGGCTCAGAAGGGCAAAATCAAGTGATTATTTTGTAAATTATTGTCTAATAATTTGTATTTTGTTAGAATTAATACTATCTTTGTATCGGTTAAAGAAATGAGGTATGAAGTACAATGAATTAATGAGACAACTGAAAAAGGCAGGGTGCTACGACACGGGAAGGCAGCAAAGCGGACACCCCCTCTGGTTCAGTCCAAGAACAAACAAGGTGTTCAAGGTCAGCAATCACGGGACTGACGAAGTGGCGACTGGGACATTAGCACAAATCAAAAAGGCAGCGGGGATTTAATCCCCACTGTCTTACATAAAATAGAGACAGTTATGAGAAAGGTTAACGCAATTATTGAAAAGGCATCAGACGGAAACTACAGCATCTATATGGATGCCGATGATATGCCTTATCTTGTCACAGGAACAGGAAAGACTGTGGAAGAGGCACGCAAAGTGTTCGAAGATGGCTACGAGGACATCAAGAAATACTATGCTGAAACTGGAGAACCATTCGAGGAGGTCGAGTTCTGCTACCAGTACGACATTCCTTCTTTCCTTCAGGAGTATGCATATCTCATCACGCTTTCGGGACTTGAAAGAATCACTGGTGTCAACCAGAAACAACTCGGACACTACATCAGCGGCTACAGGCATCCGTCCGCCAAGACAGCCAAGAAAATTGAGGACGGTATCAGAAGATTAGGACAAACATTTTCGTCTGTCAAATTCGCTTGATTGCAATCGGCCTTCGGGCCAAGCGAGTACTTCATTTCATTTTCTTTGACAGGCTGGCGGCATCCGAAAGGGTGCCGCTTTTTCGTAAACACATTCGCAATACAAACGCAATACATTTTTCACGAAATAGTAGGAAGTCAAACTAAGAATGACTAACTTTGCCAACGATGTTGATAGACACATTTGAATGGAGACAATGAAACGCCACGTCTCATCCATCTCCGCCTATAGAGCTCGGTTTCTCACAAAAACCGAGCTCTTTGAAATCTACGCAGCCTTGAAGTGCTGCGCTTATTCAAATGTTTACATTTATCTACATCAAAAACTCAGAGGAGCAAGGCTCCGAAGAGTATGTATTTTGCCCCATATCACAACGATAAAAGAATTGAGTTATGGTTATTGAAGCGGTTATCGAAAGAGCGACGGACGGAACTTTCAACGTCTATTGCAGCAAGGAAATATTCTCTGGCGCTGGAGCCACCATCGAGGAGGCAAAGGCTGATATGATGCAGCAGATCAGGTTCTACAAGGAGACGGCTATCGCAGAAGGGTTCAAGTACCCAGCTTTCCTTGACGGGGAATATTCATTCTCCTACAAGATTGACGCGGTCTCGTTGATGCAGTACTATGTCAATTCGGGTATCCTCTCATTAGCCGGCCTCGAAAAACTAACCGGCATCAACCAAAAGCAGCTTTGGGGATACATCAACGGAACCAAGCCACGGAAAGCTCAGGAAGAAAGAATCGAATCCGGATTCCGCGCGCTGGACAAAGACCTGAACGCCATATTCGCGTAATTGTTTGGTAGCATTACTTAGTATGGTGCGGCCCTGGGAGTTTCTTCCGGGGCTTTTCTTTTGGAAAAGGGCGGATGAAGATATGGATTCTTCATTCGCCCTTACAATTTTTATTGGAGGGAAGTGCGTGGAATGGGGTTTTCAAAGGGACAAAGCGAAAACCATAAGCAAATAGAGTGGATTTGCTTACGATTTTCACCAAGAGGGTGATTTTCGGGGGAAATGGGGAAAATGAGGAAAATCGGAGTGGTTGTGCCAAAATTTGGCACAAGTAGGATAACTATTTTCACATATATTCAAATAGAACAAAAGTTTATCTTGTGTATCTATTGTAGTTCTTCAATAAATTACGTAAATTAGTGAAAAATTATTTTGCTGAGGAAACGAAAAAACCCAACTACACTAACTACACTAACTACACTTGAAGTAAATGAATGAATATTAACGAAATAAGGTGTAGTTGCGGTGTAGTTGAAGAACTACACTCCAACTACATTCAACTACACTTGCGGTGACTCCAACTACACTAACTACACATTTTCGAGGGTCAACTACACCTCGTTTTTGGTTAACTCATTGAAAATCAAACATAGCTTCAAGTGTAGTTGGTGTAGTTGCTGTTTTTGCGAAAAATGTGGCTATAATATTTGATGAACTGTGAAATGCTCGGTGTCAAATTGAAAGTGGATTCGCCGATGATGGCGGATTATCTGGCTTACCTGTTCCCGCCTGACAGTCCGGGCGGGCCTCTGAAAGTCTATGCCCGAAACAGCATAGGCAGGCTTCTCGTGGCTCATTGCAAGGTGGCGGAGGGTCCGGTGGCTCTGGAAGGCGACAAGGTCGTGGATCTGGAGTTGCCAAGCGACATCGCCACGGCTCCTATGAGGGATAAGTTCCTTTATTATGACAAGTACAGCACGGTGGCGTTGAATATGGCGATCAACGCCTTCTTCGACATCGAGTTCAAGCAGTACTACCTTGCCGGCTACGAGCTCGGAGTCCAGAAGAAGGACATAGTCACCGCGTTCATCGTGTCGAGGGGATTGTTCAGCACCGACTATTTCGACGCGCTGCACAAGAGGATCTACAGGCAATCGCAACAGACGCTGGACAAACTGGTGAAGAAACTTATCAACAAGGTGGATTACATCAACAGCAGTATAAACATAAACGGATTGAAAGATGATCAGAATCATTGACTCATTGCAGGCCCAGAGCCTTGACAGACAGGATGGAGTCTGGCATAAACTTGCGCTCGTTCCAGGAACCGCCACCATCGAGCGGTCAGAGAAGACGGAGGATGCCGGAAGGCTGGCCACCGTCAAGATCAACGCCACGCTTTCGGAGTCCTCGGAGATTATGAGGGACAACCTTATATTAAAGGTAGGATTCTGCCACGGGGACGATGAGACCTACGGCACCGAGGACTTGCCTCTTGCCTTCGAGGTCAACGAAACCAACACCTTGAAGCTGTCCAGCTCGTATCAATTCCCTGTCTTTTAGCGTGTCCTTTCCTTACGGGTGTCTCGCTGGTATCTTTGCGTAAACATTGATTAACAAGATGAAAGCAGACACATTCCAACTGGCAAGGGACATCGTTCAGGGAAAGTGGCTGGTCTCCAATCCGGAGCAGCTGCTTCCTATCGCTCGTGCTTTCCTCAGCAAGACTCCGGTTGAGATGGAGGTGAAGTCGTCGGAGGTCTCCACCGTGGCCGATTCCGGTACGCAGACCGAGGAATCCAAGAGTGTCGCCATTGTTCCGCTTCACGGCACGATGACTAAATACGACACCTGCACAAGTCATGGAACTTCGTTCATAGCAAACAAACTCCGGGAGATGGCCGATGACGAAAATGTCATCGGTCTCGTCCTGGACATAGACTCCCCTGGCGGAAGCTGTTCGGCCATTCCTCCGATGCTTGAGGCGATCGGTTACGCCCGATCCAAAGGAAAGCCGGTCTATGTCCACGCCGACTGTTGCGCTTCTGCCGCCTACTGGGTGGCTTCACAGTGCGACGCCATCTATATGGACAACGACCTTTCCGAGGTCGGCTCCATCGGAGCGATGGCAGTCTTCGTGGACAATTCGGCCACCCACCCAATCACCGGTGAAAGGACTTTGGTAATCTACGCCGATGAGTCCTCAGAGAAGAACAGGGCCTATAGGGAAGCTTTGGCCGGAAACTACGAGGCTGTCAAAGCCGAACTCAAACCGCTGGTGGAGCAATTCCAGAATGCGGTCGTGTCCGGAAGGCCGAATATTCAGAAAGAGGAGAAAGGAGTTCTGAGCGGCGCGATGTTCGGCACCGCTGAGGCGTTGCGCCTGAATATGGCCGATGCCAAGAAGACCCTTTCCGAGACCATCGAGGCGGTCTTCGCACTCACAAGCGTTTAACCAATCTTTTTCATAATGGATAAGAAAACTCTCAACAATTCCAAGATGGGCCGGCTTGTGGCCCGTCTCTTCGGCAAGAGCGAGCTTGACGTCAAGGACGGCAAGGTTTCCCTTTCCGATCAGGAGCGGCAGAAGGTTCTGGAGAACTACGGCCAGGACTTTCTCGACAAACTGGAAAGCATCAACCTCGATGAGGAGGGTGATGCCGTGACCCTTTTCAACGCCGCCGTGGCCGCTAAGACAGAGGAGGCCACCAAGGCGCTTAAAGAGCAGGTGAAGAAGCTTCAGAATGACGTTGTCTCATTGGCTTCCGAGCCGGAGCCTAAGCCGGCTGCCACGGCAGTTCCTGCGTCCAAGGAGGCCAAGGTCTTTGCCATCAATATGGCGGCGGCACACAACAAGATCGTGAAGGAAGCCCTTGATTCCGTCAATCCTTACGCTTTCACGGCGATGGAAGACGCGTCTATCGACATCACGGATCTCAACGCCGAGTTCAAGATGACGATGCCTCCTAAGATGAAGCTTGAGCTTCTGAACAAGAGGATCTACAACGGATTCGATGACGCCAAGCATATGACCCGCATCCAGTCCAACACGGACTACATCGCAAGCGCGGCCATTATGTCCGAGGTCTCACAGCAGTTCACACCGAAATGGACTCCTAAGGGAGCGGCCAAGTTCACTCCGATCAGGATTCCTTATCGCCGTCACAAGCTGAACGTGCTGATCCAGCCGGCCGATGTGCTCAAGAGCTGGCTGCTCTATCTCTACGAGCAGGGCAAGACTATGGCGGATATGCCTATCACCCGCTACATCATCGAGAACCACATCCTGCCTAAGGTGCTGGATGACATCACCATCTCGATGATCGCAAAGGGTAAGTTCATCGATGCTGGCGTTGTCGCTGACGGTGACGCGGGCAAGGCCGCCAAGAACTCTATGGACGGTTTCGAGACCATCCTTGTGGAGGGCAAGTCCGATGAGAACTGCAAGATCAACTACTACAAGGCGGCGGCCGACCCGATGGCGATGTCGGACTCCGAACTCCTCGCCTACATAGACGGCTTCGTGGACAGCATCTCCGGACTGTTCGCCCACATCGTGACCATCCACTGCTCCGAGCAGTTGCTGACACGCTACAAGAGGGCTGACTTCGCCGTGAACGGCAAGTACACCGGATTCGAGAATGACGGAAGCATCCGTTTCACGAACTTCCATCTCGTGCCTCTCAAGTCAATGTACAACTCCCCTATCATCTTCGCGACTCCGAAAGAGAACTTCGTGGAGCTGGTTGACCTCTCAAAGGCGGAGAACTGCATCGTCAAGATCGAGGAGCAGAACTACGATGTGAAGGTGTTCGGTGAATATTCCCTCTCAACGGGATTCAAGATCGCCGAGGCTGTCTATGCCGCTGTTCCGGACGGCTACACTCCGGTCGAGAGCATCGTTTCGGATGTTCCGGACACCGACAAGTGGGAGAACGGAAAGAAGGCTGCTGACAACACCAAGGATCAGGGTTCAGAGACCAACCCGGATCAGGGTCAAGGCGGTGCATAACCAAATAACAAGCGTGAATTATGGCTTACGTTAAATCATCAATTCCAAGACCTGGTGACGGCGCTGGTTGCGCCGCCACCAGAAAATCACAGATCATCCTCGTAGATGTGGAGGATGTCGCCAGCGAACCGGCAAGAGAGGTTGGCAACTGCGTTGTAACTGGAAACCTCACATTGAAGACCGGCGCAAAGGCAATCTCCATCTATGCCACGGCTTCCACGATTCAGGTCACCGAGGAACTTTCCGGAGATCCGGACGCCGAGGGGATCAAGACCGGTATCGTGTTCGACCACCCGGGCAACTCAGTGGCCATCAAGAATTTCATCGAGCTCTTCAAGAACCGTGGCGTGATCGCCATCGTGCAGGAGTGCGACGGAACAACTGCTGGCCGTCCTCAGATTATGGGACGTGTCTGCAACCCGCTCAGGTTGTCTCTTGAGACCAAGATGGACGGTGAGGCGACCAAGAGGACTCTTACCTGGAAGCAGGCGTTGCCTGACAAGTTCCTGGCCGGTGAATATGCCGGAGAGATGCCGGAGATCGCCGAGGACGCCACAAGCGCGACCGGAGGAGCTTAGCGGATGTCTGAGATCGACACAAAAGCCGTCGAAGGCAAGGTTGCGGGCAACCCTGTAAGCGGCGGAACGAATCTGGTTGTCTGTGCCTACGAGGGCACGGACGGCCAGTTGTCCAAAGTCTGGGAGAAGATGACAGGTGTCAAGCCTGTTGTCATCACGGTTGAACCGGACGCTGACATCCGTGACATTCTTGCCGGAATCATCGCCGACAACAATATCTCCGATGATTTCATCCTCGTGCCGGCCAACTGCGTTCCTTGCGCCAAGATTTCCATCGGAGAACTGGCCACACCGCTTGTGTTCCTTGACGTTCAAGGCAACAAGGTTTTCAGCGAAAGGCTGCCGAAACCGTTCTCCAAGGAGAAACTCGTGGAGATGCTTCCGGCGCAAGACCAGACAGCGGAGGAGTTCCTGAAGGACTACTTCAAGAAGAATCTCCATAGACCGGTCGAGGCCGGATTCCGGTTCGGCAACATCGTGACTCCGGTCTATCGCGCGAATCCTTGCGAACATCTTGTCATCGAGGCGTTCGTCCGCAAGAAGTTCGTGTTCGCCACTCCTCAAGGCTATGCGGCCATCACACATCTGATTGACCAGTACCTGCTGAATGAGTAACGAGATTGACAGATGGATATGTTCGGGAGCCGAGGTCACTGAAGGACTTCGGCTCTTGAGCATATACGCGCCCAACAAGTGGCTCGACGCTCTTGTCAGGAAAGCGCCGAAGGAATATTCACACCTCCTGAAGAAAGCTTTGCTTCCGTTCGCCACAGAGGTTCCGTTCTCGCAGACATTGACGAAAGGCGGGCGGTTCCGGGAAGACTGGCCGTTCCTCTCCGAACCTGATTGCCCGACCGAACTGAAGGCCCTTGCCGCGGATATGATCACATCGTGGCACAACTATGTCAACGCCCACGAGGATCTGTTCAAATGCACCACTCCGGAAGAGTGCTTCGAGGCCGCGGAAAAAACTGTAAGAAATTTTTATCAAAATTCAGTTTCCCGCACTGAATTTCAATACTACAAGGAGCATCACCGGATTCTTGGCAAACATCCGATTTTCGCCTTGACAAAGAAACTGGAGAATCTGAGACGAATGCCGATCACCGAGCTAATCCGGAAAAGGCGCAATGTCCAGGATTCCATCTGGCGCGCGGAGCGGGAAATCAAGAAAGGCGACCGCCCTGACCTGAAAGTGTCAAGAGAGGAAAGGCTTTCCCGCCTGAAGATGACGCTCGATGAGATAAACCGAATGATTGAAGAATATGAAGGAACTGACAACCGAACTTCTCGATGATCTTTCATCCCTTGCGGCCATCGGCTGGACTGATGCCGAACTGGCCGGATTCCTTGACATCACAGAAAGGCAATTGGATGTCATCTTGGCTGATCCCGTCACGATAGATGATCAGCGGATCAGCAACGCCATCAAACGCGGCCAGCTGGAGAAGAGGGCCAAGATCGAACTTGCCGTCGTGCGTGGAGCTATGGGTGGCGACGCCGACTCCATCGAGCAGTTCCGCGACATTGTCCGGGACAAAAGCTTCACCATCTCAAAGCTGGATCTGTTCGGAGGTGCCGAGAAAGAAGGCGCTTTCGAGAAGATTCAGGAATATATCGCCTCCGGCTCAAAGGGCAACCTTTCCGACAAGGAACAGATCTACATCGACCTGCTGACGCTGATATATTCATTGGACGGCCAGTATGGCAAAAGGAGGACTATCAAGTTCCTGACCAGCGCCCCTTTCGGCATTCCCTACCAACGGGCCGCGGACATATATTCAGAAGCCGTGGAACTCTTCTACTGCAACCGCAAGGTCTCCAAGGAGGCGATGCGCAACAAGATGGCGGATCAGTTCGACACTCTCTATGTCGCCGCGAGGGACGCCGCCAAGACATCGAAGGACTATGCCGTGGCCGCTGAAATCCTTGCCAACAAGGCGCGTGCCCTCCAGCTGGACAAAGACGATCCGGCCAAGCTTCCGGCCGAAATCTACCAGCCGATGTTCCGCCTGCTTTCCGCCACGCCTGAATCCATCGGACTTCCGGCCGCCAACCGCGATGAGCTTGAAAGGCAGATTGACACCGTGGTCGCTCCGGAGTCTGTCAAGAGACGGCTCAAGACAGATGCCGGCATTGTTGACCTTGACATCGTAAAATACCTTGAGGATGCAAAGGAAGAGAGTTAAACCTGAATCCACACAAGCCGCCTCCGTCCAGTACCAGAACCCTTTCGCCCAAATCGTGTCGCTGGCAGGCGCCTGTCAAAACCTCAATGTCGTGGGGCGTGGCGGTGCCAAGACAACCGACATCCAGGCCGAAAGACTGCTGGATGTCATCTATGATATGCCAGGAGCGCCCGTCGTCTGGGTGGCGGACACCTTCACGAACCTGAACGCCAACATCCTTCCATCCGTTCTGGAGGGTCTGGAGCGCAAAGGCCTGCGTGAAGGTGTCCACTATGTCATCGAGAAGGAGCCGCCGACATTCACCGATGCGGAGATGGCATCCCTTCCGGACTGGCTCAAACCACATTTCTGGAAACCTTTCAACAAACTGGTCTCCTACAAACGCACGATCATCTTCTACACAGGCACCAACATCCGGTTCGGTTCCCTTGACCGCCCGGCCACCCTTGCCGGAGCCTCCTACGTCTTTGTCTTCGGAGATGAGGTGAAATATTTCCGGGAAGACAAGATCTCCAACCTGCTGAAGGCCGTCCGTGGCTACAGGCAGGAATATGGACGCAGCGTCTTCTACCGAGGGTTCAGTTTCACCACCGATATGCCGGACACCACGCACATCGGGGAATATGACTGGATCCTGAAATATGCCCACAATATGGACATCCCGGCCATCGTCCTCGTGCTGAAGGCCGGTCTGGTCTATAACGAGTGTCTCCACGAGGCGGCCGCGGCCAAGGACAAATGGCTGAAGACCCACAGCAACGAGGATCTGAACATCTATCGGAGCAAATGCCGTGTGGCCGAACAGTGGAAAGCCCGATGGACGGAACTTAGGATGCGTAAGGAAGCCAGGACGTTCTTTATGCTGGCATCCTCCTACATCAATGTGGACATTCTCACTGAGCAATGGTTCGGGGATGCCATCTCGGGTAAGCTTCCTGATCTGAACACGGCCATCCTCTCTATGCGCCCGTCCCTGGAATCAGGCGACCGCTTCTACACCTCCTTGAGTGAACGCCACTTCTATTATGATGGCACGGATGAGGAAGCCTACGATGGATTCGGACTGCTTGATCAGGAGGATTGCAGGGTGCTGAAATATCTCGATCTGGACAAACCGCTCATCGCAGGAGTGGATTTCGGGAATATGTGCTCGATGTCCATCGCCCAGAACGACATCGAGAAGGGCCGCGCGTGCATACGTGTGGTGAAGTTCCTCTACACTTTGGCTCCAGAATATGTCCCTGACCTCGGAGAGAAGTTCCGCGCCTTCTTCGCACCTGTGAGGCGCAAGACCCTGATGCTGTACTATGACCGTGCAGGCAACTCCTACAAGTCCGTGGGTGAGGATCAGGTCGGCAAGTTAAAGAAGGCTATTGAATATGATGAATCCGGCCGCCGTACAGGGTGGACGGTGCAGCTTATGTCCATCAACCAGGGCAACATCGGGCAGCCGGAGGAATATTCATTTATGCAGGAGATAATGAGTGAGCGTAATCCACGGTTGCCGGTGATTCGCATCGACGCGTATGCGGCCAAGCATCTGAAGCTGTCATTGGAGAAGGCAAGGACTGTGGTCAGGAACGGGGTTGTGTTCAAGGATAAGAAAAGCGAGAAGTTACCGGTGGAGCAGCTGCCTACGGAGTCCACCAACCCATCAGACTCATTCAAGTATCTTGTGATGACCAAGCAACTCAGAGGCGTGGCCAGCGGCAAGACGATGCTGCCGTCCTCGGCGACGGATCCTCGTGCGGTCGGGAAAAACAAGGACTGAGCGGGGCGTGCGCCATATATCACCCTCGGGAAGGAATCGCAATTGCGATTCTTCCGTTGCGCGGCCCGGGCTCTTTTGCGTCCGAAAAAGTGCGTTTTTGCCGCGGCGGGGTGCAAGGCTTTGAACCACTTGATTTTGACGGGAATATATTCACAAAACAAGCCCGTTTGGCTGAAATAGCCGAGCCTTGGGCTGTAGTTTCCGGGTTGGGCGTGGTGTCCTTTTTATCGTCTTGGGAGGTGGCTAACTTTGTGATATGAACGTATATGAAGCATTGACCCAGATGAGGCGACTGTCAGAGGAAGACAGGAGCTTCAGCTTCTCGTTTATGAGTTATAACCCCACGAAAGGCACAAGCGACGGGATCGTCTATGTCCGGCGCGGGGTGCTGAGACATAGGGAAACCAAGGAGCACAACAAGAACGCTGACATCATCGAGGGCTACACGGATCTGGAGACCGGAGAGCCGAGGCGTTTCTACCAGCCGCTTCTGATGACATTCAACGGACAAAAATTGATACTCGTATGAGCAGAATCGAAAAAATATCCGACCACACATCCGTTCTGCGGCTGAACGATGGCCGGGCTTTCGCGCTTTCCAACAGGAGGGACAGCAGTCTGGACTCCGTGTTTTGGATGGCGCAACAGAGGAACTGGGAACAGTTGCCCCAGACGATTTGCGGACAGAAGATCGTGCCGTTCGGCCACGACAACAATCTGCCGGTGCACCTAAGGGACATCCTGGACGAAAACAATCTTGGTCCGGGAATCCTTGAAAGGCAGATGGGGCTTCTCTACGGGCAGGGCGTGTTCCTTAACCGGCTGGCTTACCAGGAAGGAAACATCGTGCATAACTGGGAGGAGGACAGGGAGATCCAGGCGTGGCTGGACAGCTGGGACTATATTAGCTACATCAAGGGGTGTATGACCGATTACCTGCATCTGAAAGGGTTCTTCGATGCCAAGTATCTGGAGAAAGGCCGGAGAATAGGCAGGGAGCCAAAGATAGCCTATCTTGAGCATATTCCATCCAAGAACGCAAGGCTGGAGTGGACGGACAGCAGGGAGATCAAGGACGTGAAACACATTGTTGTCGGGGATTTCGAGCATTCCTGCGTGGGGACGGGCGTAAGGGTCTATCCGGTCTATGACAGGAAGAATCCAGGACGGTTCGGAGCGTCGGCGTCGTACAACCACACATATTCATTCGCAAGGGATTTCTATGCTGTGCCTCAGTATTGGGGAGCGTTGCGCTGGATTGTCAAGGGTTCGGAGATTCCGACCATATTCAAGTACGTGACGGACAACGGGATCAACCTTGCATATCTGGTGAAGGCTCCCAAGGAGTACTGGGAGGAAAGGCGTGACCGTCTTAGGATGGTTCATCCGACTTGGGATGACACCAAGGTGGAGAACGAGATCAGCCGGTTGACGGAGGATCTGCTGTTGCAGATGCAGGATGTGCTCAGCGGCAAGGAGAACGCTGGAAAGTTCTTCTATTCGCTCGATATGCCGTCTGAAAGCGGCGCAGGGCGTGTGTCTTGGTCCGTGGAGGCGATAGACCAGAAGATGAAGGACTTTGTGGAGGCTCAGTTGAAGATCTCGGAGGCTTCGGCATCTGCGATCACATCCGGAATGGGGCTGCATCCGTCGCTGTCGAACGTGATGGTGAACGGAAAGCTGGCTTCCGGATCTGAATTGTTGTATGCCTTCAAGCTGTTCCTGCTTTCGGACACGGAGATCGCCTCACAGACGATTCTGGAGCCGATCAACCAGGCGATAGCGTTCAATTTCCCAGGAAAGGGGCTGAAACTTGGATTCTTCCACAAGCAGTTGGAGGCGGAGGACGCTTTGATTTCATCGGCAAGGGTTAAAAATCAGTGAATATGATGGATTTGTTCAACAGAAACAGGGATGGTTCCAAGGAGTTGGAGGATCTGACCGGCCAATGGTACGCTTCCTCTCCTTTCAGGCTGATCGAGACGGAAATCCGGTTCGCCACCGATGAGGTGGCGCGGCTTGTGAGTCAGGAGGTGGTCAAGGAGGCCGCTGAGGCTTACGATGAGGATGAGAAGCCGGAACTTGTAGCCGCTGTAAGGCTTCCGGTGGCGTGTCTTGCGTTGATGCGTTACGCCAAGCTTTCATCCGTGTCACACGAATCGACCGGACGGAAGGTCAAGATCGATGACAATGAGAGAAGTCCTTACGAATGGCAGATAGACAGGGATGACAGGGCAATGAGGGAGCGGTATTTCAGGGCTCTGGACGCTTTGTACACCTACTTGGAGACTTCCGGCAACGAGAACTGGAAGGCTTCGGCCAAGAGGACGATGACGGGCGAATCCATTGTCAGGAATATTCAGGAGTTCGAGGCAGTCTATCCCATCGATGGGAGCTATTACGTCTATTATCTGCTCCAGGCGCTTGTGATCGAGCGGCAAAGGGCGGTCATAGAACCGTTTGCAGGGGATAAATGGACTTCGATCGCTGACGGTTCGGCTGATCAGAGGGTGCTTTCGCTGGCCAGAAGGGCGGCCATTCTCAGTGCGGTAATCGTGGCCGGAACGAGGTGGAGCCTTGAGGTGTTCCCTATCGAGATCGCAAGGCGGTTCTCCCCTACCTATCAGGGCAACAAGTCGAACAGGGTTGCGACCACTGATGAGATTGACTGGTATGTGGGTAATCTGAAGGCGGAGGTGAAGGACGCTTTGACGGATCTTTCGGAGCTGATCAACGAAGATAAGGTGAACCCTAAGCTTTTGCCTGTGAATGACAGGAGGAACAAATTCTTTACCACCGAGTGATGAACACGATTGAGGTTTTCGAGACCGGCAAGGTCGTGCAGGTGCCTGGTTCGTGGAGTGAGATGACTCCGGAGCAGGTGCGTGGGGTATTCCGGATCTTCGAGAGGTGTCTTAGGCGTGGGGAATCGCCGTTGGACTTCAATGTGAGGGTCTTGTGGATGCTGCTTGGGGTACGGAGGACTGTCAAGGGATGGTTCGCGGACATATTCAATGGGTCTTCTTCTGTCAGGGATGAGAATGTCTATCGGATGTGCGAGACGTTTCTGGGCTTCCTGTTCTCGGAGGAGTCGGCTGCGTTGACGTTTGATTCGGTCGCGAATCCGATGCCGGTGGTCCGGTCGGGGCTTGTGAGGCTGTACGGTCCGGGAGACTTGCTTCAGGATTTGACGTTCGGGGAGTTTCGGCACGCCTCGGCGGCTGTGAACCGGTTCTTCAAGAACCACGACATCGCTGATCTGGATGAGTGCATCGCCTTTTTGTACCGTGTGCGGTCAAGGAAGGCTAATCGGGCTGGGCGTATGGTTCCCGATGTGGATCAGCGGAACGCACGGAGGCATATTCATAGAGCATCGAGGTTGAAGGGATGGCAGAAGAACCTTGTGATGATGTGGTTTTCGGCTTGTTTGAAGTACCTTCAGACTGGTGTTCTGGAGGTTGACGGGGAGGAAATCGACTTGTCGAGGCTGTTCGCCGGAGATGAGAGCCATTCCGGGGTAAGTTTCGGGTGGAATGACCTGCTGGTCGAGGTGGCGAAGGAGAACACGCTTGGCAACATTGACAGGGTGGATGAGGAGCCGTTGTTCTCGGTGCTGTCTATTATGTGGCATAACTATAAGGAAAGAAAGAGAAATGAGCAGATTATCAAGGCTTCAAAGGCTCACTGAGTACCTTGCGGGATTGAAGATCCATTCCTGCTGGTGCTGTGGGCACATCGATCCGATTTGCACGACCGCGCAGTCGGACGCCACTTCCAAACTGGCTCATCTTTCGGGTGTGCAGGTTCTGATAGCGCGTCCGGAGGTGCATCAGCGTGGGGATTCCGATTCGTTCCGTGAAGAGCTGGGGACGGTGATCTTCGTGTTGGAGAAGGGGCTTGGGCTCGACAAGACGGAGGAGTCGGAGAATGAGCAATATTCACGGCTTCTGGAGATTGCGGATTTGATTCTGGCTTACATCGCGGAGGAGGCTTCGAGTCAGAACTGCCGCCTGGTGACGGGTTTGGCGTTGGCTTCGGTGGATGTGGTTCCGGAGGCAAGCGTCTTCGGCGGCTGGAGCGGGTACAGCATCGAACTATCATTTGAGTGATGGATGTCAGGGCGCGTTTCGTTAGTGAGATCCTTCAGGATGAGGGACAGAGGCTTCTGAGGAATCAGGGCAGGGCCATCGAGGCAAGGGTCAAGAAGCGTTCCGGGCGGCTGGAGTCGTCTAGGAGTGTTTCTGTGACCGGCGGTAGCGGCGCTTCTGGGACTTTGACGTTCGTGCACGTGGCCTACGAGCGTTTTCTGGATATGAAGCGTCTCCAGCGTGGCGGCAAGTCCGTAAAGAGCAACCGCAAGATCCACAATCGCTATGTATTCGGCGCTTTCGCCTCCATCGCCGAGCGTCTGATGTACGAGTTCACGGAGGATGTCATCGCCCGGATCCGGGAATCGGAACTGGGGCAAACGAAGTGAGAATCAAGCGGGAAGTCTTGATTATTTGGCCGGAAAGTTGTTTCTTTGTAAACACAAATGCTATGCAAACGCAATACGGAGATGATGAAGACTGTTGACATATCTGATTTCGCAAGGTTCTTGGGGCTGTCTATGCTGTCTCAAGGAATTTCGGTCAGTCCGCTGAAGCTTCAGAAGATTCTATACTACCAGCAGGCTTGGCATATGGTGTTCTTTGGTCGAGAGAATCAACTTTTCTCCGAGGCTCCGGAGGCTTGGGTGAACGGTCCTGTTTATCCAGAAATATATCGTCAATACAGGAGTTGCGTTCCGAATATGTGCGATCACCTGAAAGAGAAGGATTTCGGAGTTCAACCTAGTGATGTGCTTGCAACCATCGAGAGACTTGCTGCCAGTCTGGAATTATCGAAAGAGGAGTTGGACCTGTTTGAGTCGGTGATGCGTCTGTACGGTTCAAAGACCCAGAACCAGTTGATCCTTGTGACACACAGTGAACAACCTTGGTGTGAGGCAAGAGAAGGGCTTCTGCCTTATCAGGCTTCCAATAGGGCAATCTCATTGGACACGATGTATGCCTACTACAAGGCAAGACACGATCGTAGAGTTAATCGGGGATGAGTACGGATCTGCTTACCGAGGATGATTTCTGGGACGACATCCACGGCTTTCACGATGTCGGAGAGGGACTATCTATCGAAGACACCAACCTTTCTAAGAATGTGCCGATTGTAATCAGCTATGAACTTGCGGATATGGACAAAACCGACTATCATTTCCAACAGGAGTTCAAGTGGGATGACACAAAGGCTTATTTCCAGATAATGAAGAATATATTTTATGCTTGGGCGTAACGGAATGATTTTCCCTTTATTCTTCGATCCTTATCACGAGATTAATCCGTGAACGCGTCAAAGCAGTGGATTGATTTTTGCAAGAGGTAGAGATAACACATAATTCCGATTGAGTATGTTCTGGGGTTCTTTTGATGTTCCGATAGGAGTGATTCTCATAGTCCTGCTGATTGTGTTCTGGAAACCGGTGACAAGCAGGATCCTATTGTGGATATTCGTCATCATCACGTTCCCTTTTGTCGCATTGTGGAAGGGCATAGAGAAATTAGCCGGAATAGATAAAAGTAGCTGTGGAACATCTGATGAGGACGCAATAGAGATCGCAATAGAACGTAGATGGCTGATGAAAAAGGTTGTCCTCGCAGCGGCTGGCTTTCTGGCTATGTTCGCGATCATTATCTGGACACTTCCGTTATTCGACATATACGATTGGAAAGTGGTCGGCTGGCTATCACTCGCAGCCTTCGTATTAACCGTGATCATCGCCACCAGAACAAAGTTCTTTGATCCGCCTAAGATATAATAATCAACATTTTTGTCCTTTGCAGCCGCCTGATAGCGGCTATTTTTGTGCCATAAATCACGTGAAATTATGGCTAAAAGAATTACGGATGAGGATCTTCGGCTGAACCTGATTGTCAACGGGGACGGCGGTCGAAAGCAACTTCTTGAACTGGAAAGGCAAATAACCAGCACAAGTGCCGCTATAGAAGAGACACGGAAAAAGATGAACGCTTTTGAAGTCACAGGAAAGAAAGCCAGTCAAGAATATCAAGATTTGAGCAAGTCTTTGGAAGTTCAGCAGGCTTCACTGAAAAAATGCCAGTCTGAATTCAAGTCCCTTCAAGAAACGGTTCCTCTTACAAGCAAGACGATGAAAGAGCTTAAGCATCAAATCACCGCCACTCGTACTGCGCTTGAACGTGCGGTTCCTGGGTCAGACAATTGGATCCAGCTGAACAAACAGCTTCAAGAGACAAAAACAAGATACAAAGAACTTACAGATCAGTCAAAAGCCGTAAGTTATACGACGTGTGAGATGATGGACAAACTTAGCAAGTATGCCATTTCGCTCACATCCGCTTTTAAAGGAGCCGCCAATCTGATCAATAGGTTTACCGGTGCTCGTGATGCATTTCTGGCCTATGACGAGGCGATGACGGATGCGATGAAGACCACGGGGTTGACGAAGGATGAGATTTCTGAGCTTAGTGAAAAACTCAAGGGGATAGACACGAAGACAGCCCAGAACGAACTTCTTGGGCTTGTCCGCGCCGGTGGTAAGCTGGGAATATCCGGTCAGGAGGATTTGCTCGGATTCGCGAAGGCCGCCAACCAGATCAATGTGGCGCTTTCCGAGGATCTTGGCGGTGATGCGGAGGCAGCCATCACGGAGGTCGGAAAGATGGTCGATGTGTTCAATCTCAAGGATGAGTTCGGAATCGAGAAGGCGATGCTGAAGGTCGGTTCAGCCATCAATGAGTTGGGAGCCGCGTCAACGGCCAATGAAGGCTACATCGTGAACTTCTCCGGACGGCTTGCGGGTATCGCGCCTAACGCCAACATCAGTATCGACAAGGTGATGGGGCTTGCGGCGACACTTGACTCTTTGCATCAGCAGGCGGAAACTTCCTCCACCGCTGTGGGGCAGACCATAACCAAGATGTTCGAGAAAACAGAGACATTCGCGAATATTGCCGGAATGTCTTTGAAAGACTTTTCCGACCTCCTGAACAACGATGTCAACGAGGCATTTATCCGAGTGCTGGAAGGGATGAACAAAGGCGGTGACGGCGGAATGAAAGCCATCACCGAGGCGATGGGAGATATGGGGTTGAATGGTTCACGCGCCATTCAGGTTCTCGGCAGCCTTTCAAAACAAACCGAAACATTACGCCAGCAACAATTGATAGCGGCCGAAGCTTTCAACGAGGGTACCTCAATCACCAATGAATATGAGCTCAAAAACAACTCGTTGACGGCCACGTTGGAAAAGCAGAAGAAGGCTCTTATGGAGACGACCGTAGAAATCGGAGAGAAAATGGACCCTCTGATGTCTGAAAGTGTCGGACTTACGAATATGGGCCTGAAAGCCGTTTCCGCATTGATTGGCCCTATGGTCAAGTATCGCTACCAAATAGCCGAGATTGCGGCAGCCATATTCATCTATAACCAACGGGCGAAACTCAAGCTTGCGTATGACAAGTTGCTGGCGTTCTGGAGCAAGGAGAATAGAGACGCTTTGCTGAAACAAGCGCTTAGTCTGAAGGGTGCAAGTGTCGGTACCGCAGCTTTGTCATTGGCTCAAAATCTTCTTGTCGGCAATACCAAGGCTGCTACTATTGCATTCAAACGCCTCGGTTTGGCCATCAAAGCTAATCCTTTCGGGCTAATCCTAAGTGTCATCTCCGCCGTGGTTGTCGGTATAACCACATTTGTCAGGCGGTCAAAAGAAGCAACCAAGGAAATGACAGAGATGCGGAAAGCCGCCGCTGACACAGCCTCTGAAATCAACAGGGAAAAAGATGCGATGAATAGGCTGAAGGATGCAGTCACCTCGGCGACCATCGGGTCAAAGGAAAGGGCAGCTGCCATCAAACAGATAAACGATCAGTACGGTTCTTACCTTCCACACCTGCTTGATGAGAAAGCGTCCAATGATGAGGTTGCCGCGGCTCTTGGCATTGTCAATGACAAGCTTTCCGAGCAGATAAGGTTGAAAGGGATGCTGAACGCCAAGTCCAAACTCGATGAGGGGCTTCAGGACAGTACCGTGAAAGCGGCGGAGAACATCAGGAATGCCTACAACAAGACACATAAAGACTCCAAGATGAGCGAAGATGATTACCGTGGCGTTCTGGAAGCGATTGTGGGATTCCGAGACACGATGACATCGGAGACATCTTCGAACACGGATAGAGTCAACGCTGCTGCGGCCTTGAAAAGGAGTCCTATTCTCAGGGATTTTCACCCGAAAGATCTGGCGAATCAATTAAGCCCCGTTTCTTCCGGAATCGATAAGTACAATTCTGACGTGAAGACATTGGAGGCGCTATATGGGGTTAACAAGTCGAAAAGGGGCATTCAGATGACATCCGTGACATCAACGGATGTCACAACGAGCGATGATATTCCGACATCGCCTGACAACAAGTCCGGCAAACAACAGTGGTCATTGAGCAATGACGAGGCGTTCTTGAAGGCTAAGGCGGAACTGACAAGGCAGTACAATGAGCAGGAGATCACTTCGCAGGGGGAATATGACGATAGGATTTATGAGCTGGAGGTGGCGACGTTGACGGCGCGGCTGGCGGCTCATAAGGAGAAGGGAGCGGAAAGGGCAAAGATTGAGAATGAGTTGCAGGATAAGATTAAGAAGCATTCGGAGGATGCGTTGAAGCAGCGGCAGGAGAACGAGAAGAAGGCTGCGGAACTGACCAAGGAGGGAACGGCGATCATCAACGAGGCGGAGACGGACAAGACAAAGGCGGCGATGGACGGTGAGGAGGCCCGGTACCAGGCAGAACTCAAGAAGTTCAAGGAAACGCAGGTGCTGTACGAGAATCAGGCGGCGGTGCTGGAGGCTATCGAGAAGAAGCATCAGAATAAATTGTTGAAGATCAAAGAGGATGCTTCGAATAGGGAGTTATCTCAATTGGAAGTAACTCACAATAAAAAAAGGCAAGAAATCTTGAGCGAATATGCAAAGACAAGCGCAAAAGAAGGTCCAAGCTCTGTAGCCCTCTCAAAGGCGGCTAGAAGTAGAGATGACAGCTTAGTTGAAGAGGATTTGTCTTACCTGAACATCTTAAAAGATCATCTTAATCAAATAGTGAAATCCGGAGGATTTGACGGCATAAAACTTCCGGATGATGAACTGGAAAAGTACAAACTGAAACTTGAGCAGACCATCACCAAGATCAACGAATTGACAGCTACGCAAAACAAAAGCAACGCGGGAATATTCGGTGGAACTGGCAACGGAGAGTTGTTTGGGGTATCGCAGACGAAGTGGAACCAGCTTTTTGCCAACATCGCCACGGGCAAGGCTGGCACCGAGGATTTACTTGCCGCTTTGTCCGGAATCGGTGGAGCGGCTCAAGAAGGGTTCAAACTGGCAAGTCAGGCGATCGCCCTTACGGCAGCAAAGGAACAGCAGGACTTCAAGCGCTACCAGAAGGATAACGAGAAGAAAAAGAAGGCTCTCAAGTCTCGTTATGATGCCGGTCTGATGTCTCAGGAGCAGTACAACGCCAGGGTTGAAGAGATGGAAGCGGAAGAGGAGGCAAGACGTGAGGAGATGGAGATCAAGCAGGCCAAGCGTTCCAAGGCTCTCAGTTTGTCACAGGCGATCATACAAACATCTTTATCAGTGATGAAGACGTATGCCGAATGGGGCGGCTGGCCGGCCGGTGTGGCACCTGCTGCCATTATGGCGGCCTTGGGGGCGGCTCAGATCGCGATGATCGCAGCACAACCAGTCGGTGCTGAAGAAGGCGGCTTCGTAAACACTCGGAGGGCTCAGGATGGCAAGGCGTTCAAGGCACGGTTGTCTCCTGACAAAAGAGGGTTTGTGTCCTCCCCTACCGTGCTTGTGGGTGAGAATGGCGGGGAATATGTGATTCCGGCTGATGGGCTTAGCAATCCGACGTTGTTGCCGTTCGTGGCGACGATGGAGGAGGCGCGGAAAGCGGGGACGTTGAAGAGCCTGAACTTCGAGGCGGTCTATCCGGTGGGAGCGGCTATCGGGAGAGAAAGCGGTGGGTTCACGGGCAACGTGTCGAGCGGTAGTGCAGCTTCGACAAGCTCAGCGGCCAGTGCGGGCACTTCGGCAAGTTCAGCGACCGATGAGAGGTTGCTGGAGGCTATCGAGCTGCTGAACAAAAGGCTTTCCGTGCCTATCAAGGCAGATGTGTCGATGCTGGGAAAGAACGGGATCATCGAGCAAACGGAGAAGTACAATCGTGCCAAACGCAGGGGTACTTACGGCGGATAATGCGATTTTTTGCAAAAATTTCCGCAAAACTCTTGGAAATCGGAAAAAGATTCGCATCTTTGTCAATGCGTATTACATACTTAGCATTCTCTTTACGGCTGAATATTCCGTAGAAGATTGCTGATATATTTTTAAGGGAAATTTTGCCCTCCGTATGGTCGTTGCTGACGAAAGTCGCAAGAGCATTATGCCGTAAGGCAGGTATGTAGTACGCAGACCTAAGCGGAGGGTTTTTATATTCAATTAGTTATGCGTACTACTAATTCAAACAATGCGGCTGTTGCCGCTGAAAGCCACAAGATCGGGGCTGACTCTTTCATCATCGAGACCAGAATTGAATTGTTCCAGATTGCGGATCGGTTCTCGGAGTGGGAAAAGCAGATGTACGAGAAGAAGGAGTTGCTGATGGATGGGAGGTTCGACAATGAGATTCGGACGATGAATGCAGCGTTCTATCAGCTGGATGAGGCTCTGAGAAAGATTCTGAATGAGGAGCTGGAGTTCGACATCCTTAGGCACGGCAAGCCGGTGGAGTGATTTTTGCAAGTAATTGGGTGACACTAATTCTGAATGAGTATGAGAAGGTTAATCATTGCTGTTGTTATAATGCTGGTTGGGTTCGGTGGGACTTGTTTCGGAAGGAAACTGGCGGATCCAGACACGCTTACGTTCAAGAAGACATATTCGATGCCGGGGATGAGTGAGTTTGAAATTTACCGGTTTACGGCTGGCTGGGAAGCCTCTTGGCTGGAATTCTATGGCGGTTCTCGTGGCAAGTATGGAACAGAAGGCAAATCCTATGCTTGTTGGTTTTATGGGCAGAAGTTGGATAAAGTCACTGCCAGCATATTCCCTATGGTCTATCTGATTTTCCGGGATGGGTCTTTCGATTTGATATTCACCGATATTTCCGCAAGTTGGAGGCACAACTATATTGATTGCTTGTCTTCACGGGATGACAGATTCAACCGCAATGTGTTTTGGCGGATGTCATATAGTATGAAGATCCTTGACCAGATAAGGGAGCGTTCCAAGGAACTTTTTGAGATAGTCACCGCCTCGATGGACCATTACCTTGAGGTCGGGCCGCCGGTGGAGATGAAAAAGGTTCAGTGATTTTTGCAAGTGATTGGGTGACACTATTTCTGAATGGGTATGAGAAAAGTTATTTTAGTTATCACTATACTGTTGGTTGGCTTAAGCGGGGATTGTTTCGGACAGGTTATCCAGCCAGACACGTTGACTATTTATGGGACGTTTCCAGTGTATGGAAGGGACGCGGAATGGATGGAGGATCAACTGAACATCTGGAAGCCGAATCTTGACTATATTCATAGAAAGAATGATTTCGCTCTTGAAAAGAGAGGGATAACGGTTCTCCAGTGTCACGATGTCCGTTTCACTCATAATAATAAGACTTCAAAATACCCTGATCATCTGTTTTTCGACTTATATGTCAAGTGTATGCCTGACTCTTGCACCATCTATATGACAAATATCGATGTGATTTGCAACCATAAGCCGGGAAGATATATTCATAGAATGTCAACATACGATGACGCTTTGAACAGAAGCGGAGCTTGGCTCAGGAAGAACCGAGTGCTGGCGGATTCCGCAAGGGTATATTCATTGTCTCTGTTCCACGAGTTGAAAGGTTCTTTGGAACGGCATCTGAACAGGCCGCTTGATGTCCAGATGAGACGAATAAAATGACAATTAATTCTGAATGAGTATGAGAAAGGTTATTTTTGCTATCGTTATAGTTCTGCTGGGATGCTCGGGGAACTGCTTCGGAAGGAAGCTGGCGGATCCGGACACGCTAACGTTCAAGAAGACATATTCAATGCCGGGGATGAGTGAAGATGATATTTACATTTTTACGGCTGGCTGGAGAGCACCTTGGATGGAATTCTATGGAGGGTCTTGCGGTAAATATGGAACAGAAGGCAAATCCTATGCTTGCTGGTTTTATGGGCAGAAACTGGATAAAGTCACTGCCAACATATTTCCTATGGTCTATCTGATTTTCCGGGATGGGTCTTTCGATTTGATATTCACCGACATTTCCGCAAGCTGGAGGTACAATTACATTGATTGTCTTTCTTCAAAGGATGATAGATTCAACCGGAATGTGTTTTGGCGGATGTCGTATAGTATGAAGATCCTTGACCAGATAAGGGTGCGTTCGAAGGAGTTGTTTGAGATTGTCACCGCCTCGATGGATCATTTCCTTGAGGTCGGCCCGCCGGTGGAGCTGAAAAAGGTTCTGTGATTTTTGCAAGTGATTGGGTGACACTATTTCTGAATGGGTATGAGAAAAGTTATTTTAGTTATCACTATACTGTTGGTTGGCTTAAGCGGGGATTGTTTCGGACAGGTTATCCAGCCAGACACGTTGACTATTTATGGGACGTTTCCTGTGTATGGAAGAGAGGCGGAATGGATGGAGGATCAGTTGAACATCTGGAAGCCGGATCTTGACTATATTCATAGAAAGAATGATTTCGACCTTGAAAAGAAAGGGATTACCGTTCTCCAGTGCCACGATGTCCGTTTCACTCATAATAATAAGGCTTCGAAATACCCAGATCATCTGTTTTTTGACCTCTATGTCAAGTGTATGTCTGACTCCTGCACTATCTATATGACTAATATTGATGTGATTTGCAACCATAAGCCTGGGAGATATATTCATAGGATGTCAACATACGATGACGCTTTGAACAGGAGCGGTGCCTGGCTCCGGAAAAACAGAGTGTTGGCTGATTCCGCAAGAGTATATTCCTTGTCTCTATTCCACGAGCTGAAAGGGTCTTTGGAGCAGCATCTGAACAGGCCGTTGGAGGTTCGGTTGAGACGTGTGAAGTGAGTTTCGCAGCCGCTTTCGGGCGGCTGCCTTTGTTCCGCAATCTCCATCGAACGAGGTGAAAATCAGATTCCATATATGACTTCTAAAGAATATATTATCGACGAATTGAATCGCCTTGCTAAAAAGATTCAGTATATCCGTGTACGCTATCAATTTGATCAGATTTCTTCTATGCACATAATTGAAATAATGCCCGATGATGTTTATCGTAATGACCCAGTATACCTTGAATGGGAGGATGGTTTGTTCGGTAGATTCTTCAAGAAGTTCCCGACTGAGAACCTTTGCTTCGTTTCGGATAAATCCTACATCAAAGTGAATAACCCTATTTTCATCAAGGAATAAGTTCATTCGCATAATAGGAACAACCTCCGTTGTCCTTTGTAGCCACCTGCGGGTGGCTATTTTTGTGCCATAATACTTGGGGATTATGGTTAGGATATTGACTAAGGACTACACGGAGCTGGATTTGACCAAAGGGTTCGAGTTCCAGATCGAGATGGAGAATCCGATGTTGGAGGAAGATCATATTCCTTCGGCTTTCAGCACGCAGATTTCGTTTCCGCCGAGTCCGGTGAACCGGAGGGTGTTCGGGTACACGCCGGCGATGCTCCTGGCGCCTAACGTGAAGAGGCTGGAGGCATCGGTGTGGATCGGGGGTGTGCCGTTTGTGAGCGGGACGCTGGTGTACGACGGGATCGAGGACGGGTGTCTGATGTACACGTTCACGGAGAAGGTGGTGGAGCTTGAGGGGAAGATCTGGGACCAGGAGATGCTTAGGTTCCCCATCACCTCACTACCTACGGACAACACGATATTCAGGACACCTTTATTAGTCAACAAACAGCACGTCGCTGATCATCCTTACGCTGAGACAAACGCCTCAGCGGCTTGTGGTTTGAAATACTATAATTATCAGGATAGCGACACGAAATTGACGTATAATTCTTTCATCCCCGTGGTCTATGTCTCCGCAATCCTTAAAAAGCAGCCAATCGATTGTCTTTCAGACATTCTTGGATCAGAGCCTGATGAATATCCATTGGTCATTATAGGCCAATACCACGGAATACTTTTCAATGACCTTCATAAGGATGGAACCTCGACAAGAGGCGATTCCAGACGTGGAGCTCCCGCGAGAGTCAACTCTTACACAGACATAGCCAACTTCCTTCCTGACATCACCTTTGCCGAGCTGGTTAAAAATGTCGGGCAGATTTTCTGCTCCTCATTCTTCTCCGAAAATGGACGGTTGGTAATGAAGTCCGCAGAGGCTATACTTACGTCAAGTAATCCAATGGACTTGGATGAATTGATTTCCGATGACTTTTCCTGCGAGGTCGAGACCGCACAAAAGTACAAGTTCGGTTATCAGGAGGATGAGTCCGGCGACTATAATCTTGACAACCTGGAAAAAGATATCGCAAATGGCGAAATTGTGTCACAAGAGAATTTCATCGTATCTGATATTCTTTCAAAATTCAAAGATGAATACACCGCAGTGTTCTGCGATGAGACAAAGGACATCTATTCAGGAAGACGATACCAGGTGAAGACCGGGACGAAAACCGAGACGTACTATGAGGAGGTACAGCAAGGTGAAACGTGGGTGACAGTCGAAAAGACCAGAGTTGTGGATGTTTTCACGGATTTCTATGATTCCGATGTCATTTACCAAGGGGCGAAGGCGGAAGAGGCTTCTGCTGACGAGGACGCGGATGAGTTTGATAACGTTTCTGATTTTATGGCTGTGAGGTGCATTCCTGAAAAGACAATGGATTACATCAGAATGATGCCGATTGTCGAACCGGAAGGAGTGTCGGGAGACCGAAGCAAAAAAGCGTATATCGGGATAATCCACACCGATGGATCTCTTGTCAGCAACGGATGTTTCGCAGCCATCACTAAATCAGACGCTCTGTTCCAAGGCAAAGGATCAATCACGCCATCTGGGCTTTGGGACAAATACCACAAGTCTTTCTCGGAGTGGCTGGGGAAGACACGGCAGAGGGTGTCGGTGGATGTGAACCTCACGCCTATCGACCTACATAATTTCAGGCTGTACAGGCCGGTGTACTTCAAGGGGAGGAAATGGATCGTGGCAAAGCTTTCGGTGACGGTGGCGGCGGGGTCGGAGACTGTCTCGACACGTGGGGAATTCATCGAAATCTGATGTCCTTTCTGAATGGGGCCTCCAGCCGTACATTTGTCCTGGGTTGGGGATGATATACCCTGCCATTGAAAGACGAATATGGAATTTACAGGTAGCATACAATTCGCTGACGAAAGCTCTTGGCTGACGTTGACCACGGAATCGGATGACACGGTGACAATCACCGTTAAGTTTGGTTCACGAATCCTTGCATCACAGGAGGTGCTAAGCTTTGACGTGGCTCCTAACTCCGGAATTGTACGGCTACCGGCCGGTGAGATTCTCAGAGCGCTGATGGGCAATAGCATAGGGATGGTGACTGGCTCATTCTCGGCCACACAAGGCTCGTCCTCTTGTTCGTACAGTTTCAACGTGCTGCCTTGCAGGAAGTTCGCATACAAGTCCCTTGCCGCGACAATATTCACGACAAGGCCGACTAAGTCCCCTGCTTATAAAGGTGCGAAAGATCGGCTCTTTTTCTACAGGACTTCGGGCGACGTCTCCACTTATGTCAGATTCGGATACCTTGCTGGAGACACGTCCAGCAGTTACAAACTCAGCCCTACATATTACTTGTCAGGTCAATACTATGACCTTGACATTTCCACCGACACGATGCTGGCGACAGCTTCCGCAAAGGGACTGAACGTGTCCGACATAGCGTCCTATGATGTTTGGATCGAATATTCCGGGAGCAAATCAACGGTATATTCATTTGACATCAGGAGGGTACAACTGCCGCTGAAGACCTACAAGTTTCTGGGGAGGCGCGGAACGTATGAATATATTCACGCGACGGGAAAGTTCAGCCGCTCGATAGAGTCAGAGACGCAGGTGTTCGTGAATTCCGGGATAGAGCAGGAGCTGGAGAATGACTATTCGATGACATTTGAGCAGAACTCCGGGCACATCGACAGCATCGGGATGAACGGGTACTGGCTGGAATTCCTGGCGGCTAAAGAGAGGTACATTGTCGAGAAGGATGGTTCGGAGCGGGCTATTGTCGTGGATGAGTTCAAGACATCGCTGACGGACCGCTCGGTCAGCAGTATGACATTCACGTGGCACTATGCCAACCCGAGCAACACAGTGATCAGCAATGCGGAGGTGGCATTGGCGGCCCTTTCCATCAGCGGATCTTCCTCCGTGAATAATTCAGGCAACGAAGCGCAATACAGTGTGGCATATTCACCGTCAAATACCACGCAGCGAGGGGTAAGCTGGAGCATCGTAAGCGGCGATAGCTATGCGTCCATCGATGAGTCCGGAAAGCTGACGGTGAAGAACGGCGCAAGCGGAAACACTGTCAAGATCCGGGCGACGAGCAAGGTGAACACGAGTATTTATGCTGACAAGTCAGTGACCGTTACTTATAAGGCAGCGGCCGTGGCGGTCACCGGTGTGACGCTTAGCAAGACTGTACTCTCATTGTTGCTCGGTGATTCCGAGACATTGGTGGCTACGGTGGTTCCTGAACGGGCCACGGACAAATCAGTGGTATGGTCATCATCCGCACCAAGCATCGCTTCCGTTGATCAGAGTGGAAAAGTGACGGCCAAAGCAGCAGGTTCGGCCGTGATCACGGTCACTACGAATGATGGAGGGTTCTCTGCAAGTTGCAACCTTTCGGTGGCGGCGGAATTGAGATATTTCACCCTGACGGTGAACTGCACGACATCCGGAGCAACCGTCAAGGTACTTGAATATGTCGCCGGGCAATCGTCCATAGCGGATGCCGTGATTTATACCGGTCCTATGACATTCAAGGAGAATACCACGGTCAAGGTGTGGGCCTACAAGAACGGAATGATTAATTCCGACACACAGACTATTCTGATGACTTCGGACAAGACCGTCACCGTGGCTTGCAAGACGATTCCAAGCTGGAACCTCGAAAGCGGAGAAATCATCGGCAATGGCGGAGAAGGGCGTTCTTTCCAGATTTCCGACCCAGATAACGCGGGGTGGCAGTTGGACGGAATCCCTGAATGGATAACAAGCAACCTCGTCGAGGGGATCGGCTCCTCTACCATAACGTTGACTATAGCCGCAAATGGCACGGTGGATGAAAGACAAGCGACCATTGGTCTAAAATCAACTGCGTATGACACGGGGAATATCGCGTCCTGTATCCTGACTCAGGAAGCCGGCGAATACATCGTCTTTGCCGACTCCAATGTCGAGGCCATCTGCGTTGAGCATTTCGGGGACGGAACCGGTGTTTCTCGCTATAGCGCCAGTGCGACCACTTCACTCGGTGGGGTGTTCTCCCAGAACGAAGACATCGAGACCTTTACTGAACTCGACTATTTCACAGGTGTCACCGAACTTGCCGATGATGAGTTCAATGGTTGCTCAAATCTCCATTCCATCGGATTGACCAACATAGTTACCCTCGGAGCAAGAGCGCTGAGAAATACAGCGCTAAGCGGAGCCCTGACATTACCGGCGTGCAAGACCATCGGCAATTCAGCGTTCGCATACGTTCCGATGGAGTCGATTGTGCTTCCTTTATGCGAGACGTTGACTGGGAACGACTGTTTCTACAACAACACACTACTCAAGACGATAGATTTCGGAGCATTGAAAAAAGTTGAAGGGTTTGGTTTTATGACCGGAGCCAGCTCGCTTCAGTCTATCATAATAAGAAGCACCACTCCTCCTACTTTCGTCAGGACAGCGTCCACGGACGGGCATTTCACTCAAGTACCTGATACTTGTCCGATCTACGTGCCGGATGAATCGGTGGACACTTACAAAGCCGCGGCAGTCTGGAAGACCAGAGCCGCCTACATCCGCCCGTTATCAGAATTGGAATGATGGAATATTATAGAAATATTTGAATATGAGCAATCATTGCGCATACAACGAAGGAAACGACATTTTCCATGTTGTCAGGGGGAATGATTTCCCTATCAGGATCTGCCTTTGGTCGAAAGGACTGACGTTCGGCCAAGACAGAGCCTACGAATTGGAGGACTGCTCCGAAATAATGGCGAAGGTGGTAGGTTCCGACAGGAAAGTCGCCGTCAAAGCACGGTTTGTCACGACCAACGAGATCAGAGGACTCGTTGAAACCGGATCTCTCCCGATAGGCGACTATGGGGTGGAAGTCGTTTTCGTCAATGGCTCCGGCATCAAGAAGAGGATACTTCAGCACGGAGTCATAAGGGTCGCCTCATGCAACGATGCTTCCGGAGTTCAGGAAGACAGTTGTATTGTCAATCTCTATGTGGATAAAGAGACATCGGGCGGTGGAGATGTCCCTGATCCCACACCAGGTGAACCCTGCAAGCCTGACTCCGAACTTTCTGAGACCAGTGAGAATTGCGTGCAGAACAGAGTCGTGACAGGAGCCATAAGGGAGCTGCAGGACTACTGCTTCCCGACTTCACTTGAGGCTTCCATCTCGCCGTCTTCGGCAGAATGGACAGGTAACTCAGTAGAGGTCAGTGTATCTTTCAGGGTTCTCAGAAACTCTAAGCCAGTAGTAGCTGACACTGTCCAGATCCAGTTCAACGGCGAGACTAAGACCCTGGAGAATGTAGCGGGGGGCTCAGAGAAATTCACTCTCTCTACTCAGGGCTACAAATCTGGCTCAGTCACTGCTAAGAAGGGTTCTACTACTATAAAGAACTCACCAAGGCCTGTCAGTGCTAACCTCTATCTTCCGGTCTATTATGGATTCTCTAAGGCCACCACTGGAAATGCGTTGACGATCACTTCACTGACCAAGGGTGGGGCTTCTCTCAATGGTACCAGAACCCTCACCAATGATGATGCTACTAAGTACCTGTGGCTCTGCGTCCCTAACACCATGTCAATCAACAAGGTTACATCTAGTGGTTTCGATGTTCCGTTCTTGGCTCCAGTAGAGGCTTCTACTCCACTGGGAACCTACAAGTGCTATCGAACTAAGGATCTTCCTGGTGCTGGCTCTATGACCATTGTTATCTCTTAAAACTTAGAATATCATGGCAGATTATATCAAGATCTATGGCGAACTAAGACGACCATTAGAGGGCCAATATGTCACAGACTCAGATCAGATAAAATATGAGAATGAGACCGTAAAACAAGTACTGGCCAGACTAGATGGTGTCACCTACGTAGATGTCCCAGAGATCGAGGACGATTACATTGTTCAGGCAAGCGCATCTCACAAAGAGACTGTCTATACTATCGAAGTGGGAGCAACCATTCATGCTATCGTGGGAGACTCTACCATCAAATGGATGAATGGAGAGGCTCCTGTCACTCAAGCTGATCACACCTATGTGGTCTCAGTGATCGGGTCTCTGGCTGTCTGGGGAGAATTTCCAAAAGCCTAAGCTATGAGTGTATTCCGGGCTTTGATGATGCACAAGCATCAATCTCTGAGTGAGTTCATCAAACTTGTTCCAGAGAACTTAGAATTCCCGGACCCAGAGAGCACTAAAGATCTAACCATAGAATCTAATGCTTCCTGGACTCTTGGAGTTAAATACAACGACTAAACACCTAACAAAGGTTCATTATTAACTTCTTAAAAACCATTAAAAGTATGGCAAAACCGAGTTGGATCAAACTGGGCAAGAGCTCAGGTTCCATGAACGATTCCACAACTGTTACCGCCCTTGAGTACACGGGTCGTCAGCAGAGAGGTGGAACAATCACCGCTAAAACAACTGGAGGTGCAACCGACACTACTTCAGTTTCTCAAGCTGGTAAAGCTGAGTTCATTAATGTGCCGACCAAGACCTACAATGCCGCTGCAAAGGGTAGCAACTCTGATGGTTCTGACACCATTCAGATCACTGGTACTGCAAACACGGCAAACATCAAGGTAGCCGAGACTACGGGCAAGCTTATCTCCGGGGCTGCCTACAAGATCCAAGTCAACGCAGTCAATGATGATTCTTGGGATGGAAAGACTGACACGGGCATTGATGACGACCCGGGTAAGGATGCTCAGTTTACCTTCACCATCGACGTCAAGATCCCCGAGAACAAGACTGAAGCTGCCAGAACACTGGAGATCAAGCTTCAGAACGGTAACGGCGATGTTGTCACTGAGGCTATCACCATAACTCAGGCTGCCGGTGTCAAGACTTATGGTGCTGTTACCCTCACCGTGGGTACTTATCAGCAGATCCCTGCTGCTGGTGGCAGTGTTGATGCTCCATCAGTTTCATTCTCTCAGCCTTGGGGTTGGAATGGAGTCACATCAGGTGGTGGTACTATCACTACGGGTGGCACGGTTGCTTATGCAACTAAGACGGGTTGGCCAGAAGCCCTTACTCTTGCTGCCGCAACAGGTAAGGTGACTGCGGCTTCCCGTGGCACTATTGTTGGTGCGGTAATTTCAGGAACAGTGACCATTACCCTCACGGCTAACGGCAAGTCCGCTTCCAAGGAAGTGACAGTTAGTCAGCAGGCTAACTCCGTCACCTATGCTGTAACGGATGTCACTCTGGCCGCGCCTGCTGACATTCCTGCATCAGGAGGTTCAGTATCTTCTGCTACAGTTACGGCCAAGGGCTCAAAGACCTATACCTCCGGTTCAGTCACTAGTGATGTTGCTCTCACTAACGGTTCTGATGATTGTACCATCACCTTCAGTAAGGCTGTTTCAGCTGCTTCACTTGGCACTACCGTCACCAACAGAACTAAGAAGGGCACTCTCACTGCTACCGTTACCTGGAAGACCACGGCTACTAAGACTGGCTCTGTAGATGTATACCAAGCAGCCAACACTGCCTCTTATGGTGACATCACCTTCGACTCTGCCGTTGCCACAGAAGTTTCCCTCAAAGCTGACGGTACCCAGAGTCGTAACATGACCGACAACTCCAATGTTGGAGCCAAGCAAACTGTCACCTATACTTCAGGCACTACCAGAACAGAGGCCAGCACTACTGCTGCGGTCGTCTTTGATCTCAGTCCAAAGGTCAAGACCGCTGCAACGGGATTTGCTCTCTCTTCTGACGGCATCGTCTCTGTTGGAGCCAACCCTACTACTGAGGCTCGTGGAGGTTTTGTAGTTACTGTCACTGTCACTGGTGAGGGCAGCAAGACTGCCACCAGAGAATTCACGTTCAGTCAGCAGGGTTCTTCTTCTTATATCAACCTTACTCCAGAGAGCCTCACCTTTGTGGCTGCCGGAGAATCTAAGACACTTACTATAGAGTCAAATGACAGCTGGACTCTTGAATAAGACTGTCACAGGGTGGGAGGGGGTGAAACCCCTCTCATCTTCTAATCTATTCTAAAAACGAATCATCATGGCAAAACCAAGTTGGATCACCATAGTATCCGGGTCTACAGGAAGTGGCTCAGGGACAAGATCACTAAAGGCAAGTTCCCATACTGGAAGATCAAGCAGATCTGGCTCTATCAAAGGTGTTACTTCCGGTAGAGCCTCTGACTCTGTAGTTCTCACCCAAAAGGGAGCTGCAGAATTTATCACAGTAGACAAGACTTCCTATTCTATCACAGCTCTGGGAGCCACAGTGAAGATCACAGGCACTAGCAACTCCCCATCTCTGAAGTTTTACCAACTCACCAATATCTCTTCACTTTCAAACTTCACCCTGAAGGTGAACGGAACAGCTTATACTTGGAATGGTAGTTCTTCCCATACTATAAGTGGGGATCCCGGGGCTTCTGCTTCTTACTCATTTGAGATCTCGTTTGATGTAGCCGAGAATCAGACTGAAAATTATCGCTTTATATCTTTCAGGTTATCAGATTCAGGATCTTCTCCCCTTTCATCTAAGATTACCATAAAGCAGGACGCTGGTGTGAAGACCTATGGCCATGGAACCATACGTTTTAGGTACCCAACCTGGAATATAAATGCAGCGGGCGGTTCAACTTCCCCAAACACTTCATGCTCGGTACCTTGGGGCTGGAATGGAAAGACATCAGGTGGAGGATCTTTGGATATTGATGATGCCGATTCTATAAGTTATGCTTATAGAGATGGTGGACCATCTTCTCCACATTCATGGACCCTGGATCAATCTACGGGGTACTTAACAATGGCTTCTCTTGGTAAAAACATTACTACAGGAAGCGGTAACATTTATATTGAGGTTACCATTGTGATAGCAGGCCAAACTTTAACTGCTTTTGATTATGTAAAGCAGGGTGCAAACAAAGCTACCTATAAATTAAACTCAGCATCAGTCACATTGTCTGATATCCCTGCTTCAGGTGGATCAGCTGACTCACCAAATTTTGTCTCGGCTTCAGGTAAGATTAATTATTCTTCTGGAGAATCAGACACTCCTTCTATAACATCTTCTGACGTAACCATCACGTTGTCTAAAACGGTAAATGGCTCGAACCTTGGTTCAACCGTTAAAGCCAGAACAAAACTTGACACAGTGACAGCCACTATAACTTGGAATGGCTCCTCTGTTACCCAAAGTCTTGATATATATCAGCAGGCTAATCAGGCAACTTATTCATCAGTTTATGTCGCATCTCTTACTGTAATCGTTCCAAAGACGGGTGGGGATGTAGATATAGCTGCTAAGGTACATCCGAACCAGACTGCTACTTATACATCAGGTGCTACTAGAGATATAACTGATTTCACTTATGAATTCACGTCAGTACCAAGTTGGGTAACTGTTGATGAACTCACCCTCAAGGCAACTGTTGAGAAGAACATCACAGGTTCGACTAGAAACGAGGATATTAAGATAAAAGTAACTGGGGAAGGCAATAAGTCTACCACGGCATCTCTATCTCTTCATCAGGAATCTTCAGTTATTCCTTCTTGGTCTTTGGGAGCTACCGAGACTTGTGCTAGCAACATTTCGTATCTGAGTTTCACTGTTAGTGATCCCGAGAATATGGGTTGGAGGGTTGCTCCAGGAGCTTCTTGGATAAACCTAACAAGTATTAACGATAACCACCGAATAGATCTTGAGAAAAATCTCACCGGCTCTCCTAGAACTGGAACCGTAAAATTGGTAAGCACCGATTTCAACACTGTATATGCAACTTGTATAATAACACAAGAGGCTTCAGAACCAGATGTCACTTGGGATCTTCCATCTTCACTGACATTTGAGGGAGGTGGCGACGGGACGATTTTCACGATAACGGACAAAGACAGCGCCGGCTGGAGACTGACATTTCCGGAATGGTGCGATGTCAGTGACGGGATGGCTGAGGGATCCGGCGACCACGACGTCACCCTGGTTGTAAGGGCAAATGAAACCGGCTCGGGAAGATCCGGCACTGTACGATTGGTAAGCACTGATGGGAATACCGTCTATGCTACTTGTACTGTAACTCAGGATTCATTTGGTTCGATCACCCTTAATCCAAATAGTATTGATATAGAGTTGGAACAATCAGGGGATATTTCCGTAAATTATAAGGATATTACACCAAGTTCTATAGAAATAAATAAGAGTGACAGTCTTAAAGAGGCCGAAGAAAATGGCTGGATATATTTGGAATTCACTAAGCCTTCGGGTGACGATCTGGCCAGTGGTAGTTTTAATCTAAATATCCAGGTCACAAGTGAAGCTGAAGCAAATCATCAATATTCCTTTATGGTATATGGAATAGGTGGAGATGGTAATCTACATACTGCTCAGGGAACTATTGTAATATCTGGGTAGGATTAGGCAGGAATTGGATTGACAAAGCTTTTCCAAAAATATTCAAAATTAGAGACATGAGCATCAATATAAATAGTTTAACCATGATGGACAGTTCCTACGCCCACATCCTCTCGGACGAGGCTTCCGCGGGGAGTGTCGTGGTCGGCACGGGCATATCGGCCACACTACTGCTGTTCTTCGAGCAATCACTGCAACGTATGCTGCCATACCTGGTAATAGCCGCCGTGGTCATCCTGATCGACCTCGTGTTCGGCATCAGGGCCGCCCGGCGCAAGGGCGACCGGATCAGGATAAGTAGGGCGATACGCCGCACGGTCGGCAAGGCGGTGGAGTACTTCTGCTGGGCGGTGCTGGCCTCCAGCCTCGCCGTGGCGACGGGCTACACGGTCATCGAGACGGGGCTGATGCTCGTGGTCATCGGCGTGGAGCTGATCTCAATCGCCCAGAACTGGTACTTCTGGAAGTTCGGCCACAAGGCGAAGGTCAAGGTTGACGCGGCGAAGGTCATCGAGGCCGTCGTCCAGGCAAAGACCGGGGCCAACATCGAGGGTGCTGTCAGCATCGAGAAAGGAGAAGGGGAAAACAAAAAGGAGGCAAAGGACGATGGGGACGATCAGTAAGGATTTCAGCTACCGCGAGTTCGAGGCCTCGCCGACGGCGGAGCGCAAGGGCATCTGCAACGTGATCACGACCGCGGCGGTGCGTGACGCGGTGAAGGAGCTGACGGAAAAGGTTCTCCAGCCTCTGCGCGACATTGTCGGGAGGCCGCTGCGGATAAACAGCGGCTACCGATGCCCGGAGCTCAACAGGGCGGTGGGAGGAGTCCCGACCTCGCAGCACGTCAAGGGTGAGGCCGCCGACATCGCGGCGGAAGACCCCCACAAGTTGGCAAAGGTTGTTAGGAATACGCCGGAGATCTGGAGGGAGGTGGATCAGATGATCCTCTATCCGACATTCGTACACATCAGTCACCGCCGGGGCGGGCCGCAAAGGCAACAGCTGCTCTACAACAGGCGGTACAAGGGAGAAAGGCTCTAATATTCAAAGAATATGAAAGATTTTATTAAAGTATTACTTTACATCTGGCAGCTGCCGCAGAACATCGCCGGGCTGGCGGTATGGATGTATTACGAGAGGAAGGCTCATGGGAAGTCAAGCCGTCAGCTCCTCCGCGGGGTCAGGTATCTGCGGACATTCTCGATCGGGAGCGGCAAGGCCTTGGCTCTCGGCGAGTACGTCGTGCTGAACAGGTTCGCGAGCCACGACACAGTGGACCACGAGTTCGGGCATGTCAGGCAGTCGAGGATGCTCGGGCCGTTGTACCTTCCACTCATAGGCTTGCAGTCACTCTGCCACGCCGCCGTCCACTACGACCTTTGCGGGAAGAAAAAGTACAAGCCTTACACCCACTTCTGGACGGAGCGGTGGGCTGACAGGCTCGGAGGCGTGAGGCGATGAAGCCGGGGTGGATCCTTCTGCTTGTCGCCGCGCTGGTGGCCGCGGTCTCCGTCCTGAGCTGGAGGCTTGGCTACCGCTCGGCGGTCGCCGAGTCCATCGAGACACCCAGGGCGGATACCCTGATCGTAAGGGACACCGTCACCGTGGAGTACCCCGTCCCCATCCTAACCACCATCACTGACACACTCCTTGTCGCCTATCCCGACATCGTAATCATCCACGACACAACATTCGTCCAGCTCCCCAAGGAACGCAAAGAATATTCCGGCAAGGACTATCGCGCGGTGGTGTCCGGCTACCAGCCAAGCCTCGATCTGATCCAGGTCTTTCCGGAAACCAAGGTCGTGACCCAGACCATTTCCGTTCCGTCACGAAATAGGTCCCATTGGGCTCTATCCCTCCAGGCCGGCTACGGCATAACCCTCCAGAACAACCGCATCACCCCACTCCCCTACATCGGTGCCGGAATCTCGTACAATCTGGTTGAGTGGTAAGACTTAAAAATAGGACTCGTGGTGGCGGATGGACTCGTTGGCGGTGCGTGTCTCCAAAGGGGTGTAGAGGTCGGTCATCTGGAGGGAATGATGGCGGGCTTGGTCACGGACGGAAAGGAGGTCGGTGCGCGCCTTGATCAAATCCGTGATGCCGGTGTCCTTGAGGCTGTAGAACTTATACTCGGAAGGGAGTTTCAGATCCTTTTTCAGATGGTATGTCCAGAAATCACCGAAATGCTTAGCCGGATGATGTTCGGGACCCGGGCGAAATCCGGAACTGAAAAGATACCAATCAGCGGGACATGACAGGACATCAAGGTCGAGCATCAGTTTGAGCACGCAATCCGGGAGGGTCACAACGGCATCCTTCCGGTTCTTTGAATATTCAGCCCTGACGGAAATGGTTCCTCCCTTTACCGAGATGTCGCCTATACGGATATGGCTCATCTCCTTGGGGCGTATGAAGCAATAATAGAGAACGTAGCAAGCCAAAAGATAGTGACGGTTGCGGTCGCCGCAATATTCACGGATGGCAAGCATAGTCTCCTTCGGGATGACGGTGCGGTTCTTGGCACACTTGCGCTTTCCCTGCACGGCGGTAAGGTTCGCGGTGAAGTCCTCGCTGATATAGTTCTTCTCCATCAGCCATCCCGCAAAGCTGCGAAGCCAAGAGAGGTAATTGTCTCTGGTTCTGGCAGCCTTCCCGCAATCGAGCCAAAGCCAGTCGAGGAACTTCGAGACAACAGATGACTTTAGTTGGTAGACGTAGCATACAGGTTTGACCTGATCCTTATTCCAGGCACGGAACACATTCAGGAATGAGGTATAGCCGTTGTAGGTCTTGACACGCATAATGTCCGACTCCGTCAACTTGTACAAGTAACGGTAATATTTCTCACAGACATCATCAAAAAGAGTGTACTCCTCCGGATTGTTTAGGGACAGGTAGGGATTCCAACCCTGTGAAAGTTGCTCATTGATGTTGATAACCATATCGTTGGCGTACCTTCTGCGTGCGGTGACACCTTTGATTTTCGGGACGGAGACTCTTTTCCTTCGAAGACGTCCCGTTTCTGGATCGAGGCAATAGAATTCAACATACCAACGCTTTCCCTCGGCAATTTTTGCCGGAATAAAGCCATTCGTCGTGCGGAGACTTGAAGACATTTTTTTTGTTGGGGAAATTTTTGAACTCCCCAACAAAGGTTTGACAGGAACCGGCTCAGACCGCGAATTTTTTTGGCGCAAATCTGGCGCAGCATTTTTAACAATTTTGCCGCAATTTCTTGACACGCAAGAAGTTACGGCAAATTCGTAGCGGGGGAAGGAC
>ERZ1026860.201-NODE-201-length-46100-cov-12.429840_pt1 | contig 46100 bp, 36 predicted proteins | sample MGYA00380160_ERZ1026860 | MGnify/ENA primary metagenome ERZ1026860 (study PRJEB33269, sample SAMEA4719796) | human gut metagenome | biome: human-associated habitat; feature: organic feature; material: feces | place: Cameroon | collected 2013-10 ... | reverse complement strand
TAATAAAACAGCCGGTTATACTGTGTCTGAGTATCAGCTATGTGATAAATAAATATAGTTTGGCTGATCTTACGATAAATAGCTACGTGTTTTTTACAGATAATCATGCGGTAACCCTGTTCATTTAACCATGGATCCGGTATCATGGAACCTGAATCTGGAAATGATTCCAACCGTTCAATAGCATCTAAGATGCTGTCGGATACTTTTATAGCAGTATCCACATCAAATTGAACGGCATAGTAGTCTTCAATAGATTTCAGGTCTTCCCAGGCAGAGGGAAGAATTTCAACATTATACATTTTTCATACGCTCCCTGAGTTGTTTTCTGGCTTCGGATACACTGAGGGTAGGAGCACCGTCTATGCGTTCCTGCTCGGCCTGTAAGACATTTGCGCGTAGCTGCAGTGTCTGTTCCCTTTTTTCAAAGGCATCAATACTCATCAGAACAAGATCCCCTTCCCCATTTTTTGTAATATAAATAGGCTCCTTTGTTTCTTTCGCTAAAGCGGAAATAGAGCCATAGTCATTTCGTAGTGTTGCGGAAGCTTTAATAATCATTGGAAAACTCCTTTCATATCAATTATTTGATATAATTATACATATATTATTCCATATAGTAAAGATTAAATACAGGCTTGCAATGGCAGACAGATTTATCTTGCAAATTCAAGATAGAGAAAATATAATGAAACCATAGGTTAGCTATAACTAACAGAATGAGTAGAGCCTGTAATCAAAAAGGCTTAGTGAGAGAGAGGAAGGAAAATGACTCTGGGTTTAATTTTGATAGAAGGACTTGTCGTATGTTTTATTGTGCTGCTTTGCTGTGTGATCGGAATTGCCAATGGACCGGAAGGAATGGCATTTTTTTATGAGAAGGAAGTACAGGAAAAGGTGGTTACAAGTGGGCTGATCACGAAAGAGGCGCTGGATCGTAATCTCAAAAGGTTTAAGTTCATCGGCATGGTGATCATGTTTGCCTTTATTCTGCTTGCTGTCTATGGACTTAATGGAGCAAGAGGATTTCTGGAAGGCTTCTGGCAGATCCTTGCTGTCCTGATGATAGAGGGTATCTTTGACCGTATTTTCATTGACTGGTACTGGGTTTGCTGTACGAAAGCCTGGATTATCCAGGGAACCGAGGATATGCAGCCTTATATTTCCAGAAAGGTATTTGTAAAGAAGTGGGCCATGACACTGATAGGATTTCCAGCTATATCCGCATTGCTGTCCGGGGTTATGTGCCTTTTCCTGAAATAGAAGTATTAAGAGACTGCTCCGTGGTAAGGAAAGACCTTCCGTGCAATTTCAATGAATTTTTCCATGGATTTGGTTGGAGCTGCGATGCGGCGGTGAGCCAGAAAGCAGTCACGGCAGGCAGCCGGATTATTGATCTTATAATAAATCAGTTCATTTTGATGTGTGGCAAGCCGGATCAGAGTGTCAGTGACAAATACGATACCAATGCCGTGGATAGCCAGATTGTAGGCCGTCATGAGCTGGTTCAGGTATAAAACATTTTCAGGCATAAAGCCATGGCCTGAACAGATCTGAAGGCTACGATTGTGGAGATCGTGGCCTTTATTCAGCAGAATAAAACGCTGATCCGCCAGCTCTGACAGGTCGAGGCATTCCTGCTCCTTTAGGTGCTTGTCACAGGTAATGTCAAGATACGAAAGCTGATATTTCTGATATCGTTCATTAATAGGATTGCTGGCCGGAATACCAAGAAGGATCTGCTCCTTCAGCAGATGATGGGCGATAAAGTGCTCTTCGTCATAGGTACCGGAATCAATGATCAGGTCAATATGATTCTGCTGCGCTTTTTTGTAAAGGCTGATGGAATCTGCTTCTGTGATCTCCAGGGTGATGCCGGGGTAGGTCTGGGTGAAAATATTGATAATGGGAGGAAGCATACAGGAAGAAAAAAAGTTGGCTCCGCCTACGTTTAAATGTCCATATTTCAGATTGTTGATCTCATTGATTCTATCGTGCAGACTCTGCTCAATTCCCATAATCTTTTCAATACTGTCAATATATTCCATGCCAACTTCAGTCAGAGTTACCGGATTAGTTGTCCGGTTAAAGATTTTAAAGCCCAGATTTTTCTCAGCTTTCTGGATGGCCGTACTGAGAGCCGGTTGGGAAATAAAGAGATTTCTGGCTGCTTTGGAGAAGCTGCCAGCCTTATATACTTCATAAACATATTCCATTCCCTGTAACATGATACACACTCCTATAAAAATAATTTATAGCATCTATATAAATATTTGTATTTGATTATAGTATAGGGCGATGCTATAATCAACCATAAATTACAGGAACACATTACATAAGAGAACGAGAGACGAAGAGGTCATCAGGTGAACAGCCGGATGACCTCTCTTTTTTAGGAGCCGGAAGATGTTTGAGAACAGAGATGATTATTTTGCAAACTACATAGAAGAAGATAAAGCAGGGAAAGCGCAGTTCCTCTGGGTGTCACTCTTTTATTTCATGGCAAAGGTCTGTATGGATGAATATGGCACTGAAGGAGAAAAGGTGATCCGGCAGGCCGTCAGAGATCTTGGGAAGGAAAGGGCAGTCAGAAAGAGACAGCGTTCTGATGAAATGGGAATGGAGCCTAATCTGGTTTCCATGACAAAGGTGATCGACCTGTATGGAGAACCGAGATTTTCCTTCGGAAAGCAGATTTCAGAAGCAACACCTGAGGAGAAGATCATAAAGGTTTACACGTGTCCGAACTGTAACATCTGGGCAAGGCTGGAAGGAAAGAAATCAGGTGACTATTTAAAGATCGGATCCATTTACTGTGAGGAAGTACATCATTATCTTTATGGAAAATACGATCCGGCAATACAGGTAAATCTGTGTGAGATCTTAACGAAAGGTGATCCGCTCTGCAATTTCAGGCTCAACATGAGAGAGGCCAATAAAAGTGCTTATGCAGTACCGGTTTATGAGCCACAGAGCTGGGAGGATTATGGAACAGATGTTACAGGCTCCATTTACACAGTGTTCTGCCTGAATTATTTCCATTATGGAAAAGCAGTCTACGATACCCTTGGAAAGAATACCCTGCGAAACGGACTGAAAGCCTTTGGAAGATGCAGAGGAGAGAGAATCAGGGAGCTGAATCGGAGAAAAGGGCAGGAAAATACAATAGAAAACCTACTGGAGCAGGGAGATCTGCTTCTTGACGACAGAGAGAAGCCGGAGATCGAAAAAGCTTCAGACGTAGAATACAGAATTCATTTTCGCAGAAACATCATGAAGGAGGTTCTTACATCACACGGAGCAGAAGAGCTTCTGGATATTTATTATGAAGAAGCATTCGCAGCACTTGCAGCGGCATATAACAGCAGGCTGAAGACAGAGATCACAGAGCTGCCGCAGAAGACAGGCTATGAGATGAAGATCAGAGTGGAGGAATAGAAGATGTTGACCAAAAGAATCAGTAATCTGGCACCGTCCAAAACAATGTACTTTACAGCAAAGGCGAAGGAATTAAAGAAACAGGGCATATCCGTCATGGATTTCAGTGTGGGAGAACCTGATTTTGGAACACCGGAGAATATCTGCCAGGCAGCCAAAGCTGCCATTGATGCCGGACATACCAAATATACAGCGGTGAACGGTATTCTGGAGCTTCGGGAAGCAATTGCAGAAAAGCTTCAGAAGGAAAACAATGTCACCTACAGTCCGGATCAGATCTGTGCAGGAACAGGTGCCAAGCAGCCGCTGTTTAATGCAGTATTTGCCATCTGCGAAGCAGGGGATGAAGTGATCATCCCGACACCGGGATGGGTCAGCTATGAAGAAATGGTAAAGCTGGCAGGAGCCACACCGGTATTTGTAGAGTGTCTTGCAGAGGATGATTTTGAACTGGACATTCAGGCGATTGAAAAAGCAGTCACTCAAAATACAAAGGCCATTATCATTAATACCCCGAATAATCCTACCGGAGCAGTTTATAAAAAAGAAACGCTGCAGAAGCTTGGAGAACTGGCGGTAAAATATGATTTTTATATCATAGCAGATGAGGTATATGAAAAGCTGATCTATGGAGAAGCAGAGCATATATCGATCGCTTCTCTTTCCGAAGAGATCAAAAATAAAACAGTACTGATCAACGGATTTTCTAAATCCTATGCCATGACGGGATGGAGGATCGGATATGTAGCAGCAAATGAGGAAGTGATCGCTGCTGTGAAAGGAATCCAGAGTCATACCACATCTTCAGGAAATTCCATTACCCAGTATGCAGCGACAGAAGCCTACAGGGGCAGTCAGGAATCCGTGGAAAGAATGCGGAAGGCATTTCTTGAAAGAAGGGAATACCTGGTAAAACGGATCAATGAAATGCCTTATGTCAGCTGCAACAGTGCACCTGGTGCCTTTTATCTGATGCTGAATATCAGCAGGGTAAAAGGAATGAAATATGAAGGGACGCTGATTGATTCTTCAAAGACACTGGCAGAGCTGCTTCTGACAGAAGCACATATCGCAATGGTTGCAGGAGAGGCATTCCACGCAGATGACTATATGAGGATCTGCTATGCGGCATCCATGGAGGATCTGCGGGAAGGAATGAACAGACTGGAGGCATTTTTGAAGAAGGTGAGTGCATAAATGAAAGTATTTTTACATGATGAAATTCATCCTGAAGCAGTGAAATATCTGGAAGAGCAGGGAGAGATTATAGATGACTGGAATCGTATTGATGAAGTGGACGGTATCGTTGTCAGAAAAATAAAACTGGATAAGGAAACAATTGACAGGGCGAAAAACCTGAAAGTAATTGGTTTTCATGGAGCCGGTGTCAACGGTATTGACTTAGAGGAAGCCAGGAAAAGAAATATTACTGTATTTGCCGTTCCGGGGCTGAATGCGGATTCGGTAGCCGAGCTGAATGTGGCACTGGCACTGGATATGGCTCATATGATCTCCAGATCCTATCTCGAAATCAGGGAAGGAAACAGTATGAAGGATGCACTGCACAGATTCAGGGGACATGAGATCGGCGGCAAAGTGGCAGGCATGATCGGATTTGGCCAGATCGGAACAAGAACAGCGAAAATCTTAAGAGAGAGCTTTCATATGACCGTGATGGCATATTCCAGAAGCCTTACGAAGGAAAGGGCTGAAGAAAACGGAGTACTTTATGCAGACAGCATGGAAGAAGTCATGAGAAAAGCAGATTTTGTTTTTCTTGCACTTCCCTGTAATGCAGAAACAGAATATATGATTTGTAAAGAAACCCTGGAATGGATGAAACCGACGGCTGTACTGATCAACACAGCAAGAGGAAAGCTTGTGAAGGAAGCAGATCTGTATCAGGCACTGAAAGAAGAAAAAATCGCAGGGGCAGCAGCGGATGTTTTTGAAAAAGAACCTCTCGAGCCGGGAAATCTTCTGATTACTCTTCCCAACTTCCTGGCTACGCCCCATATTGGTGGAAATACACAGGAAGCATTATACCGGGTAGGAATGGGAGTTGTTACCGGAATCTATGACAGATTAAAGGAGGCTGAGCATGTATAGTTATTCAGAAATACCTTTTCAGAATATGCAGGATTGCCTGACCGGTCTTTTCCTGACACTGGGAAATCAGATCATGGAAGTCATGGGAAGAAAGGGAGAGACAGTCATCCGGAAGGCGGTACAGCGATTCGGAATCAGTCTTGGTGAGGAAACAAGGGAAAAGCTGAAACAGGAAGGAAAACGCCAGAGCCTGAAGGAACTGGCAGAGCAGGAGGATCTTTTCCTGGATCCCAGATTCCGGATCCTGCCGATCCGCACAAGACAGCAGGAGCTGTGGGCGGAAGTACATACCTGTCCCATTGCAGATTATATGAAGGCACAGGGCAGTACGGAAATTGGACTTATGTTCTGTGAAGAATTCTGTCACGCCTTTTTCAAAGGATATACGGACGGCAAGGCACAGGCCAATCTTTCCAAGGTACTGATGGGACCCTTCGACAATCACTGCCGTTTTTCCATTTATTACAGACCTGCCAATCTGGAAGCTGAAAAAAGAGATCAGGTATTTGACCTGAAAACAACAGACAGGGAAGCTGATCTGCCGGATCAGAAGGTTCTTCATAATACAGAATGGCTGCAGAAGCTGTACTTAAGGCTGTATGCAAGTCTTTATGAAGAGGCGGAAGCACTAGGCGGAAGGGAAGGAATCTGCGCGATAGCCATGGGGCTGAGAATCCTGGCGGTAAAGCAGAAGGAAGACCTTGAAAAATGGGCCGGTGCAAGAAGAATGGCGTGTGATGCACAGTTTATAGAAAACAATTATCCGGTGCAGCTGGACGAAGAAAAAAATGTTATTTCTTCTTATCTAAATGAGGAAGAAGAAAAGCTGTTCAGGGAAAACTTTTTGAAACGGTTTTAAAGGTGGTAAGAGTATGAAACAGATTCCTCCGGACTATACAAAAGAAGATATCGAGGCAGATCATCTGCAGGATCAGTACACACTCATGTTTGGAATCCTGGGAAGAAGGATCCTTGAGGAGCTTGGAATAAGTGGGGAACAGGCGCTGAGAGAGGCGGTAAGACGCTATGGAGCTGACAGAGGACTGAAAGACCGGCAGAAGCATCTTAAGGCCGGCTGCAAGATCAATATGTACAGTGCATTTAACTGTGGTGCAGGACTTCCTGGAAATAAGAGGACACATTCCATCCGGTTTCAGTCGGTACCGGAGGTGCATACCAGTCAGGTTCTGACCTGTCCAATGGCGGAGATCTGGGATGAATATGGCTGCTTTGACATCGGCAGGATCTACTGTGAGGAATTCCATTTTGCCTATTACAATACATATGCTTTTGGAAAGGCAAAGGTTAATCTGGCAACTACCCTGACAGAGCGTGGAACAGAGTATTGCAGCTTTCACGTTTTGTTAAATCCGGCGGAGCTTTCAGAGGAAGAAAAAGCCAGGTGCTTTGAGGAATATGATACAAAACCGGAAGAGGCAGACCTGTCGCAGTTTCAAAGAATCAGCGCACAGGAAGGCTACCGGTTCCTGTACCTAAGGCTGTATTACTACATTGCAGTTACTCTTCAGGAATATCTGGGAGAACAGGGAAAAGAAACACTGATCCATGGACTGCATGAACTGGCAGGACTTGTCAGGGATTATATCAGGGAAGAAGAACAGACACCGGATCTTTGTTATCTGGAAAAGAATTATCCGGTGCTTATGGATACCAGCAGGGAGCCGAACTGGATGGCATATCAGGAGGGTTCTGCAAGGGAACTGTTACAGACAGAGTTCTGTGACCGGTTGATGAAGGAACTGCAGATTTAGGAGGCAGGTGAAGGAGTTATGACAGAACTGGAAGAGAGCAGATTAAATAATCTGGAGGATCATTACTGTATCATGTATGCGATTCTGGGACGAACACTGATGGAAGAATTCGCAACAGACGGAGAAGCAATCCTGAGACAGGGAACCAGATATTACGGACAGAACAGAGGCACGATCCACAGACAGAAGCATCTGGATGCCGGTATGAAAATTAATATGTACAACCTGTTTACCAGTGGAGGAGATCTTCCGGGAGATACCAGAACCTTCCGGGAAGCCCAGAGGCTGAATGAGGAAGAGAGAGTCAGTCATACACTGACCTGTCCCATGGCGGATATCTGGGGCGCCTACGGATGTATGGATATTGGACGGATCTACTGTGAGGAGTTCCATTGTGCCTGCTACAGTACTTACGCCTATGGATATACCAAAGTAAATATAGCAAAAACGCTGACCCAGGAGGGAGATGATTACTGCTCCTTCAACGTGGTACTGCGGAAGGCAGATCTGCCAGAGGAACTGCAGACTGTCTGTTTTGAAGAATTTGATCCGGATTATGTGCCGCCAGAAAAGGTTTCCCTTCCAGTTCCCGGTGCAAAGGAAGGCTACCGTTCCCTGTGGCTTCGGTTATATTACTTCCTGCTGCAGGCAGCAGTAGAGCAGAAGCAGGAGGAAGGGAAGAAGGCCATAGAAAAAGGGCTGCAAAAGCTTGCTGAAACAGTGGCAGAAGCATTTAAAAAGCAGCAGGGCAGCATAGATAAAGAATTTCTGGAAGAAAATTATCCGTTAAATCTGGATACCGGGCAGGAACCCATGTGGAAGGATTATGGAAAGAACGGGGCAAAAGAGCTGGCAGAGGAAGCATTTATCAAACCGCTGCTTGCAAAATGCCTGTAAGGAAAGAGAGGATGGATTATGAAGAAAAAGAAGCTGAATATGGAAAATATCTCTTATAAGCTTTCCCTGATCCCGGGAGCGGTGTATATGATCGTGTTTTTTATCATTCCACTGGCTATTCTGATCAGCTACAGCTTTTTCAAAAATAAGGGATATGGAAGGGTCGAACATACCTTTACACTGGAAAATTATATTGATTTTTTCACAACACCGTATTATCTGCAGACATTTTTAGGATCCTTTGTGATGGCTGTTGTCGTCAGCCTGCTGGCGATCCTGATCAGCTATCCGCTTGCCTTTTATATTGTGAGATATAAAGGCTTCAAGGCTAATCTGGTATCCAGCCTGATCATGGTCCCCATGCTGGCAAGCGCCGTAGTTACCTGCTTTGGCTGGTATATCATGCTGGGACAGACAGGTATCATCAACAGTGCACTTCTGAAAATGCATCTGATCGAGGCACCGGTGCAGTTCCTTTATACCAGAGGCGGTGTTTACATTGTTCTTCTGGCAGGGCAGCTTCCCTATATGACAACCTCGATCATGAACGGAATTGCTTCCATAGATGAGAATGTGGAAAATGCGGCAAGAACACTGGGAGCAGAGCCGGCAAAAACCTTCTTTACCGTAACTCTTCCCTTAAGTCTTCCTGGTATCTCAGCCGGTACACTTCTGGTATTTACCGGGGTGCTGAGTGCCTATGTAGTACCGATCGTTATTGGCGGCGGCAAGATCAATACTCTTTCCAGTCTGATCGTCAATCAGGCAAGCACGACACTGAACTGGCCAAAGGCAGCGGTTATGGCATTCCTGCTGATGGTAATGTCCACGCTCGCTATGTTCCTGAACAATAAACTGATGGAATCCAAACGTATTGGTGGAGGTGGCAGATAATGAAAAAAGAAAAGAAAGCACCATTACTGCTCCGTATAGCAGTGATCCTGATTATGTGTTATATCCTGTTTCCGATCATCGTGATCATAGGGTCTTCGGTGACCAGCGTATCCAATCTGACATTCCCGCCAAAGGGGTTCAGCCTGAAGTGGTATCAGGAATACTTCCATGATGGCGGCTGGGTAGAAGCAACCTGGGTCAGCATTAAGCTGGCGATCGTAACAACGATCTGTTCGGTGATCCTTGGTTCCTTATCTGCCTATGGTGTGGAAAAGGCCAAAAAGAGGAATCTGTTTCTTTCCTTTTTCACATCACCGCTGACGATCCCTACCGTAATCAGTGGACTTGCTCTTTTGCAGGTATATAACCTGCTTGAGGTTGACAGAAATTTCTGGGTTATTCTGAGCGGACATATTATGTTCGTAACGCCTTTTGTGGTAAGAACCATGTATACCTCCTTTTACAGGTTCAACCACTCCATAGAAGAGGCTTCCTGGGTGATGGGAGCTGGAAAAGTAAAGACCTTTTTCCTGATTGTGCTCCCATCGGTAAAGGAAGGACTGATGACCTCTGTATTTTTTGCCTTTATTACATCGTTCAGTAATCTGACGATATCAACCTTCCTGGCAACAGGAAAGAATATCACACTGCCGATCAAGATCTACACGGCAGCAAGCTTTAATCCGACACCGGTGCTTTCCGCAATTTCTACGATTATCATTCTGGTAACGGCGGTAGTCATGTGTCTGATGAAGAGTGTGGGAAACAAAGAATAGACGAGGAGGAAATGATATGGAATCACTGGTAATAAAAGATCTGGAAAAGAAATTTGGTGACGTTGAGGTTTTAAAGAAGATCAACCTGAATGTGGAGGAAGGCGAGTTCGTATCTCTCCTTGGTCCTTCCGGGTGTGGAAAGACAACAACACTCCGTATTATAGCCGGGCTTCTTGAGAAGAGCAGCGGAGAAGTAATCATTAACGGAAATGATGTGGAGAATGTTCCGGTACATAAAAGAAACAACGGAATGGTATTTCAGAATTATGCGCTGTTTCCCCATATGACAGTAGCACAGAATGTGGAGTATGGATTGAAGCAGCAGAAGGTTCCAAAGGCTGAGCGTAAGAAAAAGGTAAAGGAAGGACTGGAGCTGGTACACCTGGAGTGGCTGGGAGATCGATATCCCAAGCAGCTTTCCGGAGGACAGCAGCAGAGAGTGGCACTGGCAAGAGCACTGGTATTGAAGCCCAATCTTCTTCTTTTGGATGAGCCTCTTTCAAATCTGGATGCCAAGCTGAGAGAAGAGATGCAGGTGGAGATCAGAAATATCCAGAAGAAGCTGAATGTGACCACGATCTTTGTTACCCATGACCAGAAGGAAGCACTGAGCATGTCAGATAAGATCGCAGTGATGAATAAGGGCATGATAGAGCAGTATGGTACACCGGAAGAAATTTATGAAAACCCGAAAACAGAATTTGTGGCAACCTTCCTTGGATATTCCAATCTGGTCAGAGGCACAGTAGAGAGCATGGAAGGAGATATACTGACTGCTTCTTCTAACTTTGGTCAGATCAGAATGCAGAGGAAGGATGGTCTTTCCATTGGAAGCAGGATTCTTGGTTCAGTCAGACCGGAGCGTATGGTTCTTTCCAAAACAGAAAAGGAAGGCAACTGTGTAAAGTGTCAGGTGATGGAACGTGTTTATGTAGGAAATTCAATCCAGTACACCGTTCTTACAGATACCAATGTAAACGTACTGATCACGGTGGCAGCGCCGGATGAATCCAATAATCTGTTTGTAGGAGAGAAGGGCTATATCAGCTGGCTGCCGGAATATATGAGACTCATTGAGGGAGAAAAGGACGCATGAGGAAAATAGAAGCAGGCACCTTTCTGAATATGGAAATTCCGGTTTCTCTTTCCTGCAGCAATGACGGAAAGCAGGTATTTGTCAGCTTTCGGAAAACAGAACATGACTGCTATGTTTCCAGGATCAGAAAGCTGGGACCGAATGGAGCCTGGATCGATTTTGGAGAAGGAGCCATGCAGACCGTATCAGGAGACGGAACAAAGCTCCTTTATGTGACAGCGGGGGAAGAAGGCAGACAGAAGCTGATCATCCGTGATCTGGAGAATGGAAAAGAAGTATTTCTCGGAGAGTATCTGAGGATTCAGGAGCTTTCATTTTCAGAGGATGGAAAGAAGCTGGTATTTACGGCTGCTTTTCCGCTAAAGCATGAACCGGAGGATCTGCTGGTGCTTTCAGAGGTGCAGTGGATTGACAGGGTGAAGTTTAAAACAGATGGAGTCGGACTGTTTGACGGAACCTACAGACAGATCGGTGTCTATGATCTGGAGAGTGGAACCCTTTCCATTATATCTGAAGGGAGAAGAGATCTTTCTGAGCCAAGGTTTGCAGGAAATAACAGGATCATTTATCTGGCAATTCCGGTGGATCCGGATAATTCAGATGATGTCCATCTGTACAGCAGAGAGCTTACCGGAGAAAAAAGTGAGATATGGAATGGACCCGGGGGACCGATCGGGCACTTAAGTGTCAGTCCGGATCAGAAGTATGCAGCATGTCTTGCACATGATAACAGATACTGGGAAGCAACCAATTTTAAAATATATTTGTTTGATCTGGAGACAGGAGTATTCCGGTGTCTGACAGAAGATTATGACAGATCTGTCGGTAACTATGTGATCAATGATACCGGCTATGACAGAAACCAGTATTCTCTGGAATGGAATGCAGATGGCAGTGCGATCGATACGCTGATCACAGATGGCTACAGTGTCAATCTTTACCGGGTTTCCACAGAGGATGGCAGTGTTACACCAGTTACCAGAGGAAAACAGGTTCTGTTTTCAGCAAAAAGAGCAGGAAATGTCATTTACGCATTTGGCTCTGATGAAGTGACAGATGCAAGGATCGTGGAGATCAGAGAGGATGGAACGGTTAGTTCTCTCTGGGAAGGAGAAATCTCAGAAGAAAGGTATCAGCTCAGCCGATCGAAAAGCTTCTGGTATAACGGATGTGACGGCAGTCAGCGGGAAGGACTTTATTATCCCGGTACAGAGGAAACAAAGGGCATTATCCTGGATATTCATGGAGGACCGCATTACTGTCATGGATATGATCTTTCCTATGATATACAGCTTCTCACAGCGAAAGGTTATGGAGTGGTTTTATGTAATCCTGCAGGCAGTCAGGGAAGCGGTGAGAAGCTGGCAAGGGAAAGCTATCATGACTGGGGAGGAAAGGATTATCAGGAGCTGCTTACCTGCCTGACAGCAGCGCAGAAGACCTTTTCTCTTGAGAAGCTTCCGGCAGCCGTTATGGGTGGAAGCTATGGCGGGTTCATGACAAACTGGATGATCAGTCATACAGACCGCTTTACCTGTGCCATTTCAGAAAGAAGTACCTGTAACAGATACAGTCAGGCTGGAACCAGTGACTGTGCGTTCCGGTATGGGATGTTTGAATTTGACGGAGCCGCATGGGAAAACCCGCAGCACTACATGGAACATTCCCCGATCAGCTATGTGAAGAATGTGCATACACCGGTTCTGCTGATTCACGGAGACAGAGATATGAACTGTCCCCTTTCCCAGAGTGAGGAATGGTATTCTGCACTGAAGATGGAAGGAAAGAAAGCGTATCTGGCAGTATTCAAAGGAGAGTATCACTCTCTGACCGGAAAGGGAAGGCCAAAGAGCAGGCTTGACAGATATCATCTGCTTTTATGGTGGTTTGACCGGTATATGAAGAAAGGAGAGGCCTATGTTTGAAAAGATCGCAGACTACTGTGAAAAGTTTGGAGACAAAATGGGAATCGTACTGGAGGATCTTAAAACCGGTGAAAAGCTGGAGAAGAACCCGGACATTTCCTTTTCCTCTGCAAGCCTGATTAAATATCCCATTATGTGGAGCCTGTTTGAACAGGTCAGTGAAGGAAAGATCGACCTACAGGAGGTGCATACGCTGGTAAAGGAGGATAAGGCCGGCAGCAGCGTTTATGACAGCAGTGTGCTGCGGGAGCTGCATGAGGGGATCCCGCTTACCCTGGAGGACTGTCTGAACTTTATGATCGTCATCAGTGATGATACAGCAACCAATATTATTATGAAGAAGCTGGGATTTGAAACCATGAATGCGTCCTTTGAACGGCTTGGTCTGAAGGGGACAAAGGCAGGAAGGCTGATGATGGATTATGAAGGACTTGAGCATGGCAGGGACAATTTTATCTCGGCAGGAGATATGAACCGTCTGTCAGAGATCCTGTGCAGGGATGAGATCCTTGATCACACCTTTAACCAGAAGATGCTTGGGATCCTGTTAAGACAGCGTCATAATGATGCGGTCAACAAGCATTATCCCATGGATATTCCTTATGCCCACAAGGGAGGCTGTATCCGGCAGTATGGCATTGACCACGACTGCGGCATCCTGTATAAGGACGGAAAACCGGCGGTGCTTGTCAATGTATGTACCCGGTTTGTGGAAAATTCAAGAGATGAGATCAATCATATCGGTGACATGCTTTATGAGTGTATTTATAAGTAGGAGCTAATAATGATGTCAGCTGGTTATACCAGTTTACATATATAACTAGGAAAAGGAGAAAAAATTATGAAAAAAGCATCAAAAGTACTTGCAGCAATTTTATCAGCATCCCTGTGTCTTTCCATGACCGGATGTGGAGGAAGCCAGACAGCGGCAGAGGATACGGGCGCAGCTGCAACGGAAGCACCGGCAGAAGAGACAGAAGCAACAGAAGCAGCGGAGTCTGCTGATGTCAATGAAAATGGTGTGGAAGGAAAGACCATGCCAAATGGAGTTACCTACTATTTTGAAGATGTGGATACCCTGTATGTAGGAAGCTATGGCGGTACCTATGATGAGGCATTCCAGATCGTAGCTGACAGATTTACAGAGGATACCGGAGTCAAGGTCGTATTCGATTCCTCCTGGAACTTCAGCAAGCTGGTATCTGAGAATCATCATCCCAGTGTTGGCGTATGTGTAGCGGATGATGTACGTCTGGCAGAGAGCTATGTTATGGGAGATGACGCTGTATATGAAGTACTGGATACTTCCAAGATCCCTACCATGAGTGAGCTGTATGACAGTGCTATCGATAAATATACAAACAGCCCTGTTGTCCACTGGGGTAAATACGGTATTGCCTACAGAGCTGACCTCGTAGAAACAGCACCTACCTCCTGGGCTGATCTCTGGAACGAGGAATATGCAGGAAAGGTAACCATTAATCCCTTAAGTGGTACAGGCGGAACCCAGTTCTTTATCCAGGCGATCATGATGAACGGCGGTTCTTATGAGGATCCTCAGCCCGGCTGGGATGCCCTGACAGACCTTGCGAAAAACAATCTGCTCTGCGTAACTTCCACAACAGCAACACTGACACAGGAGCTGACAGATGGTTCTGTAGTCATTGCTCCCTGGTGGGATGGCAGAACCAATGCCCTTGCAGAAACCGGTGTAGATGTTAAGTTCGTAACACCTGAGGAAGGTGCATATGCAACCATTTCAACCATGTCCATTCCGGTAGGTTCTGAAACACCTGAGCTTGCTTACTACTTCATTGATCTTTGCTGCGATGCGGAGCTTCAGAAGGAAATGACACCTATTATCGGCTATGGTCCTACCAATAAGAATACTGTTCTGGATGAGGAAACAGCATCTAAGGTACTGTATGGTGAGGATCAGGTAAAGGATCTGATCTTCTGTGACTGGGTTGCTGTAGCAGAAAACCTGGCAGACAGAAATGATATCTTTATGGAAACAATCGCTCCTCTCTGCGGTACAGCAGAATAGGAATGTAAGAAAGTGCTCTGAGGGAAGGCTGCTGACAGGCAGCTTTCCCATATTCAGAAATTATTTTCCATATTCAGGAATGGTCTTCCCGAAGGCTTCAGGATATGGGAATACAACAGAACGACAGGGGATGATGAAACTATGAGTTCAGTAGCAGAAAAATTCAGGAAGCTTGGAATCGATCATGCACCGGGGCAGGAAGCCTTGCAGAAGAAGGGAAGCAGTGTACTGATCGGAGAAAAACTGGAAGGAACACCGGTAGACTTTTCTCATGGAGATGTAGATGCCTTTGAGCCACTGCCGGGGAGTCTTGACAGCTTTATCAAAGGATATAAAGTCGGTGGAAGACAGGCCTACACCGAGTACAGAGGAAAGGGAACAATAAGAGAGGATCTGGCAGAAAAATTATCAGCCTTTACCGGAAGCCAGATTAATGCAAAGGAAAATATCATTATTACACCCGGGACCCAGGGAGCTCTTTTCCTGGCAATGGGAGCACTGATCGGAAGCGGAGATAAGGTGGCGATCGTAGAGCCCGATTATTTCGCAAACCGTAAGCTGGTCGAATTTTTTGACGGACAGCTTGTTCCGGTTCCCATGGATTATGAAGGAAAGAATGACAGAGCCGGACTGGATCTGGAAGCACTGGAAAAAGCATTTGCAGATGGTGTAAGGCTGTTCCTTTTTTCCAATCCAAACAATCCTACCGGCGTGATTTACAGTGAAGAAGAAATCAGGAAAATTGCAGATCTGGCAAAGAAATACGGTGCAGCCCTGATCGTGGATGAACTGTATTCCAGACAGATTTTTGATCATAGAAATTATACCCATTTATGTGCCATGGCAGAAAGACCGGACAATATGGTCACCATTATCGGACCTTCCAAGACAGAGTCCTTAAGTGGCTTCCGGCTTGGCGCAGCCTTTGGCAATAAAGACATTATTTTACGGATGGAAAAGCTGCAGGCGATTGTGTCCCTGCGGGCAGCAGGATATTCCCAGGCTGTTTTGGAACAGTGGTTCAACGAGCCGGAAGGCTTTATGAATGAGAGGATCCTGGCACATCAGAAAATCCGTGATGATCTGATGGAAAGGCTTATGAAGGTGGATGGAGTATCTGCAAGAAAAACAGAGGGTGGCAGCTATCTGTTTGTAAAATTGCCTCCACTTACCGTGGAGATCGGAGATTTTTGTAAGGCAGTCAGGGAACTGGCAGGTGTGACAGTAACACCGGGAACTGAATTCGGACCGCAGTTTACCAGTCATTTCCGTATCAACTTTTCACAGGATGCAAAGGCGGCAGGAGAGGCTATAGACAGACTTCTTCTTATCATGGATAGATATCGCAGCAGATAAGCTGTAAACAGGAGACAGTATGAAAAAAATAGGATTTTTGGGATGTGGGAAAATTGGAAAACGGTTACTGAAGGAGATACAGGAAAAGAAGCTGGGAGAAGTTCTTTTTATTCAGGATCCCTTCTGCCTGGAAAAGGAAACAGAGGGTGTGCCGGTTATCACAGAGTACAGGAAAGAGCTTTATGATCAGGCTGAGCTGTTTATTGAATGTGCCACAGCAGATGCTCTGAAGGAGCAGATAGAAAGGATACTGAAAAAAGCCGATCTTCTGATGTTCTCCGTGACAGCCTTCAGTGATCCTGCCTTTGAGGAAAAGGTAAAGGAACTGACAGCAGCATATGGAACAAAGGTGCTGATTCCCCACGGGGCGATCCTTGGACTGGATGGGATCCTGGATGGCAGAAGGATCTGGGAAGAGGTTTCCATTGAGACGACCAAAAGCCCGGCAAGCCTGTCCAGACAGGATACAGAAAGAACTGTGGTTTATGAAGGACCTACGAGAGAGGCCTGCAGGGAATATCCAAGGAACGTGAACGTGCATGCGGCAGTGGCACTTTCCGGAATCGGATTTGAAAAGACAAGGTCTGTCATCATTTCAGATCCTTCGGTCCATACCAATGCCCATATTATCCGGCTGAAAGGAAAAGGCGTGGAAATGGAGCTCCATGTGGAGAGCTTTACCACGGGAGGTGTTACCGGAGAGTATACACCGTTATCGGCCTGTGGCAGTCTGCACAGGATTCTGGATGAGAAGGCAGCCATACAGGTTGTTTAGAAAATCAGGGAGGAAAAGAGCATGATTGATTTGGAAAAATGTGATTTAAGCTATATTGAGGATGTACCTGCAGAGAAGCAGCAGTTTTACTGGGTCGGACTTTTTTACTTTCTGGCAAATGCAGCCATCACAATGAAAGGGGAGGAAGGAGAACGATCCATGCGGAAGGCGATCCGTGCCTATGGAATCGAACGTGGACAGAGAATGCGCAAAATTGCAGATTCCAAGGGGCTTGAGGCAAATCTCCTGACACTGTTTGATAATTATGACCTGATGAGTGATCCCAGATTCGTACATCCCCAGGAAGGACGGGTAGTGACTGCAGAGGTCAAAAAGTCGATCACCGGAAGATGCCCGGATGCGGAAATGTGGGGAAGACTTCCGGATGGTCTTGCGATCGGCTCCATTTACTGCGAGGAAGTCCATCACAAAATCTATGGCGGCTTTGATCCGGCGATCCAGGTCAATCTTTGTGAAACGCTTACCAATGGCGGAAACCAGTGCCGTTTCCACATTTACTGCAGAAAGTGCAATCAGACAGAATATCCGCTTGCCCCTTATGTGAGACAGGACTGGGAGGATTTTGAGGGAGATATGGTGGCATCCATCCATTCCATTTTCTGCATCATGTATATCAAAATGGCAAGGATCCTGAAGGATGAGCTGGGAGAAGAGGTGGTCCGGAGTGCTCTCACGGATTTTGCCTGGTATCGTGGCGTCCGGATGAGAAGGCTTCATGAGGAAAAGGGACTGCCAATCAGCGTGAAGAGCTTTATAAAAGAAGGAGACCTGTTCCTGGATCACAGATTTGCGCTTTCCTGCAAAGAGATTTCCGATCATCAGATTGAAGTGGAAACAAAGCGGAATATTCTGTATGAGGTTGCCAGCAGCTATGACAGTGAAGATCTGTTTTCTCTTTATGAAGAGGTTACCTACCAGGCGCTGCTTAATGGTTACGGAAAAGATTTTTCGTGCAGGGATCTTGGAAGTGAAAAGGAGCATACCCATCTTTTATTTTCACAGGAATAGGAAAACGGAATGTCAGAAGCAGAAAACTATTTAAAAAGATTTACAAAACTGAATGAACTGAAACCGGGTACCGGCATGAACCGGGTTTTTGGAAGCGAAGCCTATGCGGAGGCGGCAGAAGATATGCGGCAGCTCTTTGAAAGCCTTTCCATGGAAAGCTATGTGGACAGTGTGGGAAATGTGCATGGCATCTACAGCGGTGGTAAAAAGCATGAACGGGAAGTCCTGATCGGCTCCCATCTGGATACGGTAAAGGATGGTGGCATATATGACGGGCTTCTGGGAGTTGTGGCCGGTGCAGAATGTGTAAGAAGGCTTCAGGAGGAAAAAAAGGAACTGCCCTTTGACATACACCTGATCGCCACGAATGGAGAAGAGGGAAATGAGCTTGGCGGAACCTTTGGAAGCCGCTGCCTTGTGGGCACTGTTGCCACGGAGGATCCGGTCTTTATGCAGAAGGCAGCAGATTATCAGCTTGACAGAGATAAAATAGAAGCTGTCAGGTATTCCTTTGACAGGGCAGAATGCTATCTGGAGCTGCATATCGAGCAGGGACCGTTCCTTGAAAGGGAGAAGAAAAAGATCGGAATCGTAACCGGGATCGTAGGTCTGCAGCGGTATCATATTCATATTCAGGGCATGAGCAATCATTCCGGAACGACCATGATGGAGTACCGGAAGGATGCACTGGTAATGGCAGCAGAGCTGATCGCCTATGCTGATAAGCTTGCAAGAAGCTACCCGGAGCATTTCGTGGCAACTATACAGCGCTTTACCGTATCCCCCAATACCCTTGCCGTGATCAATGGGGAAGCGGATATGGTACTGGAGTGCCGGTGCAGCATAGAGGAAGCAATGGAAGATTACTGCAGGGAGATCAGGAGATTCTGCCGCAGCTTTGGAGAAAATGTGGTTATCATGGAGCCTTTAGTCAGGAAAGCACCGGTGCTGACAGATCCGGAACTGATCCGCCTTGGCTGTCAGATCTGTGAAGAAAAGAAAATTCCTTTCACGGAGATGCCAAGTGGTGCAACTCATGACGGTAATATGATTGCCAAAAGGGTGCCGATCGGAATGATCTTTGTACCAAGCCATAACGGTGTCAGCCACAGCCCGGAGGAATATACAGCTTCAGAGGACTGTGAAATGGGCGTGGAGGTACTGTATCAGATGCTTCTTGCACTTTCAGGGAAGCGGTAAGGAGAATTTATGAAAATACTGATCATCAATCCAAACAGTGATGAAAATACTGACAACTGTATCAGGAGGAAAGCACAGGCGTTTGTGGACGGGGCCTGTCAGGTGGAGGTAAAGCATATTGCATCAGCACCGAAGCTGATTGCCAGCTATGAACATATGGCAGGGGAACTGCCGGAAATGCTGCAGATCATCCGGGAAGAAAAGGAATATGATGCCTTTATTATCGCCTGCCATTCAGATCCGAATCTTGACGTCCTGAAAGAGGTCAGTGAGAAACCGGTAGTTGGAATCGCAGAAGCTTCCATGAAGATTGCATCCATGTACTGTAATGGATTTGCCATTCTTTCTCCGTCTGTAAAATCCATTCCCAAAAAGTGGACACTTGCGGAAAAATATCATTGTGGAACCTTATATAAGGGAGCTGCAGTCTGTGAGGGAGATGATGAAGAAAGTGTGTACAGGGCTGCCTGTGAAGCTGTAAATAATTATCATGTAGACGGAATTGTACTTGGCTGTGCCAATTATGCACTTGCAGACAGCTATGTGGAAGAAAAGCTGGGTATTCCCGTATTCGAGGGAGTGGCCTGCGCATTGATGGTAGCAATGGGCATGGCCAGTTATGAAAGATATAAAAGAAAGAAGTAGAGGAGGAAGAAGAAATGCTGGATTGTCTGTTAAAAAATGCAGAGGTTTATGTAGAAGGTGAATTTCAGAAGGCAGCACTGGGAATAAAGGATGGAAAGATCGCATCCATTACTACAGAAGAGAATGCACCGGAGGCAGAAAAGGTACTGGATCTTACCGGAGAATATGTGATTCCGGGAGCCATTGATACCCATATGCACGTCAGGGATCCCGGACATATTGAAAGAGGAAATTTCTATACAGAGACGCTGGCAGCGGCAGCAGGCGGTGTCACTACGATCATGGAGCATCCCATCAGTATTCCGCCGCAATACACCGTTGAGATACTGGAAAACCGCATTAAGCGTGCTGAGGATCAGTGTGTGGTGGATTTCTGCTTCTATGGAGCAGCAGGCGGTGAATACCCGGAAGAGATCACGAAAATTGCTGCAGATGGAAGGATTGTGGCATTTAAGACGTTCCTGCATGCGGCGCCGGAAGGACGGGAGCAGGAATTTAAAGGACTTACCATGGCAGATGACGCACAGCTTCTTATTGGAATGCAGGAGCTTGCAAAGACCGGACTGATCTGTGCCTTTCATGCAGAGGATAATGACCTGATCACTTACTTTGCAAAGAAGTTTCAGGAAGAGGGAAGAACCGGAGGCAGGGATCATTCCTTAAGCAGACCTGTGATCACGGAGGTTGCCAGTGTAGAGCGGGTTCTTCGGTTTGCAAAGGAGACTGGTGCCCGTGTGGAGATCGCCCATGTGTCTACGCCGCAGGCGATGGAGCTGATCAAAAAAGCCAAGGCAGATGGTGTGGATGTCTATGCGGAAACCTGTCCCCATTATCTGTTCCTGAATGAGGATGACCTGGAGAAATTCGGACCTTTTGCCAAGTGTAATCCGCCTCTCCGTCCGCAGGAGCTGGTAGATGGACTTTGGAAGTATGTGCTGGATGGAACCGTTGACTATATCGGAAGCGATCACAGTCCATTTTTGTATGAAGAAAAGGCCCGTGGCATTGACAATATTTTCAAGGCTGTAGCAGGTTTCCCCGGGGTGGATTTAAGACTTCCACTGATGCTGGATGCAGTGGCAGAAGGAAAGCTCTCTCTTGAGAAGGTCGTAGAGCTTCTATGTGTAAATCCTGCCAGAATTTTTGGGATCTATCCACAGAAGGGAACCATACAGATCGGTGCAGATGCGGATCTTGCTGTTTTCCATTTCGGAGAATCTACTGTAGTAGACAAGGAAAAGAATTATTCCCACGCAAAGGATATTGCGATTCCCTATGATGGAAGAACCCTGAAGGTGAAGCTGACCCATACCATTCTGAGAGGACGGGAGCTGATGAAGGATGGTGTGGTAGATGAAAGCGCAAAGGCATATGGCAGACTGGTAACACCAGTCAGATAAAGGAGGGGCATATGAATCATTTTGTAGTTACTGTAGCCCGTGGTTTTGGCAGCGGGGGAAAAGTGATCGCGGCGAAGGTAGCAGAGCAGATCAATGCCAACTGTTATGAAAACAGAATTCTGACACTTGCGTCATTATTATCGGGCATGGATGAGCATTATTTTGAAGAGGCAAATGAAAAACTGAGCGGGATCAAGATAGCACAGCAGCTTTCTGTCATTCCGAAAACTGTAACACCAAAGCCAAATGCAGAAAAATTTGCAGCAGATGACATGCTGTTTGATTATCAGGCACAGATCATCCGCAGACTTGCCAATACAGAAACCTGTGTCATAGTTGGAAAGTGTGCAGATCATGTACTCCGCAGCTATGACAATGTAGTCAGTGTTTATATTGAGGCACCGAGAGCATTCTGTGTAAACAGAATCACAAACCGTATGGGGATTTCAGAAGAAGAGGCGCATAAGCTGATTGAAAAGACGGATAAATACAGAGCTGATTATTATAAATATTATACCGGCGGCAATTACTGGACCAATCCGGTCAATTACGATCTGACACTGAACAGTGAACGGGTCGGCGTAGATAACTGTGTGAAAGTCATTCTTGATTATATCAATCTGAAATTCGGAACGCACTATGAGATGAAGGAGCAGATATGAGCCAGGAAATTACAGTAGCTGAGATGCTTGTGAAATGTCTGGAAGCAGAAGGCGTGAAATACATATTCGGAATTCCGGGAGAAGAGAATCTGGAGGTCATGGAGGCTATCGACAAGTCGGATATTGAGTTCATCACAGTCAGACATGAACAGGGAGCGGCCTTTATGGCAGATATCTATGGCAGACTGACAAGAAAGGCAGGGGTGTGTCTTTCTACCCTGGGACCGGGGGCAACCAATCTGATCACAGGTGTGGCGGACGCCAACAGTGACGGGGCACCGCTAATTGCCATCACAGGACAGGTAGGAACAGAGAGGATGCACATCACTTCCCATCAGTATCTGGATCTGGTGGAATTATTTAAACCGATTACCAAAAGAAGCAAGCAGATCGTGAAGCCCGATACCGTGAATGAGATCGTCAGACTGGCATTTAAATATGCGGAAAGTGAAAAGGCGGGTGCCTGCCATATTGATCTGCCCTGTAACATTGCAGCCATGAAGATCCCGGAAGGACCTACAACCCTGCCGCTGAAAAAAGGACATCAGAGCCATGAGGTAGCGTCCCTTGATGTGATCGAAATGGCAGCAGGCATGATCTATCAGGCCAAGAAACCGGTTATTCTTGCAGGACACTCTGCAGTCAGAAACAGTGCGGGAAAAGCACTGACAGAATTTGCAACAGCTCTGAAAATACCGGTAGTCCATACCATGATGGCCAAGGGAATTATTCCTTATGACAATCCCTACTGTATGTGGAGCATCGGTATTCCATTTAAGGATTACCAGAATAAGGTACTGGATCAGGCAGATCTGATCATTGCTGTTGGATATGATATCGTAGAGTTTGCACCCGGCAAATGGAATGCAAAGGCAGATCATCAGATCCTGCATATTGATACCAGATCAGCACATATTAATAAGCTGTATCAGCCAAAGCTTGAGGTGATCGGAGATATTTTTGAATCGCTGAACCAGATCGCACTCCGTTGTACAAGAAGCGGGGAGCCGGCATGGGCGCTGGAGCTGAAGCATGAAATGGAAGAGCAGCATACACGGTATGATGAAGATCTGGCATTTCCGGTGAAGCCGCAGAGAGTGATCTCTGACATCCGCAGGGCTCTTGGAAAATCAGATATTCTGATCTCTGATGTGGGTGCCCATAAAATGTGGATCGCCAGACAGTACCACTGCTATGAACCCAATACCTGTATTATTTCCAATGGATTTGCCACTATGGGAATCGCACTTCCCGGTGCGATCGCAGCAAAACTGATCTATCCTGAAAAAAGAGTCCTGGCAGTGACAGGAGATGGAGGATTCATGATGAACTCCCAGGAGCTGGAAACAGCAAAAAGGCTAGGAATCCCCATTGTAGTACTGATCTTTAATGACTGCAGCTATGGGCTGATCAAGTGGAAGCAGGATGACAAGTATGGGAAGCACTGCTATGTGGATTTTGACAATCCGGATTTCGTTAAATATGCAGAGAGTTTCGGGATCAAAGGGTACCGCATTGAAAAAACAGAGGATCTTCTGCCGACACTGAACCATGCCTTTGAACAGAATGAGCTGGCGCTGATTGACTGTCCGGTGGATTACCGTGAAAATATCAAGCTGACAGAAGAGCTTCAGAAGATATATGAAGAACTGTAATTGCGGTGACTTACCTTGGGAAGGAAATGTAAACAGAATGATACGGATCAAAAAAGCAGTCTGATCGCAATGATTCGATTTCAAAAAGCAATAATTTTTGTCGATAAATGTAAAAAATAAGTAAAATATGCTATAATACTTTATAATCTGTAGAACCATTGATAGGAGGCTATTTTACTTATGAAGAACTTAAAAATGTCAGTAAAGCTGTCAATGATCCTGATTCTCGTGTTTATTATGGTGATGGGATCCGGATTCTCAGCGATCAAGGGCATGAAAACGATCAGCAGTCACGCAGATGATGCATTGGAAGAAGAGGTGCGTAATCAGTATGATGAAAGTATCAGACAGCAGGTAGACAATGCAATATCTATGCTGGATCAGTATTATGCAGCGTATGAAGCAGGAGAGTGTACACTGGAAGAGGCCAAGAAGCAGGGCGCTGATATGCTTCGTGAACTCCGGTATGGAGATTCCGGATATTTCTGGGCAGATGATACGGAAGGGAATAACATTGTACTGCTCGGCAGTGATACGGAAGGTACGAACCGTATGGGAACCAAGGATGGTAATGGCTACGAAATGGTAAGAGATATCATTGCCGTAGGTCAGCAGCCGGATGGCGGTTACTGCGATTATGTATTTCCGAAGGAGGACGGCACGGAAAATCTTCCGAAGAGAAGCTATTCCAGACTGTATGAGCCCTTCGGATGGGTCATTGGTACAGGAAACTATACAGATTATATTGATGAGATCGTAGAGGGAGAGAAGCAGATCGTTGATGATACCAGGAATACCTGGATCACTAGGATGGTCTTCATTACCGTGATCCTTTTCTTGATCACGATCGTACTAATCATTTATATTATCATAGATACCACTGGCTGGATGAAGAAGGCAGTCGGGTATGCACAGAAGTTGGAAAGCGGTGACATGACAGGAAGGTCAGCTGCCGGCAGGCTTAAGAGAAAAGACGAGTTCGGTATCCTGGAAAGAGCGCTGAACAGCATGGCAGGTACCTTTGACCAGGTACTGGGCGGTGTGAAAGGACATGGGGTTGAACTTGCGGAAGATGTGGATGCCGTTATGGGACACCTGAATGAACTGAACGATGAGATCAGCAGCGTTTCAGCAGCAACGCAGGAACTGTCAGCAAGTATGGAAGAGACAGCCGCTTCCGCGCAGCAGATCGAAACGATTTCCCATCAAATTGAAACCGTATCAAAGAATATCGCTGTCCGTGCACAGGATGGAGCTGAGAAGGTTGTCAATATCCATCAGCGGGCAGAAAAGGCAAAGAGGGATACCGAGAGCAATTATCAGAATGCTAAGAATATGAAAGCAGAGATCAGCGGAAGCCTTGAGCAGGCACTGGAAGAAGCCAAGGTAGTAGAGCAGATCGAGGTACTGGCACAGTCCATTATGGGAATTACGGCACAGACAAATCTCCTGGCACTGAATGCATCCATTGAGGCGGCAAGAGCCGGAGAGGCAGGCAAGGGCTTTGCCGTTGTAGCAGATGAGATCCGCTCACTGGCAGAACAGTCAAAGGCAACAGTAGAAAATATCCAGCAGGTGACACAGAAAGTAACAGAGGCAGTGCAGAATCTTGCGGATGATTCCTCCAGACTGCTGGCCTTTGTGGCAGAGGATGTTTCGGACAGCTTCCATCAGTTTTCAGATATCGCCGATGCTTATAATCAGGATGCGGCAGATGTGGATGAAATGGTAACCGATTTCAGTGCTATATCCGAAGAACTGCTTGCCTCTATCGATGGTGTGATCCAGTCTATCAATGATGTGAGCAAGGCTTCCAATGAAGGGGCAAACGGAACCAATGAGATCGCACAGAGAGCTTCAATGATTGTACAGAAGTCAGAAGATGTCCTTTCTGTTATGAATGAGGTAGGAAAGGCTTCCGGTGAAATGAGAGAAATGGTTCAGAAGTTTACCATTACAGAAAAGAAGAGCCAGGAAAAGACAGAAGAAAAATAAAACTGCAGCAGGAAACAGGAGGCTTCAGCCACCGGCTGAAGCCTCCTTTACTTCCTTCAGGATCAGCTTCTGATTATCCAGATAGGATTCGCAGGATGGATCACCGCGACGATCCGGCAGTATATAGTTTCCTTTCAGATAATTTCCCAGATAATCCGTAAATACACAGCTTCCCTGATAGTTCAGATGGGATTCGTCATTAAAATCTGTGGTGAAATCAAGTCCCATATCCTCGTAATATTCATTGAAATCAATAAAGGTGACATCCTCCTGTGTGGCAATTTCAGCGATCTGGTTATAGGTCATCTTATCTTCCTTTGTTATGACATAGGGAGCAGAGATAAGAAGGAGAGGTGTCTGCTTCTTTTTGGCATAAGCAATGATCTTACGGAGATACTTTTCTGACTTTTTGGTCAGCCCTCCCTGTTCCTCTGTGAAAAAGTCATCCGGCTCAGTCTGTGGCTCTGTGCCGAAGTAAGGGGTATAGCCCTTGAAGGCCTGTTTATCCTCACTGTTCCAGAAGAAGCTTTGAAAATCATCTTCACTCAGGGAATCGTAGCGGTTGTGATAAATGGCAAAGGAGGGAAAATAGTCTCTGATCCGGCCGGGCTCCACACTGACAAGGAGCATTTTCAGCTTATTGGATGAAAAACGCATGCCATAAATATTCTCGGAGATCCAGGTATACTGGTAGTCCTCCTTAAATCTGGCCGGGCCATACAGATCAAGCACGAGCAGCTCCGGTGTCTGATACCGGTACAGCTCCTTCAGATAATAGTAGGTCATCCAGAGGGGCTGTTCGGCGCCGCTGTAATCATAGGCTGTGATCCCATAGCTGTCATAAAGAAGCCCGGTATTGATGTCACAGTGGACATGGCTGGTACCGAGAAACATGACATCGATGCTGTTTTCCTCCTGCCAGTATAAGCCCTCCTGCTGATCAATACCATGACCGGACTTTACCTTCAGTACGCAGGAAAGCAGGTACAGGGTTATCAGAAGCAGCAGGATAAAGAAAAGACGCAGGGCTGTTTTAGAATGAAAAAATTTCATAAAGATCCTTTCTGAAATCATCAAACAAATCAATCATAATTTAAAACTGCATATAAATAAACTGCTCTGCCTGGTAGCCGGGACCATATACACCAAAAACAAAGATCCCGATCAGTAGCAGATAGAAGATCAGGTATCTGGCGGCATTTGGCTTTTCCTGAATGAGCAGCGGCAGGGACACCTTTTTCCTGCTGCAGAGCTCATCGATCAGCAGGATCAGGAGAATGCTGACTGTGACGACGGCAATTTCTGCAGGATCCAGCTCCAGCAGCTTGAGGGAACGGGAAAAGCTTCCGGGCTGAAGACCGGCAGTCACCATTCTCCTGAGGTAGGAAAGTGCCTGCGAAAGGCTTTCTGCCCGGAAGAAGATCCAGGCAAGGGCAGCCTCAAAAAAGGTCAGAACGCGGTATTTTCTGCCAGATGGAAGAAAGGTGCCGATCACAGAATAAATGCCATGGAGCAGTCCCCATGCCACGAAGTTCAGACCGGAGCCATGCCACATGCCACAGAGCAGAAAAACGATCATGGTATTCAGACATTTCCGGAAGGTACCGTACCGGCTGCCGCCAAGAGGAATATAAATATAGTCCTTCAGGAAGCTGCTAAGGGAAATATGCCACCGTCTCCAGAATTCTGAAATAGAGGCAGCCTGATAAGGCGAAGCAAAGTTCTGCGTCAGCCTTATTCCAAAGATAGCAGCACAGCCAATGGCGATATTGGAATAGCCTGCAAAATCGCAGTAGATCTGCATGGTATAAAAAAGCATGCCAAGAAAAAGAAAAAAGCTGTCAAACTCCTGCATACTGCCAAAGAGACTGTTCACCAGAAGAGCCAGGCGGTCTGCAACGACCATTTTCATAAAATAGCCCCACAGGATATAGGTGAAAGCAGTGGAAAGCCTTCCGCGGTCGAAAAATTTTATCTTAGAGAGTGTGGAAAGCTGTGGCAGAAAATCCCCGGCCCGCTCAATGGGACCGCTCACAAACCGCGGAAAAAAGGCAAGGTAACAGCCAAGATGAATAAAATTTTTCTCTGCAGAAAGCTTTCCTTTTGCTACATCCACAAGATAGCTGATCATCTGAAAGAGATAAAAGGAAAAGCCGACAGGCATGAGAAAATAAGGCAGAACAGTCCGGGTAAAGGTAAGCTCCGGGAAAAAGCGCTGGAAAATATATCCGGTATATTTGAACACAAGGAGGCAGAGCAGGCATGCAGAAAGAAACAGGATCAGCAGAAAATGAATTTTCTTTGAATCATGTGAAACTTTTCCTGCATGTTCCAGTATCCTGCCACCACAGTATGTAAACAGAATACTGAGAAGGAGGATAAACAGGCTTCTTATATCGAGATATGCGCAGAAAAAGCAGCTTGCAAGGAAAAGAACTGCAGGCCTGCATTTCGCTGGCAGCATAAAATAGCACAGGGTTACGATTCCCAGAAATACCGGGAAAAAAAGAGATACAAACATTTATTATACACTCCATCAGGGGAAGTGAATTCCGCTTTACTGTAGTAGTATACCAAACAAAAGGAAAAATAAAATAGACTTATAGAATTCTTACGCTTGAATTAAGAAATTCCTAAGAAACAGGAAATACCGGTAATAGCTACTAAAAAAAAGACACCCAAATAATAAAAGATACCTTAAATCCCTGATGGGAATCTTTTAGGATGATAGTATCGGAAAGAATAGAGTGAGGGATATGGTATGGGAAATATAACATTTACAGATGCAAAAGGCAGTTTTTGTCTGGAGGATGCAGGTTCTTTTGGAGAAATGTATTTTCCGCTGGCAGGAGAAGGCGGTATGAAAAGTGCAGTCACGGCAGATCTGATGGGGGATGCCAAGCTGGATCAGAATCATTTTCTGATGGAACCGGTGAGCAGCGGGAATCTTCATAATAACAGGAGCGCACGGAATTTCTGGTGCTGCCTGTCAGATGGCAGGATCTGGTCTGTCAGTGGGCACAGTGCAGCACAGCAGGCACTGAAATATACGGATCAGGAAGAAAAGCTGACAGTTTCAGCAGGATATATGTGGCACAGAGTAGAGCGGAAGGGATCAGAAGTACCGTTTCTAGGGACAGTGACCTCTTTTGTGCCATTTCAGAAAAATATGGAGATCCATATAGTATGTATTGAAAATACCGGAAGTGAAGCGATCTGTATGACCCCTGTGGTGGCAATGCCCATATATGGCAGAAGTGCAGATAACATCAGGGATCACAGGCATGTTACCTCCCTGTTGCACCGGATCCAGGTAAAGGAAGGCGGAATACAGGTAAAACCGACATTTTCCTTTGATGAAAGAGGGCATCAGCTGAATCATGATATTTACTTTGTATACGGGATGTCAGAAGATGGAGGATTGCCGGAGGAGTATTTTCCTGTGCTGGATGATTTTATTGGGGAAAAAGGAAATCTGGAATGGCCGGAAGCACTTCTGATGAAAAGAGAAGGGGTAAAGCCAGGATACCGGATAAACGGGCAGGAGGCACTTGGAGGTCTTGTATTTGGGGAAAGAACATTAGAACCAGGGGAGTCCTGCAGCTATGTTGTTTTTGCCGGAATCGTGCACAGTCAGAAAGAAATTGATATGCTCCTGTCAGATTATCTGGATATTACGGGTGTGGAGCTGGAACTGGAAAAAATAAAGCAGTACTGGGGAAACAAAGTGAACATCCATTTCCATACAGCAGATCAGCAGTTTGATCAGTTTATGAGCTGGATTTCATTTCAGCCGGAACTGCGAAGGATTTATGGCTGCTCTTTTCTGCCACACCATGATTATGGAAAGGGAGGAAGAGGCTGGAGAGATCTGTGGCAGGATTGTCTGGCACTTCTTCTGATGAATCCAGGTGGTATCAGACAGATGCTTCTTGGAAATTTTGAAGGGGTCAGGATTGATGGAAGCAATGCAACGATCATTGGAGAACGTACAGGAGAATTTAAAGCGGATCGGAATGCTATCGTCCGGATGTGGATGGATCATGGAGTCTGGCCTTATCTGACAACAAGGTTATATATTGATCAGACCGGGGATCTGGATATCCTGAATCAGCAGGCAGAGTATTTCAAGGACGGACTTGCCAAAAGATCTGCCGGTACGGATCCACTGTGGAAGAAAGAGGTAAGCAGACAGCAGGACAAAAGAGGAAGAAGCTATCAGGGATCGATACTGGAACATCTGCTTTTGCAGAACCTGACAGCGTTTTATGAGGTAGGGGAGCATAACCATATAAGACTCAGAAATGCAGACTGGAACGATGCACTGGATATGGCAGCGGACAGAGGAGAGAGTGTTGCCTTTTCCAATGCTTATGCAGGAAATCTGACCGGTCTTGCAGAGCTTGTGGAAGAACTGGTGAAACGGGGACAGAAGGAATTTCTGTTCCTGCAGGAGATGGAGATGCTCCTTACCGATGATCCGGCTCTTTATGAAGACAGAGCAAGGAAGCTGGAGCTTTTGGATGGCTATCTGGATTCCTGCATCCATACGATCAGCGGGAACAGGATCTGTGTGGATGGAAGGGAACTGGCAGAAGGCCTACGGCATAAAGGAGAATGGATCAGGGAGCATATCCGGAAAACGGAATGGGTAACAGATCAGCAGGGAAATGGCTGGTTTAACGGATATTATGATGATCATGGAAATGCACTGGAGGGAGTATATCAGGGTAAGCCCCATATGATGCTGACAAGCCAGGTCTTTTCCATTATGAACGGGACAGCGACAGATGCCCAGGTGAAGGAGATCATACAGAGTGCCAGAAAATACCTTTTTGATCCTGCATGCGGTGGATACCGGCTAAATACAGATTTTGGTGAGATCAGGACTGATATGGGAAGAATGTTCGGATTTGCCTATGGCGAAAAGGAAAATGGCGGTGTATTTTCCCACATGGCAGTGATGTATGCCAATGCTTTGTATCAGAGGGGATTTGCCAGAGAAGGCATGGAAGCACTTATGACACTTTACGGCCAGTCCATGAATATGGAGGAAAGCCATATTTATCCGGGGATCCCGGAGTATTTTGGCAGAGGTGGACGGGGACTTTATCATTATCTGACCGGGGCAGCAAGCTGGTATCTGCTTACCACCCTGACATATATGTTTGGAATCCGGGGTGAACTGGGGAATCTCCTGATAGAGCCAAAGCTTTTAGAGCAGCAGTTTGATGAGGAAGGAGAAGTCAGTGTACAGCTTAAATTTGGCGGGAAAAATCTGAGAGTCCGGATTGAGAATAAAAACAGAGTTCCTTATGAGAAATATACTGTTGCATGGGCGAATCTGGATGGAGAGTTTCTGCCATGTGAGCCAAAGAAAGTCCGGATACCGGCAGAAAAGATCAGAATGTTAGAAGAGTGTGGTGAACATGTAATCAAAGTGAATTTAGAGTGATCAGGAGGCATTTCAATGAAAGACTATGGAAGAAAATCTACATTTGCAGGATTCTTACCCGGGATCGCAGGAGAAAAGGGTATCCCGCTCTGGTGCTTTTATGTAAACCGGGGACAGGGCGTTGTCAGTTTTGGTGTGGATGATAAGGAACATGAAATCATGGAATTTTATCCGGCACATCTTGCCTATCAGAACGTAAAGAGGACAGGATTCCGTACCTTTATCAGGAAGGGGGTACAGTTTTATGAGCCTTTTGCAGATGAAACGCTTTCCCAGGAAATGAATATCGGGATGAATACACTGACCATTACAGAGGAAAATCCGGAAAGCGGGCTGAAAACAGAGGTCTGTTATTATATTCTGCCAGAGGAAGGGACAGGAGCACTGGTAAGAGAGGTAAGCATCACAAATCTGACAGAAAAAGCCGCAAAGCTGGAGATCCTTGATGGCATGCCGGCGGTGATCCCGTATGGCGTCAGCGTGGAGAATCTGAAAAATATGACGCAGACAGCCAAGGCCTGGATGCAGGCAGAAGATTTTCAGGGCAGGGCAGAGCTGTTCCGGCTCCGGGCAAGCATGGACGACCTTGCCAGTGTGGAAGCGGTAACAGGGGCTAACTTTTCCTTTGCTGTCAGCGGGGATGGAAGCTGTGTCAGAAAGATCGTGGATCCGGAGGTTATCTTTGCTTATGATACCTCTCTTGGAAGTCCAGTTGCCTTTCAGAACAGATCACTTGCTGACCTGCTGCAGCAGAAGCAGAACAGATCCAATCTGATCCCCTGCAGCTTTGCAGCCCTGGAAAGAGAACTGCAGGGAGGGGAGACCCTGCATCTGTATGAACTATATGGTCAGGTGGAAAAGGTATCACAGCTGCAGGATTTCCTGCAGAAGAAAATGGATCACATCTTTTTTGAGAGAAAGAAAAGGGAAGCAGAAGCACTGACAGAGGATCTGACGAAGGTAATGACGACCAGGACAAAGGATCCGGATTTCGATGCCTACTGCCGGTATACTTATATGGATAATGTCCTCCGGGGAGGCATGCCGGTCAGACTTTCCGAACATAAAGTTTTTTATCTGTATTCCAGAAAGCATGGGGATCTGGAAAGAGACTACAATGATTTTTCCATGCTGCCGGAATATTATTCCCAGGGAAATGGAAATTTCAGGGATGTCAATCAGAACAGGCGGTGTGATACCTTCTTTGCACCGTGGATAGGCAGAAAGAATATCCATACCTTTTTCAGCCTGATCCAGCTGGATGGTTATAATCCTCTGAAGCTGGAAGCCATGACTTATACTATGGAAGAAGGAAAGCGAAATCGTCTGCCTCTTCCGGAAGGTGTCAGGGAAAAGGAGGAACTGAAGGAGCTTCTGAAGGGTAAATTTACACCGGGAAGACTGTACCGCACGCTGGAAGAAAGCGGTATTTCCAGGGAGGAATGTGACCAGAGCTTTCAGAGTATCATGGAAGCAGCAGAAGAAAAAGTGAATGCCAGCTTTGGAGAAGGCTACTGGAGTGACCACTGGGATTATAACCTGGATCTGATCGAAGACTATTTGGCTGTTTTTCCGGAAGAAGAGAGAAACCTGTATTTTGAAGAGGGGTATCCTTTTTATCAGTCCGGGAAAGAGATCCTGCCAAGGAGGAAACGGTATGTAAAGACACCGGCAGGAATACGGCAGTATCATTTCCTGAAGGATGGAAAGGATACTGCAGAAGGATTTGTGAAGCAGCCGGGAGAGGGAGAGAAGTTGTTTACGGTTACCCTGTTAGAAAAGATGCTCCTGCTCTGCACCCTGAAATTTGCAGCGCTGGATGCCTGTGGTATGGGAGTGGAAATGGAAGGAGGAAAGCCAGGATGGTATGATGCTCTGAACGGACTGCCAGGTATGCTGGGCTCTTCCATGGCAGAAACCTATGAACTGCTCCGTCTGACAGAAACGGTCAGACGCATTTTGGAAAAAGAAACGGGGGAGATCGGAATCCCCATTGAACTTGCTGATCTGATGGAAGAGCTTTCTGTGGAGAGCAGGACATATCTGGAAGACGGGGATGACATGACTTTCTGGAACCGGAGAAATGACAGCAGGGAGCATTACAGGGAAAAGATCTATCATAATCCCAGCGGGAAGAGAAAGCAGGTAGCAGCCCATCTGGTATATGAACAGCTTTCCCTGTTTTCGGAGCTGATCACCGGTGGGATCGAACGGGCGAAAAATTACGGTACGGAAACAGTTCCCTGTTACTTCTATTATGAAGTGGAAGAATACAGGGAAGACGAGCAGGGGATCCTGCCACTTTCCTTTCAGGTACATCCGGTGGCAGATTTCCTGGAAGGACCTGTCAGGTATCTGAAGCTGGATATGGAAAAGGAACGGAAACGTGAACTGTATCAGAAGGTAAAAAAGAGCGGACTGTATGATCAGATGCTTGGCATGTATAAGGTAAATGCGTCCCTGAAACAGGAATCCATGGAGCTTGGAAGAGCCTGCGCTTTCACACCGGGATGGCTGGAAAATGAGTCGATCTGGCTGCATATGGAATATAAATATTTACTGGAGCTTTTAAAGAGTGGCCTGTATGATGAGTTCGCGAGAGATCTGCGCCAGGTCGGCATTCCTTTTCAGCCGGAAGAGCGATATGGAAGAAGCCACCTGGAGAATTCTTCGTTCCTGGCAAGCAGCAGTAATCCTGATCCGGATATCTGGGGAAAGGGATTCGTTGCAAGACTGAGCGGTTCCACCATAGAATTTATCCATATGTGGCGGATCATGATGTTTGGAAAGGAACCGTTTACCGTAAAGGATGGAAAGCTTTCCCTGCAGCTTACGCCGATGTTACCGGAGTATTTGATCGGTGACAGCAGGCGTATCGAAGCCATGTTCCTTGGCAGCGTAGAAACGGTTTATCATCTGACTGCAGGAAAAAATGTATATCCCGGAAATTATCAGACCGGCAGGATCACTCTGACAGGGACAGATGGAAAAGAGCAGGAATATGGAGGGGAACTGCCGGAAGAAACGGTCATTGCCCTGCGTGACGGTAAATACAGCAAAATGGAAGTCTGGATGGAGGAAATACAATGAAACTGGCAAAGAAAACAGAAACAAATTTCAGTCAGGGCAGATACTGGCAGGAAACAGAAATAGAAGTGACAGAATGCACGGATCCCATGGAGATGATACAGCTGATCCCGGAAGTAGTGGATCAGGAAGTAGAGGGATTTGGAGGTGCCTTTACAGAGGCGAGTGCCTATAATTATGCAAAGCTTGGAAAAAAGGAAAAACAGGATTTTATCAGGGATTATTTTGGTGATGACGGCCTGCGGTACAACATGGGCAGGATTACGATCAACAGTTGTGATTTTGCGCTTGGGAATTATACCTATGTGGAGGAGGGTGACAGTACCCTTGATAGCTTTTCTGTACTGCATGATGAGCTGGAGATCATTCCCATGATCAGAGCTGCCATGAACTGTTGCAGTGACAGGATGAAATTCCTTGCCTCTCCCTGGTCACCTCCGGCTTATATGAAGACCAACGGAGAGATGAATCACGGAGGGCAGCTGAAGAAAGAAGCCGGAAAGCTCTGGGCAGATTATTTCGTAAGATTCATAAGGGAATATAAAAATCTGGGGATCCGTATCAGTGCGGTTACGGTGCAGAATGAGCCGGAGGCTGTCCAGACATGGGATTCCTGTACCTATACGGCAGAAGAGGAAGGAGGCTTTGTGGCGGAGCACCTTGGGCCTGCCATGGAAAAAGCAGGGCTTTCCGATGTGGATATTTATGTATGGGATCATAATAAGGAGCGTTTATATCAGAGATACCGGGATGCGGTTTCAGTAAAGGATGCCGGGAAGTATATCAGGGGAGCTGCCATGCACTGGTATACGGGGGATCACTTTGATGCGATTGAGATCCTGAAAAAATGCTATCCGGAGGCAAAGCTGCTGTTTTCAGAGGGCTGTGTGGAGTATTCCCGCTTTGCAGACAGTGGTGAAGTGAAGAAAGCGGAGATGTATGCCCATGACATGATCGGAAATTTCCGCGGCGGGATCCATGGATTTCTGGACTGGAATCTTCTTCTTGATGAAAAGGGCGGACCAAACCACGTGGGTAATTTCTGTGCCGCTCCGGTTATGCTTCTTGAGGAAGGCGGCTATGAGAAGAAACTGATGTATTACTATATTGGACAGTTCAGCCGCTATATCGGAAGAGGATCACGGAAAATAGCAACCACGCAGTACACAGATGCGCTGGATGTATGCGCTTTCCTGACTCCGGAAAAGGAGAGGATCCTGATTGTTCTGAACAGGATGGATGAAGACCGTCATGTAGTGATCAGGGAGGAACAGAGTGGTTTTGAAGACGTGGTTCTGTCCCACAGTATCGTCACCTACAGGATTCCTGATGGTGAGTATAATATAACATAAAAAAATGACACCTCACTAAAATTTAGTGCATTATATCTAAAATGACATCCTCCTATAATGAAATCATCAACAAGATCATTTCGAATAAGGAGGATGTATTTATATGAAATTGAAAAAACTGATTTCAATTATGCTTGTTGGAGCAATGACATTAACCATGAGTGCCTGCGGAAGCAGTTCAGCAGACAGCACAGGAAGCACAGCAGATGACAGCGCAAAAGAAAGCACAGCAGAGGCAGGAAGTGAAACTGCTGATGCAAGTGGTGACAAGCTGGTGATCTGGACACTCTCCAATGACCTGAAGGATTTCGCAGACCGTTACACAGAGCAGACCGGCGTAGCAACGGATGTAGTCGTAATTGAACCTGCAAATTATCCTACCAAAGTCCAGACAGCACTGGTTGGTGGAGAGAAAGAGCCTGATGTGATCGTAGCAGAGCCTCAGATGCTGCAGGATTTCTATGATAACGGATTCTTTGCAAACCTGGATGACTATGGAGCAAAAGATTATGAAGGAAAGATTGTAGATTATGTATGGAAGATGGGACAGGATGAGACAGGTGCACAGAGAGCCGTTTCCTATCAGATCACTCCTGCAGGTATCTACTATCGCCGTGACATTGCAAAGAAGGTATTTGGAAATGATGATCCGGAAGAGATTGGAAAGTTATTCAAGGATTATCCGACCATTATGGATACCGCACAGCAGTTAAAGGATGCAGGCTATCGTATTTTTGCATCTGACTCCGAGATCAATTATTTCTCAGGTGACTCTGCATGGGTAGTAGACGGTACATTAAATGTAGATCAGGCAAGATATGACTACATGGATCTGGTTATTGATCTTTATCAGAACGATCTGACAGCTTATGCAAACCAATGGTCAACGCCCTGGTATCAGGCTATGGCCGGTGAGGTGCCGATCCTGACAGCAGATATCCAGAATTACGCAGATGATTCTGTTAATGTATGGGATGCTGAACAGTTCGCAGAAGCAACTAAGGATATGGAGAAAACAGAAGTATTTGCATTCGGACTTCCCAGCTGGGGCGTACTTACTTTAAGAGATAATGTAGGACCTACTTCCGGATCATGGGGTGTCTGCGAAGGACCCGCTTATGGATTTGGCGGTGGTACTTATATCGGTGTATCTGCAAATTCCGAGCGTAAAGAGCAGGCATGGGACTTTGTTAAGTTCTGTACATTAACAGAAGAGACCGCAGAATGGTGGATCGATTTCTCACAGGGAGATGCAGTATCTCTGATCTCTGTTCTTGAGGCACATGCAGATGATGAAAATGAAGTATACGGCGGCGAGAAGATGTATGCTCTGTGGCTGAAGCTGGCAGAAGGAATCGATTACTCCAAGGTTACCAAATACGATCAGGTGATTGGAGATTCCTGGGGAGCAGCAATCTCCAGCATCAAGACAGGCGAAAAGACAAGGGATGAGGCAGTCAGTGATTTCTACGATACGATCCAGTCTACCTATCCTGAAATTCAGATTAATCGATAAGAAACAGTAAGAAATAGAAATAAGGAATCCAGCCTGGGTTCTGGAAGCGTCTGCTTCCAGAACCCGGAGGAAGACTGGGAGGGTTGGTTAACATGGGAAGACCTGCAGTGAAAAAAAGAAGTAAATTGACAGCATATAATAACTGGGGATATTTTTTCGTGGCTCCATTTGTGATTGTTTTCTGTATATTCAGCGTGTACCCCGTACTCAGAACCCTGTATTTAAGCTTTACAGATCTGAAGGTAGTGGGAGATCCGAATTTTATCTGGTTTGAAAATTACAGGCGTGTGATTACCGATAAGTTTTTCTGGAAAGCACTGGGAAATACGGTCCGTATCTGGATCGTCAACATCATCCTGCAGCTTGGGCTTGCTTTCCTTCTGATGATGGTATTCAGCGATGTGAAATATAAAATGAGAGGACTTGGCATTTTCAGGATCATTTATTATCTGCCAAATCTGATCGCAGCAACTTCCATAGCATTCCTGTTCAAAACACTGCTGGACTGGAGATATGGTACCTTTAATATTATGATCAGTACGATCTACAGGGCATTTGGTGCTTCCTATAATCCGATCGACTGGTTGGGAAATTCGGCAACAGCAGGCTATACCATAGCAGTGGTACAGTCCTGGATGTGGTTTGGAAATTCCTTCCTGATGCTGATGGCAGGTGTCCAGGGTGTATCCAAAGACTATTTTGAGGCGGCGGCGATTGATGGTGCCGGAAGATGGACGATTTTCGGTAAGATCACATTGCCGCTGATCCGTCCGATCATGATGTACGTGGCGATCACTTCCCTGATCGGTGGCCTGCAGATGTTTGACCTTCCGTTCCTGATGGAGGAAGTGACCTCCAGTGCCTATGCGTCCACACAGACAGTCATGATGTACTTATACAAGTTTGGATTTACAACAGGAACCACGCAGACAGGATATGCGTCATCGGTAGCCTATATGCTGTTCCTGATCATATTAACGGTATCTGTCATACAGCTGAAGCTGTTTCAGGGAAAGGAGAATTAAAAGATGGGATATAAGATCAAAAAAGGAATTCTGTATCTGTTATTAATTCTCCTGGCAGCAGCCTGCATGTTCCCTTTCTGGATGATGATCGTCAATGCCACAAGGAGTGGAAATGAGATCGTTACCGGATTTACCATGATCCCAAGCACACATCTGAAAGAAAACTGGGAGCAGGTATTCAAGTATTTCAATCTGTTCAAGGGCATGCTGAACAGTTTGTTAGTAGCAATACCGGCGACACTGCTGTGTGCTTATTTTTCAACGATGACAGCATATGGCCTTGCATTTTACAAATTTAAGGGAAATAAGATCGTCTTTGGCGCAATCCTGGCATTCATGATGATCCCGGGACAGCTTTCCCTGATCGGGTTCTACCAGTTATGTACCAAAATGCACCTGGTAAACTCCTACATACCACTGATCATTCCGGCAATTGCTTCTCCTGGAACTGTATTTTTCCTGAAGCAGTATACAGAATCCTCCCTGTCCAGATCCCTGATCGAAGCAGCGAGAATTGACGGAGCCAGTGAATTATATTCCTTCCACAGGATCGTAATTCCGATCCTGTCACCGGCAGTAGCCACCATGGGTATCATGTCATTTATCGGGAACTGGAACAATTACCTGCTTCCCATGATCATTATCAATAAAAATGAAAAAATGACACTGCCCGTTATGATGGCAACACTGAAAGCATCTACCGATATCAATGCAAACCAGGGAGCAATTTACCTGTCCGTAGCAATTTCGGTCATCCCGATTCTGTTAGTATTTGCTTTCTTTTCCAAGTACATTATCAGCAGTGTATCGGCAGGTGCAGTAAAAGAATAAAATAAAGGAAACAGAAGTAAAATGAGGAAAAGACGCTGTCAGAGAGGGCAGCGTCTTTTTGGACGCCAGAGGGGAAATATGGTATACTGAAAATGCAATATCGTTACAATGCAAAGGAGCAGAGCATGAAAAAGCATTATATCCGGATAGCAGCAGGATTTGTCCTGATACTGGCCATTATACTGGCGGCGGTAGGATTTTTACATAAAAATAACGAAGAACAGGCAGAAACAGCAGAAGGAGAATCGAAGCAGGTGACACTTGACTGGTATGTGAATTACTCCTGGTTTGTGGCAGGATGGGGTGAAAATCTGGTATCCAGGACGATCACAGAGGAAACTGGAGTATCGGTCAATTTTATCACACCAAAAGGAAATGAGGATGAAAAGCTGAATGCGTTGATCGCTGCGGATGCACTGCCGGATCTGATCACGCTTGGCTGGTGGGAGCCACAGATAAACAGCATGATCCAGAATGATATGGTCTATGCACTGAATGAACTAGCAGATACATATGATCCTGTTTTTTATGAGGTAACGGATCCAACTGTAGTGAACTGGTACACCAGAGAAGACGGTAATATTTACTGTTATCCCAATTCCAGCTATACACCGCAGGATCTTGAGAAAAATGATCATATTCCGATGAATCAGACCTTCCTTGTAAGAAAGGACATTTATGAAGCACTTGGGTGCCCGGATATGACTACAAAGGAGGGCTTTTATGATGCGGTGGTAAGAGCCAGGGAGATCTGTCCGGAAGTAAATGGAAAACCACTGATTCCGGTAGGTGCTCATGAGTTTGATGATACCGGGTGTGTCTCCTTTGACAAGTATCTGCAGAATTTCCTGGCAGTACCATATGAAAAGGGTGGGAAGATCTATAACAGGTATACGGATCCGGAATATCTTTCCTGGCTGAAGATGTTCCGGAAGCTGTGTGAGGGAGGATACCTTCTGCCGGATATCTTTTTAGATACCAGGACACAGACAAGTGAGAAGATAGAAGAGGGACGTTATTTCTGTATGCTGTATCAGCGAACGGATCTGGCAGACCAGGAAAAGATACTGTATGCAAATGATCCGGATAAGATCTATATCGCGGTGGACGGACCAAAGAACGAGGCAGGGGATGATCCTGTATTACCTTCTAACGGGATCAATGGCTGGACTGTTACCCTGATCTCCAAAAACTGCAAAAGACCGGATAAAGCGATCGCTTTCATGGATTATCTGATGAGCGAACAGGGGCAGAAGAGGGTATATCTTGGGGTAGAAGGTGTCACCTACGATATGATAAATGGAAAACCGGTGATCCGGGAAGAGATCAGAAAGCTTCTGAATACAGACAGGCAGGAATATGACAGGCTGTATGGGGCAGATGACTGCTACTGGATGCTTCAGAACAATGTGATGCAGCTGGCATGGCAGCCGGAACTGGAGGAGCCTTTAAAGCAGCTTGCAGAGTGGACGTATCCATATGCCTGCTATACCGGACAGTATGATGCTCCGCCGGATGAGGATACGGAGCTTGGCGAAATTGATACGAAGGCGAAGCATCTCTGGAGCGAAACACTGAAAAAATTGCTTCTTGCGTCGTCGGATGAGGAATTTGACGAGATTGTGGCAGATATGGAGAAGCAGTGGCAGGAAATGGGATATGACCGGGTACTGGAAGAACAGACAGAAGCAATGAAGATTAATAAAGAGAAACTCGGCATGGAGTAAAGTAAGAGAATGAAGCTGAATATAAAGTTTACGATCGTGATCATAGCAGCGATCACGATCCCTGTGGCAATATTTGCAGGTATCCTTTTTTACAATCTGGAAGAGAATACAATTCAGGAAAATATAAGCTATATGGATTACAAGATGGACAAGAATGCTGAGGAAGCCCGTACCTGTATTGACTCTGTGAATATGTCCACGCAGTTTTTTTTATCTGACGAGGAAATGAAGAGGGTACTTGAGATGGGAATGACCGGGGAAGCCCTGACCACAGAAGAACTTGTCAGTTTTCAGATGGGAGATGTAAAGAATCTGGAAAGGCTGGTCAGTAATAACCCACTGCTTTATGCAGTCCGTATTTATTCGGCAGGGGAGAATGTGCAGGAAATGATGCCGGTTCTGTATAAAAGAAGCAGGATGGACCGTCTGGCTTTTGCAAAAGGAGAAGAGCAGGACGTGGATCTTTCCGGATGGCACTTTGGCTACACGGATACGATCTTCAGTTCCCTGATCTCGGAGCAGGAAAAAGAACTGGCAGGGCTTGTCACACCGGTCACAGATCATCAGCTTGGACTGACAGGACTGATCGAGGCAACAGTTACCATGCAGGATATGTTTCCCGGTCTTTATGAAGAAGGAGAAAACGAGTGGGGATGCTTTATTACGGATACCGGCGAGGTTTATTATGGCAGCAATGGCGGAGAAGAACAGGAAGAGATCAGGAAGGCACTTGTTCAGAAACTGAATGAGGAAAATCTTCTTTCTATGGATGAAAGTGTGAGTCGTTACTATAAGCTGGATCACAGAAAGCTGATCGTAACGGCAAAAAGAAATCGTGAGTTTTCAGGAACAGTTCTGGCAGTAAAGGATATTACAGAGGATGTACAGAAGGTCTATACCTCCAGAAACATATTTGTGGGAGTTATGCTTTTCCTCATGGTAGGGGTGGCATTTCTAATCAACTTTATTGTCCAGCGGATGCTCAGACAGTTTTATGTGATCCTGCAGAGCATGCGTCAGATAGAAAAGGGGGATCTTTCTGTCAGGATAGACAGATGCAGTAATGATGAGATGGGAGAGCTGGGATCCCAGCTGAACCGTATGTTGGACAGAATCCAGGATATCATGCAGGAAAATATCAACAGAGAGGTGCTGGTGAAAAACTCGGAGATCCGGGCACTACAGAACCAGATCAATGCCCATTTTATCTATAATGTGCTGGAATCTGTAAAAATGATGGCAGAGATTGATGAGGAGTATGAAATTTCAGATGCGATCACAGCACTGGGACGCCTTTTGCGTTACAGCATGAAATGGACTTCCAAAAATGTCATGTTGAAGGATGAACTGGAATATATCAGAAATTATATGGCTCTGATCAATCTGCGGTATGATTTTACCATTCAGCTTTCTCTTAATATTCCGGAGGAGCTGATGCAGCAGGAGATTCCCAAGATGTCGCTGCAGCCAGTGGTAGAGAATGCAATCCTTCACGGGATCGAACCGCTTGGGGCAGACAGTACTATTTATATCAAAGCCTGGAAAGAGGAAAAGGACTGCATCATTGAGATTTCAGATGCCGGACAGGGAATGAGTGAAGAGGATCTTAAGGTGATCACAGACAGACTCCATGGAAAGGTAGAGGCTTCCATGGGGAAAGGTGGTATCGGACTTAAGAATGTGCATGACAGGATCAGACTTGAATTCGGCAGTCAGTATGGCCTTACCGTATATACCAGACAGTCATGTTATACCAAGGTAAGAATACGGCTTCCGGAAAAGAGGCTTATTCTGGCACAGGCAGGAGTAACAGGAGGAAAATGATTTGAAAACATTATTGATCGTAGAAGATGAAAAGATGATCAGACAGGGACTCCATGTGATGATAAAGAGGAGTGGCGTCCCCGTGGATGTTATTCTGGAATGTAAAAACGGAGAAGAGGCTCTGGAGGTGCTTTCTTATCAGCAGGTAGATGTGATGTTTACCGATATCCGGATGCCGAGGATGGATGGGATCGAACTGGTAAGACAGGTACAGAAGCTTCCGGAAAAGCCGCTTATTGTAGCAGTCAGCGGATATGATGATTTTTCCTATGCAGTAGAGATGCTCAGAAACGGTGTAAAAGAGTATCTTCTGAAGCCGGTTGACCGGGATAAGGTAAGTCAGGTCATGCACCAGTTAGAGGAAGAACTGATGAGGATACAGCGAACGGATGAAAAGGAAAGAATGCTTGGAAAACAGCAGATGAAATATCTGATGTCAGGTACAGAACTGTCAGGAGAGGAAATGTCTCTTCTGAAGCAGAAATATGCCCCGTATTTTTATCAGACACCATTTGTGGTCTGCTGTGCAGCAAGGGAAGCTGGTGACAAGGAAAACAGTGCGGTAGTATTTCTGCCGGATGTGGATGAGGGAATGGTATATGTTATCGAAGAAGAGAATCTGTCGCCTTTCCTTAGAAATGAATTCCCGGAATCCTGTGTGGGCATCAGTACACCTTATCAGGGACTGGAGCATCTGCGCAGGGCATACGAGGAAGCCTGTAGGGCACGGAAAAGGGCATTTTGCACCGGCAGGGCAGTTACCTTTGGAGAAGAGGAAAAGAAAATACCGGAGGAACTGAAGATACAGGCAGCAAAACTTCTGAGCGACCAAAACAGTCAACAAAGGATCCAGCTTGCGGGAAGCGGAAGAACAGAAGAACTGGATACTCAGTGGGGAAAACTGTTTTCTGAGGTGGAAAAGGAAAGGATCCGTGCAGAGGATTTCTTCAGGGAAATGAAAAGATCCCTGAAAGAACTGGTCAATATCTATGGCGAAGGAATGGGAAGTGACTGGACAGGGAAAGCAGAAGAGCTTGGCCATTTTCTGGCTTTTTCAGATCTGGGGCAGTACCGGGAAGCTGTCATGGAATGGATCATGGAGCTGCACAGAAAGAAAAACAGAGAGGAGGAAAGTCACGGAGCAGATAAGAAGATGCAGATGGCAGTAGTTTATATTGATGAGAATTATAACAAAAATCTCAATATGGCAGTGGTATCCAATTATCTTTCCATGAATTACTCCCTGTTTTCTTATTCCTTTAAACAGTATACCGGGACGAGCTTTGTAAATTACCTGAAAGAGATCCGCATCCGGGAAGCAAAAAAGCTTCTGGAGGATACGGATCTGAAGGTTCAGGAGATCAGTGCCAGGGTAGGATATGAAAATGAAAAACACTTCATGAAGACCTTCCGAGGACAGTGCGGTGTTTCACCAAGTGAATACAGGCGTAACATGAGAAAGGATGACTGGATAGAGTATTAAGGCATATCCTTTAAAACCTGTTTAATTTTTGATTTTTTATTTTCATACATATGTTCATCTGCCTGTGAAAACAGTTTGCGGATATCCTCCTGTGTATGGCACAGACTGCAGGGAGCCGTGGAAAAGCCACTTGAGGTGGAAACATTGTATGGTCTGTCATTCAGAAGATTACAGTGTGACAGATAAAGGTTTACCTTGCGGATAAATTCCACAGGAGCCTCCTCTCTGCCTGAGGGAAGAAGACAGTAGAATTCATCACCGGAGAACCGGGCACAGATATCATGCTCAAGAGAAGCATTGGCGATTGCCTGTCCGATCGTTTTCAGGGCAAAGTCCCCAGCCTCGTGACCGAACCGGTCATTGATCGTTTTCAACATATCCAGGTCGAAGATCAGGGCACTTATATATCGGTAATGTGCCAGATTTTTCAGGAGCTGATCCTTCTGCTGGTCAAATCCGTGATGATTATACAGACCGGTCAGAACGTCCCGCAGATACAGTGTTTCCAGATGCTCTGTCAGCAGTCTTGTACGCTTGCTGTCACAGAGATCAGATAACAGCTGTGTGATATTCATGATAAAAGGAACCAGTTTAAAATTGTAATTTAACCTGTTCTTTTCAAAAGCCATGGCAATATAGCCAAAAGCACGGTCTTCAAAAAACAGAGGGGAAATGATATAGGAGGCATCTGAGGAGTTTTCCAGGAATTCCGGCAGAAGAGAATTCTTCTGAAAACTGCATTCGGGAAGCCGCCTGCCATTTTTCATACCAAGCTTCAGAAGCACGGTATTGGAAGGAACATCGGAAGAAAATCCATCCGGATCTTCTGACGCTGCAAGAGTGAGGACAGGATCAGAAAGGGTATCCCAGTCCGAATAAAGGCAGAGATAAAATTCACTGCAGTTCTCAATTTCTCCAACATATTTTTCCAGGGCATCCATGCCGTCATCAATATCCAGAATATGAGAAAAAACAGCAGACATACGCATGGAACGGAAAGTGGAACGCTCCAGATCTGCAATATTATCAGAGAGCTGGCAGATATAGGAAGAACCGGAATGGGTTTTCGTATAGCTGCAGCCACAGGAACCTCCATATACAGGTTCGGCAAATACGGTAGTGACAGGATGCTCATGCCCCTGCAGCCTGGCAAAAAGTGAGTCAACAGCAGTGGTCCCAAGCTGATAGGTAGGAAAACTGACAGTAGTCAGTGGAGGGACAATGCTCTGACCTTCCCTGATATTGTCACAGCCCGTGATCGCAAAATCCTCGGGCACATGGTAGCCCTCTTCCAGAGCCGCCATCAGGAAACCAAGTGCAACACGGTCATTATAGCATACAATGGCATCCGGGAGAGAAGAGCGGGACTGGCAGAACTGGTACAGGGCAGCCTTGTAATCTTCCGGTGTTTCTGTGCAGGAATAGATATTTTCGGCAGGGACAGAAAGTGCATGCTGCTGCATGACAGTAAGAAATGCCTTCTGCCTGCGGTCAGAGTAGAGCGCTTCCCCTGCACAGCCCAGATAACAGATATCCGATGCATGATGAACATCGATCAGATGTGCAGTCAGAGTGCCTGCAGTGATATTGTTTTCCAGGGTAATATTGGGAAAGGTTGGTGAATCCTCCGTGATCTCAACAACGGTACATTGCCGGGTAAGCAGCATGTCGCAGATCCTGGACCGGAGAGCATGATCCGTGTAGGTGCCGGAAGCAAAGATGACTCCGTCAATATCAGACCAGTTTGGCACTTTCAGAATGCTGGCCTCCCCACGGGAATAGTCGCCAAGATCTTCGCCGTCACTTGTCGTATAAACCTCTACCTTGTAGCCATAGGATGCTGCCTGGGCCAGGATTCCCTGGCTTAATGTGCTCTGGTAAGCACCGTAAATATGAGAAATAAATAATGCGATTTTTTTCTTGTGATACATAAGCCCCACCTCATACAGATTCGGATGTTTCTGTTATTTATTTTAAATGACTTTGGGGATGATTTCAATCAGATATGTAAGGAAGTATTTTGCTGTATTGCGAAGAAAAAGGCTTTATTATATACTGAATGAAAAGGGACATAGGAGGAATTACATGCGAACAGAGGTAAAGAAAGAAGTGAAACGGATCCTGGTGAT
>ERZ1026860.199-NODE-199-length-46443-cov-7.173924_pt1 | contig 46443 bp, 42 predicted proteins | sample MGYA00380160_ERZ1026860 | MGnify/ENA primary metagenome ERZ1026860 (study PRJEB33269, sample SAMEA4719796) | human gut metagenome | biome: human-associated habitat; feature: organic feature; material: feces | place: Cameroon | collected 2013-10 ... | reverse complement strand
CAAGGGAGCCTGCCCTCTCTGTCGCTGCGCGACATCTCTCCCAAAGGGAGAGACACGTTTGGTCTGCGTGTAAACGCAAAACAAAAGCACTAGTTCCGGAAAATTTCCGGTTCTAGTGCTTTTTCTCTGTTCATCTGCGAGTTATTCGCCTTCGTCCTCCGGCTCAGAAGATTGCTCTTCGTCCTTCTTATCGTCTACAAACAGCTTTTTTGCAGCTTCTTCCAAAGAAACCGTTGCATCCGCGTCCTGCGGAGCATCCATCGGCTGAAACTCCTTGGTTTCATCCGTAGCGTTTTCTTCGTCCTGCTTTGCCGTCTTTGCCATGCCAGACTCAATGTGGAATACCTGTGCGCCGGTCTCATGATCCGGCACTTCTTCTCCATTGAACATCTTTTCGAACGCATCGCCGTCCATCGTCTCATTGCGAATCAGGTACTCTCCCACAGCGGACAACTGATCCATATGCTCCTTGAGGATATCCTCACACTTGGCGTATGCCTCCAGAATGATGCGGCGAATCTCTTCGTCAATCTTCGCTGCAACATCTTCCGAAATTGTATCAGTCTCTACCATATCACGGCCGAGGAAAATTTCCTGCTGACCGCTGCTGTAGTTAATCGGTCCGATCAGATCGCTCATGCCGTACTTGGTGACCATGCTCTTTGCCACAGACGTTGCGCGTTCGATATCATTGGAAGCGCCGGTGGAAATATCATCCATCGTCAGCTTCTCTGCGACACGGCCGCCGAGCAGAACAATCAAATCGTCCAGCATCTCATTCTTGGATGCATAGAACTTTTCTTCCTGCGGCAGACTCATCGTAAAGCCGCCTGCGCGGCCGCGCGGGATAATCGAAATGGTATGCACCGGATCCTGTGTCGGCAGGCAGCGCGTTGCAATCGCATGACCTGCTTCGTGATAGGCGGTCAGGCGCTTTTCGCGGTCTGTCATGACGCGGGACTTCTTTTCCGTGCCCATGATAACCTTCAGGAAGGAATCCTCAATATCCTCCATGCTAATCAGGCGCTTGTTGCGGCGTGCCGCCAGCAGAGCTGCCTCATTGAGCAGATTTTCCAAATCCGCGCCGGTGAAACCAGCGGTAGACTTTGCAATCGAGTCAAAGCGAACATCCGGATCAAACTGCTTGCCGCGCGCATGTACCTTCAAAATGTCCTCGCGGCCCTTCATATCCGGTGCGCCGACATAAACCTGACGGTCAAAACGTCCCGGACGCAGCAGCGCCGGATCCAGAATATCCTGACGGTTGGTCGCTGCGATGACGATGACGCCCTCGTTTGCACCGAAACCGTCCATCTCAACCAGCAGCTGGTTCAGCGTCTGCTCGCGTTCGTCGTGTCCGCCGCCAAGGCCTGCGCCTCTGTGACGGCCAACCGCGTCAATCTCATCAATAAAGACAATTGCCGGAGACTTTTTCTTTGCCTCACCGAACAAGTCGCGCACACGCGATGCGCCGACACCGACGTAAAGCTCTACGAAGTCGGAACCGGAAATGGACAGGAACGGAACGCCTGCCTCACCGGCAACCGCACGCGCCAGCAGGGTTTTACCGGTTCCCGGAGGGCCTACCAGCAAAACGCCCTTCGGAATGCGCGCGCCGATCTGCGTAAATTTCTGCGGATTTTTCAAAAATTCTACGATTTCTTCCAGCTCCGCCTTTTCCTCATCCGCACCCGCGACATCCTGGAATGTCACATGGCGTTTGTCATCCTCCGCGTTCTTGATGCGCGCCTTGCCAAACTGCATGGCACCGCGTCCGCCGCCATCTCCGCGGCTGAACATCATATACCAGAACAGACCGAAAATCACGAGCATGATTACATACGGAATTGCACTTGCCCACCAAGGCACCTCGGTCTTGGTCCAGTTATAGTCCTTGATGACGCCATCCTTCTTTTCCTGACGAATGGTGTCTCCCAGATCATTGAAGAACAGTTCCACGCTCGGCAGCTCATAGGTCATGGTCTTCCCGTCTTTCAGGGTTGCTTTCAAAGAGCTGTCTTTGATGACAAATTCCGTGACCTGTTTGTTTTCAAACGCGTCCACAACCTGTGCATATGTCACCGTTGTGGTGTCGTTCTGCTGAAGCAGGACCGAAACCGTAATCACGAGAAGGACGACGATAATGGCATAAAATCCGTACCCTCTCATCTTGTTGTTATTGCTTTTGTTATCCAAGCGTATATGTCACTCCTTTCCGTAAAACGGAAATGTTATTTGCCTTCATATACCGACGGCTTGAGAACGCCGACATACGGCAGGTTGCGGTATTTCTGGTCGTAATCCAGACCATAACCCACAATAAATGCATCCGGAACCGTGAAGCCCTTGTAGGCAACTTCAACCGGCACTACGCGGCGTTCCGGTTTATCTAAAAACGTGCACAGTGCGATGGAAGCCGCGCCGCGCGCCTTTAGTGTCTTCATCAAATAGCTCAGGGTGCGTCCGCTGTCGAGAATGTCCTCGACAATAATCAGATGACGGCCCTCGATGCTGACGTCAAAGTCCTTGGTAATCTTTACTTCACCGGTAGAAGTCGTGCCGCCGCCATAGCTGGAAACCGACATAAAATCGACGGTACACGGCACATCAATGGCGCGAACCAGATCTGCCATAAATACAAATGAACCGCGCAGTACGCTGACGATCAGCGGATTCTTGTCCGCGTAGTCCTTCGCAATCTGTGCGCCCAGTTCTTTTACCTTCGCTGCAATCGCTTCCTCCGAAAGAAGAACCTTTTCGATGTCCTGTTTCATACTCGTTATCTCCTTTTTGTTTTGCTGCTTTTTTATCTCTTACAAACGGCAAAAAATCCGCTCTGACCGCAGAACCGGACATCTGCCCCGATTCCCGCAGCCGCGACAATGCTGTCGCCGCTGCACAAAACCGGCAGACTGTCTCGTTCATCCGGCGCGATGCCGCGTTCCGCATACAGACGCTTGAGAGAGCGCGCACCGCGCGTCCCCGGCAGCTGCATCCGGTCGGATGACCGCCATGTTCGTACCGTCAGGTTGGACATATTGATTGTATCATATGCAATCGGATAATACTTGAACGAACTGTGAATATCCGATATTTTTCTCACGACGGACACGGTATATGCGCCAAATTCCATCGCTTGATTTGGTTTTATGTGTACCGGCGCTGTTTTGGGTGTCTCCGGCACCACAGACAGTGTTCCCTGTCTGTTTACTGCCCGAAATTGCCCCGGCAGGCTGACCGTGCCGTTCCGCTTATCCGCCAGCGTGCACACCGCCCGAATATGCTTGCGCGTAACTTCTCCCATGGGAACACCCGCCTGTTCCAGCATGCTGCGCACGCGCCGCGCCTTGAGTGCCTCCGGCATCCGTGCAAGCGGCAGCGTTTCTTCCCGCGCCTGCGCGTCCAGATAGGCATTGTCCTGTCGCACAAGCTGTGCCGCCTCCAATGCATGGCGCGCCGCACACGGTTCAATATCGCGCAGTGCCGGAATGACATGATGCCGAATTTTATTTCGCGTGCAGCTGTCATCCAAATTGGTGGCATCCGTACACCAGTCCTGTCCGCGCGCGGTCAAAAACTGCTCGACCTGCCGCCGTTCCACCGCGATGAGCGGGCGGACGATGCTGCCGCGCACGGGCGGGATGCCCGCCAAACCGGCGCTTCCCGTGCCGCGAATCAAATGGAACAGCATGGTTTCCAAATTATCATCCGCTGTGTGTGCGGTCGCAAGATACGGCACCTGCATCTGTTCGGCACACCGAGCAAAAAAGTCGTACCGCATTTCCCGCGCCGCAGTCTCTGCGGACAGCTTGCGTTTTTCCGCTTGCGCGAATACATCGCACCGTTCAGACACAAACGGAATGCTGTGTTTTTCGCAAAAATCGCGGCAAAATGCCTCGTCTGCATCCGCCTGTGTTCCGCGCATGCCGTGGTTGAGATGGCAGGCACAAACCTGATAGCCCAGCTCTTTTAAGCACAGCACCAGACTGACAGAATCTGCACCGCCGGAAAGTCCGCACAGCACGCGCGCGCCGTCCGGCAGCATATGATATTGTCTGATCGTATGACGTACCAGTTGTTTCATTCGTGCCTTCGATCCTGATTATAGAATGTGGTGTACTGACCGATCCACTGCAAAAATACAGAGCCGGTCGCGCCGTGTCGGTTTTTGGCAATGATGACTTCGGCGTTGTTTTTTTCCTCGCTCTCGTCATCATAGTAATCATCGCGGTAGATAAACAGAACGATGTCTGCATCCTGCTCAATCGCACCGGATTCTCGCAGGTCGGACAGCATCGGCCGCTTGTCCTCACGCTTTTCCACCGCACGCGACAGCTGCGACAGACAGATGACCGGAACATTGAGTTCCTTTGCCATAATTTTCATCGCACGCGAGATTTCACCAATCTCATTGACACGGCTCTCATTGCGTTTGCCCGACTGCATCAGCTGCAAATAGTCAATGCAAATCAGACCCAAATTGTCACCCAGACGGCGGCATTTTGCCTTGATTTCCGCAACGGTAATTGCCGGATTGTCATCGACATAAATGTGCGTTTTTGCCAGCACATTGGCCGCGCGCGCCATTTTTGTCCAATCCTCCGGCTCCAAATCACCGGTTTTGAGCTTTTGCGAGTCGATAACGGCTTCCTGTGACAACAGACGCGACGCCAGCTGATCTTTGCTCATTTCGAGCTGGAACAGCACGACGTCTTTATTCGTGTGCTTTGCCGCATACAGCGCGACATTGAGGGCGAACGCCGTCTTACCCATACCCGGACGAGCCGCAATCAAAATCAAGTCGGATTTGTTCAGACCCGTCAGCCGTCTGTCCAAATCATGGAAGCCGGTCGGCAGACCGGGCAGACCGCTCTCACTCTGCGACAGCTCATCCAGCCGATTATACACATCCATGATGATGCTTTTAATCGGAGACAAGCCCTGCACCTCTCGGCCGTGCCGCACGGCATAGATTTTCTGCTCGGCAACTTCCGCGATGTCACTCGCTTCTCCGGCGCCCTCATAGGCGATAGCCTGAATATCTGCGCCTGCCGCTGCAATTTCGCGCAGCATGCTCTTGTCTCGGATGATGTGCGCATATTCGCGCACACCGGCAGCTGTCGGCGTGACGTCCATCAGCTGTGCCAGATACGCTCTGCCGCCCGCATCATCATACAGACCGTTCATCTTGAGCTCATTGAGCACGGTCACCGCATCAATGCGGATGGAGTCCGTGAACATGGAGAAAATCGTCTCAAAAATGCGGCGGTTTTCCTCTGCATAAAAGTCCTCCGGCCGCAGCAGCTCAATAACCTCCGGAATACACGATGGGTCGATCAGCATAGATCCAATGACCGCTTGTTCCGCTTCTACCGCCTGCGGCAGCTGCCGCGACAGCAGTTCATCCATCGCCATGCTTTTTCGCTCCTTTCGTGAAAGATGAAAAATCCACCTCCCCAATCGGGGAGGTTGGATGCGTTACTCTACTTCGGTTACCTGAACCTTCAGCTTGCCGACAACTTCCGGATACAGCTTGACCTTCAGCTCATATGTGCCAAAGCTCTTAATCGCCTCGTCCATGACGATCTTGTTCTTGCTGATTTCAATGCCATGCTCCTTCTTGAGCTGGCTTGCAATTTCCTTGCTGGTGACAGAGCCAAAGATACGGCCGCTGGTGCCGCCCTTTGCAGTCAGATGCACCATGATAGACTCGAACTTCTTCGCGTTCTCCTCTGCCTCTGCGCGCTCAACAGCCTGACGATGCTTTTTGGATTCCTCCGCCTGCTTCATCTGGTTCACGTTGTCTGCGGTAGCCGGAACAGCCAGCTTGCGCGGCAGAAGAAAGTTTCTGCCATATCCCTCAGAGACCTCTACGAGCTGGCCCTTTTTGCCCTGACCCTTTACGTCCTGCTGTAAAATAACTTTCATATCAAAAACCTCCAATTGTTGGTATTGTTATTCGTCTTCCTGTGCATTTTGATCCAAATACGCTTCAATCGCCTTCATGATCTGTTCCTTTGCCTTGAGCCAGTCGGTATTCTGCAGCTGTGCACCGGCTGCCGTCAGGCTGCCGCCGCCGCCGAGCATTTCCGTGAGCACCTGAACATTGACTGCGCCCATCGAGCGCGCAGACACGACAATATCCTCTTCAAGAGGAAACGCCACAATGCTGGCACGCACGCCAATGATATTGAGCAGCTCATCCGCCGCCTGTGCCGCCGTCGGTCGAGTGACCGGAAAATCTGCCACGGCAACGACGATGCCGCCCGGCGCATTTTCCGCGCACGAAATGACGCGCTCGCGCTGCATATAATCCTGAAACGAATTTTGGAACAGGCGCTTTACTGCGATCATATCCGCACCGGCGCGGCGCAGATATGCCGCCGCCTCAAAGGTACGCACGCCCGCCTTGATGGAAAAGCCCTTGGTGTCCAAATAAATACCCGCCAGCAAGCTTTCCGCCTCTATGCGGCTGATTGTCTGGTTGGGTACCATATATTGCAGCAGCTCACTGACCAGCTCACTGGCAGAAGACGCCGACGGTTCATGCATATTGACGGCGCAGTTTTCAATATAATCTGCGGCACGTCTGTGATGGTCAATGACAGCGACCTTGCGGAATCGGGACAGCAGCTCCGGCGCATCGACAAAATCCGGCCGGTTGGTGTCCACGACAACCATCAGGCTGTTGCCGTCAATCAGCTCCGCAGCCTGTTCCGGCTCGATAAACACGCCGTCATAGTCACCGCTCGCCTCTACGCGCTCCAGCAGCGGCTGGGCAAGCGTCTGGGCGCGGTGCAGAACCACGTGCACCTGTTTTCCTCTGCTGCGCGCCGCGCAAACGACACCGACAGCGGCGCCCAGCGCGTCAATATCCGTGTGATGGTGTCCCATGACGAACACCTGCGAGGAATCGCGCATGAGCTGACCCAGCGCATTTGCCATGACACGGGATTTCACCTTTGTGCGCTTTTCGACCTCCTTGGCACAGCCGCCAAAGAACTCAAAGGCATAGCGGTTTTTGATGACCGTCTGGTCACCGCCGCGGCTCAGCGCCATATCCAGTGCGAGCTGTGCAAACTCGTACTTTTCCTGCAGCGTCTTGCCGTCCCGCCCAATGCCAATCGACAGCGTTGCATTGATGCCTTCGCGCGACACAATCGAGCGCACGGTATCCAAAACAGAAAACTTATCCTGCGTGATTTGCGCCAAGTTCCGTTCTTCCATCACGAAGATGTATTTATCGCGGTCATATTTTCGCAAAACACCCTGAATGTCCTTTGCCCACTCGCCGATGCGGTTGTCCACGGAGGCGAGCATGGTTGCCTTTTCCGAGTCGTTTGCGTTTTTAACCAGCTCCTCGTAATTGTCAATGGACACAATGGCGACGACCGGACGGGATTCGTCATACTCCTGCCGCAGCGAAACCAGCTCGGTGCAGTCCAGCCAGTACAGCGTCATCAGCACGCTGGTGCTGCCGTCCATCGGACGCACGCGCGAGCCAATCACCATGTAATACTTATCGCCGATTTTGACCTCGGACGGATACACGGATTTATCATCTACCAGCCACGACGTATCAAATCCCGGAATAATATCCTCCAGCGTCTGTTCAAACATGCTGTCGTGCATATCATACACCGAGTGGAATTGTTCGTTGCACCAGATAATCTGTCCGTTTCCGATCATGCAAACCGTAATCGGCATTGGAATGTCAATAAAATTCTGTCTTGTCTCATTGTCGGTTCCGCCGGACAGGGTTTCCAAATACTGCAGCACCTCCTGATTGCGGCGCCGCATGGTTACAACATAATAGATATACAGAGCGGCACAAACTGCCATCTCAAACAAGGCCAGAAACAGAGAAAAAAACGCGCTTACGCAGGCGAACACCAAGAACACGATAAAATACATACCGAAGCCCGGCTCCAGAATTCTGGCCAATCGCTTATCCAAAACGCACAGCCTCCTTTCCGGTTTCTCGTCAATCGAAAAACCATGATGGCACACTGCCACCAATACATACTGCATTATAGCAAAACGCGCCCCATATTGCAATCATCCTGCGTAAATTTAACGATAAGAAAAGTGCAGGAAAGCCATCAGTTTCCCTGCACCGTCTCGGTTTCTTCGGTTTTTTCCTGTTTTTTTGCCGCACGAAACAGCCACAGCTTCATCTGTTGGATAAACGCATCATACGTGCGCACAACCGGAGGCGCACTGAGCAGCCACGAAACGACAAACGAATACAACACGAGCACAATCAGCTGCGGCACGCCGCCCACAAGCTTTCCGGGATATTTGATGTGTGCGAACGCCGGAACAAACCAGTTGATGATTTTACAGACAAAGCCCCAATGTCCGACCATCCACAGCATCGGAAACGCGTGCAGCATATACACGGTCATGCTGCCTTTGCCGATGCTCGTGAGCAAGCCGCGCCGCGCATACACGATGCGCAGCAGAAAAATGCCGAGCAGCGGCGCCGCGATATACATGGCGAGCCGAAATTCCATACCCGCCCACGGCGTAAGCCCCTGTCTGGCATACGAATTGACGAGCTGAAAGGGATGGCTGGAGCCTTTTCGAACCGGCAGCACATCCGTCATCCACAGCGCCAGAAACGCACCGGCGGCCGCACCGACCCACACAACCGGCAGCGGAAGCTTGCGTATGCGCCGCATGTGCGCGGGTGTGCAAAAATAGCCGAGCAGATAAAACGGCAAAAAACAAATGGTTCGCGACAGCGACAAATCGCGCCCGATGAACGGGTCTCCGCCCGCCAGCAAAGCGACAATCAGCGAAATGGGCAGCAGCCAGCGAATACGCAGCAGTTCCGGCATGAGCACGCGGATGATGAGCAGCGTCAGCAAAAACCAATACATGTTGAGCGGCCGCAGCAGCACATACTGCATCCCCGGCTCCTGTTCCGCGCGCACGAGATAATACAGCGTATTAAACAGCAAAAACGGAAGGAGATATTCCGCCCACGCGGCATCCCGCCGCTTTTCCGCATGTTTGCCAAAATATCCGCACAGGAACAAAAACAGCGGCATCTGCACGGCGAGCACGATTGTCCGGATCGTGAACAGCAGCGGCGTTTTCTGTCCCAGCATATCATATAGATGTACATACACCACACTGATGATGAGCAATCCCTTCAAATTGTCCAGTGCGGCATCTCTTCCCCTTGTCAAACCGATTCCTCCTACTTGTCCTGTGTCTCGTCTCCTGTGTCGTCGGACGCGGATTCATCTGATTTCTCGGACTTCTCGGAGGATTTCCGTTTGTTTTTCTCCGTGCGCACAGGCAAACGAACCGGATTGCCCTGTTCGTCAATGGACGCCAGCCATGCATAATCGGTTGCCTGTACCGGCAGGTTTTTCTGCCGCAGGCTGCGCGCGATGATGTCACTCAAAATGTGCTTGATGACGGCAAACAGCGGCACGCCGAGCAGCATGCCGACAAAGCCGAACAGACCGCCGAACAATAGAATAGAGAACAGCACCCAGAAGCTGGACAGACCGGTGGAATTGCCCAGAATCTTCGGGCCAAGAATATTGCCGTCAAACTGCTGCAGCAGCAGGACAAAGACCAAAAAGTACAGCGACTGCAGCGGAGACACGATAAAGATGATGATAAACGACGGAATGGCACCGATAAACGGGCCAAAGAACGGGATGACATTGGTTACACCGACAATGACGCTGACCAGCATCGCAAACGGCATATTCATCACGTTGAGAATAACCACGGAAATCAGAAAGATAATAAACGAGTCGAGCAGCTTGCCTGTGATAAAGCCGGTAAATGCCTGATTGGCAAATCTGCCGTACTCCACAATGACATTGCCCCATCGCTTGCCCAGCACCGCATAAATGCAGCGAATAATCTGTCGGATAAAATTCTCTTTGCCCGCCAGCAGATAAATCGCAACGATGATGCCGATAAAAATATTCTTGAACACAGTTACCGTGTTCATGACGCCGGCGGAAACATATCCCAGCGTGTCTACCGATGGTGTAAACGAATTCTGGACGAATTCTTCGATGTAGCTGACCGCCTGCGCATAGGCGTTCATGACGGTTTCCTCGCCGCTCGGATAATACTGTACGACGAGATCCTGCACCGTGCGCGACAAGTGCATCATATTGCTCGGCAGCGTTGCCGCCAGACCCGCCACGCTGGAAATCAGCTGCGGAATAATCAGCGCCAGCAAACCGCCGATAATCGCTCCTGCTGCGAGAAATGTCGTGAGCATCGCAAAAATGCCCGCGCAGCGCACCGCCTTTCGGCTGCGCCAGTGAAACGTGTGGGCGAGCAGGCGCATATATTTGTGCCGCAGCCAGTCATACGGCGCGGACAGCACGTAGGCGATGCCGATACCGATAATAACCGGCATGAGAATATTGACCAGCTTGCCGATGCCTGCCGCCAGTCCGTTGAACTTAAAAATACAGAAGAAAATAGCAATCGTCACGGCGCCGGTGATGATGATGGTCGCGCCCCAGCCGATGTATTTTTGCATTGCCTTTTTCACGGGAAAACTCCTTTCGGTTTCGGTTTTTCAACCATTCTTATATTGTAGCAAATTTTTCGTGAAGTCAACGGACAATGAAGATATTTTAACAAAAAATTTCCACGTGCACGGGCACTGCGTGCTTTCGTATAATCCGCAAAATAATTTTTTTGTGATTTTGTGCACAATTTCTATTGCTTTTGGGTTGGCGTCCGCCTATACTAAAAGAGTCAATGAAATATCCTGATTGAAAGACAGCGATGGAGACAGTACGTCTGTATGGAACTTCACAGCGAATCGGGGACAGTGCAAGCCCGACACCAGTACATGCAGTCCGAATATCACTCCGGAGTCGCAGACCGAACCAACGATACCGTTCTAGTAGGTTTATGCCGGTTTTCCCCGTTATCGGAAGCGCATATGTCAGTATGCAGTAACAGGTGGTATAACGAAGCAAATATGCTCTCGTCCTTTTACGGATGAGAGCTTTTTTTATTTCTTATTGGAAATCAATTTACGAAATTCTTTCGCTGAACACGATGGATGGAGGAGTTACACATGAAAGATATTGTCGAGATCCGCTGGCACGGCCGCGGCGGACAGGGCGCAAAAACCGCCTGTCTCCTGCTCGCAGATGCCGCATTCAGCTCTGGCAAATATGTACAGGGTTTTCCGGAGTACGGTCCGGAGCGCATGGGCGCGCCGATCACCGCGTACAACCGCATCAGCGACACCCGCTGCACCGTACATTCCAACATTTATGATCCGGACTATGTCGTTGTCGTAGACGAGAGCCTGATTGAAACCGTTGATGTGCTCAAGGGTCTCAACCCGAAGGGTGCGATTATCGTCAACACCCCAAAGACACCGGCTGAAATCCGCAAGGAGCTGGGTCACTATGAGGGCCGCGTCTGCACCATCGACGCACGCCGCATCTCGGAAGAAGTTTTGGGCAAAAACTTCCCGAACACCCCGATGCTGGCTGCCACCGTCAAGGTTTCCGGCGTTGTCGATCCGGAACAGTTTGTTACCAACATGGAAGCATCGTTTAAACACAAGTTTGCGACCAAGCCGCAGGTCATCGCAGGCAACATGACCGTGCTTACCCAGTCTATGGAAGAGGTGCAAGAAGGATGATTCACGCGAAAGATATTAACGAACAGTCCAAGTGGCAGGAGCTGACCCCTGGCTGTGAAATTTATGAGCCGGCAACGGCGTCTATGACCATCACCGGCGAATGGCGCACCATGGTGCCGAAGTGGGATGCCACCAAGTGCAAGCAGTGTCTGCTGTGCGCACCGTACTGTCCGGATTCCTCGATTCCGGTTGTCGACGGCAAGCGTCAGGACTTTGATTTTGACCACTGTAAGGGATGCGGCATCTGCTATAAAGTATGTCCGTTCCAGGCGATCTCTTTTGGAAAGGAGGAGAAGTAATCCATGTCGATTCGTGAAAGACTGTCCGGCAACGAAGCCGTTGCCTACGCAATGAAGCAGATCAATCCGGATGTTATGGGTGCTTTCCCAATCACCCCGTCCACCGAAATTCCGCAGTATTTTGCACAGTACGTTGCAAACGGCGAAGTTGACACCGAGTATGTAACGGTTGAGTCGGAGCACTCCTCCATGTCCACCTGTATCGGTGCCGCTGCTGCCGGCGCACGTGCGATCACCGCAACATCTTCCTGCGGTCTGGCTCTGATGTGGGAGCTGCTGTATGTTGCTTCCTCCTCTCGTTTGCCGATTACGCTGGCTCTGGTAACCCGTGCGCTGACCGGCCCGATCAACATCAACAACGACCATTCCGACGCCATGGGCGCACGCGATGCCGGTTGGATTCAGCTGTTCGCAGAAAACAATCAGGAGGCATACGACAACTACATTCAGTGTATGCCGATCAGTGAGAATCCGGATGTCCGCCTGCCGATTATGGCATGTCAGGACGGCTTTATCACCTCTCACGCAGTAGAAAACATTGAGCTGGAAACCGACGAAATGGTTCAGAACTTTGTCGGCACGTACAATCCGGAAAACTACCTGCTCAAGCACGAGAATCCGCTGGCTGTCGGCCCGTATGGCATCTCTCCGTACTACATGGAGGCAAAGGTTGCACAGGCAAACGCCATGAAGAATGCTAAGAAGGTCATTCTGGAAGTCGGCAAGAAGTTCGGCGACATCACCGGCCGTTACTACGGCTTCTTTGAAGCATATAAGATGGAAGACGCAGAGACCGCTGTTGTTCTGATCGGTTCTTCCGCAGGCACTGCCCGCGAGACCGTCGACGAGCTGCGCGCACAGGGCCGCAAGGTCGGTATGATTAAGGTTCGTGTATTCCGTCCGTTCCCGTTTGAAGAAATCGCGCAGGCACTGTCCGGCTGTAAGGCTGTTGCCGTTCTGGACAAGGATGAGAGCTTCTCCACTGCCGGCGGTCCGCTGTTTGCAGAGACCCGCAGCGCGATGTATGATCTGGACAACCGTCCGAAGGCAATCAACTATGTATACGGTCTGGGCGGCAGAGACTTCCGCGTAGAAGACTGCACATACATTTTTGATGAGCTGGACAAGATCGTAGAGACTGGCAAGACCGGCGAGGTTTACCGCCACATCGGACAGAGGGAGTAATAGACCATGGCATATAGTTTGAAAGAACAGTTATCGAAAGAAGAGCGCTTTGTCGGCGGTCATCGTCTGTGTGCCGGCTGCGGCGCAGGCATCACCGTCCGCGCTGTCCTGCGTGCACTGGAGCCGGAGGACAAGGCAGTCATCACCAATGCAACCGGCTGTCTGGAGGTTTCCTCCTTCCTGTATCCGTACACCGCATACACGGACAGCTACATTCACTGCGCATTTGAAAACGCAGCTGCTACCTGCGGCGGCGTAGAGGCAGCATACAACGTCCTCAAGCGCAAGGGCAAGATTCAGGACAACTTCAAGTTCATCACCTTCGGCGGCGACGGCGGCACCTATGACATCGGCTTCCAGTCCCTGTCCGGCGCGATGGAGCGCGGTCATGACATGGTTTACGTCTGCTACGACAACGAAGCATACATGAACACGGGTATCCAGCGCTCCTCTTCTACTCCGCGTTTTACCGATGCGACCACCACGCCGGTCGGCAAGGTATCCTACGGCAAGAAGCAGAACAAGAAGGATTTGACCGAGATCATCGCAGCACACAACGTTCCGTATGCTGCACAGACCACGTTCCTGGGCAACTTCCGCGATTTGCACGAGAAGGCACACAAGGCCATTTACACCGAGGGTGCCTGCTTCCTCAACGTCATGAGCCCGTGTCCGCGCGGCTGGCGTTTCCAGGCACAGGATATGGCAGAAATCTGCAAGCTCGCTGTTGAGACCTGTGCATGGCCGCTGTACGAAGTTGTTGAGGGCGAATGGCATCTGACATACATGCCGAAGAAGAAGCTCCCGATCGAGGAATACATGTCCAAGCAGGGCCGCTTCAAGCACTGCTTCAAGCCGGGCAACGAGTGGATGATCGAAGAAGCACAGAAGTATGTAGACGAAAAATGGGAGAAGCTGCTCGCAAAGTGCAAGTAAGCGCCTGATTCTCTTTGATTATCATAGAAAAAGACAGTCCGAACATGATGTTCGGACTGTCTTTGTTTTTGCTTGCATATATCGCAGGTAATGTCTTAATCTCCATGCTTTTCGCTTCTTTCCTTAAACCACTGCATCCCCAGCACCAGCGCCACTCCGACAAGCATTGCGATGAATTGGAAATTGCCCAGTCCCAGCGGTGCCTGCTGTACATGCAGCGTTGTCGGTCCCATGACAATTGCATAAAATGAGCCAATCATCATGCCCAAAATCATGTAAATGGTCTGCGGACGATAGTTTTCCAAACAAATCTTGATGAGCTTCACCACGGTCACTGCACCCGTGAGCACACCAAATCCGAAAAACATCAGGCTCGGGACATACGACAAATTCAATCCCAAAAATCCTCGCACTGCCGTGATGACAGGGATGTATGCGCCAAAAATCAGCAGCAGCGTGGAACCGGAAATGCCCGGCAGAAACATGGCAGAAATCGCAACCATGCCGATTAAAAACAGCTTGATGCCAAGACCAATAGAAAATCGACTCAAATCCATGGCGGTGCTGCCTATCTGTCCATTCAGCCAAGTAATTCCCGCCACAACGACAATGCCGATGATGCAAAAAACCATGCCCTTTGCGGTCTGCCGAACACTGTCCTTTTCCTCTTTGACAATCAACGGGATTGCTCCTGCAATAAATCCGATGAACAACGAGCTGACCGTATAAATATGATTTTCAAACAGAGCAGAAAGGATAAGAACAGCAGAAATCATGCCAATTGCCCAACCAATACCCAGTTTGAGGAGATAGCGCAGGGATTCTGTCTTACTTTTCCTCTTTCCAAACACAAGATTATGGATGGAGCGGATAAAGCGATCGTAAAATCCCATAATAAATGCTACCGTTCCGCCGGATACTCCCGGCACACTGTCTGCCAGTGCCATACAAAATCCATTGATGCCTTCTTTTATCATAGAAAAGACCTCCCGTTTCTTTTATGCGGTCATTGTAGCAAACCACATTAAACAAACAGAAGGATTTTTTCTAAACAAATTCTAAACTATACGACGACAAGCAGGAGTGTTCCCGCAATGATGCAGGCTAAGCCACACGCCGCTTTCTTGGACAGCTTTTCATGAAAGACCAGCCAAGAGAACACGATCGTGACCAAAATACTCAATTTATCTATCGGGACGACGACGCTCGCCGGACCTTCCTGCAACGCCCGATAATAGCACAGCCATGAAGCGCCGGTTGCCAGACCAGACAGCAGGATAAACCGCAGCTCGTTCTTGTCCGTCTTGCCAATCTGATGATACTTTCCCGTGACGCCGACCATCATCCACGCCATAACAAGGACGACCGTGGTTCGGATGGCGGTTCCCAAATTGGAGTCCAGTCCTTCGATGCCGATTTTTCCTAAAATTGCCGTTAAGCTGGCAAATACCGCGGAGAGCACCGCATAAATCAGCCAGCTGTTCTTGTACTGTTTTTCGTAAGAATCATTCTGCTTTTTGGCAATCATGAGCAGCGTGCCCGCACCGATCAAAACGACAGCTACCGCTTTCGCTGCGTTCAATCCCTCTCTCAAAAAGATCAGCGCGAGAAGAATCGTCAGCACCGTACTGGATTTATCAATCGGCACGACTTTATTGACATCACCGAGCTGCAGCGCATGGAAATAACACAGCCACGAAGCGCCGGTTGCCAATCCGGACAGCACGAGAAACAGCATCGTCTTTCCGTCAATTTGTGTGATGCCGGCTGCGCTTCCGGTGAGCAATACCATGACCCAAGAAAACAACAATACCACAACGGTTCGAATCGCCGTTGCCACATCAGAGTCCGTCTTTTTGATGCCGCATTTGGCAAGAATTGCCGTAATGCCGGCGAAAAACGCCGAACCGACCGCATATACTATCCACATGATTTTTTCTCCTATTCATTTAACCGATAACCGGCACCCCACACCGTCTCTAAGATTTTAGGATTTTTGCTGTCATCTTCAATCTTTTCTCGAATGCGGTTGATATGCACCATAACCGTCGCGCTGTCTCCCACATAATCATATCCCCATATTTTTTCAAACAGCTGTTCTTTTGAAAAGACCTGATTGGGATTCACAGCCAAAAATTTCAGCAGCTCAAACTCCCGATGCGGCAGCTTGATTTCTTTTCCTTTTTTATACACCTTCCAGCTGCTGACCTGAATGGTCAAATCCTGGATATGGATTTCTTCCGGTTTCTTTTTTTCGTGAGATACGCTTTTACTTGTCAAACGCTCATACTGCCGCAAATTGGCATGAACTCTTGCCACCAGTTCCGCCGGATCAAACGGCTTGGCAATATAATCATCTGCCCCGAGTCCCAAGCCGCGGATTTTATCCAACGATTCTGTTCGCGCCGTCACCATCAAAATCGGAATGTCCACCTCTTCTCGAATCTCTTTACAGACATCGTATCCGCTCTTTCCCGGCAGCATCAAATCCAACAAAATCAGATCAAATGCCGTTTTCGCCAGCTTGCCTTTTACCTGTGTTCCGTCCGCAATGGTTTCTGTCTGAAAGCCTGCCGCCTGCAAATAGGTTTCTTCTATCATCTGAATATCTTCATCATCTTCTACAATCAATATTTTTTTGCTTTGTTCCATGTTGTCATGCTCCTTTCGGCAGTCGAATATAAATCGCCAATCCCGCTTCGTTTTTCGCCCAGACCTGTCCGCCCATAGATTCTATGAGATTTTTGACAATATACAAGCCCAGTCCGTTTCCTTCTTTTTTCTTTCTCGACGCATCTGTCCGATAAAACTCCTCGAAGATGCTCGTCAATTTTTCCTCCGGCACACCCTGTCCATTGTCCGCAAACCGGAGGAGCACCCCTTGTTCGGTTTCTGTTCCGGAAATTGTTATCTGTACCGGCTGCACCTCTGCATATTTCCTGCTGTTTTCCACCAGATTATCAAAAATGCGGTGCATTTGTTCTCGGTCAATCAGAACACTTCCCGTGTCCTGTGCCAATTCTTCTATCCACGCAATCGGTTCTCCCTGTTCGCGTTTTTCTTCTATATACGTTGATATCCAATCAAACAGATTGGTTTTTTGCAGATGCAGCGGCATATTTCCCGTTTCCAGCTTCGACAGTTCAAACAGCTGTGTGAGCAGCTTATTCATCTCTTCGGTTCTTCGATACGCCATTTGAAGAAATTTGTTCTGCTGTTCTCCCTTGACAACACCGTCCAAGATACCCTTGATGCTTCCGCGAATTGCGGTGAGCGGCGTTCGAAGATCATGAGAAATTCCCGCAATCATTTCCGTTCTTGATGTTTCATATGCTTGATTTTTTTCGCGTTCCGCCAAGATGTGCGCCTGCATTTGGTTAAACGTATGACAAATATCTTCAAATTCCTTCTCGCCGTGATATACAATATCTTGTGTCAAATCATTGTTTCGAATCCGCTGCGTGCCCTGCTCCAATGCAGCTAGCGGTTTCATGATTTGTTGCGCCAGCTTTCCGGTAAAAAACAGACTGACGGCAATCCATACACCCGCGCAAACCAAAATGTCCGCCAAAAGCAGAACATAAAACGACTGCTGATGTACCGTCCATTGTTTTAACAGATGACCTATATCCGCTGTTGCCGCCATTGTCTGCATAGACATCTGCCATTCCTGTTCAATAAATTCCCAGTATACTTTTACCACGCCAAGATTGATAAGACCGACCAGTGCAATGGTCACAAAAATCATCCACGCATTGGCAATAAAAATCCGCCTTTTTACCGTTTGTCGTTTCATTGTGCCAACCTCGCATTGCTGTGTTTTTCTATTTTTTATTATATCACAAGAGATGCTATTTGACGAATTTTCAGACGCTTTCTATGCCATTTCCCATTGCAAACCAGTGTCAAATACGCTATGATAAATAAGAACACGTAATTTTTCCGACTAAAAGTAAGGTGATAGATATTATGGCAAACAAACCAATTAAAATTGCGCTGCTCGGTCTCGGAACCGTCGGCACCGGCGTTTACAAGCTGCTTTCTATGCGCGCAGACGACATGCCGCAGATTGCAGGCGCACCGATTGAAATCTCTCACATTCTCGTCCGCAATGCATCCAAGCCGCGTTCCGGTGTGGAAACCGCACTGCTGACTGATAACTGGAACGATATTATCTCCGATCCGGAGATTTCGATTGTCGTCGAGCTGATGGGCGGCATCGAACCCGCACACACCTATATCAAAGAAGCATTACAGGCAAACAAAAATGTCGTAACGGCAAACAAAGACCTGATTGCGGTACACGGCGGCGAGCTGCTTGACCTTGCCGAGGAACACCACTGCGATTTGCAGTTTGAGGCATCTGTTGCCGGTGCGATTCCAATTATCCATCCGCTCAAGCAGAGCTTGGCTGGCAACCGCATCACAGAAATCATGGGCATTGTCAACGGCACAACCAATTATATCCTCACGCGTATGACGGAGGACGGCATGGAGTTTTCCGAAGCGCTGGCAAAGGCTACCGAACTCGGCTATGCGGAGGCTGACCCTACCGCTGACATCGAAGGCTATGACGCAGGACGCAAAGTTGCCATCATGGCTTCTATCGCCTTTCATTCCCGCGTAACTTTTGACGATGTATTTACCGAGGGCATCACGAATATTCAGGCGCGCGACATTCGCTACGCAAAGGAAATGGGCAAGGCAGTCAAGCTGCTCGGCGTCGCCTGCAACACAGATGAGGGCATTGAAGTCCGCGTGCATCCAATGCTGATTCCGTCATCTCACCCGCTGGCTACCGTCAACAACGCATTTAACGCAGTGTTTGTGCACGGCGATGCACTGGATGATGCCATGTTTATGGGCCGCGGCGCCGGTGAGCTGCCGACCGCTTCCGCGGTCACCGGTGATATTATCGACACTGCCCGCAACATTCTCATGCACTGCACCGGCCGCATCGGCTGCACGTGCTACAAAAAACTGCCGATTAAAAAGATGGAGGACATCAAGAGCAAATATTACCTGCGTCTTGAAGTGGAAAACCGCATGGGTGTGCTCGCAGGTGTCACCGGCGTACTCGGCAACAACGGCGTGAGCATCTCGCAGGTATTGCAGAAGGCATCCGACACCGATTCCGCCGAGCTGGTTGTCATCACGGATACCGTGAGAGAACGCCACATGCGCGACGCCCTGACCATCCTCAGCAACATGAGCATGGTGCATAAAATCGCCTCGGTTATTCGGGTGTATTGAGGTTTGGGCGGCTTGACGGCTTTATATCTGCGTGATATACTACAGATAGGCAAAGCTGGAGAAAGTATTGCCATGTGGAAACACAAAAAACGAACCCCTAGCAGGGGCAACTGCTAGGGGTTCTTCTACTTTTACGGAGTAGTCAACCGGGGCTGGTTACCGAAATCTTATCTTCTACCGTTCAGCCACTGAAAGATGTAGGAGGCAACTACACCTGCCACAACGGAAAGAAAAAAGCTGGAGATAGTTTCCATGCGGAAGCACCCCCTTCCCGTCACAAGTATGTACCAAGAAAAGGCGGTAACGACATCATTATACCAGATTTTACAAAAAGTACAATCATCTAATAAATCGGGAATGCTTGACGTTTTCAAGAAAGCATAGTTTACTTACGGATGAGCAAATGCGGAAATGATATGAAAGTAATCTCTAGCTGCATAAAAAACGAAACGGCCGAAGCCGTTTCAAAAAAGTCTAATCTTTTAAGGCATTTCATTACATAAAATGATAACAATAACAGTTTATCACGCAAACCAAACCTATTGCCAATATTAACATTCTATAAACACAGACCCACCTTTCCTCTAGCATATCTATTATCGCATCTAATCTAATAAAAAATCGTCCTGCGATTACGTTAAACAAATATAAACTAAAGTCGAATGCCGGTATGATAATCTCACTCTGCACAGAGTTAATCGTAAGATGTGAAACATTAGTAATAAGCGTTATATATGTAGCAATTAGTGCAAAAACTCCAAGTAACCCATTTGCAAAGTCAAGTGTCTCATCGAGAATCTTCATTCCAGCTGAATCTTTACCACACATATATTGTAAATATTTATATCCAATTCCGAATACACCGCCGCCCCAAAAAATCGAACAACCAATTGCGCTGACAATAGAATTAATTGTATCCGGTGTGGCATTTATTAGATCTTCTATAACTGTTTTCCCATCTCCCTGCACAGTATATGTAGTATGACATACATTATCTAGGCTATTATTTATTTGGGCAATGCATTGGTTATGAATGGAAACTTCAAAGAATATTATAATTGCTAACCCAAAAACACTCACAATAATAAGCCGTAAAGTGTTAGATTGTTTTTTCATGGTGCCTCCTAATAATTAACGTTAATGATTTTAATATAGACTCTTCCAATATATATGTCAATACTCTAGTATCGTTAGTAAATCCGTAAAGCCCTCTCTGTCGCTGCGCGACATCTCTCCCAGAGGGAGAGACAAATCTCAATTTCACGCAAAAGCAAAATCGCCAAATCCGAAAAATCGGATTTGGCGATTTGTTTTCTATGCACTTAGATCATATACTCAACCGAAGCCTCTTCGTGCTTCATATTGAACAGCTCGAACACCTTATCTCGTGCAGCGAGGAAATCATCGGCGGTTCTATCGCGGTCGCTTCTCAGCTTGACATTGACTACCGTCTTTACCTTGCCCGGATTCGGCGTCATGATAACAATGCGGTCGGCGAGATAAATCGCTTCTTCAATATCATGCGTGACAAAGATAATCGTCTTATTTTCCTCACGGGAAATATTGCGAATATCCTCCTGCAATTTCATACGCGTGATGGCATCCAGCGCACCGAACGGCTCATCCATGTAGATGATTTCCGGATCGACAGCCAAAGCGCGGGCAATTGCGACACGCTGCTGCATACCGCCGGACAGCTGTCTCGGATAGCTGTCTTTAAAATCTACCAGACCCACCAAATCGAGATATTTTTCTGCAATCTTCTTGCGCTCTTCCTTCGGGATGCCGCGCGGCTCCAAACCCAGCTCGACATTTTTTTCCGCTGTACGCCATGGCAGCAAGCCATAGTTCTGGAAGATGGTTACATACTTGGTGGACGGCTCCGTCACTTCTTTGCCGTCAATCTTGATGCTGCCGCTTGTCACCGGAGAGAATCCGGCAATGGCATTGAGCAGGGTACTTTTACCGCAGCCGGACGGGCCAAGCAGGCAAATAAATTCACCGCGTTCAATGGACAAATTGACACCTTGCAGCGCCGTAAATGTCTGCCCATTCTGTTCAAATGTCTTGGATGCGTCTTTGATTTCAATAAACATTTATGCAGCACCTCCCCACGAACGAAGGACAACCTTTTCCAGCTTTTTGAGCAGGGTATCCAGAATCAGACCAATGAGACCAATGACAATCATGGTTGCCAGCAGCCGATCGGCACGAATATTGTTGCGGGCATCAATAATCATATAGCCCAGGCCGGACTGTGCACCAACCATTTCACCAGCTACCAGGAAAATCCACGAAGTGCCCAGCGCCAGATGAATGCTATTGGCAATCTGCGGGAACGCTGCCGGAAAAATGACCTTCCACATCAGCGCAGGCTGCTTGATGCCAAAGTTTTGGGAAACCTTTAAGTAAATCGGATCAATGCCGTTGACGGCAGATACCGTAGACAACAGAACAGGGAAAAATGCGGCAATAAAGATAATCACAATTGCCGGTACATCGCCAATGCCGAACCACAGAACGACAAACGGCATCCATGCCGTCGGAGAGATCGGACGAAGCAGCTGTACAATCGGGTTGACATACTGAAATGCCTTGCCGAACCAGCCCAGCAGCAGGCCGAGCAAAACTGCAACAACAACAGATACGATGTAACCAACAGCGAAACGGTACATACTGGTCTCAATGCCGAGCAGCATGGTTCCATCTTCTGCCATCTCAACAAGAGCTTTCCAGGTTTGCAGCGGAGAGGGGAACAGCGCCGCTTTGACATCAGTGACCGTTACGCCGATCTGCCAGATCACCAGCAGAACGGCAAACGAAATCACAATATTTTTAACAGAGAGGAGTTTTTTCATGGTGTGCACTGCTTTCCTTAGGATGCCTGATAAACGAAGTCTTCATACGTCGGCGGGTTGTCAGACAAACCGTAGGTCTTGACCTTCTCTACCAGAGAGTTGTAAATATCCTGTGTGATGTCCAGATCATCATAGGAAATCCATTCCAGAGAGGTCTTGAGAACGTCTGCGTCCTGACCCAGATACTGTTCTGCAATCGTCAGCTCATTGTCCTTGTTCAGATTTGCACCTGCGGTCTTATATGCAGCAATAAACTTGTCTGCGCTTTCCTTGTGATTGTTGAGGTAATCGTCGGTCATAACCAGTGCGCAGCACAGAGAATCCGGCCACAGAGATTCCGAAGTATCCAATACATGACCTACGCCAAGGCTGACTGCCTGTGCGCCAAACGGCTCTGCCACGCAGTAGCCGTCAATCTGACCGCTTGCCAGAGCAGACGGCATCTCTGTCGGTGCCAGCTCGGTAATCTTGATGTCGTTGACAGTCAGGTTTGCCTTTGCCAGTTCCAGATTCACCAGAATGTTGTGCGAGGACTGACGATGCGGAATGGCAATGGTCTTGCCCTTCAAATCCTCCGCAGACTGTACCTTGTCGGAAGCGACAATGACATTGCCGTCCTTATGACCCAGTGCAACGGCCTTGAGTCCAATGCCTTCCTGCTTGGACTTCATTGCCAGCTCGACAAGAACCGATGCGCCATCGACATTGCCGGTGTTCAGCGCGTCCATCAGCTCGGTCCAAGAGCCGTACTTCACCAGCTCGACGCGAATATCCGGATTGTCCTTCAGCTCTTCTGCCGCTTCAAACACTGCCAGCGCATGGGTGATCGGCAGATATGCAATCTTAATGGTTTCTCCCTTAAAATTCGGGTCGGAAGCTGTCGATGCGGTCGATGCGCTTCCATTGGATGCTGTATTGCCAGAGCCGCACGCTGTCAGAGCAAATGCCGTTGTCACAACGAGCAGCAGAGCAAGAATTCTTTTCTTCATGACGGTACTTCCTTTCAACTAGGAGTTTTTACTATTTACTGATCCCAGCCAAGCGCTCTGCGCTTTGCCTTAATATCTTCTACAATCTTATTGCCCAGAGCAACCGGATCGACATCTACGTGCATCGCAGAGCCCAAGGTTTCCTTGGTTCCTTCCTTCAGGAACTCAATGACGTTCTTGGAGCCGTAAATCGGTGCTTCGACACAATGATACGAGTTGATGCCCATCAGACGGAAGCCGAGTGCAGCATCCAGACCCTTTTCATTGCCCCATTCCGGAGAGGTAAAGGCATACGGCATCTCACAAATTTTATGGCCGCTTGCACCGGCTACACCGGCAAAGATGCCTGTGGAGCGGGTATTATCAATACATTCGCCCACATGCCATACCGGCGGAAGATCCGGCGTCAGAAACTCACGCATCGAGTCTCCGACCTTATCCAGTGCCGATACATTACAGTAGCCCAGCTTCATCAGCGGGAACGCCGCACAGCCATTGGTCAGAATCAGTACATTATTCTTGAGCAGGACATCTGCGACATCCACCGTTGCCTTTTCATACAGAACCTTCGGGTTGCTGCATCCAACCATGTTGACGATGCCGAGAATCTTTCCTTCTCTCAGCGCATCTGCCAGCGGCTGCATACTGCCGAAGCGCTTGCAGACATATTCAACCGAGAAGCCAACCTCTGCGTCCACTTCATACGGCGGGATATACACCGGAATGCCGCGGCGCGCTTCAAAGCTCTCAATGGCACGCATGACAATCTTTTCTGCCAGCTCCCGCGTCTGCTCAATATTGGAATGCTGATGATCGTATTCAAATCGCTCTGCGCCCGGCAGACGAGCCGATTCACTGGTTGTGACAACCGTTGTCTTGAAACACTTTGCCACTTCCATGATAGACGGGAATACGTCCTGTACATCGGCAACCCACAGATCCAGTGCGCCGGTACCCAGTACCAGCTCCGCAGATACCGCATTGGACAGCGGAATGACGCCGCCATAGCGATACATCGCTGCCAGACCCGAACAACAGATACCATAGAACTGAATGCCCTTGGCACCCTTGCTCTTTGCCAGCTCGACAAACTTTTCTTCCTGACCCACAGCGACAATCTGGCTGACCAGTGTCGGCAGATGACCATGAACAGCGATGTTGACATAGCCCTTTTTCAGTGCGCCAATATTGACTTTAGAGGTCACGCGGTCACCGACACCGAACAGGCTGTCCGTTGCAATGGATGCACCGACAACGCCGGAGAAGGTAAACGACAGACCACAGCGCAGGAACTGCTGCATCACGCTCTTCCAATCGCCGTCTGTGCCGCAGCCGGACTTATGAAATGCCTCGAACACTTCATGATACGCGCTGATCGGAATAATATCGAGATCCTTCCAGACCTCCTGCCGTTCTGCCGGCGCACACGCTTTAATTGTGCGGTGCTCTGCCGGAACGGTACGAGACATATCTTCCAGCAGAGCATCCGCCAAATCCGAAGCGATATGCTTAATCTGTCTGTGCTCGGTTTTGATACCAAAGCTCTTGGCAGTATCGCGAATTTTCTGCTGTCCCATAATCGGGATGTTCAGTCTGCCTTCTGCTGCCCACTTGAGGGAGAGAATAACTTCTCTCGCGTGCATACCGTGCTGAGAAGCACCGGCGGCAGCGGAGCGAAGCAGATTTCTTGCAACAATCAAATCGGCATCCGCACCACAGACGCCTTTCGGACTTTTCGGGGTGATCTTACATGGGCCCATGTTGCAGATCTTGCAACAGACACCGGCAAGGCCGAAGCTGCACTGCGGCTGCTGCGCATCGAAGCGGTCAAACGCCGTATCAATGCCAATCTGCTCTGCACGAAGCATCATCTCACGGACCGCCGGATCCGGCGTCTGCTCGATCACGTCCTGCTTGGATGGGAAAGTCTTTCTATATTCCGCAACTGCGGTCATGTAATCCTTAATAAATGCGTTTTCACCGTTCTCGGTTTCTTCCTGATGGTCAGCCTTTGCGACGATTGTTGGAATGCCATGTTTATCAAAGCCGATGAGTGCGCGATGGTTATGAATGTGTGCCGGAGAATGATGATGTTCGTGCGACATAGAATTCACGCCTTTCTTGTTGTATCTATATAATTCCTACTTGTTTACCGTGTTTTACTTACTCGCTTATTATATACTAGTCTGCTAGGAATTGTCAATATCATTTCGAGAAAACGTTTGCGCAAAATAAATCTTTTCTTTAAAACTGGAAATTTGTTGCAAATATTGCTTTCAAATAGAACATAATCTGTTCTATATCCGCTTCAAAATACAAACAGACCCGCGGCATTTTCATGCCGCAGGTCTGCTTGTCATTCCATCATTTTCTCTGTCGCATCGTATAACGCAACCAGTCCCGCACTGAGCAGAACGCCGCCGATAATATCCGTAAACCAGTGCACACCGGCAATCAATCGTCCAACCACCATACACACGGTAAACACAGCGAGAATCGTGAGGACAATTGTTCTCACCTTTGTATTCCGAATGCGCGCACGCAGCTGCATCATCGCCGTTGGCATGACGCACAGCACCAGCATGGTAGTCGATGACGGATAAGACGCTTCCAAACGCCCGTCTATCAGCACCGGTCTAGCGTTAACGGCAACGGTTTCAAATACCAGATAGAGAATCAAAACCAGAAGATAGAATCCGCCCAAAAGCAAAATGTCATGGTCAACGCGAAACAATTTTCTTCTGCGCATCCACTGTACCAGCCCCAGCACAGCAAATCCCAGAACAAACCCCATCGGTACCAAGCCCAGCCAATCCGTCAGGACATATAGTCCCATGTGCACACCGGTCAAGTCATGCACCCAGCCATTGAGTCCGGCAAATCCCACGGATGAGCCATTCGGGCCAATCGCCTGCACATCGATATGCTGAACCGCAAGTGTCCACAGTGCAAATGCTGCGAGAAGCACACCCGCAATCCCCAATAATTTCCCACTTGTTTTTTTCATCGTCTGTCCGTCCTTTGCAATAGATATTGACTTTCGTCTGTATCCATCCTGTCAGAACGCACACAAAAAGAAAAGAATCTGGGCGTCACAACCGTGACACGAAGCGTGTCATGCCCATTTTATCAACAAAACCGCTTTGATCAGCAGCAAAAAGAACAGAAACGCCGCCGCATATGGCTGCAAGCTTATGATAAGCAACAGCGTGCTTATAACATGTAAACTCAACGAAATTTTTTCTTTGCTGTGCAGCCAGCGCACAGATTTCCAATTTTGCAGAGCCAATAGCAACACACCCCACAGCGTCAGCGCGGACACCATGACCAAATACGCAACCTTCATATATGTCGTGCTGTCCGTCCATGCCAGCAGAGAAACCGCCTGCACGGCTCCATCCATGCGCTGACCAAAAAACGGCAGAAAAAACAGCATTGCCGCGCAGCAATCCAGCAGTCCAAATACCAAATTGCGAATCCGCCGCTCTCTCTGCTTGGTTTCTTCCTGCGCAAGAGTCAAGATGGCATCACCGGAAAGCAGCTCATCCACAGAGACAGCAAAAAACGCCGAGAGCGCTTTGAGGGAATCAATGCTCGGTGTTCCTCTGCCGGATTCCCATTTGGAAATCGCTGTGCGCGAAACATAGATTTGCTGCGCCAATTGTTCCTGCGTTAATCCGCGGCTTTTCCGCAGCTCTTGTAACTTTTCATGTAATTCCATGGCACACTCTCCTCGTTTTGATAAAAAAAGAAAACCATCAAACCGTAAGGTCTGATGGTTTTGCTTTGGCGGAGAAGGAGGGATTTGAACCCTCGCGACACTTTCGCGCCCTACTCCCTTAGCAGGGGAGCCCCTTCACCACTTGGGTACTTCTCCAAAGGCTGTTGTCTTTCCAAGAAAATGTGGCGGAGAGGGTGGGATTCGAACCCACGCGCCCTTTCGGACAAACGGTTTTCAAGACCGCCTCGTTATGACCACTTCGATACCTCTCCGGATCGAAAACTCTCTTGTCAAGCAAGAAGTATTATAGCACAGCTTTGCATTTCTGTCAATTGTTTTTCGGTACTTTTTCTTTGTTTGTCACAAAAAAAATTGCAAATAAATCGTTAACTTTCGCGAAAAGACGATGCATTCTATTATTCAATATGTTATACTATGTTAGAGAAAAAAAGACATTTTTTGTGCATCTTGTGATGTTCCCGTCTTTACTCCGTACTTAAGCTCTATCAGGAGGGTCATTTTATATGATTTACACTGTTACATTAAATCCTTGCTTGGATTATCTCGTCGCAGTTCCTGATTTTAAATCAGGCCGCGTCAACCGCGCAGGTTATGAAAGACTCATGCCCGGCGGCAAAGGCATCAATGTCGCATATGCTCTTCACATTTTGCAGGAGCCAAGTCTGGCTCTCGGATTTGTTGCCGGATTTACCGGTTCAGAAATCGAACGAATCATGAGCAAGGACGGAATTCCACACGATTTTCTTCCGCTCAACACAGGATTCAGCCGCATTGATGTCCAGATGGTAGACGCCATCGAAAGCTCCATCAACGGCATCGGTCCGCTCGCAACACAAGAGGATATTGACGCGCTGTGCGAGAAGCTGCAGAATTTGCAGGACGGAGACACCATTGTGCTGTCTGGTTCCGTCCCGCGCGGTGCCAAGGATAATGTATATGGCGAAATTCTCCGTTCCGTATCGCACAAGGATTTGTATGTCGTTGTGGACGCCAAGCGCCCGCTGCTGCTGCATACGCTCAAATATCGTCCGTTCCTCATCAAACCAAACATGCAGGAGATGACAGATATTTTCTTCCAGGACATGTCCTCCGTATCGACAGACGACATTGTTCGCTACATGAAAACCTTGCAGAGCATGGGTGCACGCAATATTTTGGTGTCCATGGGCTCTGCCGGCGCGCTGCTTTTGACCGAGGACGGCAAAATTTATCACCACAGCGCGATGAAGGGCAAGGTATGCAACACGGTCGGCTGCGGCGATTCCATGCTCGCGGGCTTCCTGTCCGGCTTCCATAAAAATCACGACATGATTGAGGCCTTTCATTTATCGCTGGCAGCGGCATCCGCCAACGCTTTTCACGACGGGCGCGGCACATACGAGCAAATCATGCGGCTCAATTCTATTCTGCAAAACGAATCTGCCGATGTATTTACTGTCGCGGAGCAAGACGCGTAAAAATTTCAGACAATGCTGCGAGGGCTGTCAGTTTGTTGCTGACAGCCCTCTTTTTACGCCAAGTTCTAGGAGGATGATTATACAATTTCAAAGAAGCGCATGATCAGCTGTGCTGCCTGTGCACGTGTTGTCGTGCCGCGCGGAGACAACGTATTCTGTGCGGTTCCGTTGACAATCTGCTTTGCAACCGCCCATCGCATCGCGTTCTGTGCCCATGCGGAAACCGTACCGGCATCGGTATAGCTGTCCAGTACGTCCTGTGCGGACACGTCTGCGCCCTGCTTCTGCGCATAGGTATACAAAATCTTTACCGCCTGCTCACGGGTTACTGCATCGTTCGGTCCGAACATTCCGTGTCCATATCCCGAAACAATACCATTTTGTGCCGCCCATGCAACAGCCGTTGCATACCAGCTGTCTGCAGATACATCTTGGAATGTGCTGTTCTGCTCGGCCGCCGGTTTTCCTGCTGCATTGTACAGAATTTGCACGAGCATCGCACGGCTTAACGTCTGATTCGGTGCAAACAAAGCATTTCCAACACCGTTCATCATTCCGCTCGCCAATGCCGTGTCTACTGCCTCATGATACCATGCGGACTCGTCTACATCTCGGAACAATGCCGACGGGCAATTGCTGCCGTCACACGCATATGCATCTCCCTGTACCAGAACGCCGCTGCGCATCGTCCATGTGTTCAGATTCGATGCCTGCACGCCATAGTTTGAGAAATCCAACGCCTGTGCCCGCACAACACGGTTGAGTGCTGTCTTGACGCGGTATGCCTCTGTGCTGTCCGCTGCAAAGCCATTGTTGTTTTCCGCTGTGCCTTTGATATTCTGAGACGGCGCATCGACTGCGACGCTCTCGCCGCCATTGTTCAGCGTTGCCTGTGTATTATACCAAGAATTGGTTACCTGTGAATTCTTGACAAAGGAACCTGCGAGCGCACCGATGCAGTCAATTTTTTTGACCGCAGTGACATTGCCGGTCGCATAGCAGTTGTGCTCTTCGCCGTATTCCAGTCCGCACAGACCGCCTGCCGCGCCGCCGGTTTCATCCTCTGCCTGTCCCTGCTCATGGTCGTACAGAGACACTGTTACATCACCGGTCGCATAGGTATTTGCCATCAGACCCCAGACATTGATGCCCGCAATGCCGCCTGCTTCCAGCCAGTTCTCACCGGTGGTTTCTGCCGCCGTGACATCAACATCAGAAGAAGAATTGAGCACCGCACCGCAATATTCATATCCCATCAGGCCGCCAGCCCAGATATTCTTGCCGGTATTTTTTACGGACAGCGAACCGTCTACATGGCAGTTATCAATGACTGCGCCGCGGCGGCTTTCCTTGCTGTTTTTCGGGCTTGTCTTACCAACCAATGTGCCAATCGTCACTTCATCCTGCGAATAGACATTCATCTTAACATCCGTCAGATTGACATTGCGTACAACCGCATCCGAGCCAAGCACAGAGAACAAACCAATAATTTTTTCATCTGCAGCCGGTGCATATGCCTGTTGCTCGGTTCCCATCGTCATGCCTTCAATCGTATAACCGTGACCGTCAAAGGTTCCATTGAACGGGGCGCCATCGTTGCCGATGGAATCCCAATCCGAACCGGAAATATCAATATTTGCACCCAGCGACACATAACAGCCGGAGTAATTATATTCATCTACCGATTTTGCAAATTTTCTCAACTGCTTGGCAGTAGAAATGACATACGGATGCGCTTGTGTGCCGTTGCCGGTGGTAAAGAAGGACAAATCGACTTCATTTCCCTCCGCTTTTTTCAGAGCGGAGTTGACAGCGCCCAAAATACCTTCACTGCTGTACGTTGCGCCGGAAACCGTGTCCAAATCGGTGCTCTGCGTTTCAATAATTTTATCCATCAGGACAGCCGCTTTGTTCCAATAGGACTGCGTATCGGAATGGGAAACGACATCAATCTTTGTGACCGCGTTGCCCTTAACGGTCACTGCCAGCGTAACCAAGCCATAATATCCTTGTGCAGAGCCTTCATAGGTGCCGTCTTTATACGCGCCCTCTCGAATATTGACCGCAAATGACGGTGCCGCGACGCTTGCCGTGAGGCAAAGTCCCATCGCCAAAGCGCTCAAACGCTTCCAACCGGATTTGAACTTCATGTATACTCCTCCTTTAATTAGTTAATGCTAATTTATGTACAGTAGTATACTATCTGATATTTTTTCTGTCAATAGAATTTATCCCGTTTTTATCAGATAATTTTTACAAAATTCGCATTCTAATTGTTAGTGTACATGAACTTCCCCATTATGCACCGAGCAGTCCGCATTTGCATAAGATAGAGCATCTCTATACAGAAAGGATGCATCGCAATGGAAACCAAGCCAAATGAGGCTCGTCCGGCTGTCACGCCGCAGGCGGCGCAGTCCGGTCCCGGATATGTCTTGAATTACAATCTGCTGGCACTGGCAATGGGTTTTGTCCCAGATCAGGTTTGGCAGAATATTTATCAAGAGGACGTCGCATTGGCGCGCGGCACAATCTTTGCGGATCTTGACAAGCCATTTATCGGAGAGGAGGCTGTTTCCTGTGACTGAAAAGCAAAAGGCAATGCGCGATGTACAGGAGCACGGGTTTGCCGCCGTAGATGCCTCTCTGTATTTAGACAGCCATCCGGACGATGAGGCAGCTGTACAATATTTCCGCAATGTCTGCAAAAAACAGCAGCAGGCACAAGAGGTATATCAAAAGCATTTTGGCCCGCTCAAGCACCAAGATGCAGGCAGCACCGGCCGATGGAATTGGGCAGACGATCCATGGCCGTGGGAGGAGGTATAAATCATGTGGGCATACGAAAAAAATCTCATGTATCCGGTGCGCATTGCCAATCCCGATCCGGCGATGGCCAAACTCATCATCACACAGCTCGGCGGTCCGGATGGCGAGCTGGGCGCGGCAATGCGCTATTTGACCCAGCGGTTTGCACAGCCATATGCACAGGGCAAAGCTGTTTTGACTGACATTGGCACAGAGGAACTCGCGCACTGCGAAATGATCGGCGCAATCGTCTATCAGCTCACCCGCTGTCTGACGCCGGAGCAAATCAAACAAAGCGGATTTGACGCATATTTTGTTGACCACACCAATGGTATTTATCCGCAGGCAGCAAGCGGCACGCCGTTTTCTGCGGCAACCTTGCAATCTACCGGTGATGCGATTGCTGATTTGTTTGAAGATATGGCAGCCGAGCAAAAAGCACGCCTGACGTATGACAATCTGCTGCGGCTGATTGACGATCCCGATGTGCGAGATCCCATTAAGTTTCTGCGCGAACGTGAAATCGTGCATTTCCAGCGCTTCGGTGAGGCTCTGCGCGATGTACAGGAAAATCTCGATGCCAAAAACTATTATGCATACAATCCCTCGTTTGATGCAGGCTGCGTCAAACGGTTTAAAAAGTGCTGAACATGCAAAAACGAGCTGTCTCATACTGGGACAGCTCGCTCTGCTTATCAGTCGGTCAGTTTTTCCAATGCCGTAATGTCCAATTGATACAATTTTTCTCTGCCTCTCGTCTGTATCAGCAGATACTTGTGTTCGTCAAGCGCATTCAACCGTTTTTTTAGCGTCGTATAAGACAAATGCATTCCTGTCCGCAACTCTTTTTCAGAAATGCCATCATCCGAAAACAACGCAGCTTGCAGCAAAACAAAGGTCAGATTTTTATATTTTTCATCACCTAACAGCGAATCACTTTGCATTCGTTCACAATATTCTTGTAAATCAACCGTTCGTTTCTCCAACGCATACTCCAATTGATGCATGGCTTCCTTGATAATTTCTAAAAATGCAAGGACAAACGGTGTTATATCGCCTCGATTGCGTCTATCATTGCAGATTTTGAAAGAATCATAATAGGTTCGAATATTGTCTTTGATGGTATAGGACAACCGATAACTGACGAGTGGATCCAGCGTCCGCGAAAGCAGATAGCTGCTGATAAATCGCGATAACCGTCCATTTCCATCGTAAAACGGATGAATATATCCAAACAGATAGTGAAACACACTAATGCGAATCAAAATTTCTACCGAATCATCATTGAGAAACCGGAGTGCTTGTTCCATTGCTTCTATAATCTTTGATTCCGGCTGCACACCGCGGTGAATTTCTTTTTGAGACGGACTCATCACAGAGACCGCTTCTTTCCGAAAATACTGTCCATCCGGACAATCTGCCGGATTATCCTGCATAATGTCCGGAAGCACCAGTTCATTATACAAATCTCTCATCTCTCGGCAGTCGGTCAACGGAATATCCTCTGCCTTGCGCAAACGCAAATACTGTCTGACCAATCCGTCAAATCGTTTTTTCTGCTTGACCTCTTGGCTTTCCAGCTTCTCCAATACTTCATGAATTTCTCTGCGCGTGCTGTTTACGCCTTCAATATCATTTGTAAGTACGATTTCATCTACCAAACAGCGTCTGGAGAACTGTTCTAGTGCAATTCCCGGCAGCCCACTCCGCAAATGTTCAACCTGCTTATCTATGCGTAGAATTTCGGTGATGAGCGTCCACAACTGCATATTCGGCACAAGAAATGCCGGATTTTCATTGACGGTAAAATTCAGCCGAATCGCATCCGCATTGTGATACCGCGCAGTATAAACCGCTTCATATGTTTCTCTTGATTTATAGTATAGTTTTCCCAATGGTTCATACTGCATTTGCATTCACCTCTTTGCATTCGTATCATATGTATACCTATTAAAAATATACTATTGTTGATAGATAAAGTCAAACATTCTCTATCGCGCACACAAAAACGAGCTGTCTCATACTGGGACAGCTCGTTTCTGTTCATTTATTTTTTTCGATTACTTGTGATTGAATGCATCACGAACAGACATTGCGTACTGTACATTGGTTACGCCCTTTACATAAGAACGTGCGAGCTTTTGGAAGAAATTCATAGTTGTTACCTCTTTTTTATGATACATAAATTGGTTTACTTGTTATCCATGTAATGACCAAAGGTCTGCGTCACAGAATTTGCATACTGTGCATGCATAACACCCTTGATGTAAGACTGTGCAAGCTTCTGAAAAAAGCTGCATGATTTTTCTTTTCTCATAACCGAAACGCTGCCGGTCTGCATTTGCTTTGTCATGTTGCATTCCCCTCTTTCTGCGATTATCATACTGCAAACAGCGGCAGTTTGTCCATTTCTATTTTATATAACTTTGCATGGTTTTTCTCTCCGCTTCTTGTACACATTCCCGTCATCGTTCACAAAAACACCCATTCCAGATTATACACAATATGCAGGAGTTTTTCTTGAATTTTGCCGTATTTCAGGAATTATTTGCCGCATCTCTGATATGCTTTTCGATTTATGACAGTTGTTTACAAAAAGTACCGGATATATGCAAAAGGCAGATGTACAACTTGTACATCTGCCAAAATCCGGTTTATTTTTTAATCGCGGTAACCGTTTGGGTTGTTCTTCTGCCAATTCCAAGAATCGCGGCACATCTCCAGAATGCCATTCTGCGCCTTCCAGCCCAATTCCTTCTCTGCCTTGGCCGGGTCAGAATAGCAGGTGGCAATATCACCCGCGCGGCGCGGCTTGATGGAATACGGAATCGTCAGGTTATTTGCCTTTTCAAATGCATGGACAACGTCCAGAACCGAATAGCCCTGACCGGTTCCCAAATTATAAATCGCCATGCCGCACTTCTTTTCAATTGCAGTCAATGCCTTGACATGGCCATCTGCCAAGTCTACGACATGAATATAGTCCCGCACGCCGGTTCCATCCGGTGTATCATAATCGTCGCCAAAGACGCCCAGCTCCGGACGCTTGCCAACAGCTACCTGCGTGATATACGGCATCAAGTTATTCGGAATGCCATTGGGATCTTCACCAATTTTTCCGGACGGATGCGCACCGATCGGATTGAAATATCGAAGCAGAACTACATTCCATTCCGGATCTGCCTTCTGCATATCCATCATGATCTGCTCAATCATGCTCTTGGTCTGGCCATATGGATTGGTGCACTGACCCTTCGGGCATTCCTCTGTAATCGGAATTACTGCCGGATTGCCATAAACCGTTGCAGAGGACGAGAAAATGATATTTTTGCAGCCATGCTTGCGCATGACATCCAGCAGAACAAGCGTGCCGGAGATATTATTTTCATAATATTCCAATGGTTTTTCTACCGATTCGCCGACCGCCTTGAGTCCTGCAAAATGAATACAGCAATCAAATGCATGGTTTTCCATCACCTTGGTCAGACCTTCTCGATCGCGGATATCTACCTGATAGAACGGAACCGGCTTACCGGTGATTTCGGTTACACGCTGCAAGGATTTTTCCGAAGCATTGCTCAGATTGTCCACAACAACGACATCATGTCCTGCTTTTTGCAGTTCAATGACTGTGTGACTGCCAATATATCCGGCACCGCCGGTAATCAAAATATTCATTGTACATTCTCCTTTTTTAAGCAATTCGCTTGACATCTTTATTATACTGCCAGATTGCCTTTCGTACAATGCCTTTTTTCGGTCGCAACGTTTGGTGCACACAACGTATTATTTTTTTAAAATTCCATATTGCTGTAAAAGTGCCGTCCGTTTTTGTCCAATCTGAATGCTCTGGACAGCTGTATGGCTCTCTTTGCGATAGTGTAAAAGCCGATCTCCCCACGCAAGCGGCAGCAAAAATGGTTTTTTCTGCAAATACGAATATCTTCCCTGCAATTCTTTTGCTTTTGGAAAAATAGTTCGCAAAATTTGCATTTTTTTCTGTTTTCCTTGTTTTTGTGCCGCAACTGCATGCAGCGTCATCGTACTGCTGTGCTTACGGCTTCCGCTCGCTCCGCCATAAATCCCAGAATCGAGCAAATCTTCCAGCATAGCTGTTTCATCCAGCTGCATGTCCTTCCAGCACACCGGCAGACAGGCTGTTTCACAATCTAGGGTCAGATACGCTTGTCCAATGCGAAACAATGCCGCGGCAAAGACATCTGCATGTATGTTCCGGCACTGTACGACAAGTTTATCCCACTGAATTTGTGCACCGTATGTATTGGCATACAGTACGATATCACAGACTTGCCGAATGCCAAACCCGCTGTGCATAAAATGCTTGAGCGCATGGCAAAGTAGGTAAAACAGATGATCTGTGTGCTGCATACTGCGCAGCAATACGCCATCCACAAAGATTTCCACAGGCTGTGCATGAATCTGTGTAAAATAGCGATTCCAATCGCCATATGCGTCGGAATCCGGAGAAAATAACTGCTGATGCAGTTCAAGATACAGCGGACCGTTTGTTTTTTGATACGACACTTCAAATTGTGTTTGCAAATCAAGCCGCTGAACCGTCGGTATCATACCATATTTTAGAAGAAACTCATGACACGCCGCAAATTGTTCCGGCGCAACAAACAGATCTTCATCCGCAGACACGCGTTCATCCGGATTGGGGTACAATTGCCGGCATATAATACCTTTGACCACGCACGGTGTGATACCATGCTCACGCAGCGCTGCGTATAGGCGCAGAAATTCCGTTGTTTTTTGCGTTTGCACCAGCACTTGCTGCAGGGTCTGCCGCTTCCACGCCCGCATCAGTTCCGGCACCTGCTTTGCCGCAGGGCAATGGCATACCGCCTCATAGATCATCGGTCCCACCTTGTGCTGCTGGGCAAGCTGAAACAGCGCCCGCCAGTCGGATGGGGAAACCGATTCCCACGACACGGTTTGATTGTTTAACGCCGCACGAAGGGCGGAGAGAAAGTAAGTTTGAAAAGTTTGCATTGTTTCTTTTATTCCGTTACTTGTTTTTTATATAATGACACATGATTTATTTTGAAAACACCCTGTGGACAACGCGAAGTAAGAGATTTTTGAAATATTGAAATTCTTCTATCTTATGAAAGCACAGAAAAAAAATCAAATTGGGAACCACACAGCAGATCACAAATTTCAGTATTACATCCGCCAAGGCTGAAATATGAATAAGTAAGCAAACTCCATAGCAAATAGCCCCTGTTAAGACTAGGGTCATTGCATATTGTCCATATTTCTTGAAATAAATAGATACCTTTTCTTCAAGGCCATATTTAAACACTGCATACGGATCATACCATATATTTGTCAGCGCTCTGGATATGGCTGTAGCAAATAGGATTCCAAACAGCCCCCACATCTTCCCAAACCATATTGAGCAGACTAAATTAATTGTCGCTGTTACTATCAATAGATAGCGTCCCTGTCTAAACAATCCCATCGTATTTTTATACGTCCACACAGCACTCTGCATACCAACCATATAAAAATTCAATGCAATCACAAACGGAATTGAAATAGGGAGCACATAAGAACTGCCAAATAGCAGTCTCACAATGTCTGTTGATACAACAAATATCCCAATGGATGCCCAGCCAAAAAGCCAGAAATTTGCAAGATTAACAATATTGAACATTGCCAGTTTTTTTTCTTTCGACTCGACTGCATTTAAATTGCCAATACTAGCAGTTATCCCGTTAAAAAGTTGATTCAACAAAGAATTCAACGTACCTGACAACAGTGTATAATTAGACGCGAGGCCAACCGTTGCAAGCCCATTAAAAAATGTAACAATGATGTTATCCGTACTATTTACAAGCAGCCCACACAATTTCCAGATGACAAGAGCTCGTATATTGCGGACAAGTCCCCCTTTTTCATTGCTATCAAGTGGCTTGGTATTCTTTTCTGCAATATACGGATGCTTTTTCTTAGCAATATATGAAACAACAATATTATATACAGAAGTGCCAATACACTGAATAAGCAGATATCCGATATAGTTATGCGTTGCAAAGAGCCAAATAATTTGTAGCACGCTCTGTGCCACCGTAATAATATAATTAATACCTGTAACAATATAATTTTGCTGGGCAGCCATTAGCAAAGATGCGCGATAGCTGAAAAAATATGTACTGGCAGCATTAAATAAATATAAGCCGTAAAGGAGATAGATGTTTTCTTGAACATTTGGTTCATCAATAAGCAAATGTAAAAAAGGCATTAATGCTGCGCCAAGTACAGCAACAACAACTCCGATTACACGATAGCACTGCCCATAAAACTTCACAAGCGAAGCAACTTTTTCTTTGTCATCGACCGCTAGTGGTTTATACAACGCATACACGATCGCACTGCCAATACCAAGTTCGGCAAGACTAAGCATGCTAAGAATATTTGTAAACAGACCACTTACGCCCAAATATTCTGCAGAAAGCGTACGCGTAAATACCATACGACAAACAAGACCAAGCATCGTATTCAGCACATAGCCCCCGAGCCCCGTGATAATATTCAAAACAGAATATTCAGTACGTGATTTCTTTCCCATATTTTCCCTTTGCATTAATTCTTATTTGCCTCACATATTGCTCGGAGTGCTATTCCCTGTGCAAACGGCATGATATCGTAAGTCTGCGCAAATATTCCGATCCCCTTGGTATCGCCTTGGCAGTCATCAATCGCACCTGTGATTCGCGTCTTTTTCAGTAATACCGAGAGACAGCGACGTGAAACATCTCTATATGTACCATTTTTCAACAGTGTCGCGCATTCCGCATAAAACCATGCCATTACCGCTGTGACAGAACTATCGTAAGTCTCTTCACGCTGTAGAATAGAACCAAATCCACCATCTGCATGCTGATATACAACATAAGATTGTGCAGCTTCCGAAATCCACTGTAAGACTTCCTCTTGATATTCTAGCGTCTGTAGTTGATGATATGTATCCATTAACCCAATCAAATACCACGCTGTGCCGCGCCCCCAGCCGTAAACACCAAGCGGCAGTTTGCTCTTAATATGAAACGCATGATTGGGAATGGCTGTGCCAGCCAACAGGCCATACATATGATACATTCTCAATTGATTTACCGCGAGTTTCTCACATTGACCATCGTGATAAACCTGTGCATATAATGCCAGAAATGGACATGTCATACCCAGTGTATCTACATACATTTCGGGATTATCTTTTCCTCCGGTATATGAGATCATTCCATAATCATTGACATTTTTTCTAATCAGTGCAATTGAATAATCCATTGCTGGTCGGACTGTTTGCGGATCTTCCGTCGCTTTCAAAACAGCAAAAGACAGCATTCCGCAATCTACAGCAACCGGTTTTCTTTTCCACATCCCAGTATTGTCCAGCAAGTCATTCGCCGCTTGCTTGGCAGCAGCACGAGAGCTTTCATCGTTGCATTCCAGCAGACCAAGGAGCAGGGCAGCTTTTTGCCAAGACTGAATCGTTCCGCTTCTGTACTTGCCCCGCATGAAATCAAGAAGTATATATCGGGAGTTATCTGTGATTTTTACTGTCGGTGTGTGTCTTACCCAGCGGCGTGCGGTTCTTTTAATTACTGCGGGCCATTTTTGCTCATCCCATCTGCCAATGTGAAATCGGCAATAACGATTTTTCAAGTAAAACAGAAAATCAATTCCGTAGTTGACTATACAAAACATCAGCACAATTCCAAGAAGCACTCTCATCATCTGCACATCAACTCCTCAACTGCGGCCCTTGCCAGTAATGTTCGCGCTTTATATTTCGGCATAGTTTTTGCCAAATGCTCGCGTATTACTGTCTCATTCGCGAACAACCAGTCAAATCCGTTTGCCAATTCATCAGGATTCTGCAGTTCCTGTACCGGCAGGACATAATGTTCCTCTGTACCAAAAATATCTCTCGCAATTCCTTTTGATTTTACAGAGTATCCAAGTACCATCGTCGGAACACAGGTTGAGTAAGCGGCGATAGTCGCGTGAGTACGAGCACCAATAAACATCCTGCAGCGTGAAATATAGCCCTTTAATTCGCAGCAGTTGTGATCTTTTATGAACAGCACGCGACCGGTAGAAGCAAACTTTTTATATAAACTGTGAAGTGGAATTCGGTCATCGCTATTGTCGATGACAACATGAGGAATCAAAGCGACAACTGCACCTGTAGTATCCAGGATGTGTTCAATAAGGTGACAATATGCTTCGTAAGCAACACCGCCATCTTTCGCACGTTGCATAATAAGAGGACTCGCATTAATACCAATGGTGTTGCCTTCTTTCCACCCCGTAGGCAATGGCAACTCCACGGCATCCAACATGAATGCAGGGTCAGCTGCGAGAATTGTGCTTGGATTCACGGCTTTTAGTATTTCATAACTGATACTTTCTCTTGCGGTTATGAGATCGTACTGTGCAATATCCTTTGCGGTTACAGCATCCATTTCGGACGGCTCAAAGGAACATCCCCATAAGACAGTCTTTCCACCATTCTTATGGATGATTTGATTGTAATGCCCTAGAATGTCTTTGCCAGCATAACAGTAATTATCTCCACCGATGGATAGATAAATATCCCCGCGCTTCACAGTAGAAAAGAATGTCTCATGTGCAAACTTTGTATATAAATAATCGCTTCCTGTGAGTTTGTGATGTACTTTAAAGCAAAGTGATTTTATGCCATCCAAATCTCGCTTCTTGTCCTCGCGAATATCAACGAAATTATTTAGTCCATAAGTAAAATCCGAACCAGGCATTGCGCTCCAAAGCATTGGCGATACCTTCAATAGTTTCGTGGAAGCACGCACAATAGCTTCACACCCATGGTTAGCACTCCCTCCATGATAATAAAAACCTATCTTTTTCATCCTATACCGCCTTAATCATATATTCTTCGCAACTTATCTGGTACCCTTACAATTATTGTATATAGAGCCCAGTAAAACAAATATTTTCCCTTATATGGATCGCTACTATTCGCCAAATTAGCTCTGCAACGATGTAACCCCAAATAGTAATAGTAGCTTGAAATACAATCAATTTTTCCGAATCTACCACGGTTCTTCAGAATACACTTTTCCAACGTCCTATTAAAAATATCTTTCCGCATCGTACTAGTTAATGCCCCATCATGCCACCGGTATGCATAAAGCTTTTGAGAAATACAAATCGGTTCGTATTTTGCACAAATCCGCTGCCAATAATCAAAATCCTCTACCAATGTCATTTCGGGATCATAATCTCCTATAGTCTCATACACTTTCCTCGAATAAAGAAAACATGCACCTACGGGATTAGTCCCCACAATGGATTTTTTTGCATTTTCTCCCACCATAATGCACTCCACAATTTTTCCACTGCCATCCACAACATCACATGACGCAAACGTAAATTCTTTTTTTTGTTGCTGTAAAGCACTACACATAGTCTCTAACGCCATAGGATAATAATAATTGTCGTCAGATGTCCATGTAAGAAAATCTCCTTTCGCCAATGAAAATCCCCTGTTTAATGTCCGCGGAAGCCTCATATTCTCAGGGTTTTTATAATAACGAATGCGGGAATCTTTCGCCGCATACTCCTGCGCAATAACCGCAGTATTATCGGTCGAACCATCGTCAATAATCAATAGTTCCCAATTCGCGTAGGTCTGCGCCAAGACACTATCTATACTTTTGCGCATATATTTTTCGCCATTATAAATCGGTAATACAATGCTAATCAAAGGTTCCATATTTTTCTCCATTTTGTATATATTAATTATTCAATCATCTATCGAAATTAAACATATAGCATGTGTATAGACTTTCTCAAACCATCGAACTACTCAATTACACTATTTGTGTTCTATCGATATTAGTTCGTTTCAAAGCACTTCGAAAGAAAAACCGGTTCTGCCCCATCCTGTACAGCACGATTGATAAACGATATCAATTGCTCCTTTTTTTCTGGAGACTGCAAAAGATTCCAATAGTGTGTATAAATCACCAGCGGTTGATTGTGTTTCTTGCAGGATTTATACTGGCATAAGATAGAATCCTCACTTTCAAAGTCGAATGATGCCAATTCCATGTGTCCCTTATATCTCTGTGGCAGACATAAACGAGTACCATAAAACATCCTGAAAACGTTGCTGAAAATATAATTGCGCAGATACTGCACAGATACACTACGCACAAAGTGTTTGTTAAGCGTAAAATTGGTATTCATTCCCAACTCATCCAGAGCCATAGCGCATGCACCCGAGACCGCGTTACTTGGAGCTATAAAAGTCTTAATGTGAACGCCAAATACGGATTCAAGATGCTTCCGCGAAAGGTCAATGTTTTCAAGTAGCCATTCCTTGTCATAACACTCAGTTTCAGGAACCCATTCCTTCCCTTGTTTTGCGAAATACTCATGGTGCACACCATGTAGAGATACTTCATAGCGTCCGTATTTTATACCCTTCTTAATATACTCAATTAAAGAAGAATTCTCTGCAATATCCGCATATTGTTCTGTCGATTTAAACAGTTCATACCCATACGGATATGTTCCCGCATGGGAAAAAACTGTAAATGGCACAACGGAAAGCGATATTGGTATGTTCAATCCCTCAAATGCCTCTTCGAGTTCACTTGGCTTCGTATAGAAACATGTATCATCATCCCTCAAAGCTATTTTCATTGTTAGACTCCCACTCCTAAAAAGTTCCGAATATATCCAGTAAATCTTAAAGATATATGTGACATAGATAGCCAAATTCTATCTTTGACCGAACAAATCACAACTGGCTGTTGGCAGAAAAACTGATAGCAATCTAATATCTGTTTTAAGCAAAGATTTCTTTCAGATGTATCTTGAAGCTTCAACGCACACTGACAGCTGTACAAAATGATACTAAATAAGGATCGATATGCCGAGGGTATTAGATTTGTATAATGGTTGGCAACATACATATATCTTTCTTTCGTAGCCTCCATACAATCTAAAGACCGAGCAGAAAAACCTCTTCCCATAATGCTACCGCTACGCTGAAGATAATAATATCCAATATAGTCCGAAACTGATACCTTATCTGCTCTGCTAACAGCTTGATAGCTCCAAAAAACATCTTCGTGGTATTTTCCTACCGGAAATAGAATATCCTTTATCAAATTTGTTTTATAAAGTTTATACCAAACTGGTTGTTTAAGCCACGATTCTTCTATAATGGCTTGCATGGCTTCCTCTTTACTTAAAACATGATTGCCCATGCGGGTCAATATACGGGGCGGTGTTCCATCTTCCCACACCATCTGTACTCCACAAGCCGAAATATCACTATGGTCTTCTGTCAGGCGCTGATAAAGATGCTTGTACAAATCAGGAGCAATCCAATCATCGCTGTCAACAAACGCAATGTATTCTCCAGTTGCAACAGCCATGCCTGCATTGCGTGCATCTGACAAGCCACCATTTTCTTTATGAATTACCCGAATTCTTGCATCTTTTTCCGCCCATGCGTCACACATTTGCGGACACTGATCCGGCGAACCGTCATCGACCAAAATAATCTCTAGATTTGTATAGGTCTGTGATACAATTGAAGCAATACATCGATTTAAGTATGGCTCCACTTTATACACAGGAACGATAACGCTAATCAAAGGCCGCTCCATTTTTAACTCCTTTATGTATATATATTTTTCTGAAAAAAGCGCCGATAAACAGTGTAAATTGACCGATAGAATTTTGGTATATGCACAATCATTTCAGCCATTATTCTTCTCTTTTTCCCCAATAATGAAAAGTTATTCGATTCTTTTTCTAATCGTTTTCTTATATGATACAAATCTTTTTCGTATTCTGTCTCGGCTGTCAATAACACATGGTACGTGTTGATATATGTATTCAAGTATGCTCTTTGAGCGGCATTATGCACTACTGCTGATGAATGTTCACAAATAATCTCTTTTACTCTTATAGGATCATATATTTTATGATAATTCATCTTTACTCGAGAAGCCGAATCATTCCGGACAATATAATGATATGGACACCAGTCTTTAAACACTGTTCGTTCTGCCGCGGAAAACAGCCAATAATTCATTAATAAATCTTCATTGATTGTAATGTCTAATGGAACAAGTTCATCCTGTAACAAGCTGTGGAACAAGGTTTTGTGAAAGAGCTTGTTACACAGTCCCGGCTCAATTCTTTCGCCGGACAGAAGCTCTTGCAGTGCTTCCGTCTTTTCTTGCTGCACAAGAATCCCTGTGTTGTGAAAATAATGTACCCTTCCATCAGAAAAACACATCTGATATCCACAATGAGAAATATCTGCTTGATATTGTATAGCATAATTCCATAACACTGCATACATATCTGATTCTATTTCATCATCTGCATCTACAAATCCAATCCAACTGCCAGATGCTTCTCTTACCCCTCGTAACCGTGCTGCTGTAACCCCTTTATTTTCTGTATGAATAACGCAAATTTTTTCTGGATACGTTTTTGCATATTCATCCGCAATACATCCACTATGATCGAGAGATCCATCATCGACAATAATAATTTCCAAATTTTCATATGTTTGTGCCAAAATGCTATCCAAGCAGCGCGGCAACCATGAAGCCACATTATAAACCGGTACAATTACAGATATTAAATCCTCCATAATTACCTCCTTTACAATGACATCAGCATATCTTGCACTGCATTTACCGTTTTTTCCGTACTAAACATTTTTCCTCGTTCTGCCGCTTTCTTTTTGTAATGCTTTAAGAGTTCCGGATCGTCCAGCAGTTTTTTAATTCCCTGATAGAGCGCTTCTTCATTATTTTCTACTACCAACCCATACTCATTATTTTCACCCAGCATTTCCTTCATGCCGGACACTTCGACAGTGCAAACCGGCGTTCCAACAATCAACGCTTCTGTTGCAGCGGTGGAAAAGCCTTCCGCAAAGCTGGCGCAGACAAACAAATCGCACTTTGAGACATACTTATATGGGTTGGTCTGGTAGCCGAGCAGAGTTATCTTCCCTTCCAGATGATTTTCTACCCTATAACGTTCGAGTTCATCCCGAAGAGGACCTACCCCTAGCGCATACAGATGCACAGGGTACCCTTCTGAATCAAGTCTTTTCACAATTCGAGCCATCCGGTCAAAGCCCTTATGCTTCAGAAGTTTTCCGACTCCGACCAACTTGATCTCGCCATCCTGAAACAGGCCGTCGTCCACTGTCTCCTTTGACTGCTGGACGATTGCAGCGCTCTCATTGGTGTTGTAAAGCACCTGCATCGGAACTTTGACTGGCAACTCCTTCAGAAATGTCCGCCTGACTTCTTCCGATACGCCGATGATCCGGTTAAAGCGATTGTAGCAGCTAACTGCCTCCCTTACAGAACGGAAGGAACAGGCCGCGTCCTCTGCAGAGCTCTGTTCGATATGAATCCACGACACAATCTTTGTCTCAGAATCTGAGCATCCGCTGATTATCCTTGAGGCGGGACCTTCCAAATATGCGACCTCAACATCATATGTTTCTTTGACAAATAAGCGGTGAAGCTGCTTCGGAGACAGCAGCTTCATAATGTGACTGTTACCCCGAAACGAACGTGAAAAAATAGTTTGATAGTGAATATCCGGTTTCAGAAACTGCTCATTTACGCCGCCGAACAGTGCCGTCACAGAGACATCGAACTTTGAGCGATCCATGTTATTGACCAGATTGACAAGCACCTTTTCTGCGCCGCCAACACCCAGATCATGAATGAGAAATAGAATCTTCATTTTATGAGGCGAAGAACCTTGCGAACAATTATTTTGCATATTTTTATTCCACCATATAAGTTATTTTGAATGATATATCTACTTGGGTGTTTTTTGTATTGTATGTATGCTGTATTTGGTTTCAGGTCTGCATACTCCCCTGTTGCTTCCACAATTGAAATATAATTAGGATGAGAATCAAATAATGCATCCATCGAAGCTTTACTTCTAAAGAGCGCATAGTGTTCTTCTACCATGTCCATAATGTAGATACTTGCCATCAAACGACTTTCAGATAAAAGCGGCTTGTCATTACTGCGCTGGCGCATCAGTACATCTAACTTAATATGTCCCTCAATAATCGGCACATAATAAGGGATTCCAAGCTGCCTTCGACTCATAGCAGACTTGCCAGTATGCCGATATAGATACAGAAGCTTATTCTCCAGATAAATCGAATCCGCTAAGTACATGCACTGCATAGAGAATATTTTGTCCTCTGAGTACTTTAGTCCTTCAAAAAAACGAATATTATTTTTTCGAAGGAAGTCGCAAGAACACAGTTTTGCAGCAAAATGTTGGTTTGCATGAAGCCAGACACTGCTTTGCCCACCAGCGTGTAATCCTTCTCCCATGCTTTCAGGGACATCATACGGGCGAAGTTGAGCATCACAATTGCAGGACTGAAAGCCAATCAGATCATACTTTTTCTGAAGTAGTTGAACAGTTTCTTCATCAAAAAAGCTCTCCGTCCATGCATCGTCTGCATCAAGGAAAGCGATGTAATCGTCAGCTAGTGCAGAGGAAAGAACGTATTCAATTCCGGCATTACGAGCCGCTGAAACTCCCGCATTTTCTTGGTGAATTGAATATACCGCCTGATATTTTTCATCAAGGGCATTGCATAAATCTCCGGATCCATCCGTAGAGCCATCGTCAACAAGAATAACTCCGATATCTTCGCTCGGTTGTTTCAATACAGAGTCAACCGCGGTCTGCAGATACTTCTTCGCGTTATATACCGGAACTACAACATACAGCATAGCTATACCTCCCTTCTCCATACCATAATATTATTCATAACAAAAATGCAGGTTCGCACAAGCTTTGTTTGAAAAGCTAATTTGATTCGCTACTTGCTTTAACAAGATTACATCTTTACTGTTTGAACACATTTTCTCGCTTCCAGTCGCCATTTTTCAAGCGATATTTCAAGCTGTTCCATTTAACCCTAAAATACTGATAATTTAACATCTTCCACTTTTCACATGAACGCAGAATCTTAGGGATATCATTTGAGTATCGTACAAATCGATTAGGAATGATATAATATTTTTTCTCTTGCTCTACTTGTTTTGCATCCTTCATTTTTCGTTTCTGTAAATGTACATATGGAAACTCAATTTTCACGACTTTTTTCTCTGAAATATAAATACGATATATTTTTCCGTCTTCCCAAGAAAATATAG
>ERZ1026860.196-NODE-196-length-46850-cov-63.963671_pt1 | contig 46850 bp, 37 predicted proteins | sample MGYA00380160_ERZ1026860 | MGnify/ENA primary metagenome ERZ1026860 (study PRJEB33269, sample SAMEA4719796) | human gut metagenome | biome: human-associated habitat; feature: organic feature; material: feces | place: Cameroon | collected 2013-10 ... | reverse complement strand
CTTGCGCTTCTTCTGTCAACACAACTTTTAGTTTACCTATGCCCATTTTGTTTTCCGATACAAATATAATATAATGTTTCCAAGTAACGATACAATCCCGCATTGATTTGTACAAATGCTGCGGCAAAACTACGGTGAACTATCCGTGGAACAAATTATTCGACGGATAATGTGCGGAATCGCTGACTGAGGTCATTCAGCAGAAATATTCAAGTACAGGATTGGAATGACAATTTCCGGAAAATTTCCGTCCCTTATGTTTGGCCTTCATCCGATTCCATTGAGATTTAAGTTATTGGCTTTTATACAGAGAACCGATCCGTTGAAAATAGTGCCGTGGAGCGAAATCAGTTGTTAGTTAACATATTCGTGAATCCTGCCAGTCAATTTGGGAGGGCGGGAATCTGTAATGGGCTGAAAGTCAGGTGTTGGTGCATCACTCGTTGGCCTCCAACTTGTTGAGAATTGCTGCCCTTCGATTTTGGAGAGTAGGAACTTGTAATTGATTGAAGGTCAGATGATGACGCTTCACGTAATTGTAGTTGTTGTCTTTGCGGATGACTATTTGAATATTAACCTTTTAGCGTTATTGGGTAGAGCGGGTTCTGGCCCAGGGGATGACGTAGGCGGGGGACATCTTGCGTGACAGTAGGTCTTTCATATAGTCCATATAGGGGGCGACGTGGCTGAAAAACATCTTGTAGCCGGCGCAGAGGGCGTTCAGGCCGGTCTCGATCCTAACTCCGCCTCTACCATTAAGGTGTGACTCGTAGGTGTTGAACCTGTGCTTGGGGCATTCTCCGTTGCAGGCGAAAAGCCATTCGCACTTAAGGCATTTGGTCGGGAGCTTGTTGCGCTTGTCGATGCCGAAGGCTGTCTGCTTGTCCGAGCGCATCATATCTGCGATTGGTTTGTCGGTGATGTTGCCGAGGAGATAGTCTTTATAGACAAAATGGTCGCAAGGGTAGAGGTCGCCATTGTGCTCGATGACGGAATTGCCTCCGCAGGTCTGGGCGAATGTGCAGGTGCCGGGCATCTCCCCGACCCAAGTGGCCAGGGTGGCGTCGAAATTGGTGACGAATATGCGGCCGACATCGTTCCTGACCCAATAATCGAATATGTCGCAGAGGAATCTGCCGTAGCCCACATCGCTAACGGACCACGGGGCTATCATCGCTCCGTCCGCTTTTGGATCCACGATGAACGGGCGCTTCTTCTTGTCCGGCTTTCCGGCCCCGTTCAGCGGGTACTTGACGTGCTCGACCACGGGCATAAACTGCATAAATCCGCTGCCGACCTCACGCAGAAACAGATATGTCTCCAATCCTCTGCCTTCGCTGGCGTGGTTGACCGTTGACATCGTGTTGAACTCAACTCCTTCACCTTTAAGAATATTCAGACCGCTCATCACCCTGTCGAAAGTCGGGAAGCCGCCCTTGTCCTTGCGGTATTTGTCATGAATATCCTTGGGGCCGTCCAGAGATATTCCCACAAGGAAATTGTTCTCGCGGAAGAATCTCGCCCATTCTCTGTTGAGGAGCGTGCCGTTGGTCTGGATGGCGTTGTGGATGACCTTTTCTCCGGCGTATTTCTTCTCAAATTCCAAAGCCTTGCGGTAGAAGTCCAGCCCCAGCACCAACGGCTCGCCACCGTGCCAGTTGAAGGTCACTTCCGGCACTCCGTTCGCGCTGATATATTCCTGAACCACATTCTCCAGCATCGTTTCGGTCATGCAGGGTTCCTTGCCGCCGTAGATCTCAGCCTTGTCGAGATAGTAGCAATATTTACAGTCCAGATTGCAGAGTGACCCGGCGGGCTTGATCATGATGTTGAACGCCATCGGCCCTGAGAGGCGCATCGCGTCCCCGAGGGTCAGTGTCTTTTCGAAGATTGCGTCTGACATATTCCTGATTATTTGACCCTTATCTTACCTCCAGAGATCTCATCACGCTTGAAGTATGGCCAGCCATCCTTGTCCCAGTATATTCTCTGGAGGTTGGTGAACCTTGTGTTATGGCTTTTCTTTGTGCGCTCGGCGGGATAGTTGCCGCGGTGCGTGTGGTAGATGATAAAAGTGTCTCCGTTCTTGTCTGTGAATATCTCTCCGTCGTGCCCCGGCCCATAGAAAAGGTCATAAGGGCTGGATGTCAAAATCGCTGTTCCATAGCCGTCAGCCATATCTTTTCCTTCCTTGGTAAGGAAAGGTCCTTCGGCGTTTCGGCTCCTTCCTACGACAATGGCGTAGGAATAGTCGTTGTAGCGTCCAGCGCTTGCGAAAAGATACCACCAGCCGTCTCTTTTGTAGACATAGCTGCCTTCAAAGACGGTAAGACGAGAGTTGTCCTTGTCTATGTCTTGTCCGGCAATATGCTTATAGACAGCGCCTTCTGCCAGAGAAAGCCCATCCTTGGAGAGTTCTACCTGATGAATCCCGCCTATGCTCCCGAACACCAGCCACACCTTTCCGGTCTGGTCGTCCACGAATGCGAACGGATCGATGGTGTCCTTGATGCCTGTGACTTTGGAGTCGGTGACGATGTTCTCAAACTTGTACGGCCCGGTGACTGTGGGGGAGGACAGCGCCACTATCCGGGAATCCTCGGCGCTGCTTCTGGCTGTGACGTAGATGAGGTATCTGCCGTCAATCTTGGCGAATTGCGGTGCCCAGACATTTGGCCCAAGTTGTTTCAGCCTTTCAACCGTTTCTTCTTCAAAAGGATGAATGTCGGTGTTCTCCCATTCGCACAGGTTGGAACTTCGAATGAATGTCCTGTTTACTCCGGTGGCGATGGAGTAGTAACAACCATCCTCGGGATTGAGGATCGCCGTAGGATCTGGCCAATTCTGGTTGATCACCGGATTGGTGAACTGCTTGTACTGGCTGCAGGATGCAGAAAATATTGAGATTGCAGATAACAGAAGAAATGTCTTTCTCATATCACGGGATAGTTTGATTTAGTGAAGCTCCTCTGCCTCAAAATCGCTGACATAGGCCTTTCCCACGATATTCTTAAAGGACTGCATCATTTTGTCAGTCAGTTCTTTATTATCTTTTGAAATGTCCTCCTTCTGGCTCCTGTCGTTGGCGAGGTTCCAAAGTGTGACCTCCGGATTCAGGCCGAAGTCGATGGTAGTCGGGTTCTCGTTGCTTCCTGAATATGCCGGGATCAGCACGTAGTCACCTTCCTTGAGGGCGAGGCGGCCCTGCGCTTCGAGGATCAGATGTGCGTCACCAGGCAGTATGCCGGTTCCGTTTCCCCATGGGTGCATTCCCGTGAACAGGGCCAGTCTACTCTGTGTCGAGGTTGCTGAAGTTGCGTAGGCGCGGTCGAACCGTCTTCCGGCTCTTCCCAAAGAATCGATTCTTGGAGTCTGCACGAGATTGCTTCCGCTGTAGAGGCTAATGTCCCCGAGTCCAAGGTCGTCTGCCATGATCAGCACGATGTTCGGCCTTTCTTCCGTCTTCTTCTCCGTGTTTGAACAAGCCGTCACGGCCATTGCCGAAACCCCTGCCGCAGCAGCTGCAGACATCAGCCTGAAAGTGTCTTTTCGGATTGTCGTCATGTTTTTGAGATTGTTCTCAAAGTTACTCCTTTGCCGGCTTATTTCCAAACAGGGCTGCCACTCAGGCTCTTGCTTGCCACCTGCTTAAGTATCAATGAGTGGAGGCTAAGTCGTTGTACAACAGTGCGATGCTTAAACTTCCTCCCAAGTGTTTTGTCGGGGAGAAGGAAACCGTTATTGGTTACAACTCAACCCTTTATCCTCCACGACACACCCTGTCTACTACCTACCTACCAAAACAACAGGTACATGAGAGAGAATTTCCACAAAATCGTGTGGTAATCTGCACAGTGAGACCACATGGACAAGGCCCTTGCTCGTTGGCTGGCTTTATAAGACAGTGGTGGAACGGGCTGATCTGGACGAAAGTACTGATCTTGACAGTTCAGACCACCAGTGCAACTAAGTAATCCTTAAAAAATAGCTTGGTAATCTTTGATTGTCTTTTCTCATCCGCAGTCACGGTTTCTTGTTGACTCCGAAGGGAGGGACATTGTCTCCGGCATAGGACTTGAATCCAACCCTTGAGCGCTATCAGGCTTTGCCGGTCTCAAGGGATTCCAACGAATCTGAACCGGATTTGCTTCTGGAAGCGGCTGGGGATTATTATATTCCTAAAGACAATGCCGCAAGGATTAATGCGGAGGTTAAGAACTCATTGAGAGATTGGAAAACTGTCGCGAGGCGTTTAGGTTTGCCGGAAAGGGACATCGACATCTTTGGCGGCAGGTTTATAATTGGATAAGAAGGCTTTGACCGCATTGCAGAATCGCTTTGTTGTCAGGGGCAAGATGGCGATTTAGACAAAATATTGTAATGAAAACTGCGATAAGTTGTCCTAATTCGTCCATATTTCATGAGATTTAGACAACTTATCGCACAAAATGGTGTTTTTTTATGTGTTCATTCCGTATGATGTTTGACCTGAAGTTGTGATGACCGGCGCAGGGCGGATGGAACTACTTCAGTCCGCGTGGAATTTAACTTTCATTTTGCGGCCGTTGACCATACATTTCTTTATTGTAGCGTCTCCTTTGCTCACCTTTACGAAAGGCTTCCCTTTTTCAAGCCCTACGGTGCCGTACCAACCTTCAGCGGAGAAGAAAGACCTGAAATCATTCCCAATACGTGAATCGATGAACAAAGTACCGGTCACAGCATCGAAGCGGATGCCGGTCAGAGCTTGGAGCAAGCTGTAGCTGGACAAAGCCCTTGCGTACCAAGAGCCGCATTCATATTCATTGTAAGGATTGCGCCGGATCCCGTCGTACCGGTCAAGGCAGGCTCTGACAATGTCAAGCCCCTTCTCTACCTCACCTTCGAACATGAGGTGCGCCGCGACCTGAAACTCTATTCCAGTCCAGACCTCATCGCTGTAAACGAACGGAAGACTGGGTTTCCCACCTTTCGGCCAGGTGCACAGGAGAAGTCCGCCATCATCGCCGACAGCGTATCCCGGTCTTTGAGGATTGGCGTGATCCCTGAGGTCGTGTTTGAGATTGTATTTGTACACGGAATTAAGATGCCCGGCCACCTTTTCTTTGCCGAATGGCTCCTCCAGACCGCACACCATGGACATCCAGCCACCGATTATCCCATCGGAAAGGCATCCGTCGCCGTATTGGTACTTCGGACCTTCTTTCTCAAGGACTTTGCGGGCCTCGTCGGAATAGCCGCTATGAAAGGATTGCGCCGAGGTCGGGTCTTCCGCCTTCAGCCCTTTCCAGCGGATTTTCTGGATGAAATACTCTCCGTTCCAGAGTTCGTCGTTCATGTACTTGAGGGATTTCCTTAGCAGGTCACTGTAACGCGAAGTGTCTTCTCCGAGGAATTCACCTATGTGGACGATGCTGTTCAACGCTCCGGCGTAGAAACTGGTGCACATCCCGTCCGGTCCCCAGAATTCGATGTCATACGTGTTGTGGTGTGGTTCTTCCAACGCTCCTTTCTCGTAAGGATCCCAAGTCCGGATACAATAATCCATACTTTTCTTGATCTGAGGATACAATGTGCGTATCCAGTCATTGTCACCGCTTATCCTCCAATCTCGGTAAACCTTCATTATTCCCCCGAGTTGTCCGTCAGCCGCTGAATGAAAATCGTGTTTTACGGGGCGGATAGGGATGTTTGCCCGAAAAACCTGATGCCCGTCCTTGTTCTGATCAACAAGGAATTCCGTTTCCCTAAGGCTTCTTTCCATTCTTGGGAAAAGGTGAGGGATCGCCTGGGCGTAATTCCACACATGGGTGCATGAGCCGTGGCAACTTCCCCAGTTGTCACCGCTGCCTTCCCATACCCATAGTCTGCCGTCGTGTTGGCGCATGACCGTGGTGGATTTCAGAATGGTAAGATTATTGGCGATCGCTTCCACAACCTCGGACGGAAGCGAGGTGTCATAGAATGTGTCGGTGAACGTCTTGGTGTCCTCTTTCAAGATAGAGTAGTTTCCAAGCCAATATGAGGCAACCTCAGACACGGAAGAGAATCTTCTGCTGTACCAAGGCTCGTACCGTTCTGGATAATCCTTATAGTCATCCGGATTGTAGCTGTCTCCGCGGTCATTATCCGTCTCGGCGTCAGGACCTATGTGATGGATGGAGGTAGGCACGTACCATGCCATGTACAGATGGATTGTCTTGGATTCTCCGGGTCTGAGGCTGAAAGGAACGAACAAGGACGCTCCAGGGGCGCCTGACACCGGCTCATTAGGTGTCACCTCTCCGGAGGAGACCTTGTTCCATGCCATCGTGAGTGGATCAAACCATCCGCCTCTGAACCAGCAATAATCAACGACGGCATTCGCCTCATCCGTGAATATGGCGCAGTGACCTTCAGCGTCAACCATGTTCGGGACGGAATTTTGGTTCAGTACAAAGCCATTAGCCATTTTTGTGATGGGAGATTCAGTGTCGTTGCTTCTCCACATGAAATTCCTTGTGTTGAATGAAAACACGGCGTTCACACACTCAGAGGATGTGTTCTTAAAGGAATATTCTAACCCTCCCACCGGAAGTCCTGAATTATCCTCGTCACCGGGGATGAAAGGGTTCCATGCTGTGATGTCAACTTCCAGTGGAATGTCATTGTCGCTCAGGGAGATGTTCGCAAAAGGGAATCTTGCTTTGAAGCGTCCCTCGTCAAATCTTGGCAATCCCCATGTCGTTCCGCCTACACCCATGCCACCTTCCCTTCTTCCGAATATCTTGTAGTCAGGGACATTGGCTTCGAGTACTTTCGTTCCGTCAGTCGCTCCGTCAATATGAATCGCCGCGAATGTGCAAGGCTCGTGGAAAAGTTCGGGGTAATGATGAAACGACAGATTTGATATGGCACCGGTTCCTTCGATGCAGAACATTCCGGAACCCAAACCTCCTATCGGGAATGCGATGTGGCTGAGTTCCTCTCCGGCAAATCCTTTGTTGTGCTCTCTTGCAAAACTTGAGCACCCGAGGGTGGCAAGCATTATGGTTGCCAGTATTCTTTTCATATTGAATATGTTAATGTTTTCGGGAAAGCTTCATCACGGTGCCACCGGATGAAGCGAGCCTTACAGTTGTACTGTCATCTTTCTTGACATCCATGACGGATGTTTCGAGATGGTTCGGGTTTGTGTCTGTGTCGTCCGAGTCTTTCAGCAGCTCGAGGGAATATTCCCCGTCTTCCAGAAAATTAAAGCTGATGTCTATCGTCCGTTCGGTAGTGTTGTTGATGCATCCGACGTACCAATCCTTCCCTTTTCTTCTTGCTGTGACGACATATTCAGCCATATTGGCCTCCAGCACTCTGGTTTCGTCCCATACGGTCGGCACATCCTTGAGAAACCCGAAGCCCGGCTGACCCTTGTAGGCCTCAGGTGAGTCGCAGACCATGTTCAGAAAGCTCTCCAGAACCAGATACATGGCCAACATGTGGCATCTCGTGCTCGTCACCAACGGACGGGAGTAATGCACCACATAGTCTTTTTCGGGGACAGAGCGGAATCCTCCAAGGTGATAGTCCGCCGGACCGGCCAGAAGTCTTGTGAACGGCATCATTATGTCGTGATCCGCTCCCATCTGCCTCTCATTGTCCCATTTATAGACTTCGTAGTTCAGTGTGCCTTCCCGGGTGAACTCGTTGGGGTATGTTCTGGAGAGTCCGGACGGCTTGCTTGCCCCATGGAATTGTATGAACAGTCTGTGATCGGCGGCTTTGCGGAGAATATTCTCCTGAATGGTAATCATCTCCTGATCATCCCTGTTCATGAAATCCACCATCATGCCTTTCACGCCCCATTCGTTGAATTTTGTGAATATCTCATCGATGTTCTTGTTCAATGCCGCCCAGTTCAGCCAAACGTGGATGTCAACGCCGCGAGACCGGGCATATTCGCATATCGCCTTGAAGTCCAGAAGAGGAACAGGTCTGGTAAGGTCCGCGTTCGGCCCGGCGAGGCCGAATCCGGGGCCGTCATCATAGTACCAAGGCATGTCGGCGTAGCCATAGACGGAATGATATTCAAGACCGTTGTCAGCCGCAAAATCTATGTAGTACTTGTTTGTCAGGAAGTTGTTGCCGGGTTGGAATGTCGTGTCGGGGACTTCCGTGTCGTTCCACCATGGAAATGTCGTTTTCCCGGGCTTAAGCCACGAGGTGTCCTCTATCCTGCAAGGCTCGCACAGGCTTGTCAGCACGGTGCTTTCCATCAAAGTTTCGATTCTGTCGCTAATCATGAACACCCTCCACGGGGTTGTGCAGACTGAGTCAAGCATCACGCTGTATTCAGGTTTGTCAAGTCTTGGAGACAGGCGGCTTGTAAGCTTTCCCCCATCCTTGATGAGGTACATCCCGGCATAATCCACAAGATTCGCCTCTGTGACGGCGGCGAATGACCCGTCTTCGAACTCAAGCGTGAGAGGCATGTCTATGAGTTTCCCGGAGTCCAGATCATCGAGCCTTTTTCTGGTATATTGGCCTTCATGCGAGTTTATGAACCCGGGTACGAACAGCGCGCTGGCCATCGGATTCCCTTCCGGTCTGATTTCAAGAATCTCGTTCCTTATGTTCAGAGCCTTGTCTCCTTCCCGTTTACCGATGATGTGCCGGAAGGCTACGGCATCGTTGAATGCCTTGACCTGCAGGCGCATGTCGATGCTTTTGTCCGGATTGACCACGGTTATTGTGGCTTCCTTGTACTCACTGCGGACGTGGCTGCGTTTCCCCACAGGAAGTGAATATTCCTCAACGCCTTTTCTTCTGGTCACTTTGCCAAGTTTCGCTTCAGCTCCCAGAGCGGTGTCGTCCATGACGATACTGATCGCAGAGTCTTCTATCAGTGTTTTCCCCTTATGTGTGATCCGGTACTCAAGCTGGCCTTTCACGGTGCGGAATCTGATGCCGATGGAACCGTCGGGGGAATCCACTCTCACTGATGGCTGCGCTGAAGCCAAAATGGAGAGCATGAGTAGCGATGTGGTCAGGAATAGTCTCATTTTGATGCTTTTAAATCTATGGACATAAGATATGTGTTATAAGGAAGCCACATTGACATTATGAAATACAATGTTGTGCCTTTCTTTGACAGAGGGTGTATGAATGAGCCATACAGCTGGGGCCAGTCCCTGCCGCTGGCCACCTGCACCGGTTCACTCCACGGACCTTCCACATTGTCGGCGTAGCGCATACTGATTTCATACCTTGTTCCATTGAAGTACAACAGAACCCATTTTTTTAATTCCGGCATGTAACTGAATGACAGCTCACCGACTTTGTCATTGAAAAGCGGTGTGGCCGCGTTTTCCTTGCCTGTGACCCAGCCGAAACCATTCCAGAATTCATATTTGCCGGTGTCCTCAATATCCTTCTCGTTGAATCTGGCCAGATATGGCATACCGTCGCGTCCTGTTTGGGTGGCCATCATATACACTTTCCCGTTGTTTTTGTAATAGCCGCATTGTCCGAAATTACTGTCTCCCGAGAAATTCACCCCATTCACACGATCCCAATCCTTGCCTCCGTCGGTGGATTTGTAAAGACTGGAATAGTTCGTCACCCATCCTGTCCATGTCTTGATGTTCATGTAGTGCACGTAATCCGCATTGCCTGCGTGGATCGCTGCGGTAGGGATTGATGTCCAGTCTCCAGTTCCGGAGGTGTTGTGCGCGCTGAAACAGATCTCCTTCGCCTGGTTCCCTTCCATGACGGCTCCGTTGATGGTCAGTCCATTGCTTAGTTCAGTATCGTTCGAGAGGAGAATCACATTACTCCTCCACGACCCTCCATTCGGACCGGGAGCGGCGTGGTTTGGTTTGAAGTCAGCGCCGTAGGTGTCTCCGAAAAACATTCCGAATTTATTTTCTGACATTTCCCATATAATGCCGAGATCCGTCCCTCCGACATTGAATTTCAAATCAGTCCTGTTGTTCAATGTGTACTTTACGGATGGGAGACCATCGTGACCGTTGTCTTCCGCTCCTGTGACTCTTGACAGGCATTGAAGGTTTGAGAGTTTGAGGTCTTTTGTCCTGTTCAGACCCGGGTTGGTGATTCTTACAGACCTACTCTCGCTTGCCTTGCCTTCGGTGTCATAAGCCGTGAATTCCAGAGTAACCCTTTCCGGATCAGTCTCTTTCATCAGATAAACGTAGGTGAACCTGTCCGTCAACAGGGCTTTGCCGTGTTTTGCCGGAAGCTTCCCGTAGTTGGTCTCCTTCACTACTTTAAGGTAGTCCAGATTCTCGAAATTGTTGATTGTCATTGGGATTTCGACAACACCGTCAACAGGAACGGCCTCATCTTTGGCAAGATTGATTTGAATTTCACTATTTCCCTCTTCCCGGGTGTCATCCTCTTTGGCGCAGGAGATGAATGTCATACATGCCGACAGGCTCAGCATGCACAACAAGCGAATGGTCATCAGTCTCATTTCCGGTCATATTAATAATTCTCTAGATCCTGCCAGGTCGGGAATGCAGGAAATTTCGCATGTGGTTCGGCCTGGTACCAGAATGAGGTGGCTGAGATGTCAGAGTGCTGCTGCAGGTATCTTCCGTCGAACCTCCAGCCCAGATCCTGAATGGTGGCCTTGAAGTCTTTCTTGAACCTGACCGGATCCATGATGTGCCACCGGTACAGTCCGAATCTCTCCTGTGAGCGGTAAGTGCCGTCAGGTCTTATCACTTGGCAAAGCCCGGCGTAAGGTGTGCAGAATTCCACGAACCTGCCGTTTCTGTCGAAATTGTAGGATCCGCAGAAGTAGTCCTCAAGTCCGGTCGTGCAGATTGTAGGATATTTCTTGTCGCCGTCGATGAAGAATTTCATCTCTCCTTCTCCCCACCAGCCGTTATTGGTGAGTCCCCATGCCATATAGACGCCGACATATTGGCCTTGGCCTTTTACTCCGTCAAGCACGGTGAAGTCGGAACATTCATTATAGCGGGTTCTTCTGAACTGGCAATGGAAGTATCCTGCGTCTTCCGGAACATCGGTAAGTGTGTAGTCTATTTGGTAGTAAATTGTCATGGCGTCTTTCGGATTGATGTTCTCCATGGTTATCTTGCATTTTTCCCTGAAAGGCATCTGCCAGTAGCAGTTGAAGGCACTGCCAGGATTCACGCATACCGGGAGGGAAACCAAAGGGGCATATTCATTCCAACCCATGCAGAAGAAGTCCGAGATTGGGCATTCCACAGAAGGGGTTTCCTCATTGTCCCAATAGATTCGGATGATGCTCCATCTCCATATTCCTGTAGGAGTCATCCAAATGTGCTGGATCGCTCCAGGACCTTCCATCTCCGCGATGGTGACGGTCTCGCCGGAATTGATTATTATGTAAGGGTTGACTTTCCATCCTTCGCCAAGGTCTCTGGCAGCCCAGGACGCGTTGTTGACATTCTTTGTGTTCGGCAGTTCCGGAACAGCCTTGGCTCCCTGGCCTTTGGCTCCGGTGAAATTTTCGGGAGAGATGGATCGGGTCTCCGCATTCGAAAGCCTTGAGAGATTCCCGAGGTTCATGTCCAGTCCGTTGAAGTTCTGCGCCTGCATGGAAAGTGCCATCAGGCTGCAGATTAATGATGTGATGATGTCTGTTGTCTTCATTGTAGTAGATTTTATGTGTGTGTTTGAGGTGTGTATAAATTTGCTAAATCAATTTAACATTGTGATTGCAATTATAATAAGTAGGAAAGTTAGGGGTGTTGTCACTTGCGTTTCCTTGAAGAGGCGCGTTTCACAAGTGATCCCTCGGCTTCCACTTGTTGTGTGAGACTGTCATCCGATTCCAGATGCTCGATAAGTATCTCCACGGTCTTTCTTGCCATTCTTTCGAGTGGTTGGGACACGTAGGTGATCGGAGCGTAGAAGAAATCAAACGCGCTTTCTCCGTCAAAGCAGACTATTCCAAGATCGTCCGGAATATGTATGCCCTTGCTCTGTATGTAGTACAGGCACTTGATGGTGATCGTGTTGGTGGCGAACAGGATGGCATCGACATTGTGTTCCATGAGGCTGTTCATCGCTTTCTCGCAGCTCTTGTCAATGGTGCTCATGTCAACCTGCTTTATGATGATCGAGTCTTTCGCTCCGTTGTCAGCCAAAGCCTGGGAGTAACCATCGATGCGGTCTTTCATGTTCGTGAGATTCGCTCCATAGCCGACGAACCCTATTTTCTTGTAGCCTTGCCTTATGAGATGCTCGGTCGCCTCATAGGACGCTTTCCGGTTGTTGAGACTTACATAGTCTGTCTTTATGCCGGGAATATACCTGTCCAATAACACCAATGGCACATTCCTGTCATGAAGCATCTTGATTGTCTCCTCGGATCCGTCGCATGGCACGACGATCATTCCGCCCACTTCCTTACGCAGCATTTTCTGTGTCAGATCGGCAAGTTTGTCCGCGCGTTCGTCAGAGCTGGCGAACAAGGCCATGTAGCCGTATTCCTCTGCAGTGGTCTCGATATTTTTCACGATGTCGGCGAAGAACATGTTGGAGATGTCGGAAACAATCACTCCTATGGTGTGGTTTGTTCCGTCCCGGAGGCTTTTGGCAAACCCGTTCGGCTTGTAATCCAATGCTTTGGCTATGCCACGGATCTTTTCTGCCATAGTGTCGCTCACCCTGTACTGCTTCTGCTTTCCGTTTAAGACAAAGGAGACGAGGGCCGGGGACGCTCCGGCCGCTTTCGCGATGTCTTTGATGGAAATACCCCTTTTTTTGCCTCCCATGTCGCTAAATTGTTTTTGCAAAGTTATACAAAATTTATCAGAAACAAAATCAACTTTTACAAAAAACGATGCAAATATTTTTGAATTTTCTTTGAAATCTAATTTCTAATTACTTACTTTGCGTTGTGATTTGAGGATTGTGTAGTAATTATTGACACTAAAATTACAGTGGATAACTGTCATTCAAAGGGGATTACCCCTTATTATTTGTGTTATTCTGCTAAATTAATTTAGCATATTTGTAAATCAAATTAAGAGTCACTTTATGGAACATTTGCGCAAGGCGGAAATGAAGAGAAACGGCAGAGGGCGCTCTTTGCCGGGAGTACTTCTCGCTTTTTTGTTGTTTGCCACCGCTTGGCAGGCTTATGCCCAGAAAACAACATTCAAAGTGTCCGGAACCGTTCTGGACGCTCAGACGAAAGAACCTGTGATCGGAGCCGGAGTCATGATGAAGGCCTCTAATCTGGGAACCGTGACAGACATTGACGGCAATTATGTCCTCACCGTCAATGATCCCAAAGGAGTCCTTGTCGTCTCGGCGGTGGGGTATAGGAATGTAGAGATGAACATAAACAACAGAGCCGTCATCAACATCCTCATGGAGAGTGATATGGAATCTTTGCAGGATGCCGTTGTGATTGGCTATGGCTCTCAAAAGAAGGCCACGATCACAGGCTCTCTCACGCAGGTGGATGTCAAGCTTCTGGAGCAGTCCGCCGCTCCATCGCTTTCCAATTCGTTGGGAGGGGCCATGCCCGGAATCATCACCCGCCAGAGCAGCGGTGAGCCTGGGTACGATGGTGCGACTATCCTTATACGTGGCATGGGCTCATGGGTGAACTCGTCACCGCTGGTTCTTGTCGATGGTGTGGAACGGGACATAAACCTTATCAACACGGACGAGATAGCGTCATTCTCCATCCTCAAGGACGCTTCCGCTACCGCTGTGTACGGAATGCGCGGAGCGAACGGTGTCATTCTGATCTCCACGAAGAAAGGTGTGGTCGGAAGGCCTAAGGTGTCATTCCGCATGGAAGCCACCCAGCTTCATGGACTTCGTTTCCCTGACTACATCAAAGGCTACGAGTTCGCGAACTTGATGAACGAGGCCTGCACAGTCGGCGGCACTGCCTTGCCATGGTCTGACGAGGAAGTGGAGAAGTTCCGCGACGGTTCTGATCCGTACAATTATCCAAGCGTGGACTGGACCAATGAGACATTGAAGAAGAATGCGTTCCAGACAATGAACACGCTTTCCGTCACAGGAGGTAATGAGACTGTCAGGTATTATGTAAGCGTCGGGTTCACGTCACAGAGTGGCCTTTTCAAAGAAGATCCTGCCTATGACTACAGGACCAATTCCCTTTCCCAGAGATATAATTTCCGTTCGAATGTGGACATAAACCTGACGAAGGACTTCTCGTTGTCACTGGGACTTGCCGAGATCATTGAGGACAGAACCTATCCGGGAACCCCGGCTGCGACCATATTCAACGCCCTGAGGGTCTGCTCCCCGATTTCTTTCCCGGTGAGGAACCCAGATGGAACATTCGGCGGAGGAAACACTTCCTACGAATGGATCAGCCCTTATGTGTATGCCACGAACAGTGGCTATTCAAAGCAGTTTCGTACCACCACACAAGGCACGGTGGGAGCCAAATGGGACTTGTCCACTTTGATCACTCCCGGTCTTCAGTTGGAGGGTAATTTCTCTTTCGACCATTTTTATATTAATGAAGCCACCCGCAACAAGCAGCCTCTTATCAAGAAATATCTCGGTGTCGATCCAAACACAGGCGAGGACCGGTACACCTTGATCAAGGAAGAGACTGCGATGGGGTACAGGATCGCGTCTTCCGGTTCCAACAGGGCTTATTATTACGATCTCAGGTTGAACTATAACAGAACGTTCAACAATCATAATGTCGGTGCGATGGCCATGTTCAACCGCCGTGACTATAAGGATCTCACCGCCGGAACCTCCACCCTGAACCTTCCTTACAGACGTCAAGGCTGGGCAGGACGAATAACTTACAATTATGCGCAGAGATACTTGTTCGAGTGGAACTTTGGTCTTAACGGATCAGAGAATTTCGCCCGTGGGAAACGTTACGGATTCTTCCCGGCATGGTCCGCCGGATGGGTCCCATCAGAAGAGAACTTTTGGAACATCAGGTGGATCAACCATTTGAAGATCAGGGGCTCATACGGTCTTGTCGGGAATGATGCCTCCGGTTCGGCAGGACGTTTCTTTTACATGTCGACCGTGAACAAGACCGCCAACGGCTATCTCTTCGGAGATTCGCAGAACCGCTATAACGGAATGGCTGAGTTGCAGATGGGTGCCTCAAACGCCACGTGGGAAGTGTCGCACAAGACGGATCTTGGTTTGGATCTGGAATTGTTCGACAGGAAGATTCGCCTTTCCGCTGACTGGTTTTACGAATATAGAGACCAGATACTCCTGAAAAGGCAGCAGATTCCGGACATCATGGGGGCGGCATGGGGAGATACTCCATGGGCCAATCTCGGTATAATGGAGAACCGTGGTGTGGATGGACAGATCGAATTCACAAACACGACCAGCCACGGCTTTTTCTATTCAGTGAGAGGTAATATCACCTACGCCAAGAACAAGATCATCGAGGATGACACGGCGAGAGCTTTGTTTGACTACCAGAACACAAGGGGACATTCCACAGGCTTGGCCCTTGGCTATGTGGCTGAAGGTCTGTTCCAATCCCAGGAGGAGATTGACAACAGCCCTAAGCAGGAGTTGGGATCGTACACCGTCGGAGACATAAAGTACAAGGATCTCAATGGTGATGGTGTCATCAACGCCTACGACCGCACATGGATAGGTTATCCAAGAGAGCCGAGGTTCATGTTCGGATTCGGCTTCACATTAGCTTACAAAGGTTTTGACCTGTCCATGAATTTCACCGGAGCGGCGCAGACCAGCCTGTTCGTCGATTCCGCGAGCATGTGGCCGTTCGCGTTGGATTATCCGGGGTACAATGTCTTGCGTGAATATTACGACAACCGGTTCATCCCGGGAGCGGACAATACCAATGCCAAATATCCGGTCGTGCACAACGGTACCTCATCCAACAACTATCAGATAAACACGTTATACCAACACGACGCGTCGTATCTGAAGCTCAAGACCGCCGAATTCGGGTATTCGCTCGACAAGAATCTGGTGTCAAGGATGGGTCTTGAGTCTATCCGCCTGTTCGTGAACGGAAATAATCTTCTATGTTTTGATGGAATTAAAATCGTTGACCCTGAGTCTAATAACCTTGCCAACAGCACTTATCCGACCCAAAGGGCGATGACAATAGGTGTTCAAGTCGGCTTTTAATTATTGATTGATTATGAAAAAGATAGGTAATATATTCATTGGACTGCTTTTGCTGGCGGGATTTGCCTCGTGCGAGGATTTCCTGGACATGGCTCCGGATGAGAATCTCACGATCGAGGATGTGTTCTCCAACAGAATCTACACAAGGGATTTTCTCACGCACATATATTCATGGACTCCGACAGAGGCTAATATGGCTGACGACGGAGGGGCGTGGAGAAACCCATATACCGCCGGCTGCGATGAGATGGAATGCGCCTACGGTGGAGCCTATGCCCACCAGATTAACAATGGCGGCTGGAATCCCAATGACATCTCAAGAACTCAGGTCTGGTCGGAGTCTTACATGGCTTTGAGAAAGGTAAACATGTTTCTGGAAAATGTTGATAAGTGTCCGGCGGCCGAGGAGGAGGTCCGTCGTTGGAAAGGCGAGGCGTATTTCCTCAGGGCGTGGTATCATTTTCTCGTGTTCAGGGCATACGGTGCGATTCCGATTGTTGACCATGCCTTTGACATCAACGAAGACATATTGTCAGTGAGAAGGTCCTCGGCTGATGCGGTAGCTCAGTTCATCGCTGATGACTGCGACATGGCGGCAGAATACCTTTATGATACGGACAAATGGTCCTCAACCGACACAGGACGCGCAACGAGGCTCTCGGCCAAAGGCCTGAAGTCAAGGGTGCTTCTCTACATCGCTTCTCCGCTTTACAACGGGGATGAACTTTTCGCCGAATTGAAGGATCCTGTTGACGGGACACCGTTGATTTCACAGACTTATGACAAGAAAAAATGGAAGGCAGCCGCGGACGCGGCGTTGGATTGCATTAGCACAGCTGAACAGAGCGGAAGGGAACTTTACAATGAGAAACCTGAAGATCCGGTTTTGAATTATCAGAACATATTCAATGACAATTGGAATGACGAGATTCTGTGGGCGAAGAACATCGGCACTTACGATCACTGGCTCAACTGTTCTGATCCTGTGTCTTTCGGTTGTTTTTCGATTCTGGATCCTACGCAGGAAATGGTTGACGCTTATGAGATGGAGGATGGCTCAACTCCTATCACTGGCTACACCAACGATGGACTTGTCCCTGTGATAAACAAAGAGTCTGGATACGTTGAGAGCGGGTTCGCCGAAGATGAGTTCGAAGGGCGTTGGCAAAAGGGTGTGTCGAACATGTACACTCATCGTGAGCCTCGTTTCTACGCTTCCATAAACTTCGCCGGTGCGATTTGGAAGACAACACGTGAGTCCAACTGGACCAAACCGCATGTCAACGAATTTTGGTTCAGGGGAATAGATGGAAAGAACAATGCGGGATCGGACTATTGCAAGACAGGGTATCTGATGAAGAAGCTTCACTATCCGACCAGAATACCTTGGCAATACACTCCTAACATGATGTGGGTTTACATCCGTCTCGGAGAAATCTATCTTAACGCGGCGGAAGCCATCAATGAATATTATGGTCCGGCCGACGCTTACAAGTACGTGAACGCGATCAGAAACAGGGCTGGATTGCCGGATCTTCCTGAAGGACTGTCCGTTGATCAGATGCGGGAGAGGATCAAGCATGAGCGGAGAATCGAGCTTGCCTTTGAGGTTCACAGGTTCTTTGATGTCAGAAGATGGCTCGAAGGCCCGCAGACTCAGGGCGTCCCGATTCACTCGATGAATATTTGGGAAGGCGAGGATATGCAGGATCCTGCTTACTACAAAAGGAAGAAGGTCGAGGACAGGGTGTTCGAGTCCCCTAAACATTATTTCTTCCCTATAGAACAGGCTGAGATTGACAAGCATGAGAAGAGAGAGCTTGTGCAGAATCTTGGGTGGACGACATTGAATTAGAAAAATAACATAAAAAATCATGATGAGTATGAAAACGAATTATCCAAAAATCGGGATCAGGCCGATCATAGACGGTCGCAGAGGCGGCATCAGGGAATCATTGGAGGACATGACGATGGGCATGGCCAGACGTGTCGCCGAACTTTATACTGAAAAATTGAGGTACAGCGACGGGACACCTGTGCAATGTGTGATCGCTGACACGACGATCGGAGGAGTCGCCGAAGCCGCCGCGGCGACCGAGAAATTCAAGAGCGACAACGTCGGAGCGGTCATCTCTGTGACACCATGCTGGTGCTACGGGGCCGAGACCATAGACATGGATCCTCTCATGCCGAAGGCGATCTGGGGATTCAACGGAACGGAGAGGCCGGGTGCGGTCTATCTTGCCTGCGCTTTGGCCGCCCACAACCAGAAAGGACTTCCTTCTTTTGGAATATATGGACATGACGTGCAGGATGTCACCGACAGCGGGATCACCCCGGACGTGGAGGAGAAACTTTTAAGATGGGCCAGAGCCGCTGTCGCCGTGATGCAGATGCGTGGCAAATCGTACCTTGCCATAGGTTCGGTGTCGATGGGAATCGCTGGCTCGACAGTCAATCCGGACTTCTTCCAGGAATACCTTGGAATGAGAAATGAATACGTGGACTGCTCCGAGATCCAAAGAAGAATCGAGCTTGGAATCTATGACAAGGGAGAATTTGCCAAGGCAAAGGAATGGGTAGAGAAAAATTGCAAGTCACACGAAGGAAAGGACCTTAATCCGGAGCACCTGTGCTACCCGAGGGAAAAACTTGACGAGGTCTGGGACTATGTCACAAAGATGGTGATGATCTTCAGGGATCTCATGTATGGCAACCCTGAACTGACCCGCATGGGATTCGAGGAGGAAGCCGCCGGGCATAATGCGATCACGGGCGGATTCCAAGGGCAGCGCCAATGGACTGACTTCAAACCGGACGGAGATTTTGCGGAGGCTCTTCTTAATTCTTCCTTTGACTGGAACGGAATTCGGGAGCCGATCACATTCGCCACGGAGGATGATTCGCTTAACGCCGCCACCATGTTGTTCCTGCATCTTCTTACGAACAGGGCGCAGATCTTCGCGGATGTAAGAACCTATTGGTCTCCTGAGGCTTACAAGCGTGTCACGGGAAAGGCTCTGACAGGTGACGCCGCTCCGGGATTCATCTATCTGATCAACTCGGGTTCATGCGCCCTTGACGCTACCGGCCAGATGACAGACGAGAACGGGAAGCCTGAGATGAAACATTTCTGGGAGATGAGTCAGGAGGATGTGGACAAATGTCTGGACAACACAACTTGGTATCCTTCCGGAAGAGAGTACATGAGAGGAGGCGGGTTCTCCTCCCAGTTCCTGACAAAAGGCGGAATGCCTGTGACCATGTGCCGCCTGAATCTCATAAAGGAACTCGGACCGGTCCTTCAGATAGCTGAGGGTTGGACTGTGGACATCGACCCTGAGGCCTTCAAGATCATCACCAAGCGTACCGATCCGACCTGGCCGTCCACTTTCTTCACTCCAAGGTTGACCGGCGAAGGCGCGTTCAAGGATGTATGGACTGTCATGAACAAGTGGGGAGCCAACCATGGCGCCATCAGCTACGGACATGTTGGTGCGGACATGATCACGCTTGCCTCGATGTTGAGGATCCCTGTCTGCATGCATAATGTGGATACGGACAAGATATACCGTCCTTCGGCGTGGGATGCCTTTGGAATGGAGACAGAAACCGCTGACTTCCGCGCATGTCAGGCCTATGGCCCTCTTTACAAGTAACAGAATATGAACAGAATTACATTTGGGGCGATGGCCGTCGCCATGATGTGCGGCTGTTGCTGTTGTGACAAAGAATATAAGATGGGAACTTACGGTTATGATCTGGCGTTCTTCACCAGACATGAGATTTCTACTGTGGAACTGGAAAGCGTGGACGGCAGGTCTCGGCTGCTTATTGTCCCCGCGTATCAAGGAAGGGTGATGACATCCACCGCAGACGGATTGGATGGCAAGAGTTATGGCTGGATAAACTATAAATTTATAGAGGCTGGCAAGGTAAGTCCTCAGTTTAATCCTTTTGGAGGGGAGGAACGATTCTGGATCGGTCCGGAAGGAGGGCCTTTCTCGTATTACTTCAAAAGGGGAAACGAGCAGGTTTACGAGAACTGGAAAGTTCCGGCTCCGATTGACACGGACACCTATGACATTGAGGAACAATCGGGATCGAATGTGGTGTTCGTCAAGGACTTCAATGTGAGAAACGCCTCGGATGTTGAATTCGCGATGGGAGTGCGCAGAACCATCTCAATGTTGGACAAGAGTGGTCTGGAGACTTTGTTGGGTGTGGAGATCCCTGACGGGTTGAACACGATAGTTTACAAGACAGAGAACGTGATACGCAACAACGGTGATTTCACATGGACGAAAGAGACCGGAATGCCGTCAGTCTGGCTGCTGTCCACATTCAATCCTACACCTACTACCACGGTGTTCATTCCTTATGAAAAAAGCTTCGGTGGGAAAAAAGTGAATGATGAATATTTCGGGAAAGTCCCGGCTGACCGTCTGGTCCTTGAAGACGGCGTGGCGTATTTCAAGATCGACGGGGAATACAGGGCCAAGATCGGACTTCCGGAAGGCAGCGCCAAAGACATCTGCGGAAGTTATGATTCCAAGGCCGGGGTATTGAATATCCTGAAATACACTGTACCTGAGGGTCATGCTGACTATGTGAACGGCCAATGGGGCGAACAGGAGAATCCTTTCTCCGGAGATGTCATCAATTCCTACAACGACGGGCCTACTGAGACCGGATTCGTTCAGGGTCCGTTCTATGAGGTCGAGACATCTTCTCCGGCGGCGAATTTGGCTCCTGGCGAGTCTCTGACCCATGTTCAATATACCATTCACATCGAGGGAACGCATGATCGTCTGTCCGCCATCGCGAAGAAAGTGTTCGGGGTGGATCTGGACGTGGTCGCGAACAAATTCTCTAAATAAACGCGGGCAATGGAAAACAATAACAGGTTGGTACCTAAAGGTATTGTCTGGCCTTTCATATTGCTGACAACCTTGTTCTTCGCATGGGCCGTGCCGAACAATCTGACCGACACGATGCTGGCTGTCTTCAAGCGGATCATGAGCTTTTCCGACTCGAAGACAGCGTGGATCCAGGTCGTATGCTATCTGCTGGGCTACGGATGCTTTGCCGTTCCCGGGGCTATATTCATAAAGAAATATTCCTACAAGTCCGGGGTCATGCTTGGACTGGGATTGTATGCCTTGGGGACATTTATGTTCTATCCTTCCTCAAAGGTGGCTGTCGCCAACAATGAGATCGGCTACATTATGTTTCTTGCCGCCATTCTGGTTCTGTTCGCGGGATTGTCTATTCTGGAGACATCCACGAACTCCTATGTCTGCGCGATAGGGCCGGAGGAGACCGCCACAAGGCGACTTAATTTCGCCCAGTCGTTCAATCCTTTCGGAGCGATAACCGGTGTGGTCCTTTCGCAGATTTTCATCCTGTCCCGGCTTAACACCTTGACGGCCGCGGAAAGAGCTGCGATGTCCGACGCCGACTTGGCTGCCGTTCAGGCAGCCGAGCTCAATTCGGTCACCAACACGTATGTCATCCTTGGATGTGTGATGCTGGTGATTCTGTTGGCCATAGCGCTGACAAGAATGCCGAATCTGAAAGAAGGAGGCTCTCTTGACTTCAAAGCTTCGGTCAAACGGCTTGTCAAAAACAAGAACTATGTTTGGGGCGTGGTCGCACAGTTCTTTGACATCGGAGCGCAGATCGCTGTATGGTCTTATGTGATAAGGTATGCCATGCACAACCTTCATTTCGACACGATCATTTCGTCTCTGGGCGCAAATGCCTCCTCCGCCCAGATCATAGAGGCTTTGAGGAATGTGGAACCAGTGGCGAAAGGCTTTTACGCCGTGTGCGAGACCTTAGGACTTGACGCGCTTCTCCCGAGAACCGCGGAGCAGGCTGGTGCGACGTATTACATCATGTCGTTGCTCCTGTTTGTACTGTCCCGTTTTGTGTGCACATGGCTCATGAAGTGGTTCCAGCCGAGGAAGATGCTCGCGACAGTCGCCGCCTTGGGCGTCCTGTGCTGCCTTGGAACAGTGTTCGGGACCGGATTCTTCGGAGTGTATTGCCTTATGGGAATTTCGGGATGCCTTTCGTTGATGTTCCCTACAATCTATGGATTCGGAATCCGTGGGCTTGGAGAGGACACGAAGCTGGGTGGTTCCGGAATGGTCATGGCCATTGCCGGAGCGTCGGTCCTGACCCAGATAGAAGGTATTCTTTCGGATCAGTCCGGAAGCATAGCCACGGCTTACATCGTTCCGGCCGTCGCATTCGCCGTGATCCTGTATTATGCGGCGGTGTTCTGTAAAAGACAAGAAAAACTGATGACAGATGGACAATAAGAATTACGTCATAGGGGTTGACTATGGAACAGACTCCTGTCGGGCGATCCTTGTGGATGCCGATGATGGAAAATGTCTTGCGGAGTCTTATTGTGAATATCCAAGATGGGCGGCCGGTAAATATTGCGATCCGGCGAAAGACATGTACAGGCAGCATCCGGCCGACTATATTGAATCATTCAAAAGTGTGATCTCGGGAATAGCGTCAAAGGTTGGGAAAGACGTGATGGAAAATGTCAAAGGGCTTTCTTTTGACACTACCGCCAGTACGCCGGTATTGGTTGACGCTGAAGGAACGCCGCTTTCGTTGCTGCCGGAATTCCGTGAAGAGCCTGACGCGATGTTTGTTCTGTGGAAAGACCACACGGCCAGAAAGGAGGCCGATGAGATCAATGCCCTTTCGAAGCGAGGCGATGTTGACTTTACCTCATATTCGGGAGGAATATATTCATCGGAATGGGCTTGGTCCAAGGTGCTCCATATTCTTAGGACAAACAGGAAAGTCGCTTCGGCTGCATGCTCCTGGAGCGAGCATTGTGATTGGATGCCGGCCTGGGTTGTCGGAGACACCGCTCCTGAAAGAATCAAGAGAAGCCGTTGCGCGGCGGGGCACAAGGCCATGTGGAACGCGAAGTGGAATGGCTTCCCGTCTGAAAGTTTTCTGAATATGCTTGATCCTGCGCTTGGCAGGATGCGGAATGTTTTGGGGCAGGATACTTTCACCTCAGATGTCTGTGTCGGAATCATAAGAGCTGACCTTGCCGTTGAGCTGGGACTGCCTGTGACCGTGAAGGTTGGTGTCGGTTCGATTGACGCGCATGTCGGTGCGGTCGGCGCTTCGATCTTTCCTGACACCCTCGTCCGGATCATGGGAACCTCTACCTGCGACATCCTTGTGTGCCGTCCGGAGGAAATCGGTGACAGGTGCCTGAAAGGAATCTGTGGTCAGGTTGACGGCTCCGTTCTCCCTGGTTTTGTCGGATTCGAAGCCGGACAGGCCGCGTTCGGTGACATTTACGCCTGGTTCCGGAGACTTCTGCTGTGGCCTGTGGAGAAAATGCTGCCGGAGAAAGCCGAAGAACTGAAATCGGCCATGTTGCCGATGCTGGAGAAAGAGGCCATGAAGATCAATGATTCAGAATCTTCTGTACTTGCTTTGGACTGGATGAACGGGCGACGCACTCCGGACTCTGACCAAAATGTCAAAGGCGCGATAGCTGGACTCACTCTCGGGACAACCGCGCCGATGGTCTATAAGGCATTGATAGAGGCTACCGCATTTGGCTCCAAGGCCATAATCGAAAGATTCGCTTCTGAAGGAATCGCGATTAGAGCGGTAAGAGCCATCGGAGGGATCTCGCAGAAATCCGCTTTTGTGATGCAGACATTGTCGGATGTGCTGGGAATGCCTATCACCGTTGTGTCTTGTGATCAGGCCTGTGCCTTGGGAGCCGCTATGTTCGCCGCCACAGCCTCGGGAATATACCCGGATGTGGCAAGTGCGCAACGGGCCATGAAGGCACCGGAAGGGCATCGGTATGAGCCGGATATGGATCGCAACAGATTCTATCAGAGTGTTTATGAGAAGCGTTACACGGCTCTTGGACGATTCGCAGACGCTGACTCCAGATAATTTTCTAAAAAGATCTATAAATGAAAAAAGTTTACGAATATATGCTTCCGGCGGTGATGTTTGCTGTTTTCGCCGCTTGTTCAGATAACAATAATGATTCAGACCTCGTCGCAGACTATCAGGAAGTGGCGTTTGACGCTTCCGTGGCTCAAGAGGGGTTGGATCTTGGTTGGAAAGAGGGCGACGCAGTCTCTGTTTTCGACGGTAAGGCGAACCATAAGTTCACGGCCACCGGATCTGGCGATGTGGTGAGGTTTTCTGGAACCGCAAACGTGAAGGCTGCGGCCTATATGGGTCTTAGGCCTTACCACGAAGGCTTGTCAAGATATGGCGGCAAAGTCAATGTTGAGATTCCGTCTTCCCAAGTGGCGGTCAAAGACGGGATCAATGTCGATTATCTGTTGATGGCGGGATACTCGAAAGTTCCTGTGTCAGAGATGGATTTCAAGCTGATGCCGGCTATCCTGAAACTTGACATTTCCGCTGAGGACTACAACGTCGTGTCTGTCCAGATTTCAGCCAAGGGCGAGGAGGTCATTTCCGGAGGCTGTTCGATAGGGCTTTTACCCGAGCCAGAGATCAGCGCCAGACCGGAAGGTTCGTCCAAAGTGACTTTGACAGGAGAGAACCTGTCCGGCGTGTACTACGTGGCGACTATCCCTCAGACGTTGTCTGAAGGGCTTGTTGTCAGCATATCCGATGAGAATGACGCAAGATGCGAGATCTCGGTTCCGGCGATGGAAACCAAGCCCGGTGAAATCGTGGAGCTTGAGAAAATGACAGGACTTGAACTGAAAGAGGCTGTGAATCCAGATCCTACTTCAGTTTCCGGAGCCGTCATCCTTAAGGCTTCTTTCTCAGAAGCTGATTTCAACATCCTTTCCGATCCAAGTTTCGAAGACTATCCGGACATGGCCATAGGTGCGAGGTCAAGTTGGAAAGGCATCAATCCAGCTGTGGCAAGAATCGCCGGGCATACCGGTTCCTATGGGTGGAGATTGGACAATGCCATCCCTGGCGTGTGGATGGAGCTTTACACCCAATGCGTCGGATTCAGAAAGAATACTGATTACGTCTATTCAATGTACGGAATGGCCGGGACACCGCACGCCTATAACGGGGTCCGTCTTTTCCCTGCCAACATCGGGATTGAACGAGGAGGCGTCGGTCCGAATTCATGGTCAGACTATGAGGAGGACACTCAGTGGGTCTATGTGGATAAGGAGTTCAACACAGGCACTAATTTCTATGGTGATGTCTTTGCCGGACTATGGGGCGATGCCGGAGCTTTCATTTCAGTGGATGATGTCAGGGTTATTCCTAAGGGCTATGATAAGAAGTCAATGGCGACTCTTTCAGTCGATCATGTCGCATCCGTCAGCAACGCCACATTCGACGAGGTCAAGTCCTTCGGAAAAGTCGTGGCATGGAAATGCGATGACGGCAAGATCGCGTTCTGTTTCTCCAATCCTGTCATAAATGGCGTGAAGTACAGCACTGCTGTCGCTTACACGGAGAATGATTCCTTTGACGGGAACATGACGATTTCCAAATTCATAAAGAGCAAAGGACGCATAAGCGAAATCTCATCCTTGGCCACTGGTGAGTTGTCCATAGTCCCGGATGCCGTGTTCCGCGACTCGGAAAAGCTGTATATGCACTATTTCACCACAGCAGAGGAGACAAGTATGGACAGTTGGAAGACATCACGGACAGGATTCCTTGTCTCTGCGGACGACGGCAAGACTTGGTCTTCCTGCGGAGACGCTTTCTGGACGGCCAACGGCAAATTCGCACAGGCAGGGGTGGCGCGCAAGGATGGCTACACATACATCATAGGCTCGGAGCCGGGAAGATCGAACGATTGGTACAGGAACTTCTTTGTCGCCAGAGCCTCTGACGGAAAGGATTTCACCTCGCCGTTGTCTTACGAGTATTGGACCGGCAATGAATATGAGTCCGTGGAAGAATCTTCGGTAGGAGGTGACGCCCTGATCACTGTCGGGGATATTTCGGAACCGTCTCTGATTTGGAACGCCAAGTTCGGAAGATGGATGCTAATCTACCGTTCCAATAAGCATTGCGGTCTGGTCTATAGGGATTCTGACTCTCCTGAAGGATTCTGGTCCGGCGAAAAGATCCTTACGGATGATGACAAGACCGGAATCCTCACCGCGCCTGAAGTCCTTGGCGTGGATGAAGACGGCAACATACTGATCTTGGCGACAAGACTATAAATGTTTGTTTAATTGAGGTTGGCCGAAAAGAAACTTTTTGGCCAACCTTTAATTATATTCTTAAAAGAACATAACCATGTCACGATTGTTTTGTTTTCTCACCTTCGTGTCTCTTTTATTTTACGAGGGTTGCGCCATGTTTACTGTAAAACGTGCGGAGCCTCTTTTGGATGGTGTAAGAATAGCTTGGGATGAAGGGACGGAAAGAAAAATCAAGGAGAGTGGCACCTATGCCAGAATCATACGGTGCGCGGACGGGCGCTTTTGGATGGCGTTCGAGGATTTGCAAGGTAATGTGGTCGTGTCTTATAGCGATGACTGTCATGCCTGGAGTGAGGATAGGATAGTGTTTCCACGTAAATTTGAATCCGGTACATTGGTGAATGCTGCAAACGCGGAAATCATCGCTTTGGATAATGGCATCCTTGTCTGTGGCGCGAACTATAGACCTGTCTCGCAAGGGGTGGTTCCATATTCAATAACGGTCAGCCGCAGTTTTGACAATGGCCTTACTTGGGAACCTCCACATGTCCTGTATGAGGCCGGGACTTTTTTCAAGGATGGCTGCTGGGAACCTTCCTTTCTGTGGTTGCCGGATGGTACGCTGCAATTGTATTTCGCGAATGAGTCTCCATACCGGGAATCGGACGAACAGGAAATCTCTCTTCTGGAGTCTAAGGACAATGGGGACACATGGAGCGCGAAACCGCGGACGGTCTCATTTCGGAAGAACCATCGTGATGGTATGCCTGTGGCTGGGATATTCGGCAATGACATTGTTCTGGTCATCGAGGACAATTATGACGGTGATTTCAAACCATATACGGTAAGAACGTCTCTGTCTGACAATTGGAATATTCCCGTGTGTGGGAACTCGCCGGAAAGAAACAAGGCTTTGGTGGATGATGTCCCTGATTCCGCTTATATGGGTGCGCCTTATTTGCTCAAACTGCCAAGCGGGGAGGCCGTGGTCAGTTATCAGACAAATGAAAAACGTGGCCATGACCGGGAGTTGTCCAGCATGGAAGTCGCCATTGGTGATTCCTGCGCCAGAAATTTCACGAAACGTTCCCGTCCATTCGATATCCCTGAAAACAGAAGCGGGAAATGGAACTCTCTTATGCTTCTGAATGACAGTACCATACTGGCGATCAGCTCTTCTGACCGGGATGGTCATCCTGCCATTTGGATCAAGGAAGGGCATATCTTAAGGGATTCTTTCGATTGAAAGTTGAACGTAAAACAGATTTTCTTCAAAAACAGGGATTATCTTTGTTGTCAGGAAATCACCAACTGACTACAGAAAATGCTTGGAAGAATCATATCCGTACTTCTCGCCTTGATTTTGGCCCTGCCGGCTGGCTCGCAGAGCAGGTCAGACAGTTCTGCCGTGTCCGATTTGCCTGCGGCGGCCGCGCAGGCATATTCACAAATGCATCAGGGCTTCGGACAGAGATCTGAATTCCCTAAGACGAGGCTGGGGAGGGTGGCTGTCGTGAGCGCTCCGCTGATCGCGGAGGGTTTGATGTGACCTTTCCAATATGCTATGAAAGGAATATGTGTGCCTCCGTCAAAGAGACTGTACTTTGCGCATTATGGCAAGAGAAAGTGCATATTTGGCCCCCAAGCCTCGTTATGAGATTCTGGACGGGCTTCGTGGCGTGGCCGCGCTTATGGTTGTGGCGTTTCATCTGTTGGAGACGTATTCCAAGGGACCGTCAGAGCAGATTATCAATCACGGCTATCTGGCCGTGGATTTCTTCTTTGTGCTGAGCGGCTTCGTGATCGGATACGCTTACGATGACAGGTGGGGAAAGATGAGCATAGGAACTTTCTTCAAGCGCAGGCTCACACGTCTGCATCCGATGGTCGTGGCCGGAACGCTTATCGGGGCGGCGCTTTTCTTCTTTGCCGGAACCGCTTTCCCTAAGACCTTGGAGGTTGAAGGCTGGAAATTCGCCCTTTGTCTGGTGATGGGACTCTTGATGATCCCGTGTGGGATGGGACTCGACATCCGTGGCTGGGGCGAGACGAACTCGTTCAATGGACCTAACTGGTCACTAACTTACGAATATATCGCCAATGTTCTCTATGCGTTTATATTCAGGTATTTGCCAAAGGTCGCTCTGGCCGTTCTTTGTGCCGTCTGCGCCGTGTTCACGCTTGACCTGACTTTAGGGTGGGACATTTTCGGCCTGTTTCCGAACGGCCCTCAGTATAATGTGATCGGTGGCTGGAGCCTTACCGCACAGCAGATTTATGTCGGCTTCGCCCGGCTTCTCTACCCGTTCCTGTGCGGCCTTCTGATCTCAAGAATACTCCCGTCACGCAGGAGCGAAAGCAATCCGAGCGGCTCCCCGATTCACCTCAAAGGCGGTTTCTGGTGGTGCGCTCTGGCGATTGTCGTAATCTTTTCCGTTCCGTGCATCGGAGGCCGCCAGTGTCTGTGGGACGGACTGTATCAGGCGGTCAGCATATTGATCCTCTTCCCGTTGCTGGTCCTTGCCGGAGCTGGTTCCAAAACCACTGACGCCAAAAGCACGGCTGTCTGCAAGTGGATGGGCGAGATCTCATACCCTCTTTACATCACACATTTCCCTCTGATGTATATGCAGATGAACTGGGTCGCCGAACACGCCGACGCTCCGCTCTGGCAGCACATCGCCGTCTCCACCGGAGTCTTCTTCGTGTCAATCATCCTCGCCTGGGGCCTGCTCAAAATCTATGACACCCCTGTGCGTGAATGGCTTAAGAAGGCTCTTTTTGCCAAGAAATAATTGAAAATATATTTCAAATTCTGAAATTATTGCTATTTTTGCACTATGCGAATAATAGCAATAAATACATTACGTGAATATTGGATGACTCATCCTGACACGCAACAGCCTTTGAGTGAGTGGTATGTGAAAGTCTCACACGCTCATTGGAAGTCATTCAATGATATGCGGAAGGATTTCAATTCGGTGGATTATATGGGGAACCAACGTTATGTATTTAACATAAAAGGCAATAATTACAGGTTAATAGTGGCGGTGAAATTCACTCCAGAACTGGTCTATATCAGATTTGTAGGAACTCATCAGGAATATGACCGTATTGATGTCTCTAATATTTAAAAGGTGAAGATTATGGCACAGATAAAAAGTGAAACACAGTACAAAGCGATAATGGGAAGGATAGACGAGTTATTTTTCTCAACTGATGAAAACACCCCTGCGGATGATCCGAAACTGTTGGAACTCGATGCCCTTTCCGCTCTTGTTGAGGAATATGAGCAGGAGCATTTCCCGATAACGACTCCGACTTTGGCCGCTACTCTTCAAGACAGAATGTCCAGAGAACACCTGAGCCAAAAAGATCTTTCATCCATTTTGGGAATATCTACTCCCCGCCTGTCCGAGATAATGACCGGTAAGAAAACTCCGACCTACAATCAAGCCAGAACGATGGTTCTGAAACTGGACATCGACCCGGCGATTGTTCTGTCAGTCTAAGACGTTTTGGTGAGTGTTTTACAAACCATGGCCGTGGGACAGGCCGTGCAGTAGTCTTGAATCATATTTGTATGGCCGGCCCTACTCATATAGGTGGGGTCGGCCTCGTTACCTTGCGCCACAGGGCGTACAGGGCATGATGTGCGGCTATGGTCTGAAAGTTCAGAACTGTCAAGACAGCCGGGCCTTGGCCTCCTCGGTGGTCTCGCCGTCTTTCTTGAAGAGGATGTCAACGAACTTGTTCTCGATCTTGGTCCAGCCTTTGACAATTCCGTTTTGGAATTTTGTGTAACTTTTGACTGTTCCGTCCTGAATCTTTGTGTAGCCTTTCACCACACCGTTCTCGATTTTCTTGTAGCCGTCAACAACGGCCTTTGTGTCCTTTGTCATAGTGAATGTCGTGTCTTTCTTGTTGTCAGAGATGGTGACCGTCCTTACGACAATCACAGTGTCGGTCTCCACCTTGAGCGGAGTCTGCGCCTGCGCCGACAGTGAGCCGGCAAGCATAAGAGGAAATACGAGTTTCTTTGTAAACATATTCATTGAGTTTTGATGTGCAAAGGTAGAGATTAAGAGGCTTGTGTTTTTGGGCTAATATTCCAAGATATTCGCTGAAAATTCCAAAATTGATGATGTGATTTCTCTTTTGGGCGAATTTTAATTAATTTTGCGCAAACAAAAGTGACTATGAGCCATAACATCCCATATCTGCTCTGGAGGGACAACCTGCCTCTCATAACCCCGGAGAACAAACGTCTGGGTGACGATTTTCTTGTGGTTGACATCAACCATACTGATGATGGTTTCGGCGGTAAGCCTTTCCTTTGCGATGTCACTTTCTCCATTGTCGTGACGAAAGGATGGAGTGAAGTGTCCATCAATATGCGGAAATATCGCATCGAGGCTCCGGCGGTTGTGATAGTTATGTCGGACTCCATAGTCAACGCCATAGGCAGTTCTTTGGATATGGAAGGCTTCGCACTGATAATGTCCGGCAGATTCCTTTCTCCGATGTTCAATAATGCTTCGCTGTCAACGTCCCTGCGGACAAGCGTGATGAAAAATCCTGTGATAGAACTGCAGGACCTGAATCCGTTCACGTGGTACAAGACTGCTTTGGAGAATCTGTTGGCATCTGACAGTTGTGCATTCAAGATGGAAACGGTCCAGCACCTGACCTTGGCTCTTTTCTATGGTTATATGCTCGGAAGGCATAAGGAGACGATGCCCGAGTCCAGCACCAGAAACGAAGAAATCACCAAAAACTTCCTGACTCTTGTAGAGGATGAATATAAGAACCACCGCGAGGTTCTCTGGTATGCCGACAGGATGTGCATAACGCCCAAATACCTTTCAATGGCGGTAAAGGAAGCCTCTGGCAGAACCCCTTTGGACTGGATCGAGGAATATTGCGTCATCGCCGCCAAAGCGATGCTCTTTTCCACCAGGATGTCAATAGACGACATCAGCGTTCGCCTGAACTTTGCCTCCCAGTCCCTCTTCGGCAAATTTTTCAAGAGAGTCACCGGCATCACGCCCCGCGACTACCGCAAAAGCCTCGGCAGATAGGCCGCGGGAGGCATCGTGGTTATATTCATTATGTTTTATTTCATACTAATATATCATAAAATAAATAAAAATACCTATTTTTGTGTATTATATGATATATTGATATGGGAAAGCACACTATGGCGACAAAGCTCCCACGAAAACTGGAGGAGAATATGAAGGTGGTTGGTGAGCAGATAAGGCTTGCCAGGCTTAGGCGTAATCTTAGCCGGGCTCAGGTCGCTGAACGCGCAATGTGCTCGGAGTTGACTGAGGCAAGGGTGGAGAAAGGAACACCGACCGTCGCCATAGGAATATATCTCCGCATTCTTTATGCTCTTCAATTGGAAGATGATGTCTTGTTTATCGCCAAGGATGACAAACTCGGCAAAGAACTACAGGACATAAATATGATAGGACGTGAGCGGGCCTCAAAGAAGTGATTACCTTATGAAAAGACTCTATGTGTACGCTGATTTCGATTGGCTGGACAAGCCGAGACTGATTGGTGAACTCGGATGCGAGAACGTTCGTGGCTCACAAAGCTATTCTTTTGAATATTCCAGAGAATGGTTGAAAGAATATGCCGGGATAATCCTTGGTGAGGACATCCGTAATTACCCAGATGTGCAATACACACAGCCAGGCAAGGAGATATTCGGTTGTTTTTCAGATGCGTTGCCGGATCGGTGGGGGCGTACATTGCTGAAAAGACGTGAACAACTTCTTGCTAAGGAGGAAGGTAGGCAGGTTTGCGCGTTGTCATCATTTGATATGCTGGTCGGGCTTGAGGATCAGTCTCGTATGGGAGGATTCAGGTTCTCGGAAAGCCTTGGAGGGTCATTCATAAACACTACGGATAAATTTACCGTTCCTCCCATTGTCAATCTGCGTGAACTTGTGTCTGCAAGCCAGGCCGTGGAAGAGGCTGAGTCAAAAGGATTGCTCCCCGAGAAAAAATGGTTGGATCAGCTTTATAACCCCGGCTCTTCGTTGGGAGGCGCACGTCCTAAATCAAACATTATTGATGAATATGGCAGAATGAATGTCGCGAAATTTCCCTCCAGAAATGACGATTATGATGTCGGATTATGGGAACATTTCGCTCATTTGATGGCAGTAAAGGCAGGTATTTGTGCTGCGCAGACCAGAGTGGTGAAAGTAGGCTCGCCATTCAGCACGCTCTTGTCCAAGAGATTTGATCGTACCGAGACCGGTAAACGGATTCATTTCGCTTCTGCGATGACTATGCTCGGGCTTACAGATGGCGCGAACGCTCAAACCGGAAAAGGTTATCTTGATATTGTCGATTTCATAATCCGGGGATGCGTGGATGTGGAAAAGAACTTAAGGGAATTGTTCCGGCGTGTGGCCTTTAACATTTGTATCGGCAATTCAGACGATCATTTCCGCAATCACGGTTTCTTGTTGACTCCGAAGGGTTGGACCTTATCTCCGGCCTACGACTTGAATCCGACCCTTGATCGTCATCAGGCCTTGCTGGTTTCCAGAGACTCCAACGAATCTGATCCGGATCTGCTTCTGGAAGCCGCTGAGGATTACTATATTCCTAAAGACGAGGCCTCAAGGATTATTGCGGAGGTCAAGAATTCATTGAAGGATTGGAAAACTGTCGCAAGACGTTTAGGCTTGCCGGAAAGGGACATCGACATCTTTGCCGGCAGGATTATAATTGGATAAGAAGGAATGGCGTTCTTTTTTTCATCCAAACAAATCATCCAGAGTCACCTCGTTTTGTATGATGACACTCCTTGCTTTAGGAGTGGTGCAAATATAGCGATTTAGACGAAATTTTCTAACAATAACCGCGATAAGTTGTCTAAATCTCATGAAATATTGATGATTTAGACAACTTATCGCATAAAACAGTATATCTTTTGAATATGCTCAATCCTTCCGGATGATCCGAAGCTGTTGGAGCTTGATGCCCTTTCCGCTCTTGTTGAGGAATATGGGCGGGAGCATTTCCCGATAGCGACTCCTACTTTGGCCGCAACCCTTCAGGACAGAATGTCCAGAGAGCATCTGAGTCAAAAAGACCTGTCGTCCATTTTGGGAATATCGAGCCCTCGCCTGTCCGAGATAATGACCGGCAAGAAAACTCCGACCTGCAACCAAGCCAGGACGATGGTTCAGAAGCTGGGCATTGATCCGGCGATTGTCCTGTCAGTCTAATCTGTCCACTTTCGGCACAGCTGACTCACTTCTGCGTCGAGACTACTTCCAATCGTATTTTGGAGGTTCGAGATAATAGACACTCTCGCCATGCTCATTGTATTGTGAATTGTGTCCCACAACTCTGATTTCATAAGGAGTAGAGTGCGAATATATGTCTTGTGGCATTTCCACTTGCAACATATAGCATATGTCATCTCCCACGCTGTTGTCTTTATTCTTCATCGTCAACGGTTGAGTAGAGTATATCTCCAGAGGTTTGCCATCAACATATACCTCAAAAGTCATGAATTGAGGTTCTACAGTGACAATAGAGTTCTTTTCAGCATCACCTTTATCCACAAAGTTTTGATAAGCGAGAACCTTCGTAACACTCATTGGACGTGTATAAATGAGCAATTCCTGTCTGCCGCCATATTCTAAAAACGCCGTTGTTCCATATAACTCCAACTTATCATATCGGATATTCAAAGTGATATCACGGTCAGCGATAACATTCCAAGCCCAGAATTCGAGCTTCATGTCATCATGAGAAACTTGCTGAAGACGAGGATATTCATTAATACGCATAGCAGCTATAGCCGCATATCTTCCTTTTGGAATACTGTCAAGACAGTAATAGCCTTGTGAGTCACTTGCGGTTTCATAGGCTTCTGAGAAATCCGGATTATATATGAGAACTGTGCATGAGTCAATCGGATTGCCGTTATAATCAGTGACTTTCCCGGAAATCCTCACTATATCTGCCGCATAAGCACTAACAGAAAAAAGTAAAACAAGTAAATAAATCAATGTTTTTTCATGACATTTTCAATTTATTGTAAATGTAGTAAACGTAAAATTAGAAATAATTTTGGAAATCACATAGGAGCTGACGGAAGCAAGAGTTTGTCCGGTGAAAGCCTTGTTGGATGGACAAAATGTAGGAATCACGCGCTTTGTCCGTCCAGAGCGCAATCCACCGGACAAACAGTACCACAGTAGTTGCTTAAACTGAATATAAGCAGAATTTCCTTGAATGGTCAACTAAAATCCTGTAATATTCCGTAAAAACAGATTTTCTTCAAATCTTTGTCACCAGAAAATCACCAACCTGACGACAAAGAATGCTTGGAAGAATCATATCCGTACTTCTCGCCTTGATTTTGGCCCTGCCGGCTGGCTCGCAGAGCAGGTCCGGCAGTTCTGTCGTGTCTGACCTGTTACCGGCGGCCGCACAGGCATATTCACAGATGCCTCAAAACAACTTCAAAAGTGCCGGGTTCCCTAAGACGAGGCTGGGGAGGGTGGCTGTCGTGAGCGCACCACTGATCGCTGAAGGGCTGGTGGCCAAGAAGTTGGACGGGCGGTTCCGGGGACTGCGGAACGATTATATTCCTGACTTCAAGAAGAGCGCCGATGACTATCTGCAATATTCCCCGCTCGCGGTGATGGTCGGGCTGAAGGCGCTTGGGGTGGAAGGCCGAAGCTCGTGGGGGAGGATGGTGGTGTCGGACGCTTTCTCAGCCGCTCTGACGGCGGGCATTGTCGGCACGCTGAAAAACACCACCAACGTCACCAGACCGGATGGCTCCAACAACAAATCCTTCCCTTCGGGGCACACGGCCACCGCTTTTATGGCTGCCACTATGCTGACCAAGGAATATGGCGATTTGAGTCCTTGGGTAGGTATCGGAGCATATTCCGTGGCCGCCGCGACCGGGCTGATGCGTGTCGCGAACAACAAGCATTGGCTCAGCGATGTGCTGACTGGAGCCGGAGTCGGAATCCTCGCCACGGAGGCCGGATACTGGATCACCGACTTGATATTCAAAGGTAAAGGGTTGTCGGCAAGTTATCTTGACATTCAGGAAGAAGGAGAGGCAAGCGCATCATTTCTAAGCCTTTATCTTGGGGTGAACCTGCCGCTGAGTGACTACGACATCGACGAGGCCAACGAATTTCGGACCTCCACTGGAAGCACCGCAGGTCTTGAAGGGGCTTGGTTTCCTTGTCGGAATGTCGGCGTCGGCGGACGCTTCACTGCTTCCAACACGTTGGTGATCGCCGAGGACGATGAGGCGAAAAACTCCTTTGACGCAGTGTCTTTCTGCGGAGGCGGCTACCTATCCCTCCCTTTGTCATCCTGGTGGTCCGCGGGGGCCAAACTGCTCGGCGGCTACGTCCGTTACCCGAAACTCAGCCTTGCCGGAAGGACAGTACCCGCTGCCGGGGGCCTCACTTTCGGCACCGGCATATCCCTGTCCTTCAAGGCCAACTCATCCTACGGAATGAAACTTTTTCTTGACTACAACCTTCTCCCGTCCCACAGCAAATCTTCTAATGAATATATGAATATGCTCACGCTCGGCACCTCTTTCGTTGTCCTGCTGTGAGTCTTATCGGTCGCCGAGTTCGTTGAAGACTCAAAGCAGGGGCATTCTATTTCGGAATTATGCACTTTAGGCTTGCAATCCATAACAATCCTTTCATCCGTCAGTTCTTCGGAGACAAAAATGGGGGCAAACGTTACTCAAAAGCACCACCAAGCACTCTCGGGAGACGAAACATAGGGTAAACGTTACCCAAGAGTGTATCCTGCACTCTTGGGGAGCAAAAGAGGCAGAAAGTGCTACCGATGGAATCAGGTGCAAGCCTGAAGGGCGCAATTCCGTTCTGTTTTATTTGAACAAGCCGGCCAGGCCATAGTGAGAGGCCAAGCCGGCAATAATAGAAGAAGGTGACTTTTTATGTGAGTTATGCGATCGGAATCCAGAGTTCGGTCAGAAGGTCTTCTGGCTTCGTGAGTGCCGGATCGTTCAGATACTTCTCGAACATCGCTTTCGGAAGCACTTCCACTCCGTTCTCCTGAAGCAGATGTCCATAGACCTCTTGATAGACCTGTCCGAGTTCCGTGTACGGGCCTTTGTGCAGGAATACGATGAACTTGCCACCCTCGATGACGCCGACTCTGACATCCCCCTCTGACTGGAGACCGTTGAGCTCCGGGGAGGCGATGCAGACTTCTACGCGGCACTTCTCGGCCGGAGTTGTCATAGGGTCATCAAGATAGACACTGATGTACTCGGCGTCAATGCAGCCTACACGGTTTTCCTTCTTGCAGTAGTTGATGATTTTCTCCCAGGCGCCAGAATAATCTACATCCTTGTAGTCCCCGGTCAGGCGCACGGTGAGGGCGCTGACATCCTTTCTGGTCTCGATTCTTTGTTCAAGTTTGATGATCATAATGAAAATAGTTTTTGTTGACGGTGCAAAGTTACATTGAAAACGTTGTCCGGCACTGATTCCGGGTGGACATCTGAATTGATGAACTACTTGAAACAGAGTTGGCTACGTAAGGGTGGCGTGGACAATCCCTTTTGCCATCCACAAATCTCATCCTTTTATCCTGACCGATCTCGTGCGTGATAGACACCCTTCTGCACACAGGATGCTTTCGGTGGTTTGCTTCGTGAGTGTGGAGTTGCTGTTTGCGCACGAGCTGAATGCCGGGAGTTGTCTCGTGATTGGAACGGTGTGTTTTGCGCACGGGAACACAATTGGAGTGTGGGAAATTTCCCGTATATATTCAAAAATAAGTAAAATGTGCGATGGAAATTTGGCCAACTGAAAAAAGTGTCCTACCTTTGGCGGAACAATATTCAACCCAATAGGGATGTTATAGATTTTTCGGAATATTCCGAGTATTGTGAAAAATTGTAGCCACCGAGGGTTGGTTTTGTTTGAGATTGACACATAATTATTAACACGCCTCTGATATTCAGGGACAATAATGACTTTTTTATCGCAAATTTCGCTATGGAAGTAAAGAACGCTGTAGCCGGAACGTTGGAATCAGGTGACATTATGATCCAGATCGCCCAGGCAGAGACGAAAGGTCTGCACATCGACCTCGACAGTTCTGTAGCCGCTCAGTTTGGCAGGCAGATCCGCCAGGTCATTGAAGAAACACTCACCGAATTCGGCCTTGAGGACGCTGACATCAAAGCGGTTGACAAGGGAGCCCGTGACTGCACGATCCGCGCGAGGGTGACCGCCGCCATCGCCGACATCCTCCGTCCAGCCCTCCCGTAGGCCTCTTTGGGCAACCTCACTCTGCCGGAGAAATTCTGGGAAGTTGCCTCAAAGAGGATCATTTTATCACAATCTCCACTTTAGGAGACGTTCTGTGTTTTCTTCCAAGGCGTAGAGGACATTATTAACAGGATCCTTACAAATCTTAGTGACATAACTTGGCACTTTAATCCGGCTTAAAGGAGTGCCGTCCCAACTGAACTCCATCACAAGGTTGTGTCCAATCTCCCTTTTGTACAAAACAAGGAAATAATCATTGTATGGTTTGAGGTCAATGAAGGAGTCTCTGGTCGTGCCATACACAGCTCTTTCAAGGCGATGGATGTCATCCGGCTTGTCTCCTATGCAGATGCTTAAGGCAAAATCCGAGAACAATGAGTAAAGGTTTATCGTGTTCGTCATCAATGATGCCTCCACAATAACATCCCGGGAATGATTATATGACATGATAGAGCCGATAAGGTTAAACTTGCCAGGATCTCCTTTTGTGTCAAGAACAATATTATTAAGAAGTGTTTGGTTCTTCTCGGACTTGGCCTTCCCGCAACGCAATGTTTCGCGTGTGAATCCGTCCAGTTCCGGGTTAAATCGCTTGATGACAGCAAGAGAGTCATTTACGACAATGTAGTAGTCCAGCATGTCTGGTAAATTGTCCTTGTATGACTTAGTGACAGTCTGTCCTTCCGTCAATGATGCATTCAGATCCAGCTCTATAATCCGCTTGCTGTCCAGAACGAACAATCGGCCATCTTCACTTTTAGAGAATCGGTAGATACTTGGTCTCACCAAGAACTCGCCGGGGCCGCGCCCTTGTCTCAGAAACGCCCCATAACTTGATGAAGTTCTCAGATTCAGTACGTGCATATAGCCGGAAGGATTACCTGTCATCACGCAAAAAAGAGAGTCGATAACACAGATGTTCGAGACTCCGGTAATATCTAAGTCAAGATATTCCGGTTTCTCTCTTGTCAGGTCAAGATTATCCCTAAAATCTTTAGCGACCTTTATGGTTTTAAAGGCGAAAGCGTCACCTGCCACATTAGAGACGCAGGAGGCCAGCGAGACCGCTATGAGTACTATTATAAGAGCTCCTTGTTTGATTTTACTACACATGTTGATTTTCCGGAAAAGGATGTGTTGTCACCTCTAACCATCGAGCAGGTTCCACAATAAAAAACGGTTTTCAACTCGTTGTCATAGATTCTGTTATAGCATTCCTTTCTTTCATTGGGTTCATTAGCTAATGCCAGAGCGTTATTAATGACTCTGAAACTGCTGAGACCAAGAATGATAAGAGCCAGTAGCGCGACAAATGCGCTGTACTTAACGATTTGTTTCCTTATATAATACTAATTTTAAGAATTGATTAAACAACTTTTCGCTTTTTAATGGATTACCGACATAAATAGGGAATCCGTCTCTGTCTAAAAGAAAATTATGATATTTGGATAGTTCTGGAAGGCAAGGATTAAAATCATAGCAGGAACAATCATTGTCTATGGCATAAGTAATCTTCGTTTGTCTGTTGCTGTTCAGCAATTTTGCTGGCAAAGAATTGTGTTGGGCGTATGATGGCGAAATCAGACAGATCATATCAAACTTCTGACTCTCTTTGGATATTTCCAAGAGTCGATTATAATAGTTAATGTGATTAAGATGGCAATCAGTGCATTCCATAGAATCAATATACATCACAAAAAGAGGCAATGAATCAGTTCTGTTCCAAGGCGCTTGAATTTCGCCTTCCTTGATAATTGTTAAGTTGTCTGGGAAGATAAAAGGATTCTTCTCAAACCGATATATTTTACCGTAGGAGTCCATGAAAGAACAACCGAAGAAAAATACAGCGGACAATAAGGCAAGAGTTAAAAAGAATATGCGTTTTTGCTTTTCCGACATTTTGCTGATCTCATTATATTGAACTTTCGTTGTCAATGTCATTGTTTGTGAAGAATAGTGCATAATAGCCACGCCCGCTTTCAGTTGTGATGTCCATCCGGTATGCGGTGTTGGGTGAGACAGGAATGATCATCAGTCCTATGGAACTGTCGCCAACATAATGCAGGATCTCTCCAGAGGTTTGGTTCTCCAGAGAGACGCCCACTGTGCCGAGATCCGAAAGAAATGACAGCTCAAGATTATCAGCGGACGGGTAATAGAAGCACTCAACCAAAACCTTGACAGGGGCACGGTTAGTTTGCGTATGTCCTGTGGTTTGTTTGTCTTTTACAATAACCACAACAGGTCCGTCATCGTTGTTGTCGCATACTTTCCCCAATAACGGCCAGCAACAGACAGAGGCCAAAACAGTAGTTAATACTATTCGTTTCATTGCATAAATTTGTTTTTTCACTCAGCAAAGTTCGGGAGATTATGGCAAACGTCAAAGAAAAAAAGTTTTGACATCCTGTATTTAATCGTCTTGATAATTAAATGGTTAGATTAACGTTTAGATTTGAGATTTTGATAAAATTTTTAAATCATTGCTTATCAGTTAATTATGTTCAGACGTTGTGTCAGGTATAGGTTTATTTTACTGATAATATTGAGATTAGCACCTTAGCACCTTAGCAAAGAACTTCGATGTAGAGGTCGCGATTGTCAGACGTTGATTTTAACAGCCTGTTTTTTAGACGGTTACGTTTTGTGTAGATCGTAGTGACGGAATAGCCTGTGACATAGGACATCGTCTTTGCATCTAAACCGAGAATCTGAAGGGCCACAAACCTGCAGTCTTTTTCGTTCATGTCTGGGAAGTCAGTCTTTAGTTTGATCATAATGCCGTCAAGACCTTCGTCAATCATCGCCTCAAGTCTACCCTCACCGCTATTCTCCAACTCTGCCGCAAGTCCTCTCACTCTCTCATAGATTCGTTCTTTATTCCAATCGGTATTAGGAGACTCCCAATATTCGGAACAAAGTTTACTGATTTTCTCCAGCTGCGACCTGTATGCCTTGATATACATAGAACGAAGTTCCTTGATAGCCGTCTCCCTTTCTATAAGTTTAGACTGACTTTTCTTTATGGAATCCAGCTTTATGCGAAAATCTTCCTTGGCTGTACGTTCATGGAAAAGTAAACTGTTAATGTTGTCGTTTATCTGCAACAGGTCCTCCACTTTGTGCCTCCATTCTTTCCTTTTAAGTGTAAAGATGGACAACAGGCCAGAAAGAATAATCACACCGGACAAAATGAGGATCCATTGGCGCTGGTCCCTTAATTGCTTTTCCCGGAGCAGTAGATGCGACTTGGATTGATAATATGCGGACTGTGCCAGTGCAACGGACTGATTAATGGCTTTGTAAACGGTAGAATCACGTTCTCTCACAGACCTTTCCAATAGACTCAAAGCCTCCTTGTACTCCCCGCGATGCCTGCATATACGATAACACCATACATCTATCTCGTCCAATTGACAGCCTTGAGCCTCTAGTTGAGAAATAATATTGTCCGCCGCGGAACTCTTGCCTGACAATTCCAAGGCATAGGCATAGGCGCAATAATCATTAGTTGTGGGAGTGCCATTGAATTCATTGACTGATTTACGAAATAAGTCAATGCTCAGATCTGGTTCATGATTGGATTTCCAAAGATTACCTAAGGCTTTGTTCAGAAGCATTCTGGCATATAGTGACGAATCACGGCAAGGTGATGAAAAGAATTCCGAATAAAGGCTGTCCGATTTTTCATAGTTATGCATTGATCCCAATATAGAAGCCATCATCGCTGTAGTTACCCACATTCTGGTAGAGTCTTTTGCCGTCTTGAACAATGTCAATGCTTTCTCGGCATAACCCAGGCTGGCCGAATAGTTTTGCTCCTGGCAGTAAAGATCTGAAATCGCTGATGCTATCAGTCCTTTAAAAATCAAATTATCAGATTCTGACGAGTATTCCAAGGCACGAACATAACTCGCGATCGCATCTTCCGGATTTCCGGCATTGTGCTGAACCGTCCCAAGATAGTAGAACGTCATCATCTTGTCGTCGTTGGAGCCATTGTTCTGATAGTAGGACACGGCAGGTAGTATCAAATGCAGGTCTGTGGTGTCAATCCAATTTCTGTTCAGTGCCATTGTGAACAGCAAGGAGTATCTCGCCCGCTGCGCTTTGGTTCTAAGACGCAGTGTGTCAATTGTCTCCAGCGTCTCCAAAGCACTGTCGGGCCTTGTCCACATAACGTCTTCGGCCGAGTTCATAAGTCGTCCAGCCTCCCTGTTTCCACAGGAGTAGGCGATCAGCACGGTGAAGGCCGACAATGCGATTTTCAGAATTATTCTGAATAGTCTCATGTTACATGATTATAGATCAGATATGTTTGAATTGATACTGCAAAAATAAGCATTTATTCTAAAGATGGTAATTCCGAAACGAGTTTAAGTTATAGCCGAGTTTTGAGAAGAGGAGGAAAAGGTACGAGAGGTGACTGATTGTTAGCCGTCCCTTGTGCCTTAGGCGAAATATTCGAAAAATGTATGGCGGAAATTTGGTCAACTGAAAAAAGTGTCCTACCTTTGGCGGTGTAAGGATCTGTCCGCGGGAAAGGTTATAGATTTTTCGGAATATTCCTGATATTGTGAAGATTTGTAGTTGAGGCGGATGGGTTTTATTTGAGATTGACACATAATTATTAACACGCCCCTGAGGGTTCAGGGACACTAATGACTTTTTTATCGTACATTTCGCTATGGAAGTAAAGAACGCTGTAGCCGGAACGCTGGAGTCAGGTGACATCATGATCCAGATCGCCCCGGCAGAGACGAAAGGTCTGCACATCGACCTCGACAGTTCTGTAGCCGCTCAGTTTGGCAGGCAGATCCGCCAGGTCATTGAAGAAACACTCACCGAATTCGGCCTTGAGGACGCTGACATCAAAGCGGTTGACAAGGGAGCCCGTGACTGCACGATCCGCGCGAGGGTGACCGCCGCCGCCGTGCGCGCCACAGGGAAAGATGTTTGGGCATAGTAAAAGTTAAGGGATAAGTCACCTGACATATTCTTTAATGATTACTCAATCAGTTACAGTTATGGAAAGATTAAGAAGAACAATGATGTTCGTTCCGGGAAACAACCCTGGAATGATGCAGGATGCCTTCATCTACGGTCCGGACTCGATTATGCTTGACCTGGAGGACTCCGTGACGATGGCCGAGAAAGACGCAGCCCGTCTGCTCGTCTATAACGCTCTTAAATCAATAGACTATGGCGACACCGAAATGGTTGTCCGCATCAATCCGCTCAGCACCCCTTACGGCCACAAGGACGTGGAGGCTGTCGTCAAGGCCGGCGTGCAGGTGATCCGTATGCCGAAGACCGAGACCGCCGACGAGGTCCGTGAGCTTGAGGCTGAGATAGAGAAGGTCGAGAAGGAGATCGGCTGCCTTGGCAGGACCCGTATGATGGCCGCCATCGAAAGCGCCGAGGGCATCTGCAACGCCTTCGCCATCGCCAAGGCCTCGAAGAGGATGATGGGCATCGCCCTCGGAGCCGAGGACTATTGCGCCAACCTCAAGACCCAGCGTACCCCGGGCGGAGCCGAGCTCCTCTATGCCCGCGAGACCATCGTTGTGGCAGCCAGGGCGGCCGGAATCGACGCCCTCGACACGGTATATTCAAACCTCGATGATATGGAGACTTTCCGCAAGGAGGTCGAGCTCATCAAGACCCTCGGATTCGACGGCAAGTCCATCATCAACCCTCGTCAGATCCAGATCGTGAACGAGGTGTTCGCGCCTACCGAGAAGGCCATCGAAAAGGCCAAGAAGATTCTGGCCGCCATCAAGGAGGCCGAGAAACGTGGCTCCGGCGTCATCGCCGTGAACGGCAAGATGGTTGACCGTCCTGTTGTCATCAGGGCTCAGCGCACCATCGATCTCGCGATAGCTTCGGGCATATTAACAAAGGAGGAAGTTTATGAGTAATATAAAGGAAAGGGCGGCGCTGATTAACGAGGCCGCCGCCGCTATGGGCAAGAAGGTGTATTCGGGAGAGACTCCTAAGAACACCACATTCCGCAAGGATCTCCAGAAGGTTCAGTCAAAGGTGGTTACGCTTGAGGAAGCCATCAGACTCAGCGGACTCAAGGACGGAATGACAATCTCCTTCCACCACCATTTCAGAGGCGGTGACAAGGTTGTGAATATGGTTGTGGGCAAACTGGCCGAGATGGGATTCAAGAACCTCCACCTCGCCGCGTCCAGCCTCTCTGACGTTCACGCCCCGCTGATCGACCACATCAAGAACGGAGTGATCACAAAGATCTCCACCTCCGGGCTCCGTGGCGAGCTTGCCAAGGAGATCTCACACGGTCTGATGAAGGAGCCTGTGGTGTTCCGCAGCCACGGAGGACGTGGAAGCGCCATCGCCAACGGTGACCTTCACATTGATGTCGCGTTCCTGGGCGCGTCTTCCAGCGACCCTGCCGGAAACGCCAGCGGTTACTCCCGTTCCGAGCACGCCAAGTCCATCTGCGGATCCCTCGGTTATGCCAAGCCGGACGCGCAGTACGCTGACAAGGTCGTGATCATCACCGACGATCTCGTTGATTATCCGAACACTCCGAACTCGATCTCCGAGCACGATGTCGATTACGTCGTCCTCGTCGATTCAGTCGGAGACTCATCGAAGATCTCTTCCGGAGCCATCCGCGACACCAAGAACCCTCGCGACATCCTGCTCGCCATGAACGCCGCCAAGGTTATCGTCAACAGCGGCTATTTCAAGGAGGGCTTCTCGATCCAGACAGGATCCGGTGGAGCGTCACTCGCCGCGGTCAAATATATTCGTGAGGAAATGATCAAGAGGGGCATCCACTCCAGCTTCGCGCTCGGTGGAATCACCGCCCACATGGTCAAGATGCACGAGGAAGGCCTCATCGGACGACTCATTGACGTTCAGTCATTTGACCGCGTCGCCGCCGAGTCCATCAAGAACGATCCTTTCCATAAGGGAGTCTCCGCCAATGAATATGCCAGCGCGGATGAACCTGGATCAGCCGTGCACTATCTCGACATCGTGATTCTCTCGGCCCTTGAGGTGGACGTGAACTTCAACGTCAACGTGCTTGTGGGCAGCGACGGAGTCATCAGAGGAGCCGTCGGAGGACATCCTGACACGGCGGCCGACTCGGCTCTCTCGATCATTGTCTGCCCTCTGATGCGCGGACGCATCCCTTGCGTTGTGGACGAGGTCACCACCCTCATCACTCCTGGCTCGACTGTCGATGTCGTTGTCACTGAATATGGCATCGCGGTCAATCCGCGCCGTCCTGAGATCGCGGAGCGCCTGAGGGAGGCCGGTCTGAAGATCGTGGATATCCACGACCTCAAGGAACTGGCTCTCAAATCGATCGGCGTTCCGGATCCGCTTCCGTTCGGAGATAAGGTTGTGGGAGTCGTGATGAACCGTGACGGATCCGTTATGGATGTCATAATGAACATCGAAGACTAACGTTTCGCGTTTACGAAAGATAAGTTTAGATAGATTCTTGTTTTATGGAGATTACGCTTGACCATTTGCTGGCAAGTCGTGAGGAACGGGCTTCTTTCCAGAAGGAACTTTTGAAAAGTTACCCTGGAAAGACTCTGGTCTGCCTTACGGTCATCATGCCTGGCAAGGTCAAGCGTAATCTGCAATCCCTTGTGGTCGCCCAGGCCGCCGTCACTGCTCTGGTCTCGGCTTTCGGAGACTCGATGCTCAAACTCAGGCTGCGAGACCTGCCGACTGGCTACGAGGCCTATCTCGTCACCCCGCTTTCCAACGAGGAAGCCAAAAAGGAGACCTGCCGGATCGAGGACACTCATCCGCTCGGCCGCCTTTTTGATTTGGATGTGATTGACGCTGACGGTGTTCCTATGTCAAGGGAGTCGGTGGGCCTGAGTCCGAGAAAATGTCTTGTCTGTGACAACGAGGCTCGCTATTGTATGCGAAACCGTACCCACACTATGGCTGAGCTCACCGCGAAGATTGACGAAATGATCGAGTCCTATGTGCGATAACCGTCACTACATAAGCGAGGTTCCGTTGTCGCTGAACTCTGTCCGGAGACGGGTCGAGGCTTTCCTTACAACCAACGGGCTGAGACTGGCTCCGTTGGACCGTTATGTGGTGGTGACACGCGACGAGGACGGAGACGAAATCCTTGCCGGCGGCGGTCTGGACGGCAACGTCATCAAGTGCGTCGCGGTGTCGGAATCCGCTCGCAGCGAGGGACTTATGAATATTCTCGTGTCCAGGCTGATTGCCATTGCCCGTGAGGAGGGCCGGGATTCGGTCAAGGCCTTCACCAAGCCGGAGAACGAAGGAATATTCAAAAGCCTTGGGTTCGAGTTGCTTGCGTCCGCGCCAAAGGCCATTCTGATGGAGAACGGCAGGGGAGGGCTTCCGGAGTACAAAAAGTACTTGGCTTCGCTTGCCTGTCCGGGACGTAACGGTGCGATTGTGATGAACGCCAATCCGTTCACGAAAGGACATCGTTATCTGATCGAGCAGGCCGCCTCGCAGGTTGACAATCTTTATGTGATTGTTGTTAAGGAAGATAGGTCGCGTTTCCCTTACATCGAAAGAAAGGCTATGATCGAGGCCGATTGCGCCGGGCTTGACAATGTAGTTGTTTGTGAGGGGAGTGACTATGCTATCTCTGCGGCGACATTCCCGACATATTTCTTGAAGAAATTGGATGATGCCACGGACACGCAGATCGCCCTTGATCTGGATTTGTTTGTGAACCATATCGCTCAGCCTCTTAAAGTTACTGTGCGTTTCGCCGGCAGCGAGCCGGAGGATGCGCTTACCCGCCGCTACAACGAACTGATGGCAGAGATTCTGCCGAACTTCGTGGAGATTCCAAGGCTGGAACAGAACGGCAAGCCGATCAGCGCTTCTTCGTTGCGGCAGGCTCTTGACAAAGGCAACCTCAAGGATGCGATGGAATATATTCCAAAATCCACCGTCCCTTACTTGGTCGCCGACCTTGCCGAGCGTGCGTTGAAGTTGGAACTCGACACGACCCCGAAACCGGGTCTTGTGGACAGGCGTGACAACGGTGCCCACAAGGATATGGACTACGCGTTGATGTCCAAAAGCATCTCGGCGTTAAGGCCTTACCTGACAAGACTGGCTGTGGAGTCCGCCAAAGACATTGACCCGGCGAAGATAAAGGAGATCGGCATCGAGGCCGAAAAAGCGATGCTGAAGGCCACCGGCG
>ERZ1026860.193-NODE-193-length-46894-cov-15.333590_pt1 | contig 46894 bp, 34 predicted proteins | sample MGYA00380160_ERZ1026860 | MGnify/ENA primary metagenome ERZ1026860 (study PRJEB33269, sample SAMEA4719796) | human gut metagenome | biome: human-associated habitat; feature: organic feature; material: feces | place: Cameroon | collected 2013-10 ... | reverse complement strand
TGTGTCTGCACGTAATCGCTCCTATAATTTCAGAAACGAATGGATGTACCGCCCCAGGGTGTTCCGGTCCACCTTGCAAATCTTCGCAATCTTCCGCTGCGATACACCAGCCCGTAACAGTTCTATGATGAGTGTCCGCTTAGGAAAGAGCTTATACTTGTCCTCATCCGTTTTTCTACCTATAGGCCGCCCCAACACAACGCCCTCCGCCTTTTTCCTTGCCAGCGCCTCCTTCGTCCGCTGGCTGATAAGGTTACGCTCAATCTCAGCCGAGAGGCCAAAGGCAAACGCCAGTACCTTGCTCTGGATGTCTTCACCAAGACGGTAGTTGTCCTTGATGGTCCATACCCGGCACTCCTTGGTCATGCAGATGTTAAGGATTTCCATAATCATAAACAGATTGCGTCCCAGCCGGGATAACTCGGCACAAATAATCAAATCATCCTTCTGCACCCGATTCAGGAGCTTCCCCAACTCACGCTTGCTGTAATTCTTTGTCCCGCTGATAGTTTCCTCAATCCAGCCGTCAATGCTCATGGATTCCTTGGTGCAGAAGTTGTTGATTTCAAACCTTTGATTCTCAACAGTCTGTTTGTCGCTGCTGACTCTGATGTAACCGTAAATCATACTGTGGTTGTTTTTATTGTGCTTGTTTATAGGAAGTTGGCTATCCTTGTAAGTAGTGAAATTTTCACGGTAATCCTACCGGTTTTCAAAGCGTCCATGAATCTTGCCCACATCAAATACCTTTCCATGCTGCTCGGGGCGCTCTGCACCGTGCAGACGGTCTGCCTGTCCAAGCTGGCCGGGGCGTTTGGCAACAAGGCTTCCCGGGAGTCCTACTTCCGCCGCATCCAGCGCTTCATGGCGCAACTGGCGCTGGATTTTGATGTCGTCGCGGAATACCTCAGGTCGCGCATACCTCTCGACGGCCCATACACGCTCACGATGGACCGCACCAACTGGAAGTTGGGAGAACTCAATATCAACGCATTGGTGTTAGGCATAGCGTACGACCACATGTCGTTCCCCATCCTGTTCAGGCTGCGCCCAAACGGGGGGACTCCAATCACAAGGAAAGGATTGATATCATGCAGCGGTTCATCCGGCCGTTCGGCAGGGGCAGCATCAAATGCCTTGTCGCTGACCGTGAGTTCGTCGGACTCGAATGGTTCAAGTGGCTCAACGATAACGCCGTCCAGTATCATATCCGCATCCGGGACAACTTCTGGGTGGAAGACCCGAGGAAGCCCTTCCCTCTTACAAGGAAAGATGGACCATTGAAACGATGTTCAAGGGTCTGAAATCCAGCGGGTTCAATATCGAGGACACTCATATGGTCCATATCGATCGTATCGAGCAACTCTTCGGGGTTGTCATTATAGCTTACACCTGGGCCTATCTTGTTGGCATTGCCGCCAATATCAAAGTCAAGGCCATCAGGGTTCTCAACAATGGGAGGCGTGCCATAAGCATTGTCAAGTACGGTCTGAACTTCATTGCAGACTCCCTCTTCAGTCCTTTCAGACCAACAAAAATCAATGTGTTTGAATTTTTGTCATGTACTTAGAAAAGAAACACAAAATATCTTCAAAAAACTTTGAAAACCAATGAGACTTGCTTATCTTTGAAACGGCCTTCCGCTGGTCCCTTTTTCAAATCAATTTTGGCGGAAATCTACTTTACCATATACAGTAAAAAATGGAAAATAACATTCAACTAATATCCATTGCTGAGCTGCTGGATGGGCGCACATTTTACATTCCGTCCTACCAGCGCGGTTATAGGTGGACGACCAAGGAGGTGACGGATCTTCTTAGCGACCTCTACAGTTTTACCATTGGCAGTAAGAAGAATGATGGTGAGTTCTACTGCCTGCAACCCATCATCGTTCAGAAGATAGAAGACGAAACTATTGTCTCTGCAGTTCTGGAAGGTATAGACACCTCCTCTCGAGAAGTGTGGGAAGTTATTGATGGCCAGCAGCGCTTGACTTCTATCTACATTCTCTACAAGTACCTACTTGAAAAGAAGTGGTGGGACAAAGAACGTTTGAAGGAGGATGAAGACGGAAAAGAGTTATTCCATCTTCGTTACGAGACTCGCACGGAATCCGCATCCTTCCTGGAGAATCTCAGTAAGGATACTTTGAGCGATGACAATGTAGATTTCTTCCACATCTCCGATGCTTATCGCATTATCGAATCGTGGGTGAAAGAAGACGCAAAGAAGATCAGTGACCGTTATCGTCGCAGTGGATCTGCAGGCAGCATCCAGGATGCATTATTCAAGCTCCTGAACTGCAAACGTGGATTGGTTGAGAATAGTGGCTCTGCCCAGTTTATCTGGTATGAGCTGTCTTCTGATGGTAGCGAAGCCTCCAAGCAGAAAGCTATATCAGAGTTCCTCAAAATTAACACAGGCAAAATTGAATTGACGGATGCAGAACTTATTAAAGCTCTCTTCCTTCAGAAGCGCAACTTCCTATCTGCAGAACGTGAGAGCAAGCAACTGGAGATTGCGATGCAGTGGGAGGGTATCGAGAATACTCTTCATAAGGATGACTTCTGGTATTTCATCTCCAGTAAGCGTTCACGCCCGAATCGAATTGATGAGATTTTCGAATTAATTTTCAAGACGGATGGTGTGAAAGAGTTCCACGAAAAGGTTGTGGACCAGAATATCTTACAGAGACAGTTACAGCTCTCCGAAAAGAATAAGATTTTCAGGTACTATTATCAGAAGTTTGACGGCCTTCAGGGAGAAGAACTCCAGGATGCTATCAAACGTGAATGGGACAAAGTGGTGATGGTTTTCCGCACCCTAGAAGATTGGTACGAAGATCCCCGGATGTACAATTATGTGGGCTTCCTCAGCCAGTGCGGAATCGATATCGCAAAACTCTATATCAAGTATTTCAGCCTGCCTGAATCCGCCACCAAGCACGAGATTGAGGCCTTTTTTGTGGAGCAGATTAAGAGGCAGTTGGAGGGTGTGAAGATTGAGTCTACCATTGTCGAGAAGGATGATGAGACCACGACAGAATATAGGATTGCGTCCCAATATGGCAAGGACAGTGGCGCCATATTCAAATTGCTACTTTTCTTGAACATCAACCAGAAGAATAAGGAGTTGACTTCCATCCAGAAGGATAAAGAGTATCGTTTCAACACCAGCATTTACAAGTTCCCCTTTGACATTTTCGTGAGTCAGAGCTGGAATATAGAGCACATCGATTCATACACGACCAATGCTCTCATGAGTTCTCAGGAACAAAAGGAATGGATTGACAATGCCCTGAAAGAAATCAACGAGATCCCTGATAAGAACAGCACCAAGAGCCGTATTGATGCATTCTATAAGGATGGAAACTACAAAGAAGTCATCCCTTTGATCCAAGAGCTCGTGGAGGAAGATGCAGATGAGGATCAGAAGAACAGCATCGGAAACCTTACACTTCTGGACGAAAAAACAAACAAGAGTTACGGAAACAGTCTTTTCTGCCAAAAGAATCGCATTATCCGTGAGCGCATCACACGTGGCACATTTGTCCCGGCCTCTACTAGTATGGTTTTCAATAAAGACTTTGACACCTCAACCAACAGAAACTTCTTTAAATGGGGTGCAGATGACAAGAAAGCCTATCACGACTACATTTTTAACGAGTTAAAGACCTTCCTTACGTTCGATGAAAAAGATATTCAACTACTCTAACCTATTTGAGGAGAAGATTTCATACGATAAGGACCACGAGGTTCTTATCACCAAATGCGTCATCCCCAAGATTCAGCGTGCATATGCTCAGGGGCGCCGCGAGGAAGGTTACGTTCGTACCAATCTCCTTGAGGAGATTTTCTCTTGTCTATACGATTGCCGGGAAATGGACCTCAACTTTGTTTATGGCGCCATTCATAAGCAAGAGGAACCGGAAAAGTACACCTTCGAGGTTATCGATGGACAGCAGCGTCTGACCACACTGTTTTTACTCTATTGGTACATCGGCAACCGGGAATTGGCTCGTGACTCTGAAGAGTATTCTAAACTGGTTGCCAATCTTTCCAAATTCGTTTATGAGACCAGGGCAACGGCTACGGATTTTTGCCAGTATCTAGCCAATTTCAAGGCGTATGGACAATCCGCTGAAGGAGAGACGCTCTCTCTTCCATCAGCGGCGATAACGGACGCTAAATGGTATTTCCGCTCATTCGACAAAGATTCCACGATTGAAGGCATGCTCCGAATGCTCGACAGTATGCACGAATATTACGAGAAGCTAAAGAACCAGGATCCGGAGTTACAGTTATATCCAAATCTGGACAAAATCACCTTCTACGTGTTATCTCTTGGCGAATTCGGACTTACCGAGGAGCTTTATATCAAGATGAACGCCCGTGGCCTTGCACTGTCTCCTTTTGATAATTTCAAGGCAGAACTCATCGGTTATCTTCGCGGAACGGAGACTGGTAATAGTACCGTCCGAATGGATAATTCCATCAAAGGAATGGAGATTCCGTACTATTTGGATTTCTCCACGAGGATGGATACACGTTGGATCAATATCTTTTGGAATAAAGAGAACCCACAATATGATTCAGACTATTTCCGCTTCTTCTACAGGTATTTGTCCAACAAATTTGCTGTAGAAAATATCGATGAGATGGGTGATTCTATCCGAAGCAATGTGGACCAGTTGTTCTTCGCATCTCTTTCGGAAAACGCTGACAGGTATTTGGGATTCTCCTTCTACCAACGACAGTTTAAGAGTCATCCAGAGTACTTTCATGGTATAAAGAAGGTTCTCGATACTTTTGAACAGCACTATGATAAAGTGATTAAGCCGGCCCTAATTCCCGTATGGGATGATCCGCTAAAAGCAAATGTCGGTTTCTTTGGCCCGATTAATACTTTCCGCCAAACCACTCGTATTGTTTTCTATGGCGTCACCGAATTCATTGAAGCCTATGATGAATTCCGTCCTGAAGTCTTCCGTAAGTGGATGCGTGTCCTCTGGAACATCGTTGAGAATACGAATATCGATAACTTGACGAAGGTGGCCACCGTGAATAAGAGCATCAGTAATCTGGTCCACCATATAGCGGATGCTGCAAAAGAGGGAGTCTCTTTCTACACGGCCCTTTCCAAGTACCGCACTGAGGACAACGATGAAGACGCGGAATCCAAAGAGCGCAGTCGTATTATCCAGGAGGAAATCATCAAGGCCGGCAGAATTGCCGAGGATGAGAACTGGGAGCCCACGTTTATTGAAGCTGAAAAGCACCCGTTCTTCAAGGGAATGGTGATATTCTTCTACACCAAAGATATGACAATCGAACAGTTCAATCACCGTTTCATGATGGTAAGTGATATGTTCGACAAGGATGGTGTTACAGGTCAATATCAAGCCGAAGGACATCTTCTCCTGCGCGCTATCATCAGCCAGCTCAAGGACTGGAAAGAGATGTTCAAGCTCAATATGACTGACAAGGCGGAGAGCCAGAAATACCTCAAGCACTGGATCTCTGGCAATCAGAATATCCACGATCTTTTTGCCACCTGCCTTGATTGCGACAACCACGATGAAATTCTCAGATTCCTTCGAGACCTCGTTGCAGAGCCTTCTACTCTTACCGTCTATGGTGGGGAACCTGATGATATCGCCCAATATCGTAAGATTCATCAAGCCCTTTATAAGAATAAAGCCCTCCAAGACTGGATTCAGGAGCATGATGCATATCGTCTGGTATGGTTCAAGGAGAACTTCTTTATGGCAAGAAAGAATAGCCAGTATACTAGGATAATGATGGATACTGAACGGAACAAGTTCATCGATGAAATTGTTCAAAAATATTCATACACATACAACTGGCAGGACCAGTACGAGGTATGGCGGAAGATTGGTTATTACTATGCCAGCGAGGTGGTAATAAAGAAGACTGTCGGTAGCACCGAAATTCAAATAGTGTTCGACAACTTCAGTACAATGCGTATCTGGGCCAAGTGCAATGACTATTTGAAGTCTGCTTTCATAGACAACTTCAATATTGAGAATCCCTCATATGATGGTGATTTGCTATTGATAAAGGAGGATAAGTACAATATTCAGAATTGCTTCGTATACCTTGAGAAGACATACCTGAAGAAGATAGAAGAGATCCTAGACTTATAGTTCCCCGAGGCAGAGTCATGTGCTAGCCTCATATTAAAGAATGCTTCTATAATGGCAAGATTCAACATCGGCGACAACGTTCAGTCGGTAAGCACCAGGGAAAATGGTGTTATTGTACAGGTCTATCCCAAACGACCCGGAAAGCAACTCTATGATGTTGTCTTTGAAAGCGGTCTCCGCAAGCCTGTGCTTGAATCTACGCTTATTCCGGTCACTGACTATAGTGATCCATTTGATTGCTGCGCAAAGGGCATCTACGGCTCGAATTCTGACTTCACATGCATCAACACATCATACAAGATCCGGAACACCAGTAACAATACCATCTCGTCATTGAAGGCCTCCAGGACTATCTTTAAAGCCTATCAATTCAAACCGTTACTCAAGTTCCTCAATTCGAGAAATCATCGTGTCCTCATTGCTGATGAAGTGGGTCTCGGTAAGACTATCGAGGCTGGGCACATTATGCTGGAGCTATCCGCTCGGCGTGAGTTGAATAATGCGCTGATTATATGCCCTAAGTCCTTGATGCCTAAATGGCAGAAGGAGTTGAAAACCAAATTCGGCTTCACCTTCGATATCTACACGAAGAATCGGCTCATTTACGATATCAATAACAAGGAAGGCTATGTCCGTGGTATTGTGAACTACGAGCAGCTGCGTCCTTCAGGGGAGAACTCCATTTTTGAGACACTGGAGACTTCATATAAGAAGTTTGATTTCGTCCTTTGTGATGAGGCCCACCGTCTGCGTAATGATGACACGCTGACTCATATGGGTGTTGCAAGGCTACTCGAGAGCCCCGCTGCGGCAGTATTCCTGACGGCCACTCCGGTTATGACCAAGCAGGAGAATCTGTTCAACCTGCTCAAACTGCTTGACCCTAAACAGTATAGTGACTATGCAGTTTTCCTGAATACGCTTTCCATCAACCGGCCGTTTATCCGGGCTATATCCGCCCTCAACGCCAATATTGACTACGGAACCATCCTGGAGGATATGGCGAACTCTGAAGTAACCACATATTACACCATCGGCGACAATGAGTTCCAGCAAAGCTATGCAAAGGCAGCAACCATCGATGACCGATTCAGGGATTCTCCTCTTTACCAACGTATCGTAAAGGCCCTTCAGAGCGGGAAGACAGATAATGAGACAAAGGTCAACATCCAGTTCGACTTGTCTTCAATGAGCCCGATAAATAATCTTTTCTCGCGTACGCGTAAAAGAGAGATTACGACCGACTGGACACAGGCTGTCCGTGATACCCATACCCGCATTGTGCATCTCTATGAGGATGAGTATGAGGAATATATATCTGTTATTGAAAGCTATGCGGATGAAGATCTTGGCCTGATTCAGAGGAAGCGCCAGGTATCCAGTAGCGTTTACGGATACCTCAACGATAGAGACCGTCTGATTCTTGGATATAATGACTATTCCGACAAACCAGACGCAAAGGTTGACGAGCTGGTCCGTATCATCGAGGCAATCAGGGAAGGAGGAAAGAAACACCTCATAGTCTTCGCCATCTTCAAGAATACCCTCCGATATCTTGCCATCAGACTGAGCAAACTGGGCTATACGACCTTCCAGATTCACGGCGATATCAAGCCCGAGGACAGAGACGGCATTTTACGTGACTTCCAGTATTCGTCCAATTTCACTATCCTACTGTCCTCTGAGGTGGGTAGCGAAGGTCTCGATATGCAGTTCTGCGATTCCATGGTCAACTATGATCTGCCTTGGAACCCGATGGTCGTTGAGCAGCGAATTGGTCGTATAGACCGCTTTGGTCAGGAATCTCCCAAAGTCCACATCTACAACCTGGTTGTCGAGAATTCCATCCACGTGAAGATCTACGAGAGGCTGCTTACACGTATCGGCATCTTCAAAGACTGCATTGGTGACTTGGAAGCCATCTTGGATAAGGTACTGGAAAATACTGGTTACACAGACGTTCAGGCGTGGTTTGAGTCGCTGGAGAAAGACCTGTATAGTAATAAATTAACGGAAGAAGAGAAGCAGGAGAAGATAGATGCAATTGCAAAGGCTGTGGAGACAGAGAACCACAACCAGGAAGAGATCGCTACCGGCCTGACGAATACGCTCACTAACGACACCTACTTCCGAAAGGCTATTGGAGATATTGACAAGTATGGCCAGTACGTGACTGCAGAGGAAGTTATCAACTACATCCGCCTCTTGATTGAAAAGAAGCTTCCTTCCTGCGTGCTTGTACGGGATGAAGCTATGCCAACTGTTTATCACCTCAACATTCCACTTTCACAGCCTAAACTGCTGACCAGCTTCCTGGAAGAGAATCTTCCAGTAGGCAAGGGCTTCGATTATGAGCAGATGAACCGACAGTTCAAGTCAAAGGTGATGGGAGAGACTTCCATCGCAATGACATTTGACCAGGATACAGCATATAAGCATACCGATTACGAGTTTGTCAATGCTTATCACCCTCTGGTGACTGCCGCCTATGTCTATTTCGAGAAAAATAAAGCTAGCTTGGACAAGACCTTCAGCCTGGAGATAAGGCGTGAGGCCTTGAAGGATCTCAATGCACCTGTATCCGGAGAATACTTCCTTGGCCTTTATGTACTGCTCTCTGAAAAACACCTCTACGGCAGTGTCACAACAATGGAACTGCTCCGGCCGGTCCTGTTTGACATCAAGAACGAGACCATCGTTGAGGATGAGAATCTGGTGAAGTCCATCTATGCTGAGGCGCAGGATTCATCCGCCCTATCTCGTAGAGCTCATGATCCGGAAGACCCGGAAATGATTCTTACGATGAAAATTGCAATGGAGGAGAAAGTTAATCAGCTCCGTGCAGAGTACATCGAGAATGAGTCCGTTCTCATTGAGGCCAACAAATTCACAATGGTGAACCAGTACACGCAGTACTATGATTCACGAATTGAGCACTTGCAGAATATACTTCGCCGGCACGAGGCGGAAGGGCGTAAGCGCCTGATTCCGATGGCCAAGAAGAATGTCGAGAATATGATTATCGAGAAAGAGGAGAAGCTGGCCTCTATTCAGGATGCCGGCATTGTGGAGAAGGAGCACAAACTCATATCTCTAAGTCGAATCTCTATCGTTGATTAAACTATGGATATTACTCTCGGATTGGATTTTGGGACACATCAGTCTAAGCTCTGCATGAGTTACATGCCGAACAACGAGACTATATATGAATTCGTCGAGTTTACCATGGCGGATGGTTCAAAGAATGTCCTTTTCCCGTCCTTGATTCAAATCAATAAAGACAATACGATCCGGATTGGCTCTGTTGACTATGATACGTGTGCATCCAAACCGATACCTCCGCCAGAGAAACCCGAATTACCACCACGTCCGGAAATTGTTTTCCCTGAAGAACCTGATTCAACTTTGCCACCTGAGCCTAAACGTGAAGAGCCTAAACCCCAGATAGAGGATGGAGCAGATTGGCAGAATGCGTTGAAGGCCATCAAGAATTCAATGGAAAGCCAGAAGAAGGATAATGGCAACTTCAAACAGCTACATAAGGCCTGGGTAAAGAAATGTCAGTTCATCAGGGAAAGACATAAAGAATGGGAGAACAAATGCCGCGTTCTCAACTACCAGCTGAGTCTCTGGCAGAAGAAGGTGGATGAGATAAACGCTGAATATGAGGAGGAGTATGCCTATTGGCAGCAGCACTGCACTGAACCCAGAATCCTGCGTTATTTCAAGCAAGCCGCCTTCACCCACACGATGCAGTGGGATAAGGATGAAATCCCGGCAGATACGCTTTCGATTTGGTATCTGACATACCTGCTGCTCATAGTTAAGCGCTATGTTAAAGAAAGATTCAACGAAGTCTTCGAAGAGAGCGTGTCTGTCCAAATGGGCGTGCCTTCCGGTTTGGACGATGGCGCCTCCAGATGGATAAAATATCGCGGCCAGCGAATCCTGGTAGCAGCTCGTCATTTAATGGAGCTGTTCGGTGCCCCGGAAGAGATGTGTACATTGCCGTATCAGGATCTGATTGAGATGACCAAATACTCTGAGGGCGATGTAATAAATGAGGCAGAAGAGTATGGCTTTGTAATCATTCCCGAAGCATACGCAGGCCTGCAGTCATTGACATACAGCCGTCGCCTTTCCAGAGGCAATATGCACCTGCTTGTGGACATTGGCGGTGGTACCACGGACATCGCGTTCTTTACCATTGACGAATCCTTGATGCCGTCCATCCACACTGTGACTTCATTCCACAAGGGCTTGAATTACGTTCTGGAGCATTACCTTAGAGAGCATCCAGGCATCAGTATGGGAGAAGCTCAGGCTTTGTTACGCACGCGTATTGAGAAATTCAGCGGCTCGATTGCTGCCTACACAACTGAATTACGCAAGGAACTCAACACCATCATTGATCATGTAGTTCATGTCTTCAACCAGGAAATTGTCGGAACAGAGTTGAGTGCAGCCAGGCTCGTTGAGGCTATGATGGGGAGGCCAATCGTTTACTGCGGTGGTGGTTCAGTTTTTCCCAATATGCGCATAGCCCACCATTACTTCTCCGATAGGCGGCTTATCAACAAAGACACATTGAATATTCCTAATCTACAGAATCGCGGATTAGAACCAGTACACTATACAATTTTGGCCACGGCTTACGGTCTGTCCATTCCTGTGTATGAGGAAATAAAGACAATGGATGCCCGTCAACTTTGGAAGACTATTGCCAATAACGCTGGCGTAAGGCCAGATTTGATATGTGATAAAAGGGACTACGGATTGATTGATGATTAAACATTATGGACCACACCAAAATATCAGGCTCCTTCGCCTTATGAAGTCGCTCACGGGCAATGTGTCCACAACCATTGACCAACTGTCAGCGCAGATGAATACGACTTCGCGGACGGTCTATCGTTACATCGAGACCATCCGGGATGCGGGCTTTGTGGTGAACAAGCTCTACGGTAATGTGTACCAGATGGGGAAGGTTTCCCGTGGAATGACGGATTTCAAGAAGCTGATTTATTTCACGGAAGAGGAGGCTTACCTAGCGGCGAAGATGATTGAAAGCATCGACAACAACAATACGCTCAAACGGAGTCTGCAGCGGAAGCTGGCCAGTGTCTATGACTGCACCAGCATTGCCAATCACATCGACAACACGGCTAATTCGGCCAATATCGAGGCCTTGAATGACGCGCTGGGGATACGAGCTGGACAAGTACCAGGTCTATGCCAGGTTTGTCCTCCTGGACACTGTGACCGGCTATAGAAGCCAGTCACAGGACTATTCGACGATTATTTTTGCGCGTTAAACGGCTAATAAAGGAGACCAAACATCCATAGCGGAATTCTAGCACCATATCCGGTTTCTATACCATCTACGGCCAGATAACTGTTGGGTATATCTGCAATTTGGTCAAATGTCTTTCCTTCTCCGCCCACTTCAAAGAGATACTTGCCATTAACCAGGAAGTCTCCCTTAGGCGGCATCTGAACAGTCCCAACGGATGCACACTGGTCTATGAAGAATGTCTCCCTCAGTGTTCCAATCTCAATCTTGGGTGATAACGCGTACATTAGGTTGGTATTTCCCAGATAAATCTTTTCGGGGTTAACCAACTTCTTATAGCTCTTGAGTTCTACGGTAAGGAGTTCCAGAATTTCCGCCTTGTCCAGTTTATAGAGAAGTTTCAGGAGCGTATCCCTAGTGGTTCCAAGAGAAGTGGCCAACTTGTCCACATTTGGCTGTAGAGGAACATTCTCAGCAATTATCATCAAAAGTTTCTTACATTTATCCACCGTGTCATATGTGATTTTCTCCACGGCCGGCAAATCACTTTCAATGACAGTATCGACGACTTCTTTCAGTCGTACAAGGAAATCCTTGCCTGCATCCCTGTAAAAAGGATAGACACCGGTGTGAAGGTAGGTATCGAAAGCCACCAGTACCTTTGTCTTTGAGACAATGTCCATAGCAATGGGGACATGGTTTGTCAGGAGTTCTTCTAGCGTCACCGCATTCATTTTCAGGATGCCGTCATATTCCAAATACTCCCTGAATGACATACCTTTCAAGGTATAGGGCGTCTGTCTTCTGGACATATCCACTTTGGCATTGTCAATTTCAAGCAGCGAGGAGCCGGTATAGACTATTCTGAGGTCGTGGAGCTCGTCTACAAGCGTTTTAAGGATGCCGCTCCATCCTTTGTACTTATGAACTTCGTCAATATAGAATTCGGTAATACCTCTTTTGTACATGAACTTAATCAGGTCCTGAAGTTCATGCGTCCCAAACCAGTAATGATCCAGAGAGATATAGAATGTATCATCCGGATTAGCGTATTTCTCCTTGATTCGCTGCAGCAGCATCGTTGTTTTACCTACTCCCCGCTCTCCCATAATTCCAATGACGCTTGAGTCCCAGTTAATCTGTGGATAGAGGTAACGTTTGAAGTCCAGTGATACCTGGGAGAGTTTACTATGATAAAACTCAACAATTGGGCGAATATCTGCAAGTTCCATAATTCAATTCTTTTTCGGCACAAATATACAAAACACTTTTGTAAAAGCGAAATTATTTTCAAAAATCGCTTTTAGAAAAGCGAATCATCCGTTTTACTTCTCCATCTCCTGCCCGAAGAGCTTCATGGCATCGGCCTTGGTTTTCTCGGCGATGGCAATGTAGGGTTTCATGGCCTGGTAGTCGGAGTGGCCGGTCCATTTCATGACAACCTGGGGCGGGATACCGCTGGAGAGGGCGAAGCAAATGAAGGTACGGCGGCCGGCATGAGTCCCTATCATCTCATACTTCGGGAAGGTTTCCTCGACACGGTTCCCTGCACGGTAGCAGGTCTGGGTGATGGGCTTGTTGAAGCCGGCCAGTTCGCAGAGGTGCTTGAGGTAGCGGTTCATCAGTTGATTGGCAAGTACCGGCAGCGCCCGGCCACCCGGGAACTCCTGGTCTTTGTACTTATCCAGGATGGCTTGGGCAAAACTATTCAGGTTGATGGGCAGCCGGTCATAGGTCTTGACCGTAGTAATGTACATTGTATCGCCCTCGATGTCCGTGCGCTTCAGGTTGGCCATGTCTGAATAACGGAGGCTGGTGAAAGCGCAGAAACAGAAGCAGTCCCTGGTCTTGATAAGACCGCCGGCATCCTCGACCGTTTTCTCATATTCCTTGCCGTTCATGTCCAGGAGTTTCACCTTGGTGCCGTTCTTGGGAATCTGGAAGTTATACAGGTGCAGCAGCTCTTCTTTGGTGAGGAAGATGACAGGCTTTTCCAGGACCTTGAACTTCGGCCGGTAGGTCTTGATGGTAAGTTCGTGGCAGTATCCCTTACGGATGGCCCAGTACAGGAACCAGCGCAGGTTGTTGAACTGCTTCTGGACGCTTTTCTCCTCCAGGCCACACTTGTTGCGCAGGTACACCACAAACTTATTGATACCAGTCTCGTTGAAATAATCAAAGGAGACCTTGGAATTGAAATTGGTCAGGTGATGCGTAAACGTAGTCCAGCACTGAATGGTGGCATAGGCCCACTGATTTGCCTTGCTTTCTTCCGCGATGAATTCCTGAAGTCTCACAAACAGACCCACCTTCTTTACGACAGGCGTAGCCGCCACCGCCTCATCCGGAAGGCCGATTGCCTTCTGGAACTCCACCTTCAGATCTCCCTCGGAGGGCTTGACCTTCGTGTTCAGCTCATAATCCGAGAAATGAGCCCGGATCTTGTTCAGGCGATTGTTGATTATCTTCCCGCTGATGCCCTTGGAATTGGTATATAGGGAAAGCACCTCTCCCTTCTCCTTCTTCCGGCGCTTGTCATCGGCGGGCAAGTTATCCACCCAGGCATCGCCCGCCACCTTATACTCTGCAGTAGTCAGGTAACGAGTGCCGTTGACCATGATGGAAACCCTTATTGGAAATTCGCCTGCTTTGTTGGCCTGCGGCGATAGATAGAACTTGACTGGCATAACCGCGTACGTTTATTTTCGTACATAAATTTATACACAATTTTCGTGAAATCCAAATAAATCCTAATTAACTATAATTTCGCTAAATTACTTATTACCAATATTTTTATATTATCGCTTCAAACCATAAAAACATACCATTCTATTCTCCTATGCTCCACAGATTTCGGCCTCTCACACATGTGAGAGGCCGATTGCGATTTCCTCCCCCCCCGGAAGGCCAACAGGCCCTCATTGACCTCCACGTCATCGGCATCAAGTTCTACCTAAGCATCTTTACCACAAATGTTACCGCAAATCTTACCGTCAGTTTTTGCGGGAATATCTGGCAGAGTGCTGTAGAAAGCCTTCCCGGCATACGGCTCCAAACCGTCCATCACATTGAAAGTATGAGGGACATTGACAGTTGCCTGCGTATGATCAGGCGTCCAAAAGGACCATTCCCCGTCCAGAGAAATCGTCTCCTGGGCAGACAGTCCGCAAGGCAAGAGAAATAATAACACGGAAAGGACGGATTCCAAAGGCACCTGTGTTTTTTCAAAAAGAACTTCCTATCTTCGTAAAAACATACATTCCACATGAAAACAGGATTTCTTACCACTGTCTGCGTCCTGACGCTGATGACGGCATGCCACTCCGGCCCAGTTGTTCCATCTGCCACCCGGTCACGTGTCCTCGAAGATGGAGGCACCGGCCCATACAAAGCCCTGATGCTGGAGGCTCCGGACCTGGAAGCCCATACCATCTTTGTTCCCTCAGACCTCTCACCTTTCGGGAAAAAGAACCCGCTGCCCGTCCTGGTGTGGGGAAACGGGGCCTGCAACAATTCCCCGTGGGAACACATGTTGTTCCTCAACGAGATTGCATCCCACGGATTCCTTGTCGTCGCCACAGGCTACATTCCGATGACGGAAGAGCATTACCGGGGCCCGATGTCCACTTCCGACCAGCAGCTCGAGTCCATCGACTGGGCCATCGCACAGAACGGCGACAAAAACAACCCTTACTACAATAGAATCGATGTCAATGCCATCGCTGCCGCAGGAATGTCCTGCGGAGGTCTCCAGACCCTGGACAATTCAGCCGATCCGAGGCTCAAGACCATCATGATCTGCAACAGCGGCCTTTTCATCGATGCTTCAGGTGCTGTACCGAACATGCCGATGCCGCTCAAAGACAGGCTGCAGGACATCAAAGTGCCTGTCATATATATTCTTGGAGGACCGGAGGACATCGCCTATGAGAACGGCATGGACGACTTCCACAGACTCGTCAAGGTTCCGGCCTTTGCAGCCAACTATCCGGTCGGACACGCCGGCACATACGCCCAGCCTCACGGAGGCGAGTTCACAATCCCTGCCCTGGCATGGCTGGAGTGGCAACTCAAGGGCGACACCGAAGCGGCGAAATTCTTCCAGGGACCAGACTGCGGCCTTTCACGCCGTGAAGGATGGACCGTTGAGAAAAACCCGCTCATCGACAAGGAGTGAGCGCCCCGCCGCCACACCGTCCTCACCGAAAACCTCTTCATGGACAACCCCTCCGACTGCGCCTTCCTCCTCACCAAAGAAGACCAACAATCCCTTGTTGACCTCCATGTCGATGGCATCCTTTATTGTCCAGGTCTTTAGTCCTTCAGGCACCCTATCGGGACCACGTACACGCCGTCTTCGCGGCGGTACGCTATCTCTCCAATGCCCACGAGAACCATCAGGAAAGATGGATTCTTCATCTTGGTAGGGTCAATCTTGTTCCGGAGCTTGATGAGCGTCTGTGCACCGTCATTGATGAGGCTCTCTCCGCCAATCTTGATCTCGATGAGGCCGTAGCTGCCGTCACGCAGATGGACGATGGCATCACATTCCAATCCTTCAGAATCGCGATAGTGATAGACTTCTCCCAGCAGGCCGGACGCATAGGTCCGGAGGTCTCGCACGGCCAGTCCCTCAAAGTGAAGGCCGAAAGTGTTGAAATCCGACAACAAGTCTCCGGGGCCGATGCCCAGGGCGGCGGTCCCGATGGACGGATCAGAGTAGTATCTGGTATTGGTGGTACGGATGGCGGTCTTGGACCGGAGATTGGGATTCCAGGCCTTGGATTCCTCAATCACAAAGAGTTTTCGAAGCGCATCAATATAGGCAGAGACGGTTTCCGCATCCATTCCCTTGGGTTCGTTGGCCTGCATGTCGGCGGCAATGGTTTCGTATGGGGCCTGGGAAGCCAGGTTCCTGGCATAAGAACGCATGAGCTGGCGCACACGCTCCGGATTGCGGCGGACCTTGTCCACCACGCGGTTCATATCCTTCTTGGCCACGGAATCCACATAGTCGAAAGCCTGGTCCAGGGCAATGTCCCTTTCCAAGTCTATCGCGGCCGGCCAGCCGCCACGGCAGAGGACGAAGGCAAGGTCTTCACGGGAGAGATTGCTCTTGGCATAGATCTTCTCCGGCGCATTGAAGAGTTCCTTCAGGCTGATGGCGCCGTTCGATTCACCGGATTCATAGAGCGCCATCGGGCGCATCTTCACCCAGCCGTACCGGCCAGTACCGGAGTGGCGCATCTTCTTGTTCTCTTCCTGCTTTTCTTCGTCTTCCTCCTCCTCTTCAACCGGAACGGATGAACCGGTCAGGATGTAATGGCCGTTACCGGGACGATGGTCCACATCAAATCGGATGGTATCCCAAAGTTGCGGGGCTATCTGCCACTCGTCAAGCAAACGCGGATGCTCTCCTTCCAGCAGCTCCTGAGGAGCCAGATCCGCTTTGAGGAGGTTTTCTTTCACCTTCTTGGGGTCATCCATATAGATGACACTCCCCGCCTGCTGTTCGGCGGTAGTCGTCTTGCCGCACCACTTGGGGCCTTCAATGAGAACGGCCCCCTTACCGGCGAGTTTTCTCGCAAGGACAGAGTCGGCTATTCTTGGTTTGTACGTATCCATATCCTATGTCTTTGAACGCAAAGATACAAAAACCGGAGATTGTGGGGAAATTTTTCCGGAAATTATCGGAAATAAAAACCGACAAATAGCGAAATTGTTTCCCGATGTATATTCAAAACCGCCGCCTGCGTGGTTTCCATCGCGATTCCCGAATATGATGGGCGATGGGGATTCGAACTCAATCAGTACCAGGTGCACTTCATCCTGCTGGACAGCGTGACCGGCTACAGGAGCCAGCACCAGAAATACTCTTCATTGCTTACAGCTATGTAATCGTCAAAAAATAAGTTGCCGCTTACTATATAACAAGGAGTATTTGCTGTTTTCAACATCTTTTTGTATTTTGCGAACTAAAAGTAATGCACAACGCTACTATGGGTTTACAAAATCAACTTCTCCTGGATCTTTACAAGGACAAAGCAAGTGTTTTCACTATGCAGGGAATCGCCATGACTTATGGCTATGGGCTGGACCGGGACGCTGTGAAGAGCAGGATGATCGGCTATGTCAAGAAGGGCGAAATCCTCAATCCCCGGAAGGGAATCTACGCCAAGCCCGGTTATGATGAGAAGGAGCTCGCCTGTCTGCTCTATACCCCTTCCTACATCTCTCTGGAGTATGTGCTGCAGCGGGCCGGAATCGTCTTCCAGTACAGCGATGAGATTACCTCTGTGGGGAATCTGTCCAGGATGGTTGAAATTGACGGAAAGGTGTACCGGTACCGGAAAATCAAGGGTGAAATCCTGATTGATACGACAGGCATCATCCGCGAAGGAAATGTCAATATCGCTTCTCCGGAAAGAGCCTTTCTGGACACTTTGTACCTAGACAGCAATTACTATTTCGACAACCCCTCCTCCCTGGACAAACAGAAGGTGCTTTCTCTCCTTCCCATCTACAATAGCAAAACGCTCGCACAGCGAGTTGCAAAAATTCTCGGATAATGGATACGAACAAACATAAATTCTTCATGCTGCAGCTGCTGAAGGACATCTTCTCCGATGCGCTGCTTTCCTCCTTGTTGGCCTTCAAGGGCGGTACAGCCACCATGTTCTTTCACAACCTGCCGCGCTTCTCGACGGACCTGGACTTCAATCTGCTGGATCCTGAAAAAGAGGCCGAGGTTCATGACCGTGTCCGGAAGATTATCCTGAAATACGGCAAGATTCACGACGAAGCTATCAAGTACTACGGTATAATCATCGTACTTGACTATGGTATTGGCGAGCGGAAGCTTAAGATTGAGATATCCAACCGGCTTTACGACAATCACTATGAAATCCGGAACTATCTCGGTCTCCAAATGCGTGTCATGGTGAAGGAAGATATGTTCGCCAACAAGCTGTGTGCCCTCCTTGACCGGACCGAGATCACCAGCCGAGACGTGTTCGACTGCTGGTTCTTCCTGAAGGAAAGGACATCCATCAATAAAGAAATCGTGGAATCCCGTATGGAAATGCCCATTGAAAAATACCTGGACAAATGCATCGCAAGTGTCCGGGATATCTCGGAAAAGAGTCTGATCAGCGGTTTGGGTGAGCTCACCGAAGGCGAGATGAAGAATTTCGTGCGGCATGGTCTGAAAGACGAACTAATTTCTCTTCTGACCATGTTCAAGGCTTTCCCTTCCTTCGCGTGATGCTTCTGAAAATCATCGCGGTGAGTGAAAACGCCCCTGGTGCGCACCGCGAGACGGTTCAGAGCCTCGCCCGGCAGACAAAGAAAGGAGAGACACTATCGGTCTGACATCATGATTTCCGTGCATATCTACTGCCGGATAATGGCATTTTCGTGCCGTATCTTCGCGGCATGAAACAGAAGAAACAAGAGCCCGAGTATCGTTCGATGAACGAGGTCCGGCTCAAATATGGACTCATCAAGCTCGAGAAGAAGATTCTCGACATTACCGGCGATCCCATCGACTACAGGCCCTATTGCCCATTCCCGGACTGGTGCCGGGACGATGCGAAGGTCGAGGCGGCCCAGGATATGATGCTGGAAGGGGCCCTGAAACACAAAATCAATAATCCTGACCAGCAATGACACTCAAAGACCTGATTCTCAAATACGAGTTCGACACCATAGTGCCGGATCTGATCGAAATTGAAAGCCCCGTCAAAGACAATTTGTACGCCTTCAAAGAGGCTTTCGATACACTCCGCCGTATGCCCCCGGGAGATGCCGGTGGCGAGCAGATTGTTGTCAGTTTAGTGGTGGAGACCGAGGACGACGGCACCGTGACAGAAAGATACTTGCACGCATCAAACTGCGAAGGGGATTTCTGGGAGTCTTCCCTGGCGAAAGAAGTGGTCATCGAGGCCGATATTACCGATATTCGAGCCTTGGCGTATATCCTTTGGCATATCACTTTCTATGGATTCACACCAGAACACGAAGGGTTTCGACACTATGAGACCAAAAACGAGTACGAGCGCAAGGCCTCGTTGCTGGGGTATCATCAATTCTGCAACTATGCCCGTGTCAAGCGAAAGAAGAATCCCACCAACCGGGATCTTCTATGTTCTCTCTCAATGAAGGAATGGGATATCTACCACGCCCGTAAAGCGCATCGCAACAGGGCAAAGCGGATGCGGGACGCACGGCAGGACCGTCAGATAGAAAAGTATGAGCGTATAGGCAAGATCCAAAGGCTGATAGACAGCATCGTGACCACCAGCTGGGATTCCGACTACGCGGATTACAAATACCTCTTCGACACGACGGAAATCCGCGTGTTTGAATTCTACTCAAGGACGACGCGCAAAGAGACCCGGGCGCAGTATATTGTCGATAATTTCGTCAAATACTTCAACGAAGACCTGTCCCAGTATAAACGCACGGACATGGTCATCTCCTCAAGAGAAGAGCACGGAGTCACATTCGATGAAATGCATTCCCTCTGCGCGGCCATTTACCCGTGTACAAGCCTGATTCCGGACAAAGAGGAGCATCCCGCTCACCCGGCACCGCTTAGGCCGAGATACCATGTCCATTTTGCCACGGACCCCGACCTTGGCGAGGACCTGTATGTCCAACTGATCTGCAGCCGATAGAATTTGAAGTGTCCACCACAAGCCCAGCCATCATTGTAAGCGTATATAAACTATTATTAAGGAGGACAAGAAATGAACTGTTCAACTAAGTACAAACTCCCGAACTTGACGTTGCTGAACAAATATGAAGACCTGCAATTCAGCATGACCGCCGAGGAACAATCCCGGAAAGCGGATCGCATTCGAGACATAATGGATGCGTACAGGATCAAAATCGAAGAAGGCATCCGCACTCTTCCCGGCCCCACAATATCGGAATATCAAGTGGCTCTGGCACCGGGGACCCGCCCCACAAGAATTCGCGCACTGGTTGATGATATTACCCTTGCTATAGGCTCAATAGGTGTCCGTATCTCTGTCTGTCCGGAGTCCATAGTCCTCGAAATCCCCAATGACCATCGTTCAACAGTGCCTCTAAGAAGCCTTCTTGAGGATAAGGCCTTCCGGGAAAGCACCGCCGAACTGCCTATAGCCATCGGTTCCACCAAAGTCCAGAGCGCCAAGGTCATCGACCTCGTGGATGCCCCTCACATTCTTGTGGCCGGAGCCACGAAACAAGGGAAATCTGTTTGCATCCATTCGATGGTGGCCTCCCTCCTTTTCAGCAAACGGCCCGATGAAGTGAAGTTCGTCTTCATTGACCCCCAAATGTCCGATTTTTCAGAATACGGGGCGCTCCAGAACCATTATCTGTGCGTATTGCCCGGCACCCCAAACGAAGGCTCGGCAATAGTCACAAGCCCACAGGATGCAGCCAATGTCCTGGAAGGGCTCTGCGCGGAGATGGAGGATAGGTATAATACCCTCTTGCAGGCCAATGCAAACAACATCCGCGATTATAACCGGAAAGCGGAGGGCAAGCTTCCGTACATTGTCTGCTTCATCGACGAATATGGGGACTTGACTGTAGCCTTCGGCGCCAAAAAGGAATCAAAGGAACTATCCAAACGGATTACGGCATCTATCATTCGTCTCGCCCAGAGAGGACGAGCCGCTGGAATCCATCTGATTCTTACAACTCAAAGGCCTTCCCGGGATGTAATAACGGGGCTTATCAAAGCCAACTTCCCCACAAGAATTGCTTTCAGGACTGCTTCCAAGACGGATTCGGCCAACATTTTGGACATGCCAGGTGCCGAGAAACTCTCCGGCAGAGGAGATATGCTGCTGGGACAGGGCGCGAATCTGGAGCGGATGCAATGCGGATACATCAGCATGGAAGAGGTGTCGGCGATTGTTGAATATGTCGGTGCGCAGAAAGGAACTCCAGAGACAAAGGATTGACTGCAAGGCCCACATCGACATTGCCGGCCGGCTCATCCGCCGGCACCGCGCCCCATATACATAACGATCAACATGGACGACTACCTCGGACAGGTACGACTATTTCGATTTATTCTCAGTCATGATGGTGTTTTATCCGCAATCGCCATAATCAATCAACAACTTTGCAGGTTGTACCATAAACTGTTTCTGCCCGGACGGCATCCAGAATCTTGTTGAAGATTCTAGGGAACGGACGGGCTGCTCTCTCAGCCATCGAACGAGGGATTTCTTTGTAGAACGCCTCCGCAATACCGCCAGTGATGCAGGCAAGCGTATCACTGTCTCCGCCGAGAGAAACGGCTTTGCGCATGGCGTCCTCGAAATCCGTGGAATCAAGGAAGCAGATGATTGCCTGCGGGACGGTTCCCTGGCAACTGGATTCCCACTGGTAGATGGGATGCCAATACTCATAGGTCTTGTGAAGGTCGTAGCCGTAAGTCTTCTCGATATAGTCCCGGATTTCTTCCTTGGCATTCCCTTTTCTGGCCATCCAGATTGCTGCAGCCGTTGCCTGGGCGCCCTTGATCCCCTCAGGATGGTTGTGCGTGATGGCCGCCGAAATAGCGGCGACACGCTCAGTCTCTTTCAGAGTGTCAAAGAACCAGCCCACGGCGCTTACTCGCATCGCGGAACCATTGCCATATGAGCCATAAGGATGGCGTCCCGTCTTTGACTCATAGGGCGCTGCACCATACTTGTCATCGTATGCATAAAGGTCTCGAGGGAAGAAAAGCCAGCGGTAGAATCCGGCTCCGTATCCGCCCATAGGGCAAGGACATTTCTCACCAAACATCACCATGATGTCCTCCAGCCCCTGGTAACTGTGTCCCTTGTCCTTTAGCAGCCAGTAAGCCACAGCCATTGTCATAATGCTGTCATCCGTGTAGGCGCTATTGCCCAGGAATAGCGTAAAGCTATAGTCTTTCGTGTTATGGAACTCATAGGCAGAACCTATGGTGTCCCCAATGATTGCTCCTAACATAGTTTTCGAATTATCCGTAAAGTTAATTAAAAACGGCTGGCCTGCCAACCACCTTTCACGCCAAACAGGAGGCAGGCCGTAGTTGCCGTTGTCAGTGTTTGATGATGTGTCAACCATTCTCAGGGAAGGTCAATATATCAAAAAGACGCCCCCTGAAAGGAGGCGTCGGAATGCTGTACCCGCAATTTTCTGTAAATTTACAATAAATTGCGGATAAAATGCCATCATGACTGAAAATTAATCGAAACAGTCGTACTTGTCCGTGAGTCAGGACATGATCCACTTGAACTGGTTGATGATTTTGCCGACGGAATTGATGGAATAGTCCCGTTTCTTGAGGTATGCCAGGAAGTCGTAGTAGAACTGCATGTCGATGTCTGCGAAGTCATAGACGCGCTTCTTGGACTGCCGGAATTTCTGGAACTGCTAGTTGGAGGTCTTGATGGTGCGGACGGAGCCATCGGTGAAAACGGTGCCTTTCTCCGTGAGACGGGCGCCGTTCTTTCCATCTTATCAAAAGAATGGACTTCACGTTATTTCAACTTTACATGTGTATACTCCAGCCGTAGAACGGTCCGCCAATGATGTCCTCCTCTATGGAGTTGGCCTTGTTTACTAAGTAATCGTTAAAAAATAAGTTGCCGCTTACTAAAATGTTCATAGCTCCAGAAGCTTAATCGCTATATGGGCACAGGCTTCCGCGTCGGCCAGGGCATGGTGGTGGGCGGTCAGGTCATAGCCGCAGGCGGCCGCCACGGTCTGCAACTGGTGGTCCGGCAATCTGCATCCGTAATGCTTACGGGAAGCTGTGAGGGTGTCGTAAAACTCATAGTCCGGATAGTCCATCTGATATACCCTGAACACCTCTTTCAGGCATCCTTCGTCGAAGGGGCTATTGTGGGCCACAAACGGCAGCCCCTCAATCATCGGGGCTATCTTCTCCCACACATACGGGAACACCGGAGCATCTTCCGTGTCCTCTTCAGACAACCCGTGAACCTGCCGACAGAACCACTTATAGTATTCCGGCTCCGGGTGAATCAGACTGTAGAATGAGTCCACAATCTGGCCGCCGCGTACAATCACCACACCCACGCTGCACACGCTTGACCGGCACTCGTTGGCGGTCTCGAAATCAATTGCCGCGAAATCTTTCATAATCAGCAGTTGGCAATCATATTCCTGATGTCCTTGAAAGAGATATGCCCGTGACGGTCGATGACATCAATCAACCAAACGTTCCAGTCAAAATAGTTCTTTGCCATATATCAGTACCTTTATTATTGAGTGCAAAAATAATGAACATTATCACTTTTTTGCTGAAAACCATGCGCCGCCCGTAGAGAGTTTTCCCACAGAGTAAAATCTGCTCCGGGGCAGTAAAGCCGGGTTGAAACAACTTGCCGCCTGCCAGTATTTGGTAGTCAGATTGCCTTTCTTTGCAGCATAATCAACAAGATAACGCCATGGCTTTTGTACACTTACACGCACACACGGAATACTCCATCGACGGAATTGCGAAGATCCGGGAAATGTTCCCATACGCATGGCATAACGGAATGCCCGGCCTCGCCATTACTGACCACAGCACGCTATCCGGCGTCCCGGAATTCCTTTCGGCAGCAGAACAATACCCAGAGGTGAAGCCAGTTGTAGGCTGTGAGTTCTGGATTACCGACCATTATGACCACACGCTGAGGGACGACAAGCACCGGGAAACCTTCCATTTGATTCTGCTGGCCAAGAATCTTACCGGCTATCACAATCTGGTCAAGTTATGTTCAATCGCAAACTGCGAAGGCGTGTATCATGGCAAGCCACGAATCAGCCACAAGCTATTTGTATTTACCCGAAAATGGTTGACTCACCGTGCGCACCAGGCCCTTTTCTGCGCACGCGGGCTTCTGAAAATCATCACGGTGAGTGAAAACGCCCCTGGTGCGCACGGCAATGTTCCACGGTGCCGCGAGGTTCCGCGCGTCGGCAGAGATTCCACGACACGGCAAAGATTCCACGGTTCAGCAAAGTTCCACGGTGCCATAATGTTCCGCGCCGCGCCCGCCCAGCACGGCGCCAGCCGGCAATCTTGGGGGAACTGTACGGGCAGAGCGTTCGCTCTACCAGTCATCTGATGAGGACTGCTTGCGGGATTTGTAAGCGGACGGGGTGAAGCCGTAGAGTTCACGGAACGACTTGATGAAGTAACTCGGAGATGTGAAACCGACCATATAAGCCACCTCGCTGATGGTGAGCTGAGGCTGCCCGTCGAGGAGGGCAAGCGACTTCTTGAGCCGCATGCCGCTGATGAAGCGGCTCGGAGTCTGCCCGGTCATCCCCTTGATCTTCATAAAGAAATTGGTCCTTCCCATCGCCATCTCGCGGGCAAAAACATCGATATCGAACTCCGAGTCGGAGAGATGCTCGTCGATTATCTTCATCGCCTTGTCCATAAACTGCCGGTCGATGTCGTTGTCGCCGACGAGTTCGTTGGACTCCATATTGGCGGAAAAGAGGAACTTGCGCTGCAGCATAGCCCTGGAATTGACGAGATTGACGCATTTGCGCACCAATACTTTGACGTTGAACGGCTTGGCTATGTAGTCATCCGCACCGTTGATGAATCCCTCCAGCTCGGCCTCCACCGACACCTTGGCGGTGAGCAGCACGAACGGGATGTGACTCGTCTCGATATTGTTCTTGACGCGCGAGCAGAGCTCGTTGCCGTCGAGGTTCGGCATCATCAGGTCGCTCAGGATGATATCCGGATGCGAATGCTCAATCTTCTCTATCGCATCCAGCCCGTCGACAGCCAGAGTGACAGTGAAGTACGGCTCGAAAAGGTCGGCGAGGGAAGCACGCAGTTCATCGTTATCCTCAACTATCAGCATCCTGACCCTGCCCAGCCCGGCCTTAGCCTGCGAGGCCTTTACCTCTTCGACAAAGTCAGAGTCTATACAACTGAGTTCCTGAGAGTTGACCCGATCCTCATCCGCACGCACGCACCTCATCCCTGCCGGGATATGCCCGCAGCCTTCAGGGAGGCTGAAAGCGAACGTCGCGCCCTGGCCGGGGGCGCTCTCGACGCTGATGCTCCCCTTGTGCGCCTCGACTATCTTGCGGCAGAGTGCGAGTCCCAGACCGGTTCCGAGAGCCTCTCCGCCCTTGCCAGGCACCTGTCCGAAAGGTTCGAAAATCATCTTCTGATAGATAGGTTCAATCCCCTCCCCGCTGTCCGTCACCTTGACCGTCACACACCCTCCGCCCTCGGAGAGTTCAAGTGTAATGCAGTCGCACTTGCCGGTATGCTTGAACGCATTGGAGAGGAGATTTGTCAGCACCTTGTCAATCTGATCGTAATCGTACCAGAGCGGCAGGGACTGACGGCCGGTGATGTTGGAGAACGTGAGCTCTATGTTCCTCTGCTGGGCATATTCGCGGAAGCAGGTCTCGGTCTTGGCGAGATGGAGGACGATGTCGTTTTCGGAGAACTTCTGTCCTGCCACACCGCTCTCCTGCTTGCGGAAGTCGAGAAGCTCGTTGATGAGCGTGGTGACCTTGCCGAGATTATCCCTGAGACCCTTGAGTTTGGCATACATCCCCGGGACCTGTCCTCCATGCGAGAGCAGGCTTTCCACCGAACTCGTCATCAGCGTGACCGGGGTGCGAATCTCGTGGGAGATATAGGTAAAGAACTGCATCTTGGCGCTGTTGAGCTCCTGGATTTTCTTCTTCTCGAGCTTCTCCTGCTCGAGGGAGGAATTGAGCCTCAGGCGGGAAGCGTAGGTATTGAAGCAGAACAGCGCAAACGCGACTGCCGCCGCGAGCAGCAAGAGGAAAAACCATACAGTCTGATAGAAATGGGGTCGAATCTGGATGTGAAGCACCCTGTGCGAGATTTCCTTGAGCGTCTGCCGGTCCACTATCCGGGCTTCAAGAGAGTAGCTGCGCGGAGGCAGGTTGGTGTAGGTAAGCGGGGTTTTGAGGTCACCCTCAATCCATTTGTCGTCGAAGCCATTGAGACGATACTCGAACTTCTCGCCCACACCGGAGGTATATGAAATCGGCGAACATCCCACCGAGAAGACATTGTGCCCCGCAGGTATGACTATATTGTCTTGATACAGAAGCGACTCTCGAAGAATCCCGGAGCCGTCGCCAGGATGCACGCGCCGGTTGTCGACGGTCAGCGAGACGAAGCGGATGTCGCTGTCCCTCTCCGGCACCACGAGATCGTTCTCGTAGAAGGAGAGGGTCTTCCCGAAACTTGAGAGGTAGATATGGGCGTCTGAAGCCACGAACACGCCGTAGGCATTGGTGTTGGGAATCGGGTAACCGTTGTCTTGATTGTAGTTGAGGAAGACGCCGTTGACGCTGTCGTAACGGGTCAGACCTTTGTTGGTCACAATCAGCAGATAGCCAGCCGGACTCCTGCCGATATCAACGATGTAGTCGTTGGGGAGGGTGCTGTTATGAGTGTTGATACAGGTAAAAGTCTCATCGCCGGGCCTGTAGACGAAAAGCCCGCGTCCCGTCGATCCGAGATAAATCTGCGAGTCACAGTCCTGGAAAATGGTCTGGATGTTGCTCGTGCCAAGCTCAGGCACCGAGCCGCCCACGAAGTACTCGCGGGTCTCCCCCGTCGCAGGGTCGGTCCTGCACACGCAGCCGGAGAGAGCAGTCCAGCAGCGGAGCGAGTCGTCCACCATAATGTCAGAGACATACTTCCTCTCCGCTCCCGTCCCCTCGAAGAGCTTGCGGCAGCGTCCGGACGCGGGACTGAACATCACGATTCCGCGCTTGGTGGCGACAATCAGAGAATCCGCCCCATAGGGGATTATCTTGTGGATGTGCTCGCTCGGGATGGCGGCCGGATCGTTTTCGTCATGGCGGTAGGAGGTGATGCCCCCTCTGCGGTCCATCGAGAACAGTCCGCCGCGCAGAGTACCTATCCAGAGGACGCCACGGAACTTGTCGAAGCAGAGGGACTTGAATCCGAATTCGCTCAAGGCGTCGATGGTCTCCGTCCTGCGTGTGAGAGGATCGTAATGGACGAGCTTGTTGTCCTCGGAGGCCACGAAAAGACCTCCCCGCGAGTCCTCGGCGATGTCGCCGTAGAAGTTGTAGCGGTCGAAGATGTCGAGGCTCTTGGACCAGATGCTGATGCCGCCATAGCGCGAACCCACCCACATGGCGCCGTCGCGGTCGCAGATGATGTCCCAGATAGAGGAGAAAGGCAGGCTGCCACGGTCTATCCGCTTGATGACGCGGGTATCGGGGTCAAGGACGCAGAGGCCGTTGAAAGTCCCTATCCAGTAGCGCCCATAAGGGTCTTCACAGAGGGTGCGGACGTAGTCGTCGCTGATTGTGCCGGGGTCCGCACCGTGCCGGTAGGAGCTCATCAGATTGTTGGACGAGAGCTTGAACAGACCTTGATACCTGGTGCAGAACCAGAGATTGTGCTTGGAGTCCTCAAGCAGTCCCGATACGTATGTGCCCTCCAGGAAACGGCTCATCTTGCGGTTCTCGTCGACGGCGAACGCTCCGTCGGCCTCGGTGGCAATCAGCACCCGTCCGTCGGAGAGCTCGAGGATGGAGGTGATGTCGCTGTAGCCGTCCAAGTTGCAGAACTCCTCAAGAGAACCGTTCACAAGCTTATAGACCGTCCTGCGCGAGGCCGCCCAGAGCCTGCCGCGGTTGCAGCAGATGTACTGCATTCCCCCCTTGCGGATGTGGCGGAACTTCTCGGTTGAGATGTCATATTCGTCGAGAGCGAACTTGCTGATGACATAGATCTTGCCCTTGCGGTCGCCGCAGATGCACTTGATGTTGTTGTTGAATATGCTCGTGCTGTCGCCTGGCACCGGGCGCAGGACCTCGACCCTCTGCCCGTCATAGCGGTTGAGCCCGTCGTTGGTCCCTATCCAGACCATCCCGAACTCGTCCTGATAGATGCTGGTTATGTTGTCGTTGGACAGACCCTCGCTGGAGCTCAGATGCGAAAACACGGTGAAGTTGTCGGCTCCGCTGGAGATGGAGCAGAACAGCAGCATCGAAGTTATCAGTGCTATAATCATGCGCGGCATATGGGTGTAAATTTAGTAAAAATTCAGCCAATTCCGGCAGGCCGCCGAATTGGCTGAATCGTGGAATGGAAATGGAACAACTACTTATTTGAGGTTTACCACCTTTATGCAACGTGTGGTACGAGCGGTGCCGTTCTTGACCGCCTTGTCGCAGAGTGCCTTGCCGAAGCGGACATAGTAGGCCTTGTCAAGGCTCGCCTCCGTGCTGGAGAATGCGCTGTCACCTGCAGTGGACTCATCCTTGGCATTGAGGACAACTCCGCCCGGCAGAGAGAGGACAGCCGCGTCGAAGAGGGCCCTGGCGGCCTTCTCCTCGGCCGAAATCTTCCCCGGGTTGTCTACAGTGGCACCATCGATCGTGGTTCCGTTGTAGGCCTTGAAGATAGCGGTGAGTTCCTCGATCGCAGGGAGATACCATTCTCCGGCAGGAGCCATGGTCTCGCAATACTGAGCAGCAGGGAACTTGTCCAGAGAGGCGTCGACAGACTTCAACACAGCGACGTTAACCCTGCCGTTCTCACGATCAGTAGCGGCCTGCGTGCCGCCATCGCCGGTAGCGGTAGTCTTGTCGGTGCAATATGCCTTGCCTTCGCCGCGAGGTCCCGCGAGGACCTTGCCGGTCTTGCCGTCCTCGGAGATCCAGAAGAGCACTCCGTTCTCCACGATGTCGAGAAAGGCATAGCCCTTGACGCTGATGGAGGCGGAGGCCATCTTGCCTGCCGCAAAAGTCCTTGCGGAAGTGAGGGTGTAGCTGTTCTCCGTGCCGTTTACTCTGAGTTTAAGGACTGTGCCCGCAGGAGCGGTGTGAGGCTTGATGGCGATATAGAACTGGGCGGACTTGCCGACAGCGATTACCTCGCCATTCTTCACTCTGAGCGTTGCGGTGCTGCTGACCTCTGAATCGGAGGTCTTGACATAGGCGGGTGCGCCGCCGGTATAGTCAACATAATATGTCCCCACGATGTCTTCGGAAGAGGTGAATGAGACACTCTTGACCGTCAGAGGGCTGGTGCCGTTGTTGGTCACGTTCACGCGGATCACTGAAGAGAGATTCTTCATCTCAAGCGACGGGGTCGCGGAAGCGCCGACCGCCTTAGCGATACCGTAGAGCGGGCAGGCTTCACCGCTCAGATGAGCGCTTGAGCCGTTGCCGGTCTGGGTCTGGGTGAGCCCGCCCACCGTGATGCCGCCAGCTGCGGAGGATGCAGGGGTCAGCGCATCGGCGGTGTATGGATAGAGAGCATACCAGTCGTATGTCCCGGCAGGATCAAGGCTTTCGCTGAGCGTTCCGCTGAACTTGCCCGACAGGGCAGCGTCCACCTTGAACTCGCCGTCGGACTTATAGTCTGCGCTCCCGGAGACGGCGTGGTATAGGCTGATAGCATCATCTGCGGCCCAGGTGGTGTGGATACCGTCATTGGCGGTCTTGGTGATCAAGGTTGAGACCTCGAACGGAGCGCCGTCGGGAACGGCCACCACGCCCGGCTCTTTGGAACAGCCCACAAGGGAAAGCACCGCTGCGAGCGCTATTCCGGAAGCAAAGATTGTATTCTTCATACGGCAGCAGCAATTAGAATGGAAGAGTGTCCTGCCCGTCATCGAGCCAGTCATCAATAGAGCCTGAGAGGCTGCCCCCGCTTGCCATAATGACGGCCCCGTCGCAGATTAGGCGTACCACTTCGCAGTCGGGGGTCTGATACTCTCCCCCAAGAGTTTTGTATGTCTTGTTCATAATTAGTTGAGATTTACGGTTCTGATGCAACGTGTGGTACGGGCGGTGCCGGTCTTGACCGCCTTGTCGCAGAGTGCCTTGCCGAAGCGGACATAGTAGGCCTTGTCAAGGCTCGCCTCCGTGCTGGAGAATGCGCTGTCACCTGCAGTGGACTCATCCTTGGCATTGAGGACAACTCCGCCCGGCAGAGAGAGGACAGCCGCGTCGAAGAGGGCCCTGGCGGCCTTCTCCTCGGCCGAAATCTTCCCCGGGTTGTCTACAGTGGCACCATCGATCGTGGTTCCGTTGTAGGCCTTGAAGATAGCGGTGAGTTCCTCGATCGCAGGGAGATACCATTCTCCGGCAGGAGCCATGGTCTCGCAATACTGAGCAGCAGGGAACTTGTCCAGAGAGGCGTCGACAGACTTCAACACAGCGACGTTAACCCTGCCGTTCTCACGATCAGTAGCGGCCTGCGTGCCGCCATCGCCGGTAGCGGTAGTCTTGTCGGTGCAATATGCCTTGCCTTCGCCGCGAGGTCCCGCGAGGACCTTGCCGGTCTTGCCGTCCTCAGAGATCCAGAAGAGTACTCCGCCGTTGACGATATCGCCTATGGCAAGGCTCTTGGCACTCTGCTTGACGCTGATGACCAATGTGGCGAACCTGCCGTTCATTCCGGCCTTGAGTTCAACCGTGGTACTGCGCTCCGAGGAAGCCTCGTTGGCTGAAGAGGCCTTGAGAGTCAGCGCCGTACCCTCGATGGAAGCAAGCAGCCAGTCTTTGCCGTCATCGGCTACGCTCGCAGTGAACTCATCCATATTGGTCGTCACATTGACTATCGCGAAGCTGTTGATGGCACTCGCGATGGTAACCTCGGACCTGTCACAGGACAGGGTAGGTTCGACCGCATCCTCAAGCGCCTGGGTGACCTTGACGCGGGTGGAGACGGTGTTGATGCCTTCGCCGGCATAGACGATGATCTCGCCCACCCGGACGGCGGCCGCCGTGTTGGCGGTCAATGCTTTTACTTTCAGCACTGTACCCTCAACAGTCGCGCCGAGCCAGCTCCGGTACGGGAAGTCAACGCTGGCGGAGAGCACTTCACTGTCGGAAGTGATATCGGCAGTACTTGTACTGCCTTCCAGCTTCTCAATCGAAATCTCCGACGGACTGACAGCCAGAGTGGCAGGGGTAAGTTCCTGCTGCTGAGTGGAAGTCTGTACCTTCTCGCTGCATGCGCAAAGGCAGGCAAGAGCGGTCAGAGCGACGGATAGAATGATAGCGATCTTTTTCATCTCAGTTGTGTGTTATTTGTTGGTTAATTATCTCAATTGGTAGAGCTGCGGAGCGCCATCGAGCCGGACAGCAGTCTCAAGTCCGTCGCTCGGGTCTCTGAGTTCCCTTATTATCAGGAAGTTCACCCCCTCCGGAGAGGCAGACATTCCCTGCAGCTGCGCGCTCACATCAAGCCACTTGGCCTCAGTGTCGGCTCCGAGAAGCACTTCGCCAGCTACTTTCCACGATGTGCCCGTGACCCTGTGGTGCCGGACATCCAGACCTTCAATCTCTCCGCCGGAGTACTTGCCGCCCGGCCGGACATAGACGTGGTATCGCGCCTCCTGTCCGCCATCGGTCCGTGCGCTGAAGCCAAGCAGGCAGCCTGCGGCCTCAGAGTCGAATTGCTTGAAATGCACAATGGCGGCACTAGCCTTTCCGGACGAATAAGCGTCCTGGGCCTCAATGACGGATACATGGTCCGCCCTGGTCTTCTTTACAGCAACCCTTCCGAGAGGCACTGTGACCAAAGACACCGACTGCGGGCGCAGGCCAAGGTGCAAGACGGAATGCCTGTCGGTGCGGAGAATCTCGGCATCGCCGTATGCGACGGCGCTCACCTCCTCGCGGATCAACTGGCTCCTGCCCCCGCAGCCGAGGGAGGAGAGATCTATACTGAGGCTGACATCTCCGCCGTCGCGGTTGACAAGCCAGAGATATGCCTTGCCGGCGAGCGAATCGACCGAAGCGCACACATCCACGGCAGGATTCCAGGCATCCTGCTCGAGTGCGAGCAGAGGACGCTCGTCCTTGAATCCCTTGGCGAAGAGTCTCACCACCTGAGCGGTGCGCTGCGTGCCGGCGACATCGTAGCAGTCCCGCTCGACGAGCGACGGGTCGACCTCGCCATAGACTTTGACCTCGCGGACGATACATCTTCCCTCATCGCTGAATGTGAGCCTGAGCTGCGAAGCAGACAGCGGCTCATCGAAGAGGTACCAGACGTGGGCGTATTTGTTGTCCGCCGCCTCGACCGCAGGGACTTTCTCCCAGCTGCCGGAACGGAAAACTTCGAGGCTGAAATTGCGGGCCCTGTCCGGGGCTGTGAACACTCCGCCCTCCGAGCCGGTGTAGATGGAGAGCCCTCCGATCCTGCGTTCCTCTCCGAGCGAGAGGGTGAGGGTCTTGACTCCGTCGGCGCTGCAAATCCAGGACGAAGAGTCAGACTTGTCGCCGTCCACCACATTGGAAGAGGGGTGACCGGAGTCGGAAGCCGAAGCGCTGACGCTGCAGCCGAGGGCGATGTTGTCCAGGGCATCCTCGGCGAAGCGCGTGCCCTTCCATATATAATGATGTCCGGACTTGATTCCGCGCGGATAGGTGGAACTTGCCGTGTTGGCAAACTTGAACGCCCACATCCCGTACGCGCCCTCAAGCATATTCCGGGTGTAGATTCCCGCCCATTCGGAGAATAGCGACGGCGAATCCATGGTCTCATCCTTGTCAATCAGATAGGCATTCATCCAGCGCCCGATCTCTGTGTAGATGACCGGCAGAGCACGGCCTTGAGGGCTGTTGTCGCGCAGGATGGACGAAATCATCGATGTGCGGCCGATGTAGCCGGACGCAGGGACGTTGTAGGAATGGGTGGAGAAGAGGTCCACATAGCCTGGAGTTGCCGCAACCGCAGCCCACCAGTCGGTGTTGGTACCGGCGGTGACTGGGCCTATGAATTTAGCTTCCAGCGATTTGCCGTAAATCCGGTTGACATCCTTAATGGCAGTGTGCACGGCATCGGAGCAGACTTTCATAAGCTCGATGTAGAGCGACAGAGACATTGGACCGGCGTTCTTGTGGTTGGGCTCGTTCTTCATCGCATACATCTCTACGTCCGCACGCCTCGCGGCGTAGAACGCGAGAGCGTAGTACTTCTGCCAGAGCTGCCACTTGTTGGTCCAGGAAGTATTGTAGCGGCTCTTCCCGAATCCGCATTGCAGGAGGACATCCACCCCCATCGCGTGGAGTTCGTCAAGGGCGTAGTTGAGCGACATCGAGTTGGTGGAATAGACCACCTTGTCGGCCTGGGCGGCTATGGCTCCCCAGTTGATAAAACCGCTCCCTTCCGGATTGGAGGAGAGTGCCGCCTTGAGACGGGAGAACTCTTCTTCGCCCGCCGGGCTGGATTCCATGTCGATCCAGTCGTTCTTGAGATAGGTGTCGGATTCTGTCCAGAGGCGGACTGAATTGACCCCTGAATACTCAATCCAGGAGCTGACATTGCTCCCAGGTACATAATAGCCCTGATTATATCCCACATACTTCATCGTCTTGCCCTCCGTACGGGGAAGGACCTTGACTGCGATCGCACGGGAAGCCTCGCCGAGTTCCGGGCCGCGTTTGACAGACGGCGCCGGCATAGACTCCAGTTCCCTGCCCCAACCTTCGAATTCGATGATCCTGACAGCCTCGCCGTCGGTGGACTTGAGGCGGAAACGGCAGGAAGTGACCGGTCTGGAAAGGCGGAACGAGACGGTGTCCAGACGGTTCTCAGTGGTATAGGTTTCGTCAAGATCGGTCCAGTTGGCATCGTCCCAGTACTGGATGATAAAATTCTTGACATTCCAGTAGCCCGCGCGCTGGTGCCTCTCGTGCGGCTCTTTCTCCGCTTCCGGGATACCGGTGACAATCACGACAGAATCGACCTCGCAGTAGTTTTTGAGGGAGACTTCCAGCAGGTGCGGGTAGTCCTCGGAGGAGATCCAGCGCGAGTCGCGGGTATATCTCCCGTCCACGGCAAGGCTGTCCGGGAACCCCTTGCGGCTGCCGGAGGAATAGACCTCCGCCCCTCTGAACACATTGGTGCGGTCCGGGGCAGACTGAACTCTGCGGACGGCGCTGAACTCGGACTTGAGTATCACGCAGTAGCGCGAACCGGCGAACGAGAGTTTAAGCCTGTTGGCATCCCCGACAGGGTGCGGGAGCGAAGACTCGACGGTGATGGTCTCGCCGGACGGGATGTTCACCTCCGACACTTCCTCCCCGTTGATGGAGATGGTAAGGCTGGCGTTCTCGGAGTAAGGATTCCAGAGAGTCGTGTACATATACCGGCGGTCAACGGGCAGTTTGATGGCGACATAGCCCTCGCCGCGACCCTCGTCCTCAGGAGCGAGCGTGTCGCTGCCACCGGGGGTATAGTCGTAAGGAGCGAACGGACGGCGTCCCTTAGGCACATACTGGATTCCCGGACGGGAATTCCAGCCGCCGTAGGAGCCCACATATTGGTAACCTCTATTGTCGACCTTGAGCGGCCAGCGCTCCTGCTGATCCGCGGGGACAATAGGGAAAGTATTGAGCAGCAATCCGTTGTTGGCACCGGTAGCGACACCGCGCTCGGAGGCGTAATCGCCCCAGATTATCTCGTCGGAGATTTCGCGATATGCCTCGTCGGTCTCCTCCGAGCAGAGGTATGAGAGGATATTGGCATAGAACCTGTCGGCTATCGGGTCGAGGCCCAGACGCGATGAGAGGTCGAAGCCGGAGAGCAGCACGGAGCCTTCGCCCTCGAAGAGTTCGCAGAGCGCCGTGCCGGAGAGATTCCGGCTGTAGTTGGCCAGTACCGCGACCTTGCCGATATCCGCCTTGCGCAGAGAGAATCCCCTGCTGACAGGATAGATGCGCGGGAATCCCGCCTGACTCTCGTCAAACCCGGTATAGTCCGACCAGAGGCGGAAATTGTAGCGGTCGAGCCCCTTGAAGACCTTGTGGTCAGCCCGCTCCAGATTGATGTTCATGCCGTCGCAGTAGGTGTAGCTCGGGGAGAGGTACTGCGGAGAATTGTTGCTGTCGCCAAGCATCTCCACCCGGGTCGGCAACCAGGAGGTGTCGAATTCGCCATCCTGCTTCATCACCAGCATCTTGCCGCCGCGCTTCACGAAGTCGCGAAGGTCATCTCCACTGAAATCCTTGCTCCAGGAGTCTTCCGCTACGATGAGCGGAGTCCCAGCGTCGAGGGAGGAGATCCCGGTCGAAGAAGAGAGCGTAGCTGTCCGCTTCGAGAGCGAGGCTATCTCTTCAGCGCAGCCGCTCTTCCACCGAGAGTCGGCAACGAAGATGCGAGTCGTGTTGGAGGAGACGGCAACCCCGCCATCAAGTATCTGACCCTCAAGAGTGTAGTTGCCTGTCGCAAGGTCCCGCGGGAGTTGGACGGACAGCTTGGTGGAGTATGTCCCGTAGTAAGGAATGTCCGGGAGTGAGAGTCCGCCGGAGCAGACCGCCTTGCCGTCAGCGGACAGGAGTCTCCACTTGACTTCTGCACCGCTAAGGTCGCGGAAGAGGTCATCGTCGTTGACGATATGGAGCACTGTTGAGACGGAGTTGCCGGCATAGGCGTTGTAGTTCCAGTTCTCCCAGCTGAGCAGCACCGGCTGGTAGCTCACGCCGTACTGGTAGGCCGCCGGCTTGGGCTTCATCTCCGAGAAACTGGAGATTCCGTCCCAGTTGTGGAACATTATCGTGAACGGCATCACGCCAGAAATCCGGTGGTTGGAAGGCCGGAAACGGCGGAACATTTCGGTTACATTTTTCAAGACAAATGCTTGATATTCAAGTGCATCACGAGACTGGTCCGCAGCAGAGGCGTGCCCTGTCCAGCATTTCTGCGAACCGGGCTGCTTAGTGCGTGAGCAGAGGTTGTAGGCACCGTCGATGCCGGTGTAGTTGCCCACGCACTCCGTGAACGTAATTGCCTGCTCACCGGAAGGATTCTGCCAAGCCTCAGCGTCCCTGAGATTGAGGAATGTCAGGAAGGAGTTGTAGTACCAGCCCCAGTATCGGTGCACATCGTAGACATCTGCTTCACGCCCCATACCGTAACCGGCGTTGCCGATATAGGCACGGGTACTGTCCCACTTCACGAGCTGCCCGTAGCAGGACTGAAGGAAGTCGTGCCAGCGCTCGCCTTTGACTCCGTCGTATGGCATCTCGTTGGACATCACATAGATAACTACGGACGGGTGGAAGCTGAGCGGGGTGAATTCGTCTCTGATGTAGTACTCAACGGAAGCGGCTATGTCGGTGGAAGGCTTTGACTCGTTCTCGCAGATGCGAGGCCTGCCGTAGCGCCCGCCGAACACCATCATCCCCTCTTCATCGCAGACGTCCAGCCAGTTCTGGTTGGTCGGGATACGTATAATATTGATATTCTGACTCTTCAGGAAGCGCACATATTCCCTGGCAAATTCCTTGCTCGTCTCCAGGGCCTCGGGAATGCCGCGGCCGGGAGGATTGATGGCGTTGCCCCTGAGGAAGAGGGGCTTGCCGTTGAGGTAGAAATTGCCACCCTTCATCTCGAAGCGGCGGAAACCTATGCGCTTGCCGCAGCTGAATCCGCGTCCTGAAATCTCTATCTGATAGAGCACCGGAGATGACGGGCTCCAGAGTTCAGGAGAGAGACCGTCTACCTCATAGGAGCAGACCTGCCCCTCGGCAGAGCGGTTCAGACTCAGCTTGCCCAGTTCACCCTTCCAGAGCAGGGACCCGTCAACGCAGGAGGTTATGCTCGCCGTCAGACGGGACGTGTATGCCCGGTCGGAAGATGCCACCAGTTCGACCCGCAGCGAACTGTCCGTAGTGAAGACGTTCAGCCTGTCTGTCCTGACCTGCGCGAAAAGGCTTTCGCACAGGACCAGGAGACAGAGTATCAATATGTTGCGATGCGTGTTCACAATTATGTCAGAGATTGATGATTAATACCAGTCCTCGTTCTGGCCGTAGCCCGGCATCACATCGAGGATATCCTGAGGGATAGGCCATCTCCACCACTTGGAAGAGAAGTTCTTGCGCGGCTGGATATAGTCTGACGCAAGCAGAGGATCCTCTTTCTTGGTATCGCCGGCGTGAAGGACAACCCTCTCTTCGAGGAGGCCGAGACGCTTGAGAAGCGGCCAGCGCACGCCCTCGAAATTCAACTCCCTCGCATACTCGTTGAGGATTTCGTCCATAGTGAGCGGGGCGGTGAAGTCCTTAAGATTGGCGCGGCGGTAGGTCTCGTTGAAGTATTCGTGAGCCTTGATGCTTGACCCGCCCTCCTTATGGAAATAGGCCTCGGCAGCAATCAGATAGGTCTCGGCAAGACGGTAAATGATGGCATCCTTGAAGGATGAGCGCCTCTCTATGTTGTCAGCGTTGGTCCACTGATCGAAGAACTTCTTGGACATCGGATGCAAGCATTCCAGGTATTGGGCTCCCGTTGACGGAATCACCTCGTCCCCAAGAGACTTCCCGGCCGGGAGGTGATCCGGGTCATTGTAGTAGAATTTGTGGATGAACATATCCTTGTACCTGTTGTCCGTGGTCGGGTCGTAGAGCCCGAGAAGGTAGGTGTTCGGATAGACGCGGCCCCAGCCGTACCCACCGTATTCGAGCGAGAAGTAGCCGAGCGCTTTCTTGTAGTTGCAGGTGGTTATGAGCGAGAGACGGTGACCCACTGCTACACCATCGGAGATGCTGCTGCCGCCGCCCTGCTCGTTGGAGAACTGGAAGGAGTAGAGGACTTCCTTGTTGCGGAGATCGGCTCCGTTGAACACATCGGCCATAGTGGCCATCATACCGTAGTCCGGGCATTTGAAGATATCCTCGCAGTTCGTGATGGCACTGTCCCAGTCACTCTCCCACATCGCCACCTGTGCGCGGATGTGCTTGGCGACAGCCTTGGTCATCCTGCCATACTGAGGGCTGGCGCTGCCGGACGGCACGGTCCAGTCGAGGTAAGGCATAGCGTCCTCGAGGTCCTGCTTGATGAGCGAGAGTATCGCCTCGGAGGATGCCGGACGATAGACGCGGCCGGTGATATTGTCGGTGGTGGTAGGTTCGGTGTTGATGTAGAGCCTCTCGAACCTCTGGTAGAGAAGGAAGTAGGAGCGGGCCCTGAAAACTTTAGCCTCGGCATAGGCGCGGGCGACGGTCTCATTTTCGAGGCCGAGCTGCTCTGCATAGTAGATAATCTCGTTGGCCTTGCCTATGATGGAGTAGTATTTGTTCCAGATGCTCTTGAAGACATCAGTGGAAGAGTTTGGGGTGTCGAGACGCGCCATGCCGGCAGCCGTACCGGCCCTGAATATCATCAGGTCGGTGCAGTAGTCAAACATGAGCACGGCGTACTCCGGACTCTCGCCCTGATTGGCGATTGCCCTGTCCTTCGGATAAAGTCCCACTGCGGCGCGGCTCAGGCCCTCCGGAGTGGAGTAGAGATATGAGGTAGTGATGCTTGTCTGGGATTCGACGTTCAAATCCTTGGTCGTGCAGCCCGCTGCGACAAGCACGATGGTTATTAGAGGCAGTAATATCTTCTTCATAATGCGTTCCTCCTGTTCTAGAATTTGAGACTGAGACTGAATACATACTGGCGCGGCTCAGGGTATCCGCCGGCCGAGTACTCCGGACTGTATGACAGATAGTCCGTAAATGTGAGCAGGTTGGTCGCGGTGAATGCGAGGCGCAGGTTGGATACCCCGAGAGCGTTCAAAGCCTTCTTAGGCAAGGTATATCCCAGAGTGAGAGTTCTCAGGCGCACATAGGAGGCATCCTGATAGCAGAGGGTGTTCTGATGCGCGGCGTTGGAGTTGAACGACGGGCGCGGGAACTCGTTGGAAGGGTTGGACGGCGTCCAGTAGTTGACCTTGATGCCGTTGAGCTTGCCCTGAAGCGAACCGCCCTGATTGGCGGAGTAGAGGTACTGGTTGAGTTTCACGCCTCCGCTGACCATATACCAGTCCATATAGAAGTCGAAGTCCTTGAACTGGAGGGAGGTATTGATGGAGGTGATAAAGTCCGGGTCTCTCTTGAGGATGAAGCGGTCGTCGGCGTTGATCTTGTTGTCACCGTTCTTGTCGACGAGCTTGACTGAGCCAGGGGCGACCTTGACATCCGGCTCAACCACGGTATCGGCGATGCCGTCACCGGTGGTATCTACCGTCGGGAGGAGGGTGTATGTGTCGGTTGCAGGGTCATAGCTGAAATCTTCGGTCTGGTAGATTCCGGCGGCCTTGTACTGATAGTAGACATTGATAGGCTGTCCGATGAACCAGCCGTTGGCCACGTCATCGACAGGGTTGCCGTTCTCGTCGGTCTTGTCATCAATCTTGACGATACGGTTGCGGTAGAGCGAGAAGTTGAGGCCCACGTTCCAGACGAAGTCCTTCTTGCGGAAGATATCGGTGTCGAGGGTGAGTTCAAGGCCCTTGGTCCTGGTTTCACCAAGGTTGTCGAGCATCGAGGTATAGCCGAGCACAGACTCTATCTGTCTGGAAACCAACAGGTCGGTAGTCCTTGTGTAGTAGCCCTCAATGGTTCCGTTGATGCGGTTCTTGAAGAGGCCGAAGTCCACTCCGACATTGGCGGAGCTGGTGGTCTCCCACTTGAGGTTCTTGTTAGGGAGGGAGTTGCCCGGAAGGTATCCCATCACGAATTCGTCACCGAACTGCATCGGGTAGCCGTTGGTGGTGCCGAGGGTGGTGTAGTTGCCGATGCCGCTCTGGTTACCGACCTGACCCCAGGAGGTGCGGAGCTTGAGGTTGGAGACATAGCGCTTGGCGGACTGCATAAACGGCTCCTCGGTGATTCTCCAGGCGAGAGCCACGGACGGGAATACGCCCCACTTGTTGTTGGCCCCGAATCTGCTTGAACCGTCGAAGCGCACTGCGGCGTTCATTATGTACCTTCCCTTCCAGTTGTACTGGACTCGTCCGAGATAGGAAGTGAGCACGGATTCACTGACTGACCTGCCTATCGATACCGGAGTGCCGTCGCCGATCATATTGTACCAGAAGTCATCCACCGGCACATTAGAGGCAGTGCCGCTCAGGGAAGTGGAATAGTCCTTGTCCCAGGCCTGCACGAGAGTGAAGTTGAGAGAATGGTCATCGTTACGGAACGGCACCGCGTAGTTGACGATGTTCTCGATGACCCAGTTGTAGGTCCTGCCGTTGGAGATTTTGCCGCCGGCGCCGCCTCCTGTGTACTTGGAGGTCTTGTAGGAACCGTTCTCGCTGAAGCGCGCATACTGGGTGGCGTTGAGCTTCCAGGAGAAGCCCTTAAACGGCTTCACCTCGGCGAAGGCGTTGATTCTGAATGTGTCGGCCTTGGTCTCGTCTTTGTATTGGCCGGCGTTGTAGAGAGGGTTGGTGTCAAGTGAGCTGTTGATGTATTCGCGGATAGAGCCGTCCTCGTCGTAGGCGGCACCGTACGGCGGGCGGGTGATGAATTCGTTGAAGTTGCCGTAGGCCGACTGGCGCGAGGTCTTGCCGGCGGAGATGTTCATCCCCAATGAGAGCCACTTGTATGCCTGATAGTCAAGGTTGAGGCGGATATTGCCGCGCTCGTAGCCAGAGTTCTGCACCATACCGTCCTGCTTCATGTAGGCGATGGCGCCGGAGGCCTTGATCCTGTCGTTGCCTCCCCTGAAGCCGAGGGAATACTTCTGCATCACGGCAGGTTTGATCATAAGATTCTCCCAGTCGGTCCAGACACCGTTCTGATAGTTCTTCATCATCTCGACATCCTGGAAAACCATAGACTGAGGGATGGACTCGATCAGTTCTGGAGTGTTGTAGCCCATATCGGTGGCGACTGCCTGACGGCGGAGTTCCGCCCACTCCTCCGGCGCGTAGAAGTCGAAGTTCCTCCAGAGGGTCTGAATGCTGACGGAAGAGTCGAAGTTGATCTCCGTCTTGCCGGAGAGGCCGCGCTTTGTCATAACCATCACGACGCCGTTGGCGGCACGGGCACCGTAAATGGCCTGAGCGGCCGCGTCCTTGAGGATCTCGACTGACGCCACATCATTGGGGTTGATCATATTGAACTCCGTGGAATTGGAAGGCACACCGTCAATCACGTAGAGAGGCGAATTCCCGGCAGTCAGAGAGCGCACGCCACGGATCTGGATGCTGGAAGAGGATCCCGGTGAGCCTGAGGACGAGGTGACCTGCACGCCGGCGGAGCGGCCTCTTAGCATCTCGGAGATGTTGGCCGCAGGGAACGCGATCACATCCTCCGCTTTGATGGATGTGACCGAACCAGCCACATCACTCTTCTTCTGTACGCCGTATCCCACTACCACAAGCTCGTCCAGAAGGTTGGAACTGAGCTGGAGCGAGACGTCAATCTTGCCGCGCTTGCCTGTCGGGACCGTAAGAGTCTCATAGCCGAGGCAAGAGAATTCGAGAGACGCACCTTGAGGCGCGGAGATCATGTAATTGCCGTTGATGTCGGTGACGACTCCGGTACGGGTGCCGGAGATAACCACATTGACACCTATCAGCGGGGAATTGTCGTCGGCATCAGTGACCTTGCCGCTTATCTGCGAGTTCTGAGCCGCTGCATTCTGCAAGCCGATTGCCAATACTGCCGCAACGGACAGCACGAGCATCGCCAATCTTTTGGTATTCATTATCAGTTTGTGTTATTAGAATTTTCAACATGAATCAAAACAACTTCTCAGTTGCTAAGTAATCGGCAAAAAATAACTTGTCGCAGATTTGGCAAAGATTTTTGAGGATAGATTTCTTTTTGAAGAAGGAGTGTGCCGGCGGCACATGACTGATGAAAAAAGGAATATCGACCAAAAAGATTGCCAAAGGTGATATAAATTATTTTTTAACGATTGCCAAGTGCCTTGTCGATAGGGATCTCGAGACCCATCCAGACTTTCTTGTTGGTCCACGGCTCGTCCGGGTCGGCCCAGAACGGGTCGTCGGAAGGGAGTCCGAGAGCGATGAATGCCGCGGAGCACAGATAGAGGCTTCCGGTGGAGATGTAACGCTCGCCGATGGAAGGCTGGTGACCGTAGATGCCAATCTGCAGCCATCCGTTGCCGTCAAAGGTCTGAGGAGCGTTGATCTGCCTGTCAATCACTGCTGTGAGGGCGCACCTGACCTGAGCGGGATGCAGTTTCTCAGAGAGAAGATGCCTGTAGGCCGCATCGGAGAGTGCCTGGAATGCGCCGAAGCGGTAGGCAATCGAGCGTCCGACGATAGGATAGGTCCCTTCCGGGGAGATGAATCTCTCAAGCTGCTCGGCGTAACGTGTGTAGCGGCGGGTCTGGACATCGAGGAATTCGTATCCCTGTACGCCGTGCTTTTTCATTATGTCGAGCACCTGCATCATCATCGGCTGGATCACGAAACTGTTGTAGTAGTCGAGGTGGAAATTCTCGCCGTCGCCGTACTGAGCATCACCTTTGAACCACTCCTTGTGTCTGGAGAGGGCATATTCGACACGGTCGAACTCCCACTCGCCGGTGACTTCATAGAGGAATGCCTCCACCATTGCGGAGAAGAAGAGCCAGTTGGACTCGGACGGCTTGATGACGCGGGTGGATTTCATCTCCGCTATGAGTCTCTGCTGAGTTTCAGCGCCGAGCTTGCCCCAGAGCTGCTCCGGCGCGCGAAGCAGGCCGTGAGCGAGGAAGGCCGCGTCCACGAGAGGCTGCCTGCCGTCGTTGAAGTTGAGGTAGTCAGGGGACTCGGGGTTGACTCCGTTGGAGATGGATTCGAGGGCAAGCCTCTGATATTTCGCCCTCAGCAGACCTTCCGGACCATCCTGCGGCCCGTTCTCAATCCACGGGGCGATTCCCTCTATGAGTCGTCCGAGGGCTTCGAGGTAAGTACACTTATATCTTGAAGCGATGTCAGTGTTGTTGGACTCGACCGGCATCTTGGCCTTGAGCTGTCCCTTGCTCATCGCCCCGAGCAGCGGAGTGGAGACCCTGTCGAGGGCGGAGAGCCACTTCGCACGCTGCGGATTCTCGGAGTAGAGCGTGAGGATGTCCACGGCCGGCTCGCCCTTGAGGAGCTTGGAGTATCTCACGAGAGCCTCGACATAATAGTAATCGGCATATGGAAGCGGTGCATCCACATCCCTGTTCTTGGCCATGTAGGCGGTTGAGTGCAGGAGAGCGAAGCCGCCGTTCTTGCCGGAAGCGGCAAGATACTTGCCAGAAGTGAGGGAACGGAGGATGCCCTCCGCATAGCGGAGCATAGCGGAAGACTCCGTCTCGTCAGCCACATAGCCGCTCAGCTCGATGAGGGCCGAAGCCATAATAGCAGCGGCGGAAGCGTCCCGCGGAGTACCCTTGCGGGCAGGAGCATTGAAATCCCAGTACGGAATTTTGTCCTTAGGCATATTCGGATGATGCATAAGGTAGGAAGCTATCTTGCGGGCATGAGCGAGATACTCTGCCCTGCCGGTCTGACGGTACATCATCGTGAAACCGTAGAGCCCCCAGGACTGGCCACGGGCCCAGGAAGAGTCATCGGCGAGGCCCTGGAATGTGCGCTTCTGCGCAGGACGGAACGAGAGGGTATCGTAATCCACTGCGTGGTAGGAGCTTCCGTCCTCACGGAAATGGTTGCGCATGGTGGTATTGGCGTGGGTGACCGCAACTTCATAGCATTGCGGGTCGGTCGTGAGTCCGGAGCCGACGGTGAGCAGTTCGAGGTTCATCATATTGTCGATGATCACGATGTACTGCCAGCCATCGGTTTTCCTGTTCCACGAACGGGTGCAGCCGATATTCGGGTTGAAGCGCGTGGCGAGGGAATTGGCGGCGTTGATGAGCACGTCGCGGTAGGCCTGATCGCCGGTCAGCCTGTAGGCATTGCCGAAACTGCAGTTGACCATAAATCCCACATCGTGGCTGCGGGTGTTGTACTGTTCAGGGGAGATTCGGAGGGTCATATCCTCGGCTGCGGCCTTGAGGGACTCATCGGCTGAATACTCGTAGAGATACCAGAGCTCTCCAGGGAAGAATCCGCTGGTCCAGTCGGAACTTTTGGCGAACTTGAGTTCACCTTCCGGGGTGCAGCTTGTCGGGAAGCAGGCATCTCCCTTGTCCTTGACCTGGCCGTACATCATCATGGCCTGTGAAGCGGCGCGGCCGAGGCCCTTGTCGATGACTTTGGCCATTGACTTGTCCGGCTCAGCAGCAAGCAGTTGCGAGCACAGAGAAAGGAGCGCAAGAGAAATTGCAAGTGACTTGTGGTTCATATCTGTAGTTTTGTGTTATTGTTCGCAATACAAAGAAAGGCTATCCACAATTAAAGTGATATAAATATTGTCCGCAAAGTTGTAAGCCCCGTTCAGCGCAATGCCGGAACGCGCAAGTCCCTGTACAGACGGGCAGGCCGAGGCGTATGATTTTGCCACCTTTCTGAACCTTTTTTATATCGGTATTCGGCACGATTGGCTATTTTTGCCAAATAAGAAACCACATTATAATGAAGATAACACGCCAGATTACCCTTTCGTTCCTCCTCAGCCTCACGCTGCTCTCCTGCGAGAAGGCTCCGGTGGTCAACAAGCACGAACCGGACAAGGAAGACGAGACCGAAGATGTCCTCCCGACACCGCTCGCCAAGGAGCAATTCAGCCCTTCGCTCAAGAACTATGTATACCTGCCGATTATGGTCAAGTTTGCCTCCTCGAACTCCCGGCCTATAGTCTGGAAAGAGGAGAAGACCAGAATACTCCCCTACCTTCTGAACTTCACGGCGGACACTACTGTGGCCCGCTATACCTCCGTCACCAACAAGTATGGCAGCCGTACCGACTACCCGAAACAGGAGGCGACGGGACGTTTCCGCACTGCCAAGGTCGACGGCAGATGGTGGATTGTCGACCCTGAGGGCTACCTGCACTACAACCGATGCGTGACCTCACTGCGCAAGGGCAACTCAACGCGCAATTCGCAGGCGTTCAAAGGCCGCTTCGCATCCGACGCGGACTGGATCGCCACGACTCAGAAGGAACTCGCCGATATAGGCTTCCATGGGACAGGAGCATTTTGCACCAACACCTATACACTTATACAGCAGCACAATAGCGCCCACCCGGACGCACCGCTGACGCTCGCACCGTCGTTCGGCTTCCTCTCGCAGTTCAAGTCGAAGGTCGGAGGCTATCCCGGCGGGAACTCCGCCAACGAGGCCGGACTGGTATTCTACGACGGTTGGGAAGCGTTCTGCAAGGATTATGTCAAGAACGGCGACGTGAAGCGGTACCTCGGCGACCGCAACGTGCTGGGAATATTCTCTGACAACGAGATCGACTTCAGCAGCGGAACAAGCAACAACGAGAAATCCTACCTGCTCTTCAGGCTGCTGAACATCAGCGACGCAAACAACCCGGCACGCAAAGCCGCGGAGGAATGGTGTCGCAATGTGCTGGGCAAGGACCCGGCTGTGCACAGCAAGATATACTATGCCGACAACAGCAAGTTCGCCGGATATGTGGCGGAGAAATACTATTCCGCAGTCAAGGCGGCACTTACGGAAGCCGACCCGGGGATGATGTATCTCGGGACGCGTCTGCACGGAACTCCGAAGTACCTGCAGCACGTGGTTGAGGCAGCCGGCAAATATTGCGACATAGTATCTATAAACTACTACGGGAGATGGTCGCCGGAGCTTGACTCCAGAGTCAAGGACTGGGGCGAGTGGGCGCAGAAGCCGTTCCTTGTCAGCGAGTTCTACACCAAGGGTATCGAGGATTCGGACCTGGACAACACTTCAGGCGCAGGATTCTCCGTCCCGACCCAGGTCGAGCGGGCCTATGCCTATCAGCATTTCACGCTCAGCCTGCTCGAAGCGCCGAACTGCGTGGGTTGGCACTGGTTCAAGTATCAGGACGATGACGGTAACGACAATTCCGGCAAGCCGGCCAACAAGGGCGTCTACGACAACTATTACAATATGTACCCATTCCTCGGCAAGTACATGAAGGCCGTCAACTTCAATGTCTACGACCTGATAGACTTCTTCGGAAACTGAGTAATCGTCAAAAAGCGGGAAACCGCAGCCTGGTCTGACCCGATCACCGTGCGCACCAGGCCCCTTTCTACGCACGCGGGCTTCTGAAAATCATCGCGGTGAGTGAAAACGCCCCTGGTGCGCACCGCGATGTTCCATGGTGCCGCGAGGTTCCACGCGTCGGCAGAGATTCCACGGTTCAGCAAAGTTCCACGGCGCCGCAAGGTTCCACGGACGGGGCGCCGGCGATAGCGCGCGTAAGGGGGTCGCGCGGAGGTTTCCGTCAGCCTCGGTCATGACGGGAGGCCCTGCAAGGCCCTCTACGCAGTATGCTCATGACCGACCCTCCCTGCTAGACCCCGTCGGTCATGCTTCCCCCAGCCAGAACGCTGTCTGGAAGGGGTGTCCTTGACCGAGCCTGACGGAATTAGCAGCGGCAGTCCCGACCCGGCCAGAGATCGGCCCGTGGTTCGGCGAGGGTTCGGGGAAGGGTTTAGCGATAAGGCTCAGCGGGGATGTCCTGCTGGGCGGCGCACCGGGAGCGGGCGGCCTCCTGCTCAACACAAAAGCATCGCAGGA
>ERZ1026860.191-NODE-191-length-47255-cov-59.840403_pt1 | contig 47255 bp, 41 predicted proteins | sample MGYA00380160_ERZ1026860 | MGnify/ENA primary metagenome ERZ1026860 (study PRJEB33269, sample SAMEA4719796) | human gut metagenome | biome: human-associated habitat; feature: organic feature; material: feces | place: Cameroon | collected 2013-10 ... | reverse complement strand
ACTCCCTCTTTTCCGGAAACTGGACTGCCAGAAAATCATTCTCGGCCTTCTGCTCAGGGAGGGTGTTTTTTGATGCTGCCGTACGCAAACAGCATGAATCTGCGCGCAGAGGATTATTATTTCTTGTCCAAAGCACTGAGAAAGAAGTTCTTCTGCGGTGAGGAGGAGAGACGGGTCTGAAGGTCTTCAGCAATATTCATTAACTCAACTTTCGCAAGTAGGCAATAGCCTGTTATCAAACACATTATCTCACGTTCGGAGGAGATTGCTCACCCACATCATTTCACGTTACCCCCTCCCTAAATCCCTCCCCTCGGGGGAGGGACTTGCTTTCACTGCAAGCAGTGAAGAAGATAGGTGTTTCGCAGATGCGAAACTTGAGTTCATTAATCTCTCTGTCTCAAGCCTTTTTCAGCCTGCAGACTCCCGCATCTCCGACCTCGGCTTAGCGAATTTACATAAAAATCTGTGATTTTTTACGCCCGTCCCATAAGAAAGCGTTAAAAAATAAGATGAGAAAAGAAATATGGATCATAAAGATATACAAAATGTTCAAGTTATTTTTTAATGATTACTTAAGGATTACCAACGCCGTGAACGCCTCACCATCCTGCTCGTAGGCGGAGATGTCGAACTTTGTTCCCAGGACCGTGACAGTGCATTTGCTCGTATTCACGTTAAAAGGCCTCTCCTTGTCATGAGCGACCTCGAAATAACCCTCTCCAGAAAGGAAGATGTCCCTGGTTCTTTTGTTGAACTCCGATGTGTAGCTCAGCCTTGACCCGGCGTTGAGCATCACCTTGGTTCCATCCGGCAAAGCTATGTCAGTCCTTCCACCCGCCGGGACATTCACGACATATTCTTGAACCGCCGCGGCAGGGATCGCCGGATCGGATTCCCCTGTGTGGATTCTGAACATCACCACAGCAATGACGACCGCCGCGGCAGAGACCGCGGACACAAAACGCCATGCCCGGCGTCTCTTATAGGACTTGATTGTGGCCTTGACATCCGCCAAGGACGCCAGCACCTCCTCTGAAGGCTTGTGAATCTGCTCCCAGAACTTTTCGTATTCACGAAACTCTTTCAATTCCTCGGGAGTGGCGGTTATCCTGTCATAAATCTCATTTATCTCTTCCTTGGTCGCCTTGCCCTCAAGGAAGCGGTCATATAACTTTCTGATTCTTGTTTCCATTCTGTGAAATCGGACTTGTTACATATTATATAACACAGAATGCAGGATTTACCTAACCTTCCCGGATAATTATTTATCCGCGTGGAGGCTAATTTCTTATGAATGAATATATAAACGTACCTTACTCCCCCCGAGAACCGGCAGGAGTACATTCTTTTATGAAAATGGAAATCAGTCGGTTAACCTCCACGGCTGCATTATCATTTCTTCTCCAAAGCGCTGAGGAAGAACTCTTTCTGCGGAGAGTCCGAAGCTGAGATGCGGCCTTTCAGACGCCAGACACGGTTGTAGATGACACTTTTTTCCTTGCCCATCAAGGCCGAGATTGTCGTGCTGGAGAACCCGGCGGCGGTGAAGCAGAAAAGCAGGAAGTCATCTTCCTTCCACGACGGGAACTCAGCGCGGAGACGCGACATCACACTGTCCATCGTCTGATCCAGCATGGCCTCCAGCCCTCTTTGCGTCTTCTTGTCACTGCGCAGACCTTCGACGATGGATTTCACCTCCTTGAGGACCTTCGGCTGCAAGTTGTCCGTACCTTCATAGACATAGTACTGCTCACAAAGACGTTCAAGGACGTTGAACCGGTCCACATCCTTCTGGCCAGACTTGCCGACAGGTCTGGAAAGGCGCGCCTGAAGGTCCTCGGCGATATTCATATATTTCTCAGTCTCAGCCTTTTCCTCTTCCAGTCTCCGTCGAGCCTCCGCTTTCCGGACAAAGTAAACGGCTGCGACGGCGGCAAGAGCCAGCAAGGAGCACAAGGCAAGCAGCCAGAGTTTCATCCGGGCTGTCTGAAGCCGTTCCCTGTCCGCCTCGGCCTGTCCTTGAATATAATCGCGCTGGCTGGCGGCGACCGCTTCGGAAAGAGCCTCTGAATGAGTGCGGTTGGCATATTCCATAACCTTCTCAAGGGCGGCGAGGGCTTTAGGAGAGTCGCCGCTCCGAGATGCGATCTGATATTCCCGGAAGTTCACATCCGCACTTTCGGATTCAGTCTCTGCCTCAGCGCGTGCCTCCGAAAGCCATTTATGGGATTTGGCGGAAAGACCCGCTATTGAATAGGCATACGCCAAAACTCCTTTGTCGGCGCAGGAGAGTGGAAAATCCAATTCGCCGGACGCCCTTCCGAGAAGATCGATGGCGAGCGCCGCGTCAAGAGTGTCCTTGCTGACAGCAAGTGCGGCGTAGGACTCAAGGCAGCGTACCTCCAATAGCGTGTCCCGCATCTCGTGAGCGTCAAACAGGACGCTTTTGAATATGTCCTCCGCCGCTACGTATCTCCCCAGTCCGGATTCCGCCTGGCCTATTTCCAGCAGAGCCTGCTGGGACTCCCGTTTGAAGCCGGCCACTTTGAAAGCCTCTGCGGATCGCACGAGGTACATCATCTCGTCCGTGGAGTTGCCGGAAGCGTTGCAGGTGTGCGCCATATCGTAGCAGATCCTGGCCACACGCAGGGTGTCAGCCGCCTTGACTGAATATTCAAGAGCCTTGGTGTAGGTGACTATCGCCGCCGGGAGATCCCCGTCGTTGAACTGGTTGCGTCCAAGGCAGTATAGAGCCCGCCCTTTCTGCCCGTCGTCACCACGCCTGGCGAACCAGTCGGCCATCTTGCGCACATCCTTGGTTTCCAAAGTGTTGACGTAGCCAAGGCCTTGCTCCACCTCGTCCAACGCGCCGTCCATCTGCTTGAACAACCCGGTGTCGCAGGAAACGAAAGCCGTCAAGGATGCGGTGATCAAAAATATAAAACCGATAGATCTCATAGACGTAATTCCTTAGGCCAGACTAAATTGACTATTCGTTCCAGCCTTGGGCCAGAATAGGATGCTCCAGACCGTCAGGGGTGACAAGCACGGAGCCCACTTCCGGCTGGGCGAGGTGACCGATTATGTCGAATGTCTGAAAGTCTCGGCGAAATTTCTCCGCGGAAAGGATCGGAATCGTGAACAATAGCCTGAAATCGTCCCCCCCGTTCATCGCGGCGGAGATCGGGTCAATGTCCAGTTCCTTGCCTGAGGCGAAGCTGTTGCCCTCGAAAGGAATCTTGTCAGCGTAGATCTTTACCCCAAGGCCGCAGTCCCGTGACAGTCTCTTCACCGCGTCCGAAAGCCCGTGGGAGACAAGATAACCATTGGAAGGATAAATCTGAGCGTCCTCCAGCCTGGTGACGGTCGAGGCACCGAGTTCCGGCTTGAGATAGCTTCCGATCAGCATTTTGTACTTCTCAAGCTGAGGCTGGACGGAATCGTCCTTGGTCTTGTCGAAGCCTCGCTTTTCCCGTTCCAGAATCTGCTGGCCGAGGAAAGCCGCGCCGAGACTTCCCGACACACAGACCAGATCCATACTTCTTGCCCCCACCGTGCGCCCTTTTGTCAGTTTGAACTCTTCTCCTGCGGCAGAAACACTGATTGTCAAGCCGTTCGGTGATGGAACCAGATCCAGGTCCACAGCAGAGAAGCCGTGCTCCTTGGCGGCCGTCACGACTCCGAGCCAAAGATCCTTGATGTGGCTGAAATCCAGCTTGGCGGAGACTCCGAGCCTGACCGACAGCATCCGAGGGTGCGCCATCGCCGCATAGATCTCCCCGGCCACGGCCACAACGCACTTATAGCCAAGATGTTTGAGCGGAAAATATGTAAGATCGAAATCCATTCCCTCCACAAAAAGCCTTGAGGCAGAGCACAAGGAACTTCCAGCCGAAGGCTCAAAGGTTATTCTTTCCTTACGAGAGTAGCCGCTGCCTTCAAAAAGCAGGTCGATTGCCTGCTCTTTGCCATATTCATTAAAAGTCTTTTCCGCCATAGCCGCGATGTTTTTCTGATGATGTGTGAATATAACGGTGCGTCCGCGGGAATATTCACCGATTTATTTTTAGCATTCCCAAGGCAAAATTAGCACAATTTGTTAAATTTGTAGTCCACATATTGTCTTTGAATTAATAATTAAACAGATAATGTTATGAAAAAAGTGATTTTCGTCCTAATGACAGCCCTTCTTGCGCTGCCGTTCAACGTGTCGGCCAAGAAAGACAAGCCCGCTGACATCAAAGTGATCTCTTACAACATCCGTGTGGGAAAAGCAGATGACGGAACCAATTCCTGGCAATACCGCTATCCGGCATCGGCGATGATGATTATGGATCAGAAACCGGACATATTCGGACTTCAGGAAGCGCTTGACTTCCAGTTCAAATATCTCAGCGAATATTGCCCAGGCTACAAGGGTGTAGGAGTCGGACGCGAGGACGGAAAGCACAAGGGAGAGCATATGGCCATCTTCTACAACAAGAAGACCATCAAGCTGATCAAATGGGGAACGTTCTGGCTTTCAGAGACTCCGGAGGTTCCGTCAAAGGGTTGGGACGCGGCTTGCTTCCGCTCCGCGACCTGGGCTCTGCTGAAGGACAAGGCCAGCGGCAAGAAATTCTACTATGTGAACACGCATCTTGACCACGTCGGTTGGGAGGCCCGCAAGAACGGACTTCAGCTGATTGTTGACAGAATCGCCGAGATCAATCCGGAGAACTATCCGATGATCCTTACCGGTGACTTCAATATGAAGATAGACCGTCCGGAATTCGATGATCTCAAGAAGATTATGCAGAACGCCCGCGAGGTTGCCGTGAAGACTGACCACCACAACACCTACAACGGCTGGGGCAAAGCCTCCGACTCCTCAATCATCGACTACATCTGGTTCAAGGGATTCAGCAGCTGCACCGAATACCAGACCATCACCAAACAGTATATGGAAAGGGCCTTCGTCTCTGACCATTACCCGATCAAGGCCACGTTGATATTCTAAGGCCAAAAGTTTTTGCCGGACACGAATATATTCAAAATGAAGAAGTTGATCACTATCGCCGTGGCCGCCGTCCTGGTGGTTCCGGTTTTTGCCCAGGGAGCCTTGAGGCTGGATTCTCCGGAGCGTCACGGAATGGATCCCGTGAAACTCGCCCAGGTTGATAGAGTCGTCAATGACGCGATAACGGCCAAGGAGATTCCCGGAGCCGTGCTCTCTATCGTCAGGGGCAACGACATAGTCTATCTGAAGGCCTACGGCAACAAGTCCGTGGTGCCGACGGTGGAGCCGATGACGACCGAAACGCTCTTCGACCTCGCTTCCGTCAGCAAATGCGTGGGCACTACGCTCGCCTTTATGCAGTTGATCGAAAACGGGTACGTCCGCCTCACCGACAATGTGGACAGGTATATTCCTGATTTCAAGCCGTGGAAGAATCCGGAAAGCGGCGAGACGGTGGACATCACCATCCGCGACCTTCTGTCACATTCCTCAGGTCTGACACCGTACATCAACTCCGACACTTTCGTCAAGGAATATGGCGGGAACAATCCTGAGAAGATGGAATGGTACATCGCCACTCAGGTCAAGAGGAACTTCCGCCCAGGCACCGACTTTATGTACAGTTGCCTGAACTTCGTCACCCTTCAGAGAATCCTCGAAAGAGTGACCGGTGAGAAGCTTTATGAATATGCCCAAAGGAATGTCTTCGACGTCCTCGGGTTGACGCACACCTGCTATTTCCCGTTGATCTACACCCCGGCGGTCAGCAATTCGGCCGAACTGGCCGGGCTTTGCGCCCCTACCGAGGTTCAAGCGGACGGCAAGCCGCTGGTCGCACAGGTTCACGACCCGATGGCCAGAATGATTATGGGCGGTAATTCAGGCAATGCCGGGGTGTTCTCGAACGCCGAGGACCTGTCCGTGATCTGCGCGGCCATCATGAACGGCGGCTGCCTCGTTGACAAAAAGGGTAACTCCCTGGAATCCACCAGAATCCTGAGTCCTGCCACGGTAAGACTGATGACCACGATTCCGTCACAGAACGACCCTTCCGTCGGACGAGCCCTCGGCTGGGACAAGAAGAGTTCGCACAGCGGCCTCCGCGGGGATCTTTTCAATCCGGAGACCACGATTATGCACACTGGCTACACCGGGACATCAGTCGTGATCGACACGGAGAGCAAGACCGCTGTCATCCTGCTGACCCATAGGGTCCACCCTGAGGACAAGGGTGGCGTGGGCCGTCTCCGCGCCCTTGTGGCCAACATCGTGGCCGGATCTATCATTCAAAACGACTGAATATGACCGTTCATCGCCTCGTAGGATTTCCGCTTGCCGCCATCATTTTTTTGGTGACGGCAGGTGCTGTCCCCGCCCAGACCCAGAAAGAGCTTCTGGATGAGCTGGACAGAACGATAGAGGAGGCGGAATCCTATGTCGCGGCGAAAGAGGTACGCATCAAAACCATCGAGAACTCACTTCATTCCCGCGGAGTCTCACCGGAGAGACAGTACAAGATCTACGGGGAACTTTTCGATGAGTACCAGCCATTCAATTACGGCAAGGCCGTGGAGAACCTTGAGAAGCAGAAGGAGATCGCTATGCTTCTTGGAGACAAGAGCAAACTGAATAATGTCTATCTCAAGGAGGCGATGCTTAACACGGCCGCCGGGGAGTTCCTTGAGGCTCGGAATGATCTGGCGCTGGTTGACACGACCATATTCACAAAAGAGCAGGAAATCGCTTACTGCAATGTCCAGCAACGATTCTGGTTCGATTATGACGAGAACCAGAAGGGCGCGGACAAATCTATGCCGAGAAAAGTGGCGTACTACCGTGAGCGTCTGCTTGCCTTGGCGGATCCTTCAAGCAGTCTGAGCCGCTATGTGACAGTGCGTAAGTGCATCGATGAGAAGAACTTCGCCCAAGCGGACTTCATCAACAGACACTCACTCTCAAGGATGGATCCCGCAAGCCACGACTATGCGAACCTGGCATATTTCCAGGCAAGGATCTGTGAGCAGCTCAACCGCTGGGAAGAGATGAAGAACTGGTTCATCCGCTCGGCGATGGCCGACATCAAGACCGCCACCAAGGACAACGCCTCGCTGTTCAGTCTGGCGGACGCTCTGTTCAAGGACGGGGACTATGCGAGGGCTTTCAAATATTCCAGCTTCTCCCTTGAGGACGCGATCGCTTTCGATGCCAAACTGCGCCAATGGCAGATCTCGGCCATTCTTCCTGCCGTGCAGAAAAGCTACACGGACATCCAGCAGACCCACCAGAAGAAGACAAGGAATATGCTTGTGGTGATGTCTGTGCTGGTCTTCCTGCTTTTAGGCGGGTCATTCGCATTGTTCAGGCTCTACCGGAGACAGATAGATTACAGCCGGAGAATCGCCGAGATGAACAAGGGAATAAAGCAGAGTTCCGACACACTGGCCGACTTCAACAAGCGGCTCAAAAAGATGAACCGCGAGCTCAAGGAGGCCAACGCCGCGAAAGAGGAATATATCGGGCTGTTCCTCAGTATGTGTTCGAACTACATCGACAAGATGAAGGCTTATCAGAGCGGAGTCCGCAAGTTGGCTCTGGCAGGCAACCTGGACAAGTTGATCGCCGACACATCGTCGCCGGACAATGTCGAGAAGGAACTGAAGGAATTCTACGAGATGTTCGACAAGGCGTTCCTGAAACTTTACCCTAAATTCGTGGAGCAGTTCAACGGACTTCTCCGTGAGGATGCGAGAATCGAGCTCAAAAAGGGCAAGCTGCTCAACACCGAGCTGCGCATCTTCGCCCTGATCCGGCTCGGAATCACCCAATCCTCGGACATCGCGTCTATGCTGCGCTACTCCGTAAACACCATCTATAACTACCGCGCCCAGATCAAGAACTCCGCCCTTGGAGACAGGGACAATTTCGAGGAGAGGATCAAGGAAATCGGGAATTAAGTGGATGTAAAATCGCGTGTTTTCATACCAAAAACACCCCTAAATCCACTTTTTCAGGACTTTCGCTGATAGTTTAAGTCGCTAATAATCAAGCACTAATCCAAGTTTACCCTTTAATATATGTCCACTTGGAATTTTATAAAACGTTTAATTTTTCTGGCAAAATCCACTATTTTCTTCTTAAATCAAGTACTAATATATTCATTTACAAAGCATTGCGCTTTTCAACAAAACCTCCATTCCCCTATTTTTCCCAGAGATTTTTTATTTCTGATTCTACTTGATATTTTTGTGGTGGAAAACCGCATAAAAAGCGTTATTACTATTAACATTATAAATGCAAACCACAGAAACAATGAACATCAAAAGTCTAAAACAGATCGTTTTGACAGTCATCTGTCTTCTTGGGATCGGATCCGCGACCGCATGGTCACAATCCATCCATGTAAAAGGTACCGTCCTTGACGAGAACGGTGCAGGTTTCATTGGAGCCGGGGTCGTTCAGAAAGGTACCACGAACGGTACTATGACCGATGCCAACGGTAACTTCGAGATCAATGTCCCGCAAGGTGCCATCCTCCAGTTCTCTTTCATCAGCTATGTTCCGCAGGAGCTTCCGGCCACGCAGAACATGAAGGTGACCCTCGTTCCTGACACACAGACCATCGAAGAGACGGTCGTGATCGGTTACGGCGTTCAGAAAAAGAGCGTTGTCACCGCCGCCATCTCCAGCATCACCGCCGATGACCTCAAGATCCAGTCCCAGACAAGGGTTGACAATATGCTTCAGGGTATGTCCTCCGGAGTGCTCGTCACCCAAGGATCGGGATCCCCTGACGCAGGAGCGCAGGTCAGAGTCAGAGGTGTCGGAACGATCCACAATTCTGACCCACTTTATATAGTGGATGGTATGCCGGCCGGCAGCATCGACTTCATCAACCCGAACGACATCGAGCGCATCGAGGTTCTGAAGGATGCCGCCTCCGGAGCCGTCTATGGAGCCCGTGCCGCAAACGGTGTCATCCTTGTCACCACCAAGAAGGGCAAGGAAGGCAAGACACACGTAAGCTACGACTTCTCCTACGGTCTCCAGAACCCTTGGAGGAAGCCTGCCGTCCTGAACGCCACTGAATATGCCATTATGATGAACGAGGGTATGCTCAACGATGGCAAGGCCCCGATCTATGACGATCCATATTCATTGGGAGAGGGAACGGATTGGGTTGACGCGATATTCGACAAGAACTCGCCTATCGTCAAGCACGATGTGAACGTGTCTGGCGGCAACGGAAAGGTTGACTACAGCATTTCCGGTGGCTACCTTTCCAACAAGGGTACGATCGGAGGAAGCTTCGGCCGCTCCTATTATAACAGGGTGACCCTCAGGGAGAATGTAGGCGTCGTGATCTTCGACAAGACCGAGGAGCGTAACTGGCTGAACAAGCTTACGTTCCGCAACCAAATCTCCTATGCGCACATCCGTTCCGCGTCCATCTCCACGAACTCCGAGTATGGCTCGCCTCTCGGCTCAGCCCTCGGAATGTCCCCTCTGGATCCAATCTACGCCGACGCGCAGGCTGAGGAGAAGTACAAGACCCTCTATCCGGAAGGCTATCCTTACATCATAAGGAACTCCGCCGGTGTGCCTTACTTTATCGCGGACGCAGGCGTCTACAACGAGCAGGCGAACCCTATCGCTATGCTTGATATGCCGGGCGGACGCAGCAGCACCGACAAGATCGTCGCCGGACTGAACACCGAGCTGAACCTCTTCGACGGACTCAAGTTCAGGAACTCCGTTTCTCTGGATCTCGCCTACGTCTATGGCCACAGCTACAGCAAGGAATATTTCCTCACATCCAAGTCCTACAAGTACGACACGATCACCGAGAAGGAAACCTACGACAAGGACGGCAACGTGAGCGTGACCGAAAAGATCAACTACGGCTCAAGCGCCTCACAGACAATGGATAGGTACTACAGCTGGCAGGTCGAGAACGTCCTCGCCTACGACAAGACCTTCGGAAGGCACACGGTCAACGCCGTGCTCGGACAGTCAGCCCTGCGCAGCACTTCCGCCAACCTCGGCGCGAGCGCTAACGGCCTGATGTACCCTTACGACATCTGGAAGATCACCGTGAACAACACACTCGGAAAGCAGGAGAACGGTGACCGCAACGGATGGGGCAGCTGGAACTCAATCCCTTACAGTCTTATCTCATACTTCGGTCGTGTCTCCTACAACTTTGACGAACGCTATATGGCCGAGGTTACCGTAAGACGTGACGCGTCCAGCAGATTCGGCCCAAGCAACAAATGGGGAACATTCCCTTCATTCAGTTTGGGTTGGAACGCCAAGAACGAGAGCTTCCTCAAGAATATTCATTGGCTCTCTACCGCCAAGCTCCGTGGATCGTGGGGTATCAACGGTAACGACAACATCGGAGATTTCACCTATGCGGTATATTCAAGCTCAGGAAACAACTATGTGTTCGGAGCGGGCGGAAACGGAACCGAGACGATCTCGACCGGTGTGAAGCCAAGCGGACTCGCCAATCCGAATGTGAAGTGGGAGCAGTCCATCCAGACCGACCTTGGTGTTGACCTCGGATTCTTCGGCAACAAGCTGACAGCCACGATCGACTACTATAACAAGAAGACCTCCGGAATGCTTCTGTCAATGCCGGTTCCTGCCTACGCCGGTGACTCGGCTCCTACAGGAAACCTCGGAGATATGGTCAACAGCGGTATCGAGATCGACCTTGGCTACAGGGGACACATCGGTGATTTCAACTATGGAGTCAAGCTCAACGCCTCCTACAACCACAATGAACTGACCTACCTTGGCGATGACGCAACCTTCATCGGGTGCTCCAGCCACAAGCTCGGAACCCTGACCAGAGGCGAGGTCGGAAAGCCGTTCCCGTTCTTCTACGGATGGAAGACTGACGGAGTGTTCCAGAACGCCGCCGAAGTCGCTGCCTACACAAATTCGGAAGGAGCGCTTCTTCAGCCTAACGCACAGGCCGGCGACTTCCGCTTTGTGGATGTCAACGGAGACGGTGTCATCAACGATGACGACCGCACGAAAATCGGCAAGGGAATTCCTGACTGGACCCTCGGCCTTTCACTCAACCTCGAATGGAAAGGATTCGATTTCAGTATGTTGCTTCAGGGACAGTTCGGAGTCCAGGCGTTCAACGTCTCACGCCGTACCGACCTCTACTACATCAACCTGCCTAAGAATATTCTCAACAGGTGGACCGGAGAGGGCACCACAAACAGCTACCCACGTTTCGCCTTCAGTTCCGCCAACGAGAACTACAGGGCTTCCGACTATTGGGTTGAGGACGCTTCCTTCGTAAGGGCAAGGAACATGCAGTTCGGCTACACCCTTCCAGCCAAGCTGACCAAGCACGTGGCGATCTCCAGACTGAGACTCTACGTCCAGGCCGAGAACCTCTTCACTCTCACCAAGTACACTGGATGCGACCCAGAGGTGACCGGAGGAAACTCAGGCTACGGCACGGAGGTAGGTATCGACCGTGGTGTCTATCCGCAGAACAGAACATTCACATTCGGTGTAAATGTCAACTTCTAAAATGAGATTCGAGATGAAAAAGATATTTTTCGCGCTTTGCGCCCTTTCAATCCTGACCGTTTCTTCCTGCTCCGAGGACTTTGTCACTCCGGAACACAACGCATCCGAGCCGATGGATGAATATTTCAACACGGAAGCCCGTATGTTCCAAGGACTTACAGCGGCGTATGATCCGCTTGAGTGGTACGACTATTTCTACCAGTACGATGCCCTGCACCTTGTCTATGACATTATGGGCGACGACATCAACGCCGGCGGCTCCAACGAGGGCGACCAGCCGATCCTTGTGAAGACACACTTCTACACGGCGACTTCGACCGATGTCTGCAACCAGATGTGGACAATCTCATATTCAGGAATCAACCGTTGCTGCGTGGTCCTGGAGAATGTGGACAATGTTCCAGGGATGAGCGATGAGACCAAGGCTCTCTACAAGGCAGAGGCCACCGTGCTCAAGGCGTTCTATTACAACGTCCTGTGGAAGCTTTGGGGAAATGTTCCTTACTACGACGAGAACCTGAAGTCCCCTTATTTCGCCGAGCAGCTCGGGCACGATGCCGTCTATGAGAAGATCGTCACCAACCTTGAGAAAGTGTTTGAGATGAACGTCCTTCCTATGAAGGCATCCGCCGGCAACGAGGGACGTGTCACCCTTGCGATGGCATATATGCTTTATACAGAGGCGGTTCTGTACCAAAACGATGAGTCAAGATACCAGAAAGCCCTTGGATTTATGAAAGAGATCAAGCAGTCCGGAAACTACCGTCTGGTGGATGACTTTGCGGGAATCTGGACAGAGTCCGGAGAATGGTGCGCCGAATCTATATGGGAGATCAACTATATCTCAGAAGGTGGTGTGCGCTCTTGGGACGCGCCTATCGCTACCGGTGGCAACATATTCTCAGTCCTGACTGGAATCCCTTCACTCAAAGGAAGTTCCGACTTCATCGAAGGCTGGGGATTCGGCACGGTCCGCAAGGCCGCCTACGATATGTACGATGAGACCGACATCCGCCGCGACGGTGGAATCCTCAACTTCGAGAAGTACGCTGAGGAATCCGGAGCATCCTACACCCCACGTTGGGAAGACAGCGGCTATTTCCTTCTCAAGTACATCGCCCGCGCAAATGGAAACCACGGCTACCTTGGTGACCCGAATATGAACCACGGCAATAACGAAAGGGTTTACCGCTACGCCGAGACCCTCCTCAACGCTGCCGAGCTCTCAGTCCTCCTTGGCCAAGATCCTTCTGAATATCTCAAAGAAATCCGTGACCGCGCGAAATGCCAGGACACTGGTGTAAGCCGCGAGGACATCATCCAGGAGCGTCACAAGGAGTTTGTCGGAGAAGGCAAGCGCTATTGGGACCTCGTCCGCACGGGAATGGCCGCGTCAGTCCTCAAGGCTTCCAACCACGAGTTCCGCCAGAACGACTGGACCGAGTCCAAGAAATACTGGCCGATCCCTCAGACCGAGCTTGACAAGGATCCTAACCTCGTACAGAACAACTACTAATCTTGAATGAATATGATGAAGACAACTCTGAAATATATCGCATTGTCGATGTCCGCCGCCCTTATGGCAGCCTGCTCGCCGGACTACATCACTCCGGATCAGGCGAAGCTTCCGCAAGCCGCTGACTTTGACGTGCAGGTGGAGGTGAACCAGGAGACCAACTACGTCACCTTCAATATGAACAACAACGGCATCGTGCCTGTCTGGATTGTCGGCGCCACAGATCCGATCGACAACGCGAACGGCTCGAAAGTGACCGGCAAGAACTACGCCTACACCGGGAACGGACTCCTGCTCCGTTTCCGTGACGAGGGCAAGCACACCGTCGAGGTCAAGGCCTACAACGCCCACGGAATCTCGGTCGGCTCGCAGATGGTGGAGTTCACTCTGAACAACACCTACCGTGATCCGTTCGACCCGGCACCTTACATCAAGGCGCTCAGCGACGGCTCCACCAAGACCTGGGAGTGGAACCACACTGTGGCCGGGCACTTCGGATGCGGTCCGTTCGGCGGAACCGGAACCGAATGGTGGAGCGCCGGAGCAGAGGAGAAGAAGGACTGGAGTCTGTACGACGACAAGATCACCTTCGGAGCTGACGGATCTTATGTTTACGATCCGGGCGACGGCCAGCTTTACGTCAACGCCAATTCCGGAGTCAAGTCTGAATATGCGACCGGAGAGGATTACCTCGTTCCTTGGGAGAAGACCACTGCGACATATTCAGTGGAAAGCAGTTGGAACGACGCCGGTGTGGAGGAAATCTATATCACCCTTCCTAAGGGGACTCCGATGTCCTATGTGGCTGACCAGACAGAGCTTGACGATCCTCGTTACCTCGTCTTGGAGAGCAAGCCTGCGGATATGAAGAAATGCCTCAAGCTTGTGGCCAACCTCAAGACCTCAGGCAATCCGGACGGTATCGCTTGGCATTACGAGTTTGTCAAGGAAGGATCCGCCGGCGGAGATGTCACCGATCCTCTCTACGGCAAGACCAGCAAGACCTGGGTGCTTGACTCGGAGGCCAACGGACACATCGGATGCGGTCCTGACCAATCCAACCCTGCGGGATGGTGGGCGGCCGGTCCTAACGAGAAGGCCGGATTCGGTCTCTACGATGATGAGATCACCTTCTACGCTGACGGCAAGTACGTCTTCAACCCTGGCGCGGATGGCAAGATCTACATCAACAAAGATGTCACCGCGATTGGCCCTGGGACAACCCAGAGCGAGGACTACGACATCGACTGGACCGTTCAGGAATCCACCTACACACTTAACGGGGACGTTCTCACCTTCCCAGAAGGAGTTGTGATCGGTTATGTAGCGAACAACGAGTCAGTTACGAACCCGACCTACGTCATCACCGAGAACACAGAGGACAAGCTCGTCATCGTGGCGAACTTCAGCGGAATCTCCTGGCAGTACATCTACAAGCCGAAACCGGATGTGTTCGACGTTGACGGCCCGGGAAACTTCTGGAAGAGCGCAAGCGTAAGTATGACCTACTGGTACTCCCCTTCAGACTGGTCAGGCGGACTGAATCCAGAGACCGAAACTCTTGAGAACAACGGTCTTAAAGTCGTCATCCCTGAGGGAATCGGCGGAAACGAATGGCAGGGCCAGACCGTATTCCACACGGACATCCCGATGTCGGCGTCCAAGACCTACGACTTCTGCGTGACCGTGGAGGCTGACCAGGACATCCCTGCGATGACATTCAAGCTCGCGTGGGAAGGCAACGACAAGGATCACGCGGCGTTCTATATCAATGATTTCGCGGTCGAGGCAGGCGAACCGGCTACCTTCAAGATGGAAAGTGTCGTGCCTGACGTTGACTACGACAAAGTCGTTCTCTTCATTGACCTTGGCAGATGCACAGCCGGAACGACAGTCACATTGACTAAGATCTGCCTGCAGGAGCATAAATAGTTTTGCGGATATATTCATTTCTGAATGAAACGTTTATTGCAATATTTAGCGTTCGGGTTGCTGTCGCTTTCGGCGGCGGCAGCCCTTTCATCTTCGTCTTGCGGAGGTTCATCATCCAATGATCCCGAAGTGGTTCCGGAGCTCTCCACCGACAAGGAAGAACTGGCCGCTTCCTACGAGGCCGCTGAACTGACTGTCAACGTGACGGCAAACTGCGAATGGGGCGTGTCCTCGGGAGCGACGGACTGGTGCACGGTCTCCCCAAGTGGAGGTCTGTCCGGCAACTCCACCGTTAAGGTTTCTCTCACAGAGAACTTTACGAGAGATGCCCGTGAGACCGTTCTGACTTTCCGCTTCGGTTCTGCAAGAAAGACCGTGAATGTGAAGCAGGAATGCAAGGAGGACGGGGTTAACATCCCGGCCGGCTACAAGCTGGTCTGGCAGGACGAGTTCAACACAAGCGGCTCATCCACACCGGATTCCGACAAATGGTGGTACGAGACCGGAAGCAGTGGATGGGGCAACAACGAGCTTCAGAACTATGTCGCCGAAGGGATGTACAACGGCGTGAAGATTGCTGAGGTGTCGGACGGAACGTTGAAGATCACGGCCCAGAAGATCGGAGGCAAGGTCCAGTCTGTCAGGATGAACACCAAGGAGTCCTGGACCTATGGCTATTTCGAGGCGCGGCTCAAACTCCCTAAGGGGAAGGGCACCTGGCCGGCGTTCTGGATGATGCCGAAGAACTATCATTCGTGGCCTGCGGACGGCGAGATCGACATTATGGAAGAGGTTGGCTACAATCCTGAATATGTCTCCTCAAGCATCCATTGCACGGCCTACAACCATCCTAAGAACACTCAGAAAACCCACGAGTTCCTTCTCAAGGGCGCGCAGTCAGAGTTCCATACCTACGCTCTGGAATGGACAGCCGAAAAGATGGACTTCATCTTTGACGGAAAGGTTCACCTGACGTTCAAGAATGACGGGAAGGGCAACTACGACACCTGGCCGTTCAACAATCCGTTCTACCTCAAGTTGAATCTGGCCTGGGGCGGCAACTGGGGCGGAGCGATGGGTGTTGATGAAAGCTGTCTGCCAGCCACTTACGAGATTGACTACGTGAGAGTGTTCCAAAAACAATAGCAAGATGAAGACCTTGTCCAGACTCTCACTTATGTTCCTTGTTCTCCTTACCGTCTTTTCCTGCGGCAAGGAGAGTAAGGAGTCCGTGGCCGAGTTCCACTCCATCACTCCGGTTCAGTCCTCTGTCACAATGGATGACGACGGCAACGCCACCGTGGAGTTTATGGTGGACGAGCCGGGATATTCATTCAACTACAATGTCGGCAGTCCGGACTGCGCCGTGTCGCTGAGGCGTCAGGACGGAAGCGAGTCTGACGTATTCAGAATTACAGGGATTTCGCCGACGGAGAGTGAGGGGACATATTCAGTGACAATCGCTGATCTTGGGGTCAGCGGCGACTGTGAGGAGAGCGTCCGGTTCGCGATGAGGCTGCCGCAAGGCACGATGGTATATTCCAAGCCGTTCACTATCAAGAGCAATGACTTCGACGGCAGGATAAAGGTCCGGACCGGACTTCCGGTGGTTTACGTTGACACGGAGGACGCGAAGGAGGTCGTATCAAAGGAGGACTATCTGAAAGCGGTCTTCAAGATAAACGGAATGGGCAAATTTGACAATCTTGACGAGGTGCCGTGCTCTATCCGTGGACGTGGAAACACCACTTGGACCTGGCCCAAGAAGCCTTATCTGATCAAGTTTGACAAGAAGCAGTCCATCTTCGGGCTGCCTAAGCACAAACGGTGGATCCTTCTGGCCAACTTTATGGACAGGACACTGATGCGCAACCTGATAGCCTACAAAGTGGGTTCGATGACATCGCTGGACTGGACTCCGCACTGCCAGAGCGTGGAACTCGTGATGAACGGGAAGCACGTCGGCAACTATCTGCTGATCGAGCAGATCCGTGCGGACAGCAACCGTGTGCCTTGCGAGGACGGATTCCTTCTGGAATGCGACTTCCACTACGACAATGAGATCCAATGGATCCAGACTCCCGGGAAGTGCATCCAGATGCAGAACGGCATTCCCTTCGGAATAAAGTATCCGGATTATGACGATGGACTCACAGGCCTGATGCTCAGCGAAATCAAGGAATATGTCAGGACGGTTTCCGAAGCGGTCTATGGAGAAGACTTCAAGGACGAGGCTAACGGCTATGCCAAATATCTGGATGTCAAGTCATTCATTGACTATTGGATAGTTTTCGAGGTGATGATCAACCACGAACTTGGCAACCCTGGAAGCGTGTTCCTGCACAAGAGTGCGGACGGGAAGCTGACCGCCGGACCGATTTGGGATTTCGACTGGGGAACACTGTCATACAACGTCTCTCCCCGTGCCAGAACCGGTCTGGTAAACAGGGATTCCTTCTGGTACGCAAGGCTGTTCGATGATCCTGATTTCAAGGCCGCGGTCAAGTCCCGGTGGAATGAACTGCTTCCGCAGCTGAAGACAATTCCTGCCTTCATCGATGAGATGGAGAAGACGCTTCAGACCTCGGCTGAGCTGAATTTCAGGATGTGGGATCCTTCCGAAGACGCGTCACAGAACGGTGGCGTGATTGTCAACGGGGACGAGAGAATGAGCTACAACGCCGCCGTGGCGAGATTGAAAAAGATTTACGAAGAAAGATTGGAAATAATAAGCAAGAATCTGTAAATGAGAATATTCAAATACCTTATGACTGCGGCGGCCACCCTTGCGATCTGCGGCTGCTCCGAGAAAGACGAAACCGAAAAGAAAATCGACGACCTTCTTTCGCGGATGACCCTGCACGAAAAGATCGGACAGATGAACCAGCTTTCCGGCGGAGACTGGCTGACCGAGGCCGCCGAGAAAGGCGAGGTCGGATCCATCCTCAACTGTGTGGATCCGGCGGAGATCAACAGGGTCCAGAAAGCCGCTGTCGAAAGAAGCCGGCTGGGAATTCCGATCCTTGTCAGCAGGGATGTCATCCACGGCTTCAAGACCATATTCCCGATTCCGCTTGGACTCGCGGCCACTTTTGATCCGGAGTTGGTTGAGAGTGGCGCCCGTGTCGCAGCCGTCGAGGCCGCTTCCTGCGGAGTGAGATGGACATTCTCGCCGATGCTGGACATCTCAAGGGATCCACGCTGGGGCAGGATCGCCGAGAGTTCCGGAGAGGATCCGTACCTTGACACCGTGATGGGCGCCGCTATGGTTCGTGGCTATCAAGGCAATGGGGATTCAACCTCCATCGCCGCCTGCCTCAAGCATTTTGTCGGCTACGGGGCTACCGAAGGAGGCCGTGACTACAACACAGTCGAACTCTCCGAAAGAACTTTACGCAATATCTATTTCCCTGCTTTCCAAGCAGGTGTGGATGCCGGTGCGATGACCCTGATGACTTCGTTCAACACCATCGACGGGGTTCCTTCCACAGGCAACAAATGGCTTCTTCAGGATGTTTTGAGGGGAGAATGGGGATTCGACGGAATGATCGTGACCGACTGGAACTCTTCCGGCGAGATGATTATGCACGGATTCGCCAAGGATCTCAAAGACGCCACCGATCTGGCCGTCAACGCCGGAGTAGAGATGGATATGATGTCCTACGGCTACATATCCTTCATCGAGGAACTGGTCAAAGAAAAGAAAATCAGCGAGAAACAAATCGATGACGCTGTCAGAGACATCCTTCGCCTGAAGTTCCGCCTCGGACTGTTCGACAATCCTTACGTCAACGAGGAGGGTTCAAGAGACGTTCTCTACGCCCCTTCACATCTGGAGGCCGCCAAACAGAGTGCCCTCGAATCCGCCATCCTTCTGAAGAATGACAATGCGGCTCTTCCTTTGAAGAATGTCAAAACCTTGTTTGTGACCGGTCCTCTGGCCGACGCTCCGTACGAGCAGCTAGGCACTTGGGCGTTTGACGGTGACGAGACACATTCCGTCACTCCTTTGGCCGCTCTCAAAAAGGATTACAACGTGATCTACGAGCCGGGAACCGCCTTCAGCCGCGACAAAAGCACAGCCGGAATCGCCAAGGCCAAGGCAGCAGCGTCAAGGGCTGACGCAATCGTGGTGTTCGCCGGCGAAGAGGCTATTCTCTCGGGCGAGGCGTACTGTTTGTCGGACTTAAATCTGCAAGGCGCTCAAAGTGAGTTGATAGCGGCGATGAGGCAGACCGGAAAGAAAGTCATCGTGGTCGTGATGGCCGGAAGACCTCTGACCATCGGCCGTGATCTTGAGAACTGTGACGCGGTGCTCTATTCATTCCACCCTGGGACAATGGGCGGCGAGGCTATCGCGGACCTCCTGAGCGGGAAGGCCGTTCCGTCCGGAAAGACCCCTGTCACCTTCCTCAAGACAGTCGGCCAGGCTCCGATGTACTACAACCACCTCAACACCGGCCGTCCGAACACCGGCACCGAGACCCTCCTGATGGACCTTCCTCTCAAAGCCGGCCAGACCTCCAACGGCTGCACCTCCTACTACCTCGACAGCGGCTACGGCCCGCTCTTCCCGTTCGGCTACGGCCTGAGCTACACCACTTTTGAATATTCCGACATAGCTCTCGACAGCCGTGAATATACCGCCGCAGACACGATCAAGGTCAAAGTCACCCTGAAGAACAGCGGTGAATATACCGGCACGGAGGTCGCCCAGCTCTACGTTCGTGACCTCGTCGGATCCATCGCCCGCCCTGTCAAGGAACTCAAAGGTTTCCAAAGGGTTGCGTTGAACGCAGGCGAATCAAAGGTCGTAGAGTTCTCGCTTCCTGTCTCCGCCCTCGCCTTCTGGAACATCAACAATGAATATATTGTCGAGCCCGGTGATTTCCAACTCTGGGTAGCCACCGACTCCGCCTCCGGCGAGCCTGTCGGATTCACTGTCAGATAGTCTGGAATCGATAGGTTTCTCAGGCAAATAGTCTTGTCATTTAGATTATGTCTTTGTTGGCCAATTACCACAAAGACATAATCTAATTCTTATCACCCACAGCACTAAAACCGGAATAATCGCATAGAATCTGTTTTGAGTTGTTTGAAATGTTCTTTGATGCGAAAAATCTTCAAAAACAGCTTCTTAGTCCTGTCTCAAAGCCTCAATCCTCTCTTGGGACAGTCCCGTCGCTATCCCGATCTGCTCAACCGAGATGCCTAACGACAGCAAAGACTTGGCGACTTTCTCTATACCCTTCTCCATCCATTTCTCAACGCCTTCCGCCCTGCCTTGTTCGAAACCTGCCTCAAATCCTTTGCGGTAACCTTGCTGCTCAGCACCTTCTATGTACGGAAGCATCTCTTTTTCTGTCATCATATCGCTGAAATAGTTATCAATCTCCTTCTCGTCAAGACCGCTGACACGCATCGCCCGCTCCAGCCTCTCAAACCCGGCGTCCTTCTCAGACCTCGACTTGGCAAATATAGCGAAATTTCTGAATATCCGGCACCATGCGGCAACCGGACTGTCATACTCATCCGTGTAGCGCATAATCCTCGGCAACTCCAACATGTAAAACGACATTCGGTCACCGAACAGTTCAGCCGTCTCGACCTCTAACAGCCGGTAATGGTACAAAATCTTTTCAGTAGGAGAATTAGGATGATTGTCCTCGTAGTTCATTATGCAGATGACTTTGACGGGAGACAGAACATATTTCTCATCCCCACGTTTCACCTGTCTGGTCACGAGCCTTGAGCCATAGAAGAGCAAACGGTCGCGTTGGTCAGAGCGCGATGTCTTCTGCATCTCGACCAGGATCGTCCCTCTTGAAGTCTGGCAGAGGAGGTCGAAGAGTATCCTCTTATCCTGTGGAGAGACATCCGTCAGTTCCGTGTTCCTGAACTCTACCGAGGTTATGTCTTCCTGAAGTATATCATTCAGGAGCCGGACCAGCAGATCCGGGTGGTTCTGGAACAAGTACTTGAACGCCCAGTCGCAGGTAAGGTCAAGGTACTCCGGAGTGGCGAGACGCTGCGCGTAGGCGTCCTTCTCCTCGTCCGTCATCCCGACGAACCGCCCGTCGCCCTCAATCAGCCGTCGGCAGTGACGGTAGCGTTTAAGGTACTGCTCCTCCTCCGATGCGACGGCTGGGCGGTCATCAGCTTTCCGCCCATCTGTAGTTTTCCAACTGCCTACGGGTTTACAACCTAAGATTTCTCGGTTAATATCCTCCTGTACAATAATCCGTCGGTCGCTTAAATTACGGCCGACGGTCTTCTGTTCAATGATCTGCCGGTCACCTAAGTCACCGGCAACAATCTTTTGGTCAAGGGACTGTCGGTCGTTTATGTCACGGCCGACAATCTCCTGTCCAAAGGTCCTATGGTTAATGGTAGTTCGGTCATCGGCCTTCCGACTGACGGCCTTGTTTGTCTCTGAAGTCTCCATAGTAAATTGTGTCTGTTTGTCAAAATGCCCCGCGATCCCTCCCGGAACACGACCGCAAGTTAGGCATTCCAAATGAATGGTAATAGAAAGAAACATATACAATTGATAAAAAACAGAAATTTCTTCGGTTATACCCCCGAAGATACCACTTCTTGAGGTGCGACTTCCACGCTCGCCACTCCCTGCTACCACCCCTTGTTACCGGTCTCGGCAACGCACTTTCCCACACGACCGGCCCCGATGCTTTCCTAAAAACCAGTCCCGCAATCCGGACAGATACGATCAATCCCGGCTCGTGGGCACAAAGAGAGAACCACAATCCAGACCGCTTATGGTTCTGGTGCCGAACTGAAAGTGAAAACCATCGATCAGACCACCTCCTGAAAGCGTCGCTGTAGACATTGAGGAAATCCTATAGCACTTGAAAGACCAAGCACTCTTGGGCAACACTTTAGACCATTTCCGTTCCCCAAGAGTGTTCCGCAACACTCTTGGGCGACATTTTGCCCCCCAAACGTTGCCCGAGCCCCACCTCCGAAAGGTCGCCAAGGTACATTAGAATCCCGACATCAACAAGGCACCGCCCGTTCCTCGTTTCGGAGAACGGCGGTGCTCTTTTGTATCACAACGAGTATAATAGTTGTTCATTTTCTCGGCTTTCTTGTAAATCTTGCGGATCTGTTTGCTCCTCGCCAAGAATAGCAGTTTCCAGTCTGACTTGCCAAACTCTATTTCCGAGTAAGCAGAAACGACATCATCCACATCACCAGAACACAACACCATAATCCTGAATCTCAATCAGTTAAATGCCACACCTTCCCAAAACTCATCTACACATAGTCACCATCAACCTCGCCATACCAGCACACAGCAATAATAAGGTTCCCGCACACACGGGTGAGAATCCAATCATTCTCGGCAAAAGCGCAATTATTATCATAAAATGATTATCATAAAATGATAAAATGTTATATTTGCAGTGTAAGATATTGTGAATATGATAAATCCATTCATCACGACTGGCTATGCCGGAGCCAAATATTTTTGTGACAGGGTCAAAGAGACGAAGGATGTAGTGGAACTGCTGACCAATGGCAACAACATCGCTCTGATCTCCCCGAGACGTTATGGAAAAACTGACCTTATCCGGCACTGCTTCGCACAAAAGGGAGTGAGGGATAACTATCTCACTTTCATCATCGATGTGTATTCAACAAGATCGTTGGCTGAAATGGCCGACAAGATGGGAAAGACTATTCTTGAACAGCTAAAGCCGAAAGGAGAGAAAGCGTGGGGAAAGTTTATCGGTGCCCTGACTTCACTCAAGGCAGGGATATCCTATGATGCGGCCGGTGTCCCTTCCTGGAGTGTTGAGATTGGAGACATCAAGAATCCGGCTGTCACTCTTGACGAAATATTCAAGTATATTCAGAATTCAGACAAGCCATGCCTTGTGGCGATAGATGAGTTCCAGCAGATTCTGAAATATGACGAAAAGAATGTTGAAGCGACCATAAGAACATACGTCCAGTATTGCACCAACGCCAATTTCATTTTCTCAGGCTCGCAAAGAGAGATGATGGGGGCCATATTCACGTCATCCATAAGACCATTCTACCAAAGCGCCACCATCATCAACCTTCCACGAATCGAAGAGGTGGAATATTCAAAATTCTGTGACGGGCTGTTTAAAGAATATGGAAAACATCTGGATGGAGATGTTGTTCCCGCACTGTACGATGAGTTTGACGGAACAACCTTCTACCTTCAGAAGATTATGAATGTTCTCTTTATGAGAACCAAAGAAGGAGAAAAATGCCACAAGAGTAGTCTTTCCGAAGCAATAGGATACGTTATCGACTTCAGTTCAGAGACTTACGAGGACTTAATCTATCAGTTGCCGGAGAGGCAGAAACAAGTTTTACTCGCCATTTCAAAAGAGCGTAAGGCGCGAAACATCACCTCATCATCTTTTGTCCGAAAATATTCACTCACATCGGCCAGTTCAGTCAATTCAGCCGTCAAAGGGCTGCTTGACAAAGGATTGCTTACCTGCAACCGAGGAGTCTATCAGGTCTATGACCTCTTTTTGGATGTCTGGATCCGAGAGCGGTATCTGAAATAGGGGCGGGTGGAGTATTAGATCAATTCACGGATGATCTCGTCGGAGGTGAAGAGGCGGTCTTCGGGAATGCGGATTCGGGTACCGTGGAGTTCCAAAGCACCTTCGTTCAAAAGGGTTTCAATGACGGTGCGATCTGCCAATGAATATAATTCCGTGGTTTCCAGGCCTTTGTCGGTGCGAAGGGATAGCATAATCCTCTCGACACGAATGTCCTCCGGCGAGAGGGTCTCGAAATTTCTTGAATATGTGACTATATTACGGTGCGGAAGTTTCTGGCTGTTCCAAGAGCGGACGTTGCCAGACAGGGAGTGGGCGCCGGGGCCGAGACCGACGTACGGAACCCTGCGCCAGTAGGCGCTGTTATGGACGGCCTCGAAGCCAGACTTCGCGAAATTGGAGATTTCGTAATGGTGGTAGCCGGCCAGCCTTAAACTCTGACACAGGATGTCGTACTGACGGCGGCATTGTTCGTCGGTGGCCTCAACGTAACGGCCATCTGCGACCATCTTGGCAAGGGCACTCCCCTCCTCTATTGACAGTTGGTAGGCCGAGATATGCTCAGGAGCAAGCTCCAAGGCCTTTTCAATCGTATCTTTCCAGATCTCGGCCGCCAGTTGGGATAAGCCGAAAATCAGGTCGATGCTGATGTTCCGGACTCCACTCCCGCGAAGGATTCGGAAGGCCTCAACGGCTCGCGCCGCATCGTGTCTGCGGTTCATCCAGCGGAGGATTCCATCATCGAAGGACTGAACGCCCATACTGATTCTGTTCACACCAAGGGCCAAAAGTCCACGGACATATTCACTTCCCTTTTCCACTATGTCTTCAGGGTTTACTTCTACGGTGAACTCCTCGAACGGCGAGGTCACTTCGACAGGCTCAGTGACCGCACTGACGATGCGAGCTAAAACATCAAGAGGAAGCACCGATGGGGTGCCTCCTCCGATGTATAGGGTGTTGACCGCATCCTGTGCGGACATATTCATTTCCAGTTCCTTCCGGCGGTCACGAATCTCAGCGATGACGGCATCTGCATATTCATTGAACGCCTGAGCGCTCCGGCATATTTCCGAATAGAAGTCGCAGTAGGTGCAGAAACTGCCGCAGAAAGGAACGTGAAGGTAGATCACGGGCTATCGGAGCAAGAGTTCCGTCTTGCCGAGGAACGCCTGAGAGGTGTAGGCCTCAACCGTGTATATTCCTGACTGATAGGAAGGAATGTCGTTGAGGTAGATGCTCAGATCAACCTCCTTGCCCTCGTAGTCAACCTCGCGGGAAGCGGAGGCGACCATTGTCTGACCATTGAACGAGAATGAGGTCTGGGTGCTGTTGGTGAGAAGGATTCCATCCGGATCCTTGACACGCAGATAGACTCTGACCGGTCCCTTCGGCGCCAGATCGTTCTCGACAAGGCTAAGTGAAGCGAGAAGCCTTACCACCCTGCTGCTGCGGTCCGTGACCTTGTCGGAAGCGTTGTAGGCGGCGACGCTCAAGCCTCTGGACTTGATCACGGAGCCGGCGGCCACCTGACCGGTAAGGTTCTCGACCTTGCCCTTGAGGTCAGCGTTCTCGGCGCGGCTCTCGGCGGCCTCGCGACGCGCGGCGGCGGCATCAGCCGTAAGCTTATGGTTCAAGGTGTTGAGGGAATCGATCTGCACGATGTAGTTCTTCATGATGCTGCGCAGGGTACCGAGCTCCTTCTCGTACTGACGCATCTTGCGGCGGTTCGTGGCCTCGGTCTTCTGGATTCTCTCTATCAACTGGTTGACCTCTTCCTTGGAGGAATCCAGCTGGCTGTTGATTGAAGCATAGTCTGATGAAAGGCTGTCATAATCACCCTTCAAGGCGATCATCTGCTGGGTAAGGTCGTCCTTCTCAGCGTTAAGGTCCTTTACAAGGCTGGACTTCGAGAACCATATGTAAGCAAGTCCCGCGGCGAGCAGCACCGCCACCGCCACAAGAATCCACATAACTTTCTTGAGGCTTTCATTCTTCTTTTCCTGCTCTTCGCGCTCACGGCGCTCCTGGATAGGATCTATTTCTGCCATAGTCTTTCGATTTAATGTTTAATGACACAAAAATAACAAAACTATTTCATATCTTTGCTTCGTTAGCAAAAATCGGACTATTATGAAATATTTTATCAGAGCGGTCAAATACTTTTTCTACTTCACCATCCTTTTTGTGGTCATAATGGCGGCGCTTGTGTTCATCGGAGTCGTCAAGGCGGATGTCAGCCTGATGTTCCGTGACGGTTATAAGTCATTGTGGCAGATAGCTTTGTTGTTCGCCTTCGTCTCAGCGTTCTACCCAAGATTCGGATTCATCAAAAGATCAGTCTTATTAAAAGGTGAATATTCCGACCTCCGTGGCGGGATTATTGAATATATGGAGATGCGCGGCTACCGTCTCGAAAGCGAGGAGGGAGAGAATATGACGTTCCGCCTCCGCTCCAAGTTCAGCGCCCTCTTCAAGATGTTCGAGGACCGGATCACGATGACCCGCGAGCTCGGCGGATTCGAGGTCGAAGGCCTGACCAAGGAGGTGGTTCGGATAGTCGGCGGACTGGAGTACAAGTTCCGGGTGCTGGACGAAGAGTAGCGCCAACCGCATTCACCGGAAATGGGAGATGAATATGTTCGATCGGTGCTGTCAGCGCCATTGAAGCATAGATATAAACCTTTAATATTCAAAGATTATGGCAGAAGAACTCAAGACTGTCGCAAAGTTCGACAACGCGATGAGCGCCCACATCACAGCGGGTATGCTCAATGAGAACGGCATCCCTGCCGCAGTGTTCGGAGAGAACTCCTCCTACGTCTCACTGAACTATGTAGATCCTGTCGAGGTCAAGGTCAATGCGGCCGACTACGAAGCCGCGATGGAACTCCTCAACTCCAACGACAAGGCAGAGTAGCCTTCATCGAATACGCTGACCGGTTTTCCGGTCAAGATTGTTCTCAGAGGCTCCGGCATATTCCGACGGCTTTCCAGATTTATTCCAGAATTACTTTGTAATTTAGCGGGACAAAAGCGGACATAGTCCAGACAGACGGACAACGATCCGCGGATCGCATATTATGGAATACTTTGGAAAGTTATGAAGATACTGCTCATAGAGGACGAGGAATCATTGCGCGGGCTGATAGCCAGGGCGCTCAGGAAAGAGGGATATGTCGTGGAGGAAGCCGCGACATATGACGAGGCCTGGGACAGGTTGAATTTGTTCTCCTATGACTGCATACTGTTGGACATTATGCTTCCGGACGGAAGCGGGCTGGAACTCCTGAGGACATTCAAGACCGAGGGAAAGACGATGAACGTCATCATCATCTCCGCACGTAATTCCTTGGAAGACAAAGTACTGGGTTTAGAGGAAGGAGCGGACGACTATCTCCCGAAGCCATTCCATATGGCCGAGCTACTGGCCAGAGTGAAGAGCGTTATCAGAAGAAGCGGCGCGAGCGGACGGAACGGAATAGCTTTCGGAAACGTGCGGGTGAATCCGGACAGCAGGACGGCAGAGGTGGGAGACAAGAATCTGGCCCTGCTTAAAAAGGAATATGACATCCTTCACTATTTCTTGCTCAGGCCTGGCCATATGATCGACAAAGCCGCCCTGGCCGAAGCCGTGTGGGGTGATTCGGTCTATCTGTCGGACAACTTCGACTTCATCTACTCCCAAGTAAAGAATCTCAGGAAAAAACTTGAGGCGGCAGGCGCGGATGTCGAGATAAAATCCGTCTATGGATTCGGCTACAAACTTGTCGAAAAAGAGAACGGATGAAACTGATACATAATATTGCCGTGCGTCTCGCGATGGCGCTGCTCCCTGTCATAGCTCTTTGGGCGATGATCTTCTACTTCGTGATGGTGGACGAGATCAATGACGAAGCCGATGATCTGCTGGAGGTCTATGCCGAGCAATTGATGACGAAAAAATTGTCCGGGCACGAGTTGCCGGAAGCCAATATAATGACTGACAAGCACTTCAGCATCGCGCCGGTCACATCCTCATACGCTGCCGCACATTCCGGAATGGAATACTACGACGCCGACTTCCACATAAAGGAAACGGACGAATGCGAACCCGCCAGGTTTCTCAGGACCATATTCAAAGACGAGGATGGTGAATATTTTGAATTGACCGTCTCGACTCCGACTTTTGAGAAAGACGATCTGACCGAAACCATTCTTTGGTGGATTCTGGCGCTATACGTAATTCTCCTGTTGACAGTCCTGATCATCGCGCTGGTTGTCCTACAAAAGAGTATGCGTCCATTTTACCAGATTCTGGACTGGCTCGGAAGCTATACTCCCGGCCATTCGCACGATCTTCCAAAGGTGACCACTAATGTCTCCGAGTTCACCCAGCTTGAGAAAACAGCGGCAGGGATGGCCGAACGCTCGGACGAGGCCTTCGAGAAGCAGAAACAATTCATCGGAAACGCCTCGCACGAACTTCAGACTCCGCTTGCCGTTCTCGGAGGACGGATAGACTGGATGCTGGACAACGACACCCTGAGCGAGGACACGATGGGAGAGCTGATCCAGATGAAACGAGACCTTGGCCACCTCTCAAGACTGAACAAGACACTACTACTGCTCACGAAAATCGACAATGGACAATTTCCCGAAATCAGCGATGTCAACATAACGAATCTGGTTGAAGGGCAAATAAATATGTACAAGGAGATATTCGCCGGCAAAAGCATCGACTGCCGTATGGAAGCCGCCGAGGTCCCCGTCACAGCGCGGATGAACGAGATTCTCGCCTCGATTCTGGTCACAAATCTGATCAAGAACGCATTCACACACTGTCCGGATGGAGGCCAGATCACCATAACGCTGACAGAGGACAACCTCACGGTGGAAAACAGCGGAGAATCCGCTTTGGACGAAGGCAGAATATTCGAGAGATTCTATCAAGGTTCAAAAAAAGAGGGTTCCACAGGCCTCGGACTGGCCCTTGCCAAAACCATCGCTGACAGAAACGGAATGAGGCTTACATATTCATTTGCGAGCGGGAAGCATCGTTTCAGAGTGGAATTCTGATAAATTTTCTTTCCACCGTGAGGATATTCCAGATTCAATACAGAATCATACTATAAATTCGCATCATAAAGAAATCAACTATGCTGAAAAGAATTTTGATCATCATCGTCTCTCTCGTTGTCGCCGGAATCGCTGGCTATTACCTGTCGAATCTGGTCCACGACAAGGCCATCGCACCGGAAGAGCTTCCGGAGAATGTGATGACGTTCGTAAACGATCACTTTCCCGGAGACAAGATAGCGTTCTCCAAAAAGGACAGGGATTTTCTTAAAATGTCATACGAGGTCATACTGACTGATGGCACCAAACTGGAGTTCCGTCGCAATGGAGAATGGAAGGAAGTGGACAGGCATCACGACAGGATTCCGGACGGGATCATCCCTCAGGAGGTGATCGCCAAGATCCTGGAACTTTACCCTGAGTCGTTTGTGACAAAAGCGGAGAATGACTCTCGAGATCTTGAAGTGGAACTGGACAACAGGCTTGAGTTGAAATTCGACAAACGCCACAATCTTATCGGCATAGACCGCTGACATTCACATTTTAAATTTATAGTATGATGAAAAACTTGTTTATTACAGCAATGTGCATCTGCCTGATGACACTTGCAGGCTGCAATAAAGCCACCGCCGACACTGACGCGATCAACCCAAAGGCAAAGGCCACCCTGTCAGAAAAGTACCCCGAGGCCACAAATGTGAAGTGGCTTACTAAGAACGGCTACATCATCGCCAAATTCAACAATCCGACGACACGCTCGGCCGGCGCGGGCTACGACTTTTCCGTCTGGTTCAGCGGTGCGGGAGTGTGGTGTATGACCGAAAGCGAAATCACTTACGAAGCACTTCCTGAGGCCGTCAAAACCGCTTTCAAAGCCAGTGAATATTCCGGATGGATAATCGATGACATCGACAGGCTGGAGAGGGCCGGAATGGAGACATTCTATGTCATTGAGGTTGAGACCCGCGACGGGAACCTCGAAAAAGAAGCGGACCTTTACTTCTCAGGAACCGGAGCCCTCATCAAAGTGGTTCTCGACGAGGAGGCCGACTACGACTATGAGGATTACCTTCCTTCCGATGTCCAGTCCGGACTTGAGAACGTCATATTCGGGAAATACCCTGGAGCCAGAATCATAGATGTTGAATATGAGGACGGCGGCATAGAGGTGGAGATTGTCCACGAGAACCGAGGCAAGGACGTGTACCTCAACCGAGGCTTCGACTGGATCCGCACGGAATGGGATGTCCGCAGATCTGAGATTCCTGCGGCCGTGACTGACAGACTCGCCACCGAATGGCCATCCTGGAAGATCGACGACGCTGAATATGTCGAGACACCGTCCGGCTCCTGGTACAAGATCGAGATTGAGCAAGGGGACAACGAACTCGACGTGAGAATCACCCCTGACGGGACAGTTCTCAGGTAGCACGTGGCGTAATAACAGAAGTAGAGGGTGGCTCCAATTCCGGGGTCATCCTCTATTAATTACTTGTCTGTCAGGATATTCTCGGCAGCAAAGGAGAGGGCATCATAGAAGTCCTGACCGAATACGGAGATCAGGGGATCGCGGAGGAACTGATAGACACGGATGCCTTCGCGGCGGCCTTTCTCGTAGGCATCCTTGCATATTCCCCAACGATGGAGGTTCAGGGCCTGGCCGCCGCCGGTGAGTTTGGTGACGCGGATCGGGTAGAGCCAGCAGGACTGGGGCTTGCGGAACTTGCATTCGCCTTGGAAGAAGCACCTTTCGATGGAGCAGAAGCAGTTGCCGGCCTCATCGAAAGTTGTGTAGGCGCACTCCTCGGTCTGATCCACGACAGGGGTCACGATGTCCCCGTCACGGTCGATGGAGAAAAAGCCTTCCTTGTCGATCTGCGCGCGGCCCTGCGGCCTCATCAGCTTTGAATATATGGGGTAATTCTCCTCCAAAGGCTCCAGCTCGGACTCCTCAAGTGGAGCCCCGCTGTCCCCTATTATGCAGCAACATCCCTTGCAGACAGCATAGTCACAGGCGAAATATTCAGTGACAACATCCTCTGACACAAGGACATCGCCGATTTGGATTATTGTTCCGAACTTATTGTTTGACGACATATTCAATTCTCATTCCTTCAGACAGCGCGCCGAAAATTTCCTTTACCTTGTCGGCGGAGACACTGCCGATTCTGTTGTTATAGCCGGTCAGCACGTCCTTTCCGCCGGAATAGCGCATCAGGACAGCGTCCACATAATTCTTCGGATCAGCCAGATAGGTCGAATAGCCGTTGGTCAGCAGGGACTTGCAGGAAGCAAGCTCCGCGGCGTTGACCGGATTGGAAAGCACGTTTTCAATCACCTTGCGGGCCTCCACAAGAGTCCTCATCGGCTGGTCAGAACCACTCTTCACACCATAAGGAAGTCCGGATTCCGGAACAGGAGTGCAGGTGAATATCAATTCCAGAGCCTCCTGAGGCCAAATGCTGAAGCGGTCTGCCATCCTGACACTGAACCCGTGCTCGGCCATCACACCAGTAAGTCTGCGCTGAAGGGCAAGGCTTGCGACCTTGAAGGCCATATAGTTTTCCGTTGTGAACGGCTCGGCGCAGGCCAAAGCAAGACTGATCTCCACAGGAGTTCCGATGCGGGAATATGTCGTGGCACCAGTGCGCAGCTTGTACGGGATGAACTGGCGGACAGAGGACGACTTGCTGACCCTGAATCCGCCAAGATATTGACACAAAACCTTTTGTACGGACTCGACCGGCATATCGCCTACAATCACGAAGACTCCGTCGTTGGACTTTACGAACTGGCTCTCGAAGAAATTCTGTGCATCCTGCATTGTCATATCCACCAGACCGGACGGAGTCTTGACCGCGGAATAGTTGTAGTCCGGGTACATCAGGCTGTCCAGATAGGCTGGCTTCAGCGAAGCTGATTCCATCTTTCTCCACGACTCGAACGCCGGTACGGAGGCTTTTCGATGGTTCGCCACGGAGAGTAAGGATTTGAGAACCAATGTCAGCCTGTTGGACGGAGCCGAACCGGACAGTCTCAGATCCGATGCCGAGACTTCGCAGTCCATCTCAACGCCTTCAGCCTTAAGACTTTTACGAAAATCACGTCCTGGCATTCCGGAGATGTCGCACAGCCCGAGCATATCGGAGAAAAAAGCCCCCTCGCCACGCCGCAGACCTCTTACCGTTGAATATCCTCCCTTGATCATCAAGGAATAGCTGAACCGTCCCTTAGTGTCCATCTTCTTGTAAATCACCTTCATTCCATTGGAGAATGTCCACATATCCCCTCCGGAGACGGGTTCGGTGACCGTTGATTTGATCTTGACCTTGTTCTTCTCGTTCCAGAAATCAGTAGTGTCCCGCAGGCTGGTCTTCCACCGGAAAACCGGCTTGTCCAGCAGGGCGACACCGTTCCAGGCGGCCTTGAACAGAACCGGCCACTGCCATTCGTCATATTGCCCGTCGTCCCCAGTCCAAACCACACTGCAATTGTCCATATCCCCAAAAAGGGCAGAGACATAACCGTTGAACAACTCCACTTCAGCCTTCGGGGACATATTCCTGGAAGAGAAGAAACGGGCTTTGGTGGCCGGGGTGGCCAGATCGGCCCCATATAGGTACGAAGAGACGCATTGGCAGACAAGGGCATCGTTCGTCTGCGGCTTTAGGAAACCATTGAGCACAGAGTTCCGGGCGACCTTATATTCCTCAATTTCAATGCCTTTTGCACAGATTTCGGAGAGGGTCGAGGCCACAGCCATCGTGGAAGGCATCAGCAAGGAGCCGGCTGATCTCACGCTCACTCTGAAATGTTCGTCTCCCGGACTGTCGGCGCTGCCCTCGTTGGTGACGCTGACGCTCCGCACGGGGATCCCCCTTGATTCAAAGGCCTCGCGAAGCCTACCGACCACGACTTCCCTCAAGGAACCAGAGAAAAGCTCCGATATGAACGGCTGGATCGTGTTCATCTGGTCATCCGGTGTCCTCGGCGAGCGGAAATCCACTGTCACTGAAGTCCGGTCAGACGGAATGAATGAATATTCAGTCGAAGCGGAAGGGCTCCAGACATATTCCTTTTTCTTGTAGGCGGGGCTGCGGGACGGCACCATCAGGGCGAAGACGTTCATCCGCTCGATGATGGCCGCCGGCTTGATGTCGCCCGCTATGATGATCGAATGCTGGCGAGGCTGTGCCGCGATGAGGTCGAAAAGCATCAGCAGCGTGGTGTCCGACGCGGCCTGGTCAAAGACAGGCACATCATCGAACCTGAATATGGTGGCGTCGGTCCGGTAGGAGACGTACCCTTCCGGACGGCAGCCTATCCCCTTGCGGGACAGGAATTTATAAGGGATCGTCTTGTTGAAGTGAGGGAGGGATGAGAGTTCCTTTCTCGCCGATAAAGTGTCGCACGCGCCCTTGCGCACAAGGGCGAAATCAGCGACTCCCTTCATTGAAGGATTAGTCACCAGATAGTATGAGATTCCGTTGGCGAGACTGCCGGTCGTGACCGCTCCGTCCTTCTGAAGAACGGGCAGATTCTGCGCCGGCATCATTATTGAGAAACCAAGCAGCGCAAAACACAAGATTGATTTGATAAAGCAACGCATTACTGACACCTCCCGTTTAGGACAAAAATAGCCAATAATGTGCAATTGACACAAATTTTTATTACATTTGTGGTTATTGCGATTATGAGGAATATAGTTAAACATAATTTTTAATACGATGAAAAAGTTTATTCTCGCAATCGCTGCCGCGTTTATGGCAGCAAGCATGGCATCCGCCCAGGATATGGCCCAGGCAACAGAACTCTACAATAATGGAGCCACAGCCATCTCTATGAAGAATTGGACTGAAGCCCTCGACTGCTTCCAGAAAGCTCTCGAAATGGGTAAGACTATAGGCGCTGACGCCGACGAGCTCGTGGCAAACTGCAAGAACGCCATCCCTGGAGTCTCCCTTGAGATCGCAAAGGACCTGATCAAGGACGCGAAGTACGACGAGGCCGCCGCCAAACTTGAAGAGGTCGAGAAGATCGCTACTGAATATGAGAACGCCGAGGTTGCCGAAAAGGCTAAGGAGCTCGTTCCTCAGATGTGGATGCAGAAGGGAGTTGACGCTCTCAAACTGAAGGACTTCGCCACCGCAGCTGACGGTTTCGCAAAGTCTTACGCCATCGACACAACAGCCGGTAAGACAGCACTTTACCTTGGTCAGGCTCTTGGAGCTCAGGGCAAGGCTGAAGAGGCCATCGAGGCTTTCAAGCACGCAGCTTGGAACGGTGAGGAGAAGACCGCGAAGGAGCAGATTTCCAACATCTATGTAAAGCAGGCCAACGCCGCTTTCAAGGGAAACAAGCTCGCTGACGCTGTAAAGGCCGCCGAGAAGGCCAACGAATATACTGAGAACGCCACCGCTTATCTCATCGCCGGCCAGGCTTCCCAGAAACTCAGCAAGAACGCTGACGCGATCAAGTACTTCGAGAAATATCTTGAGGTTAAACCAGACGCGAAGAACGCTCCGGCCATCACCTTTACCGTTGCCGCTCTCTACCAGGGAGCGAAGAACAACGCCAAGGCTCTTGAGTTCTACAAGAAGGTTCAGGACGATCCTAAGTTCGGCCCTCAGGCCAAGCAGATGATCGCTTCCCTCAGCAAGTAATTTTTTGGAAGTTCCCTATCCACCGCTTGCGGTGGAAGAAAGTCCCTCCCCCGAGGGGAGGGATTTAGGGAAGGGGTAACGTGAAGGGAAGTTCGAGATGGGCAACCATCTTGCAACGTGGGATGTCCCTATAATTAATTTCAGCGAGGGAAATGCCTGATTATCTCGAACTTCTTGCTCCGGCGAGAAACACTGACATCGGCATCGCGGCGATCGACTGCGGTGCCGATGCCGTGTATATCGCAGGACCTGCGTTCGGGGCGCGCCAAGCCGCCGGAAACTCGATGGAGGACATCCGGAGGCTCACTGAATATGCCCACAGATTCGGAGCACGCATATTCCTGACACTCAACACCATTCTTTTTGACAATGAGCTCGCGGAGGCGGAAAGGCTGCTTGCCGGGGCGAAGGACGCTGGAGTGGATGCCATCATCGCACAGGACCTTGCGGTCTGGGAACTGACCGACCTGCCGGTCCACGCATCGACCCAATGTGCGATAAGGACTCCGGAGAAGGCCCGGCTTTATGAAAGCCTCGGGGCCTCACGGTTGGTTCTGGAACGTGAAATGTCTCTGGACCAGATCCGTTCGATAAGGTCGTCCGTGGACTGCGAGCTGGAGTTCTTCGTGCACGGAGCTCTGTGCGTCTGCTATAGTGGTCAATGCTATATGTCCGAGCGGATTGCCGGGCGGAGCGCCAACCGAGGGGAATGCATCCAGGCGTGCCGGTCTCTCTACGACCTTGTGGACGATGCCGGGAACGTTCTTGTGCGAAACAAAGCCTTGCTGTCACTGAAGGACTACAACCTCAAGGACAGGCTGGCGGACCTTGCGGATGCGGGAATATGCTCGTTCAAGATCGAGGGAAGGTTGAAGAACGTATCCTACGTGCGGAATGTCGTCCGGGCATATTCATTGGCATTGGATGAGTTGGTCGCGGCGAATCCGGGAAAGTACCGTAGGGTTTCTTTCGGTCGGTCGGAAGGCGGGTTCACGCCGGATCTGGCCAAGACTTTCAACCGTGGGTACACGCAATTGTTTCTGGACGGGAAACGGTCAGGGAACTGGTCCTCGATGGACGCGCCGAAATCAATCGGAGAGGAGGTCGGAACGGTGGTCTCCATAGCCCCGATGCGCCAGAACTATTCAAACGGAAAGAGGCCGAGCGAGGAGTATGTCACGATAACTGTGCGGATGAAAAATCCGGATGACAGGCTTCAGAACGGAGACGGATTCTCTTTCCTCTCCAAAGGCCGTGGGGAGATTGTCGGTTTCCGTGGCGATGTCTGTCAAGGGAACCGGATAACGTGCAGGAATGTCACTGGTCTATACCCCGGTACAAGACTATACAGGAATCTCAGCAACGCATTCGAGAAGGAGCTGGAGTCCAACCTGCCGGTCAGGACGATTCCGGTGGCGGTTGACATTTCGGTTCGAATTTCTGACCCAAGGGTCACTTCGACAGGCTCAGTGACCGAAGGATGCAGCTCAGTGACCGAAGACGCACGATCGCAGAGCCTGCCGAAGCTGCTGAATAAAGATCACCAACCATCAAATCGACCGAACGAACCGACATACTCACTGAAAATCAATGCGGTAAGTCAGGATGGGAGGAGCGTTGAACTGGAACGTGACGCAGGAGACAACGCCGCGGAGAACGCAGAAAGGATGCGCGGAATGTTCGCCACTCAAATATCAAAGGCCACAGGAATATATTCATTCACCCTCCGCTCGCTTGAAGTGGAGACTCCGGACGGCTCACTGCCGTTCCTTCCGGCATCAGCCCTCAACGCAATCAGACGAGACCTCGCAGCCGCTCTGGAAGAGATGCCTTGCAAGGCGGTTCCACTGCCGACAGGCCAAGCGGTCAACGCCCCCGGAATCGTCAAAGTCCTTGACAACCGGAAAAACGCCATAGATGCTCCTGCTTATCTGGGCAAATGTCAAAGCCAGAAGCCGATTCTTTCTCAAGTTTCGGATATTCAAGAAACGGCATCGGACGGCATCCACCTTTCGTACAAGGCAAACATCGCGAACCATATCGCCCGTGAGACCTACCAGTCGCTTGGCGCCACTCAGACCGATGACGCTTTCGAGATCTCTCATCGCCCCGACGCCGAGCTGATGCGCACCAAGTACTGCATCCGTTATGAACTCGGTCTCTGCCCGGTACATCAGCAAGCGGGCAGGCAGCAAGGCAAGGGCAACGCCAATTTGCACGGCCTGACGACAACAGCCAACCTAAAAAACCTTTCTCTAATCAACAACGGCAAACGCTACCGCCTCGCCTTCGACTGCGCCAACTGTGAGATGATCGTTCGCCAAGGGTGAGATATTCCCGTCCCGTCCGGCATCGCACGCCTCCCGGAATATTCATTTAACGTCAGCCACATTTAACTGCCATATTTTTGCAGCGAAAGGTTGTTACTTTGCATCATCAAAACAAAACGAGTATGGAAAAGATCAATTTATGCGAGGGCGTGGTCGCCCAGATGATGGACACAGAGGCGTGGGGCAATGTTTCAGGAAACTTCCCGTTCAGCGAGGCACAGCTGGAGAAGTACGCTGACAAACTGGACTGGAAGGAGGTGTCTGGCAACACCAACATCTTCTGGAGCAGCCAGATGCTCGAAAAGTTCAAGAGGAAGCTGGACTGGACGGCTCTCTCACGAAGCATCCAGGAGGAGAACATCTCGGCCGAGCTGCTGGAGAAGTTCAAGGACAACTGGAACTGGGAGGAACTCTCGGACAACAACGGCCTCACTCCTGAGCTCATCGACCAGTTCGCCGACTGCATCAACTGGAAGGCTCTGATCAACAACTGGAACTGCTGTGAGAAACTGGCCACCGAGGAGTTCATCCGGAAATATTCCGACAGGATCCCGGCCTGCGACTTCAAAGATTCGCGCCTCTGGAGGGAACTGGTCGAGAAGAAGGAGAAAGAGATCAAGAAACAAATCTGCCTGTGTTAAGACATATTCACCAGAATGACAGCAGCGAGGTCGGGACATCCGCCTCGCTGTTGTTTTTATGAATATTTCAAGATCGGCAAGATCAGGCTATCGGGGCAAGAGCCGGTTCCGGGAGAGTATATGGAGTCTCTTTGCAACTTTGTGACTCCACGTAGGAGGTCAGGCGGTCGATCTCCTCAGGACTAATGTACGAGCCCTGAATGCGCTCGGTCTCTATGCCGACCTTGAAAATCATATCTCCACCACCGCTCGGCGGCCATTTGCAACCTTTCCTTCAGACACGTTGTCTTCGGGAATATATTCATCAAGCAAATCCAAAGGGGGCAGCAGGTAGCCGGCAGAAGTGTTTTCTTTTTTCATATTATTAAACATCAATATATTACAAGCAAAAAATCCTAAATGACACCGCAGTTCCCGGGCCGTCTCCGATCGTCAGGACGTTAATAGTCGTGTTCGCAAGGTCATAGACCTCATCGAGGACCGCCCCGTTGGAGAATACAATCCCGTTCCGCTCCTCCACTCCGGCGGCTTTATGAATATGCCCGAACAGATGAAGTTTCGGATGGATCTGCATCACGCGCTGCCTCAACAGAGGCTCACCGTAATGAATCTCATCAGAAAGGTCAAGAATATCCTCGGGCGGCTGATGGGTGACAAGAACGTCCGTGTCCGGAGGTATATTCATAAAATCATTTTCCTCTCGCCTATTGATTGCATCCTCGAAGAACATCGGCACTCCGTAGAACTTGACACCTTCGATCTGGACTCCTGAGTTGCAGAGATAATGACAGTTCTCGTCAAGCCCCTCAAGCGACGCTCCCCGAAGGCAGAAGTCGTGGTTGCCGGCGATGAAGACCTTGGGCCTGTGGGGCAGATCGCAGAACCATTCCATAAAGTCCAGCGCCTCCGCCTCGGTCCCCATCATCGTGAAGTCCCCGGAATGTACGATCACATCCCCCTCCGGCAGATTCGTCAGCAGCCAGTGCATATTGTGAGTGTCCGAAATGTGCACTATTCTCATATTCCCTGGTCTTTGAACATCGCCCGGACTTTCCCAAGAGCGACTTCCATAAGTGGTTCATATTCATCCTCCCGGTAGTAGCCGGTCACGGTTCCGGGTACGTGCTCCGTCTCCTCCAACAGGTTCAACCATCTATCATCGTTGATGAATTTCCAAGCGTCATCGCACGGGACAAGTTCAGCGGTCCACGGGTCGGAATGCCGCCACCGAAGGTAGATGCACCAGCTCCGCCCTTCCGCATCGTGGAAGTAATAGTAAATCTGCGCCGGACAGAAAAAGTCCAGACGCTTGATCCATTCGTGTTCCCGAAACTCCTCTTCGTGCCTCGGCAGTGACCTAACAAAGTCCAACATATTATCAAACAGCACCTTTCGAGGTCCGAAACCCGTTCCCGGCCCGACCAGTCCCGCCTCCTCAAGTTCGGAAATGATCCTCGCCGCCCTGTTATACTCAATTCCTAAATCCCTCTGCAGAGCCGTTATCGACGCGGTTTTATTAGTGATAACAAACTTCGCCGCTAGAATAAAGAATATGTCCCGAGATTGCCCCATAAGTTTGTTTTTCGCAAAGGTAGGCCGCCGCGTTGCCATTTTGCGGCAGTTACGGACTCGCCTTTATGGATATTACGGAGCGGGATCATACGCTTCTTGTTCTTGCCGCAGAATCGTCACGTTTCATTCCGACAGGAGACTCCTTTACGAAATGCCTTCAGCGCAGCAGCCACCAGAACGGCCCCCAAGCAGCATTCGGCTGAAAAACTATCGTCTTTACTATGGAGTAATTCATCTTCACCCCAAGCACAACCATCTGAACCGGCAACCGTGCTGAAGGCGTTTTGTAGAATGGAGCCGCATGACCAGAAGACGCGTACTACCCCAACAGCACGCAGTCAAAATCCGCCTTGCAGCAGCAAGACTTCCTGTAGTCGAAGCCATAGATGCGCATATACGCCTCCGCCACTTCCGTCGCTCCATTGTTGAACGGATTGGACAAGTTGGTCGAGACCACCACTGACATCTCCGGTGTCAGCACCTGCCCGTTTGAACGCTTGATTCTTTTGGGAGTTATCCTAAACGCTTTCATTGCCTATATGTTTAAAAGGTGGTATAAACTGAAGTATGATGCATGCTTATCAATTCACCCCACGCACTTCTATAGAATCACTAAATTTTCCCAAGAAAAGTCTTTATCACCTTATGCCAAAACTCCCAGTTCTTGCCTCTAGGACAACTTGGATGGTCTATCGCAAGCGCAGGGATATTCTTTCCATCAATATTATATGTCCAGACATCTGCTTGATAGCCATCAATCTCATTCAGTGTTGAATGTTGTCCATTCCAGTCCGGGAGAGTATTATACAACCTTTTACCCCATACAATGATCGCATCCGGAGTCAACTCTTTTAAAACCTCAAGGAAAGCTGGCTCTGATTCCGGAGTATTGACCAATTCTTGCCTAGGTCCGGTTTGAGCCACTTGAATATAATTATAGAAAGCCATACCGTTCCATAAATCTTCCCTTTCTTCTTGTGTCAAGACTTTTCCTGCCATAGCTCTCTCAAAACAAAGAAATGTTTGTTCATACTTCTCTCCGGAATAGTTATACACATAAGCATTCAGGACATCCTCCGTAAATGCATGGCATTCATCAGCTATCTCTTTCCGCTCACACTTCCCACATTTTTCGCTGTCTGTGCAGTAATGACTTTCACCTAAAACCAGAATTCTTTTACCATCCAAACCAGATGATAGATAGTTTTTGCCAATCCAAGGCCTAAAATTTACATTGCTCATAATACATAGAGATTAATTCGTTCAAAAATAAATAATAGCATACCGAGAATCAAGTTCATTCCGGTTCATTTCAACGTGACTCACCAAACTGCGAAGAGTTTTCCGCATAATCATATTCATCAGTTATTTGTGTCGTCAGAAATGTGGGTATATTCCCAAAGCGTGGCACCGTCGCTCATTTTAGAATACCGGTTCTGGAAGACCGTTGGAATAAAATAAGCAGCAGTCCCACGCGCAATCCCGCATAGGGGATATGACGAGGGAAAATGTCCGCTTACTCCCTTCCAAGTGAATTTTCCAGATTCGTATTCGAGAATAAACTTACACTTCCGTGTTCTCAAGTATGTCTTGCTAAGGTACATAACTTTTTTGAATATACAAGGCTGCCGCTTATCTGTTTTCTCTTCTATTTTCTCTCCTGTTTTCGACCGGCGGAGGTTCACGGAAACCCGGCTCCGACGGTTCTGCCATTACAAAAGTACAATCTCTCACTGCCATTTCCCGGCAGCCAGATAAAAGTCGAGTTTTGGCCAACGCTCAATAATATTCACTTTAATAAAAGTGATTTTCTCTAATAAATTCGCTTTTACAAAAGTGATTTTGTATATTTGCAAAAACATTAGTAATATTATGCAAAGTTCTGATATACAGCCATTGGTAAACTATTACCACCGAAAAATAAAACAAGTAAATCTGAATTTCAGAAGATACCTTTTCAGCCAAATCAACTGGGATGCCAGAATTATCGGGATAAAGGGGGCCAGAGGTGTTGGAAAAACCACACTTCTTCTTCAACGGATATTGGAGAAATACAAAGACATTGATGACACATTTTACATCACACTGGATCATCTATGGTTCAGGAACCATTCTCTTGAAGAGCTGGTTGAATACCTTTACACCCACGGCATCACGGAAATCTACATTGACGAAGTTCACAAGTATAAGGACTGGAGTCAGTCTCTGAAAACTTTCTACGACGAGTTCGCTGACCTGAGAATCGTATATACCGGTTCATCTATGCTTGAGATAGAAAAAACAAGCACAGACCTTGCAAGAAGGCAGACACCATACCGTCTTGACGGACTGTCTTTCAGGGAATATCTTAAATACACAGGTGTCCTTGAATATGAACCACTTCAACTTTCTGACATTCTTCAAGACCACGTTGCCACGGCTATGGACATCAGCGGAAAGACAAAGATTCTCAAAATGTTTGACAAATACCTGAAAACAGGATATTATCCATACTTCACTGATGCGAAGAATGATTTTCTGATAAGATTGGCAGAGACAGCCAAACTGGTGATTGAAAACGACTTGCCAGCTGTTCTTGATGTGAATTACGCGACAATCGAGAAGACGCAGAGACTTCTTATGACCATTGCGGAACACGTACCGCTGCAACCGACCACCGAGAAGCTCGCAGCCGCAATAAGTTCGACACGCGACTCGTGCCTTAAAATGATGTATCTGCTTGACAAGGCAGCCATACTACGGCTTCTAACCACCGAGTTGAAGAGTTACAAAAGGCTCGTGAATCCAGAGAAAATCTATCTTGACAACACAAATCTGATGTATGCTCTCGGTTCCAACGTCAATGAGGGCAATCTCCGGGAAACATTTTTCTTCAACCAAGTCGGCAACACCCACGATGTCCGCTCAAGCCATGCCGGAGATTTTCTGATAGACGGGAAGCTGAGAGTGGAAGTTGGCGGGCCATCAAAGGATTTCTCGCAAATAGCCGACATTCCTGACAGTTTCCTTGCCATAGACGGCATTGAGACAGGTTACGGAGCAAGAATCCCACTATGGCTGTTCGGGTTCTTGTATTAGAAAGTACAAACAGGCAATCTTGCTCCTGTCGAAGACAAAAACGCTTACGACGGCAGCATTATATTGCGTTACCCGCCGCTATATCTCGGCACACCACAGCTACATTGCATTTCTATGCTCATCCTTACTCGTGACTACAAACGCCCGGATGCTTTCGTCCGTTATTCGGCTGTCGGAGCAGACCTTGACCGCCGATCTCTTCAGAGACCTACCCACAATCAACGCTTCCTCAACAGCGGAACACAGCGAAGGGCTCACATTAGCAGCGTCCGAGGAATAAAGGACGATCACCACACTGTCATATTCAGATTGCGGGAGGAGGCTGTATTTGGATATTGACTCATACAGGGTCGCAGGCTTATAGTCACCATTACCTGCCTGCTGGCGGAAGTTCGACTCTGTAATTGAATATGTTTCAAAAAGATATTCAAGAGCAGGTCGTTCAAGGTCCGGGCATAGACTCAGCAGCCTTCGGATGCAGTCCTCGACTTTCGCCATTCTGCGAAGTCGCTTGATCGACCGTTCCATACGGGCGTCCCGCATCCGCTTGGCCCGGTTCCGCCTCCGCTCGCGCCTGTCTATCCTATCGATAATATTCACTGACATCGCGCCTTTGAAGCATTCCCGCTTCTCGATTCCGCCTCGGGCGTACATACTGATTTTTCGTGAATATAGTTGCGATGCCTTCCTCGAATATTTGTTGTCCGGCCTCCCGAGATTCACAATAAAAGACGATTGTTCCTCCTGAGAAAAGCCGTAGAAGGTCAACTCCCAAAGAATATGCGCGGCCAAAGCATTGTCTTCCAGATGAATATCCTCGGCGACAGAAATGTCATAGCCAAGCAGGTTCTCCCAGATGTCGTTGCATCCGTTCACGCCGATATAATGTTCCTCTGCGTCCCGGTAAACTTGAATATTCCCGTCGCACAGCCCGGTCGGCCTCAGAAGACTAATCTCATCGAAAGCCTCCCTGTAGGCGTAAATGTCAGTGTCAACATCGTACTCTTCCTTGAGCGTCGGTATCAGGTCATCAAATGAAACCTTATGAATCAGTTCGAATAACGTCATAGCATCTCGTTTCTTATCATCGGCAAAGGTAAAGATCTTTACTGCAAAATTTCGGCAGTATCACCAAGTCGAGTTATCCACAATCAGGCCTGCAATATGTCCGGCAAAAGTGCCTTTGGCAGGACAAAATGGTAGATAACAAACGTTTGTCCGACGGGGACTATGTCTGGCCGGAGAAAAAAATAGCCGATTCCAGATGCAAGATTATAACATTTTGTGATTTAAGGATAATGAATATTCCCGAAGGCGCGGGAGGTAAATGAACCAATTTTATGAGAACAATTCACAAAACCTTGCTGGTACTGGCTGCGTCGCTGGCCTTTTGGTCGGTCGGGTCCGCACAGGAAATCCAACAATTCAAGAAACACGAAATCAGCATCGGAGTCGCACCTATTCCTTTCTGGGGTGTTTTCACAGGTCACGACTATAATGAACCAGATGGCATCATAGATGGAATCTACGGAAAGAGAGACGGGGAGGCACGTTTCATTCCTCTCTTTTCCGTCGCCTGCAACCACTATTACAAAAAATGGTTCTCTCTCAACACAAGAGTCTCCTTGATGAACCAGTACAAATATGTATATTCGGGAGCCGACTCGCACGTTGACCATCTTGAAGTGTACCCAGGGGCGAATATTATGGAAATGGCACAGTTCACTTTTCTGAACAAGGAGGATGTACGGCTCTATGCGGCGGCCGGCCTCGGTCTGACTCTGTTCGACGGCACAATAATCCCGGCTGCCCAGTTCACTTTCTTCGGAATATCGTTCGGAAAGAAGGTTTTCGGATTTGCCGAACTTGGAAACGGTACTGAATACTTACTGGTCCACGGAGGCATAGGTTACAGGTTTTAAACAAAACGATGATTATGAAAAAGTACGCTCTTGTTATTCTATTTATATCGCTGATTTTCAACGGGTGCAGGAAAGATTATTATTGGCCGACAGCGCAGGAAAGGCTAGACTACGGAGCGAGAAGAATATTCATCTGCACCGTGATGAAAGCCGTAGAAGCCGTGCAATTCTGCGAACTGTTCCAGGAATATAATGACGCTTCCGGAGACGAAAAGATCCTCGATAAATACAAAGAGATAAGAAAGAATGTAACGAAAGAAGGTAACAACACGTACAACATTTCGTACTATGGCTCCCTTAGCGGTAAATTCACCACAAGCGACATCGCCGTCAATGTCAAAGGAGGAACCATTGTCTTCGAGGATATCGGATTGACCGTCAGCTGCATCGATGATGGTGATTGGGAAATCAAAGTATCTGACGGGCAGTACAACTGGTCCGACAAGATTAATTTCACGGCCACCTACAAGAAATCCGAAGACAGCGGACGCACAGCCGACATAACCATTGACGGAACATTGAACAGCGAAAGCAGAGACACCGACGGTTATAAAGCCGAATTCTACTCCGACGGCGACATTCACCACATCGGAGGAAATATCTATTCCGGAATATTCAAAATGACAACCTTTGACGACAAAGGAAGCAAACTCGATGAATATGCCCTAAGGCTCGGGAATATGTCAGAGACACTCACCACTCCGGTTGACGATTCACGGTGTTGGTAAACCGCCGGATCACGACTGACCGTCAAAAACAATATCTCTCAGCAAGGCATCGGTTGGATTTGCGGCCTGGAAACACTAGCTTTATCTACATGGATCTTGATGCGGAGATATTCCCCGGGCGGAGCGATGCTCACTCCTTACGAGCAGGCACGCCGCTACGAGAACAATCTTCCGGCCAGCAAAGGCACACTGAATGAACATAACTGTGGCAAGCAAGCACGGCCGCCGGCAAGGGCAGTCGTGCAGAAAGTATTTTGTAAGAAGAAACGCTTCTCCTATTTCATCTTGATGTCCTGAGGGTTTGTGCTTTCGTTTTTGCCGATGACAGGGAATGAGCCTTCGAGTTTGCTGTAAGAGCAGTTCTTTGTCTGGAAGACCCCGTAGGCGTGGCCGATGAAGATGCCCACAGCTCCTGTCCCGACATCCGGGATGTTCTCCCCTATCTTGCCACCGAAATGGACTCTCTCGTGATTACCTACGGCATAGCCGTATGCGCCACCTACATAGTTGTTTTTCTTTCCGTTGACAGTACCATAGGCGGAGCAGTTCTTGATCTCGCTGCCGGATCCGACAGTGCCGATAAGGCCACCGATACGTACCTCATTTTCAGACGTGGAATTAATGTCGGCATAGGACGTACAGTCTATGACATTTGCAAACGCAAATCCTGCCACGCCGCCGATATGGAAATCGTTCACGCTCTCTGCCAAATCCTGACTGTTTACTGTAACAGTACCTCTGACGGTACAGTTGGTAATAGTATTATTGTGATCATTGTTGAAAGAGATGTCCCCTATCAGCCCCCCAGCTGTCACTGAGATAGTCCTTGAAGTTGATGCAGGGGCATTGACTGTTACATTTACATCCGCGCGACAGTTGATTATGCTTGGGTCACCGGATCCTACGATTCCTCCGGCACAATATGCACTTGTCACTGCTCCATCAATCCTGCAATCAATAATGTCGGTGAAGGAGGTGAAGCCGACAATGACCCCAGTATCACGATCTCCGGTTTTAACATCGGCGTTCCTTATTGTAAGATTCCTTACAACCGATTTTTCCGTGGAGCTTGTACCGCTAAGCCAATAGAACAGGCCTCCATATTTACCGCTCTCATCCACCTTCATATTAATGATACTCTTTCCGTTTCCGTCCAGACGCATATGAGGAAAATTAACTTCATTACCGATAGGTGTCCACGGCTTACTTGCAAGGTCTATGTTTTTCATTAACTTAAAGTACTTGCCTTTATAATCATAAGGGACCTTATTAGCATTGTTGATATTATATGCAAGACCAGCCAATTGCGCGGCGGACTCAATGAGGTACGGATCAGACTCCAAGCCGGATCCTTTTGTGATAGGTTCCGCGGAGGTTCCGTCCCAGACAGAATAATCTTCAATATAACTATCCTTATCACCCAACTCTTTCTCCGTCACCCATTCAATGACATTGACGTTCCCGGCATCCACACGATCTTTCCCCACCTTGACATTCATAGTGTAAGCACAGCCGCCGTACAGTTCCAGATTACTGTCAAGAGTGACATTGTACGCCTTGTTGTCGGACATCACGACCGTAAGCATCCTGGCTCCGCTTTTCTGACCTTTACCAGGAAAGAATATGGCCTCGTAAACATAGTCTGCCGTATTGCACATTGATATGTCATTGGATGACGACTGATCCAGATCTGTGACTGTCCTATTTGCAAGGTCGCATCTGATCTTGCTCGAAGTCCCGTTCAATATCACATCCTTGACCGAATGCGAATCACCAAACTCATTTCCAAAAGTAAGATTGACTTTCAGCTTCACCAGCACGTGACTGAATGTTATGTTCAGTTTTTGGTTTTTCAAATCATTGGCAGGAACAAAACCAGGCTTGCTGTACCAAAGGAAATCCGCGGAGGAAGTGCCACCGGTCTGGTTCGAAGGAATTGAGAACTCGACGCCTGTGTGGTCATCCGCACCACTGATATGCGGAGCATAGGCGAATATGCCGACCGGACTTTGCGCATTCTTCCAAAGAGTCTGGATTTCCGGAGTCCAGGAACCACTGCCATTCACCCAACGCACATTGTCCTTGCTATAGTAATCACCGTCACCGTAATCAATAAACAGTCCGAGATCACTACCTAAATATGCGCTATAAGGCAAATCCGCTTTGGTCATCAAGCCGCTTACCGAAGCCTCTATTCTTACGATTCCGTCCTCCGGAAAGTTATCACTGCTGTTGCTGATGTCTTTCTCGCAGGAAACAAATATGTTTGCTACCGACAGGAGCGCGGTCAAAATAGGATAGTATGTTTTTTTCATATTATTATAAATTATCATCAATTAATAAATTGCAGCCGATTAAGCGAAGGTGGCATCTATAATCATTTAACATAATAACCAGACTGAATCTCCAGTGTCTCTCCCCTCTTGATGACGATGTTCTTTCCGGTGTATAAGGTTCCTCCAAGCTTGTACTGGACAATGTAAGTGCCCTCAGGGAGGGAGGTCTCGTAACATTCTTGATAGGAATAGACACTGCCGGACGGATCGAAATGATAGCTTTTAGGATCACTTAGGCTCTTGGGGTCGATGAAGACGATGTCCGTCATAAACTTGCCTTTCTCGCTGTTGACAAACTTGACATTGCCGCAAGGAATTCTGTTCGGAACCGGGAGGTCGATGAAAAACTCCTTCT
>ERZ1026860.190-NODE-190-length-47284-cov-13.846810_pt1 | contig 47284 bp, 39 predicted proteins | sample MGYA00380160_ERZ1026860 | MGnify/ENA primary metagenome ERZ1026860 (study PRJEB33269, sample SAMEA4719796) | human gut metagenome | biome: human-associated habitat; feature: organic feature; material: feces | place: Cameroon | collected 2013-10 ... | reverse complement strand
GAGCGGAAGGGAAGGCGGAAGGAATGGCAGAAGGTGAAGCAAGAGGCAAAGCCGAAGAACAATCTGCCATCGCCAGGCGGATGCTGGAGGAGCAACTGCCCGTTGATGTCGTCGTGAAATGCTCCGGCCTCAGCGAAGACGAGGTCCGGAAGCTGATGTAGCGCGCAAACCGACCGTCAGTCCGTCCGGTTCTTTGTCGTTTGACGGGGATTCAGCCACGAGTGCAGAATCGTGCGGATGAATTGCTCCGCATCAGCAGGCGTCCGGGAGATGCGGTCATTCTGCAATGACTTTCCACCGGACTCGCCAGATTCCGTCGTTGAAATCGTGGCTGATTATCTTGAATGTCCCTACTTCAGAGGTGTTGTCCACATGTGCTCCGATGCAGGCACAATCGTCATAATCCCCGATGCTCACGATGCGCATGGTTTCCGACGCGTCGGCCGGAAGTTTACTCAGGTCGACAATCCTCGCCGCCTCTTCCCGGGACATGAAGCGGATTGCCACCGGGAGAGCGGTATTGACTATCTCATTGACTTTGGCCTCGATGGCCATCACTTGTTCGTCTGTCGGGCAGGCGTCGAGGATGTAGTCGCATTTGCTCTTCTTGCGTTCAACATGGGAGTTGCGCGAACGGGGACATCCGAACATGTTGACCATCGTGCGGTTCAGGATATGCTCGCAGGTATGCGCCGGCGCATATTCATCTTTGTTGTGGGTGTTGAGTCTCGGTTCTTCCATTGTGACAATCAATCTGTGTATCAGGTGGTGTAGCAGCCCGGCCTGAATGCCCGAAGATAGTGAAAAATCTCTGAAAATCTTAACTTTGCCCTGCAGAACATAATTGAGATGCAAGAGCCAGTCACCATAAACCCGGGCACGTCTCCGGAATTCCACCCGTTCGAACCGTTCCTCCCGACAGGAGCCGGGATACTGATGCTTGGAAGTTTCCCTCCGCAGCCACGCCGTTGGAGCATAGATTTCTATTACCCCAATTTCAACAACGACTTCTGGAGAATCCTCGGGCTCATCTTTTTCGCTGACAAAGAGCATTTTATCCTTCCCGGGGAGAAGAAGTTCGACAAGCGGAGGATTGTAGATTTCTGTACGGGCCGAGGGATCGCCATGTATGACACAGCCTGCAAGGTGGTGAGGCTCAAGGACAACGCATCTGACAAGTTCCTGCAGGTCGTGGAGGCGACAGATATAGACGCCTTGTTGGAGAGCATTCCTCAATGTAGGGCGATAGCCGCGACAGGCCAGAAGGCCGCGGAACTGCTATCCGAGCATTTCCATTGCGAACAGCCGCCTCTCGGCCGGTCCGTCTCTATACAATCCGCGGAACGGAAGCTCAACTTCTACCGTATGCCGTCGACATCCCGAGCCTATCCGCTGTCTCTTGACAAGAAAGCCGAAGCCTACCGCCGGATGTTCGCCGCCGAGCATATCCTGTGACAAGTTCTCCGGCCGCAACTCCACCTCCTCGTCCGGGATTCGGGCCTCATGCAGGAAGCCAGAATTATCGGCTTCTGCCTCATTGATTTACCAGAGTTTCTTGAATTCCGAGAATGCCTGCCCGACCTTGTCGCCGAGCTGGATGTAGCCGTGATGGACGGGGTCGAAGACGATGAGTTTCATCTTCCCCACATCTGGCAGCCCGTCCTCCGAGAGGTACTCCTCGTTCACCCGGACTGCGAGGATGTCCCCAACGAGGAAGAAGCCTGTGCTGCTCGGGTCAATCTTCCTGGCCACCCGGCACTCGAGTGTCATCGGGAAATCGGTGAACACCGGTGCGTTCACCTTCTCTCCCTTGACGGCAGTCCAGCCGGTCCGGCGGACCTTGTCCGCCACTTATTTTTTAACGATTACATAATCGGTTGCCGCCATGGTGCCGGCGGTCGCGAAGGCCACCGTGAACTCATCGTCCCTCTCAAGGTTGTCCGTCGTGGCATGCACGCCCATCGAGATGAATATCTGTGCAGCGTCCCACTGGCCGCCCCAGGCTGCGTTCATCGCATTCGGGGTTCCGTCCTTGTCGTAGGTGCCGATGACAAGCACCGGTTGCGGAAGCACCCAAGGTTTCGGGTCGAAAGTTTTCATGCCCGGTAATGTGTCATTTGACTTGTTTCGCTGTATTAACCGTGTCTTTCTGGGCCTTGTAGCCCAGTTTTTCGATTGCTTTGGCGAGCTTGTCGACGCTGGTCTTGGCCGGGTCGTAGGTCACAGTGATGGTCTGCTTGTCCAGCGAGACAGCCAGGTCCTTGACACCTTTCTCGAAAGCGATGTTCTCGTTGACTTTCTTCACGCAGTTGTTGCACCTGAGGTTGGTCAGGAAAGTGACTTTCTCCGGCTTCGCCGTTGCGGCGAAAGTGGAGACCGCCATGAGGGCGGAGAGCATGATTGTGATGATTCTTTTCATATTCCGATCAATATGTTTTCCAGATTGTAAAGCGTATCCCGGCATATATCTTCGCTCCCATTATCGGACCCCATACCTGGCTGGCGTCGAATGAACTCTTGCCGGGGGCCGAGATGATAACGTCCTTCTGTCGGAATCCGCCGAGGTTCTCACCTCCTATATATATGTCCCAGCCCTTCATCCTGCGTGTGACCTGGAAATAGAGAAGGGGATAGACAGGTGTTTTGCCCGAGGCGTACAGCAACTCTCCGTCCGTGGAGCGCAGATCGCGCATGAAATCATACACGGTGCAGGGGCCGTTGAGGGACACGGTCCCGTCGAATATCCATCGGCTCAGTCTCGTGGCGTACTGGAGGTTGAGGACGGCCTTGTATCGGCTGATCATCGGCCTGTCCATGAGGCCTTTACCCTCGTAGCTGGCCTTGGCGAGAGTGTGGCGGAAAGTTGTGTTGACGGTAAAGCGCTCCAACGGCTCCAGTGCCAGGTCTGCCTGAATGTTGTCCGTATAAGAACGCCCTCCGGTGACGGACGAGAGCTTGTAGAGGAGCACTTCGCTGTCTGTGAAATCAATTATCTGCTGTTCGGTGAACTCGCTGTGGAAGAAGTCGAGGCTCAGATAGTTGGAGGAGCTGCCGCCAATGTACCAGGTGGCGTTGCCACCAGCCGTCCAAGCGTCTTCAAGGGTGTGTTTGGAGAGGTCTCCGATGACGGTCTTGCCTGTGGAGAGTATGCCGATGTTGTCGCTTACAGGGGTGGAGAATCTCAGGCCGCGTCCGCCGTTTGCCCTGAAGGTAAAGTGTCCGCTCGGGCTGTACTTCAGCGTCAGACGCGGAGTCATTCTGATTCCGGCACCCGTGTAGGCATCGGCCCTCAGGCCGAGGATGGCAGAGAAGATCTCGCCGTTGTGGAAGGTGTACTCCGCGTAAGGGCCCGCGCTTGCGAGAAAACTCTTGCCGGAGAAGGCACCGCTGAATCGGGAGAGGTCCTCGTCGTACCAGTCGGCGATGCCGCTTGCCCCGATGGTGAACTTGTTGTGCTCATTGATTTCGTCTTGATAGAGCAGGCCAAGGTAGGCGCTGTGCTGCCTGGCCCCATATAGGGCATCTCCGAAGCGGGAATCCATTTTCTGAAAGCTGTAGTCTGAAACCATGGCCACGCTTCCGGCCCGTCCTGCCGGTGTTCCGGCCTTGAGGTATGCTCCGAAAGAGCGGTTGGCGATGTCTGAAGTCCATGCTCCCGGCATCTCGGAGCCATGCATGAGCTGCCCTCCCTGACGGGAGTCGTTGACGGCACGAACCCCGAAGCGCACAGCCGTGCCGTCACCTTTGAAATACAGCCAGCGGTTGGCGAGGTTGAACTGGAACTGCCTCGGGTCATCGGCGAAGCCGTCGCCGTTGCCGTCCATGGCCATGAAATTGCCGGAGACATGGCCCATCAGTGCCGTGCTCCATTTTTCTCCCATCTGCAGGGAAGAGACTATGTTGAAGTCAGTCTTGGTGTCGTTCATCACGGAGGCGTTGACGAAGAGAGGCTTCTCGTCGGTCGGCTTCTTGTGCTCGATGTTGATGGCTCCCGTGATGGATTCGCTTCCGTTGACTACGGATGTCGCTCCTTTGGCTATCTGGATGCTTTCCATCCAGGGGCCGGGGATATAGGACAGGCCGAACGGGGCGGACAGCCCGCGCATCACCGGTCTGGCCTCGTCAAGCATCTGGGTGTAGATGCCGCTCAACCCCAGAAGCCTTATCTGGCGTGCGCCCGTGACAGCGTCGGAATAGCCGACGGTGACGCTTGCCGAATTCTCGAAACTGTCGGCCAGACTGCAGCAGGCCAGTTTCTGGAGGCCTGCGGAAGAGATTACTTCTGTGCGTATGTCCTTGCCCTTGGAGAGGTATGTCCCGCTCTGCCGTGCCGTAGACACAGCCACTTCAAGTGAATCAGTCCAGCCTTTGTACAGCCCGGTGGTGTCAGGCATCTGGGCAGACGCCGTGAAAGCGCCGGCCAAGATGAATGCCGTAATCAATACACTCTTCATGAGCGCAAATATAAAAATTTTTATTTACGGCTGGTCAAAGCTGCGTGAGAACTTACAGCCGGATGTCGAATCCCGCCACGACGGTGGCCCCAGGCATAGGGTAACCTGCGTTGATCTCGTACTCCTGTGCCAGGAGGTTCTCGCCTCTGGCCCAGAGATCCAGCCACTTGCATACCTTGAATGAGCTACGCACATTCCATAGCAGGAAGTCCTCTTTCTGCACCGGAGAGGTCGAGGTGTACAAGCCTGCGACATATTGGAGTCCTGTGGAGACGCTCCACCTGCCCTCAGTCCAGCTGGCGCCGGCGTAGGCTTTGTGCTCAGGGGCGGCGATGACAGGTTCCTTCATGTGCAGGTAGCTGTAATTGGCGTTGACCGACCATGCCCTGCTGATTCTCCAGGCTGCCTGTATCTCGGCCCCGTTGTTGTGCAGCTCACCGGAGTTCTGGTTGAGTTTGCCCGCACCTGACGGGTTCGGGAGGGTCAGGATGATGTTCTTCGCATCTATGTGGAAGAGGTTGACCCCGTAGGACAGGCGCCCGCCGAGGAGCTTCTGGTTGATGGCGAGTTCATAGTTCCAGCTGCTTTCCGGCTTGAGGTCCGGGTTTTGCGGCGGGAACATGTACATTTCCCTCAGGATAGGATAGCGGAATCCCTTGGCCACGGAGGCTTTCATCTCGATGTGATGCGGGAGATGGACAGCCGCCCCCGCCTGTGGCACCCATTCCGTCCCGATGCGGGAATGGTGGTCGGCGCGCAGTCCGGCGTTGAGTGTCAGCACGGATCCGATGTGCTGGCGGAAGTCGAAATAGGCGGCGAGCTCTGTCTCGTGCTTGTCTACGAGATCCTTGTGAGGCTGCATCTGGTAGGCGTTCCAGGCTTTGCCTCCGTAGCGGAACCAGTCGGCCCCGACGGTGGTGCGGTTGCCTTCGAAGAGCACGGCGCTCTGGTAGAGCGACACGCCCATCATGTCGTCGTATGATTCGAATGTATATTTGTCGACAATAATGACATCAGCCGTGTGCCCGTCGCCAATGCTGTGCCTTCCCCAGTTGTAGAAGAAGCTCAGGGCTCCGGAGGTCTTGCCGTAGTCGTTCTTGACCGACAGGGATGTCATCCCTCTCGTGATGCCCTGGTCGGCATCGATAAGCGGGGCGCTGACAGGTCCCGGGCAGGAGGCGTCGAAGTGCGTGAGGTCGAGGTCGGCGAGCAGTTGCCAGTTGTCTGTGAACTGGTAGCCGAGCTTGGCATATCCGCCGTACTGGCTGAATCCCATGTTCTCGCGGTGGCCGTCCGTGCGGTTGTAGGAGGCGCTGACATTGGCGCTGAAGCGGCCGCTTTTGAGCATGGCCCCGGCTTCGGTCTCAAGTGTGTTGTATGAGCCGTAGCCGGTGTGGAACCTGCCCTTGAAGCCGTCCCCTTCCGGCTGCCTGGTGACTATGTTGATCACTCCGCCCATGGCGTTGGAGCCGTAGAGCACCGACGCCGGACTGCGCAGCACTTCCACCCTGTCCGCGAGCAGGGTCTGGTAGGCGTCCGCGACCGGATGTCCGAAGATGCCGGCGTATTGCGGATGTCCGTCGATCAGCACCATCATTCTGGCGCTTCCACCGCTGAGCCCGCGCAGGGAGATCCCTCCGGCAGCACCGCCGGATACTCCGTATCCCATTATCCCTCTTGCTGTTGTGAAGAGCCCCGGAATCTGCTCGTTGAGCACCGGCAGCAGCGAAGGCTGCATCGTCTGCTCTATCTTGTCCCTGTTTACGACGGATACCGTCTGCGACAGATGCCTTACGTCTGTCCTGTTGCGTGTGCCCGTGATGACGGCTTCGTCAATCGGGTAAGTGCGGAGGCTGTCCGCCTCCTGTGCTGCGGATGTCACTGCTGTGAGGAGGCATAGCGCCGCCCAGGCGGTAATGATCATTCTTCTCATCGTGTCAAGTTTTTTGCGAAGCCGCAAATATAGGCATTTCCGCATAATTGGCGTATCTTTGCCGCCGATATGAAATCTCTTAAAGAACTCTATAAAATAGGGCGCGGCCCGTCCAGCAGCCACACGATGGGGCCGCAGAAGGCGGCGATGATGTTTGCCGCAAGGCATCCTGAAGCTGCGTCTTTCGAAGTCACCCTCTACGGGAGTCTTGCCGCCACCGGCAGGGGACATCTTACTGATGTGGCCATTTCCGATGTGCTCAAGGCCGCCGGGGCCTCGGCGGCTCCTGACGGGCAGACCCCGGTGACTATAGTGTGGAGGCCTGAGGTTTTTCTCCCTTACCATCCCAACGGCATGAAGTTCGTCTCGCGGGACGCGACCGGCAGCCCGACCGACGAGTGGACTGTCTACAGCATAGGCGGCGGCACCATCTCGGAAGGGGAGGGCTCGCTGATAGGGGAGGGGCCGGACATATATCCCCTCAACACCATATCCGAGATCATGCAATGGTGCAAGGACACGGGAAGGAGTTATTGGGAGTATGTGGAGCAGTGCGAGGGCCCCGAAATCTGGGATTATCTCTCCACGGTCTGGGCGGCGATGAAGGCATCGGTCACGGCCGGACTCAACAACGAGGGCGTGCTTCCGGGACCGCTGCATCTCTCCCGCAAAGCTGCTACCTATTATATAAAAGTGTCCGGGTACAAGGCTAACCTCCAGACCAGGGGACTGGTGTTCTCATACGCCTTGGCGGTGAGCGAGGAGAACGCCTCCGGCGGCACCGTGGTCACGGCTCCGACATGCGGATCGAGCGGGGTGCTGCCCGGGGTGCTGTACCATATCTGGAAGGGACACGCATTCAGCGACAAACGTATACTCCATGCCCTCGCCACAGGCGGGCTTTTCGGCAATGTGGTCAAGTGCAACGCCTCCATCTCCGGGGCGGAGGTGGGGTGCCAGGGCGAAGTGGGTGTGGCCTGTGCGATGGCGTCAGCTGCCACCTGCCAACTTTTCGGAGGCACTCCTACCCAGGTCGAGTATGCCGCCGAGATGGGACTTGAACATCATCTCGGGATGACCTGTGATCCGGTGTGCGGCCTGGTGCAGATCCCGTGTATCGAGCGCAACGCGATGGCCGCCGCCCGTGCCCTGGACTGCAACCTTTACTCGGCATTCTCGGACGGGTTCCACAGGGTTTCCTTCGACGAGGTGGTCAGCGTGATGAAGCAGACAGGCCACGACCTCCCGTCCCTCTACAAGGAGACAAGTGCCGGTGGCCTGGCTACCAAGATGCATATTTAGTCATCGCGTCCGTCGACAGTGACGATGGTCCCGTCAGCGTTGTAGCTGAGTTCGCAGACCTTGAGGCTGCGCAGGCAGTTGACTCCGCCCGACGGCACGCTGTCGTGGTGGAAGAGCCACCATTTCCCACCATACTCCACAATGCTGTGATGGGTAGTCCACCCGACTACCGGGGTCAGTATCACGCCCTTATATGTAAACGGCCCGAGCGGGCTGTCGCCGATGGCATAGCACAGCAGGTGCGTGTCTCCCGTGGAATAGCTGAAATAATACTTGCCGTTGTACTTGTGGAGCCAGGCGGCTTCGAAGAAGCGGCGCGAATTGTCCCCGGCGAGCAGCGGCTTGCCGTCTTCGTCGAGTATCATAACATCGCGCGGATCTTCTGCGAACTGCAACATGTCGTCGCTGAGCCTCACCACCTTAGGGCAGAGAGCCGGCTGGTCATCGGCCGGGAGGGTGGACCCGCTGTCCAACGCCTTGTTGTCCCGGTATCTCTGGAGCTGTCCACCCCAGATGCCGCCAAAATACATGTAATGCTCTCCGTTCTCTTCAAACACGCAGATGTCGATCGAGTAACTCCCGCGCATCGGGTCGCTCTGCGGAACGAACGGCCCGCATGGGTTGTCGGCGAGGGCCACGCCTATGCGGAAGATGTCGTTCTTGTCCTTCATCGGGAAGTACAGATAGTACTTGCCGTCCTTGCGTGCCACGTCGCAGTCCCAGAGCTGCCGTCCCGCCCAGGCGATTTCTTCCCTGCGCAGCACCGCTCCGCTGTCCTTGACCGGGGAACTCATCGGGTCAGGGCCGTCCAGGGTGAGGACATGATAGTCCTTCATGTCGTATTCGCTTCCGAAGTCATCGTCCGGGATGCCTGACTCCCAGTCATGCGAAGGATAGATGTAGAGTCTGCCGTCGAAGACGTGGACGGAAGGGTCGGCCATATAGTCTGATGGCCAGAGGTATCTTTTCGGGGTTTTCATCATTTATTGTGTTTTGCTTCTATCGCTGTGTTGATTTCATCCATTCTCTCGTCGCTGAGCTCGTATTTGCTGATTATGAACATCGCGAGGACGAGCAGCAGCGCCGGTATCACGCATACGAGCCAGAGTATACCCTGCTCGGCGAGCGGAGTCTGTGTGGTTTCGGCTGCCTTGAACCCTACGGCGGAGAGCACCAGGCCCGGCACCACTCCGCCGAGTGCCATGCCGGCCTTGAAGAATATGCCTGTCAGGGCGTTGACGATGCCCGCGATGCGGCGCCCCGTGGTGTATTCTCCGAAAGCCACGACCTCAGGCACCAGGGCCCACATGTATCCTGTAGCCACGATGATGCCGGTGGACTTGACGAACTGTGCCAGATAGACTATCCATATCTGCGAGCGCAGGGCGGGTACCATGGACACCAGGTAGAGCATCCCCATGCCGACCATCGCCACTGACAGGAAGATGAAGAACATCCCCTTCTTGCCGGCTTTTTTCTTGATGGCCGGGACCATAGGCATGAATATGAACGCCGGGATGGAGCCCAGTCCCATGAAGATGGACATCTGGGCGGTAGTGGAGTGGATGTTGTACTGCATATAGTATGAACCGGCGGCGTTGCTCACCGACATCATCGCGAACGCGGTGATGAAGAAGCATGCCAGCACGCGCAACGGCCTGTTGCGCCCGAACTCGGCCCAGAGGTCGGAAACCTTGACATTGGCCGTCTCCTTCTCGTCCATCACCACCCTCTCGCGGGTCTGTGAGAAGCAGAAGAACAGGAACGCGAGCCCCACGAGGGAATACACCAGCATCGTCAGGAACCAGGCGCGCCCGTCTGCCGGCATGGCCTGTTCTCCCACCATCTGCGAACCCTTCGCGAAGCTCTTGACCAGGGCCGGGATACCCATGGACACGGCGAGTCCTCCAAGATTTGCCATGAACATGCGGGTGGACGTGAGAACCGTAATCTCATCGGTGTCACGGGTAAGCGAGGCGTTGAGGGCGCCGTACGGCACGTTGACGAGCGTGTAGCACATGGACATTCCCACATAGGTGATGTATGCGTAGAGCAGCGAGCCGGAGAAGCCGTTCCAGAAACACAGCACGGCAAATGCCGTGAGCGGGATGCCTCCGAAAATCAGGTATGAGCGGTATTTGCCGAACTTCGGGTTGTGCTTGTCCACGAAGGCTCCGACTATCGGGTCCCAGAGCACGTCCACGATGCGGACTATGAGGAACATCACTGCCGCGACCGCAGGGTCGAGCCCGAACACGTTGGTGTAGAAGAAGAGCAGCCACATGCTGATGGTCTGGTAGATGAGGTTCTGCGCCATGTCTCCGGCGCCGAAGCCTATCCGCTGCAGCCAGTTCAGCTTGTAGAAGCCGTTTGTCTGATTGCTTGTCTGTGTCATGATTATCTGGTTTTTGTCTTGTTGTTCTTGATGATTGCGGCCGCAGTCCTTTCTCCGAGGGTCTTTTTGTCCTGCGGGTGTATGTCGTTCCATTCACCCAGGTCAGAGTTCGGCACGAGGACTGTCCCTCTCATCTTGCCGGCTGTCCTGCGCTGCTCGGCCTGCACCCTGTTCCACCCGTGCTCCGGGCCCTTGCTCTCGGAGTGCAGATATGAGGCGAGTTCCACTATGTAGAATTGGAGTTCGCTGTCGCCAAACTGCTCCCTCCAGTCGCTTATCATGGATTCGAGCAGTTCCCCGTATTGCGCCGCGTTGCCCTCGTTGCTTTCTCCCTGATACCAGATCACTCCGTCGAATGAGTACTTCAGAAGCGGGGCGATCATGCCGTTGTAGAGCCCTGATGGCATGTATTGGAGGAAAATCTCCTTCCGCCTGGCAGGCATCCTGACGGAATGGCTGTGCTCCCACCCGTCCAGCAGGGAAATTTCGCCGCCTGCCGTCTCAAGGCTGTACCGCTTGCCCGGGATGAACCTGGCTTCGGAATCTACCCCGAAGGAGTAGAGGTGTATCTCTATCAGATTGTCTCCTATTTTGAGCATCTCCTTGGGAATGCGGTAGTTGCGCGGAGGGTAGCGGTAGGAGGTGGTGCCGGCGGAATGCCCGTTGACGAATACCGAGTCCGCATCCACGATGGCTCCCAGATGGAGGATGGCATCGGCTCCTGCCTGTTTCGCGTCGAGGGTCAGATGTCTGCGGAAGAGATGCCCGCCGTACCAGTTCTTCCCGCTGCTGTCCGTGGCCCAGCTTCTGGAGAAGAGGTCTGCCTTGCTCCATTTTTCCCTCTGTGCGGGCTGCTTCGAGAGAGTTTCCCACCATTCTGAGTAGACCTGCGCGCTCGCGCGTCTGAGGCTGTCCCTGAACGAGTCATCCTTGAGCGGGGCGAGTGTCTGGCGTGCATGTTCCGGGAGGATTTCCTCTCTCATCCATGCCTCTATCGGCGAGCCTCCGACCGCCGGTCTGACCATACCCACAGGGACTCCTGTCTGATCGTGCAGCGAGCGTGCCGTGAAATAGCAGAGCGCGCTCCATTCCAAAGCCGTGCTGTCGGAGTCCAGCACCTCCCATCTGCTGGGAGGGAGCTCTTCGAGCGGACCGTGGAAATCATAACTGTATGGGATGGCCATATAGCGTATGTCCTTGTCGGAGAAATCCTTGATCTCATCTGCCACCACATCCAGACAGCGCCTTACCGGGAGTTCCATGTTTGACTGGCCCGAGCACAGGTAGACATCTCCGACCATAATGTCCTCGACCGTCTTGTCTCCGGCCTTGAGCATGAACGGTCCTCCTGCCTCCCCTGGCGGGACGCTGACCTGCCATCTGCCGTCGCTGTCGGCTTTTGTGGTGTATGAGTGCCCGCGCCACTCCACCTTGACCGTGGCGTGAGGCTTGCTGTCTCCCCAGATTTTGACATCCCCGCCTCTCTGGATTACCGCGTGGTCGGAGAACAGGTCGGGGAGTCTGACTTCCGCCGGCCGTGTGCAGGCTGCGGCGAGAGACGCCGCCAGCGCGATGGTTATTGTCTGTGTCTTGATTCTCATCAGGACACAAATATACCCAAAAGCCGGCGTGCTGCCGGCTGCGGGTGTTTCTCCCTTTTAGGCTCTTGTTACAAGAGTGCCCGGAGTGTTACATTTGACTTTTGAATATGTAACATTCCCCGTTACGCCTGCTTCTAGTTTTTCCCCAGGAGGCGGTCCAGAGTGTCCCTGTCAGTACAGCCGCGGTATTTGCCGAGAAACTCTTTCGGAGTCATCCCGAAGTAGTCGTGGAACGAGCTGGTGAAATACGAAGGGGAGGTGAAGCCTACGCACCGCGCCACTTCCGCTATGCTGACGTCGTTGTGTATCAGGAGGTAGGCCGCCTGTTTCATCTTGATGGAACGGATCAGGTTGCCCGGGGAGACATTGAGGGCGTCCTTGAGCTTGCGGTTGAGGTGGACACGGCTGATTCCGGCCTCGCGGCTGAGGTCGTTGACGGTGAAGGCCGGGTTGCCTATGTTCCTGTTGATGATGCTTGTCACATCCTCGATGAAGTTCCCGCCGCCTTTGCCTTCCGGCTTGATCTGGCCGTAGTCGTATCGTACTTCGTTGGTGTACTTGTTGCGTATCGTCTCTCTCGCGGAGATGACATTGGCCAGGCTGCCTCTGAGCCTTTCGATGGATACCGGCAGCCTGAGGTAGAGGTCGGCGCCCGTCCTCGTGCTCTCTTCCGCGGTCTCTTCGTCGTCGTTCGTACTGAGGATTATCACCGGGATGTGGTTTGTGTCGGGGTTGTGCTTGATTCTGGAGCAGAGCTCCAGGCCGTTGGCGCCTCCGGAATCCATGCCTGTGATGACCGCGTCCGGGACGGTAGTCGAGATGATGCCCCAGGCGTTTTTCGTGTCGGCGCATGCCCTGATGTTGTACTGCCGGCGCAGCGCGGACTTCAGGTAATTGCGGATTTCGCTCTCGAATCCCGTCACCACGATGGTCTTCCGGGACTTGCGTTCCTTGTCGTCCTCTTCTTCCGTCTCTGTGGCCTCTTCCACATCTGTGGAATATCTGGTATAGAGGTCTTTGTGCCTTTCTGTGGGACTCATCTCGGCTGCGCTGAGGTGGGCGTGTCCGCAAGGCAGCAGCAGCGAGAACATCACGCCTCCGTCCACATTGGCCGCGCTGAGTTCACCGTGCTGGAGTCGGGCGAGCGAACCGGCGAGATACAGTCCAGGGCCACCGCCTCCGCGTGACAGCATCTTTCCTGTGTCTGCCGGCTTGTCGCAGCTGTAGAAGATGCTCACGTTCACAGTCCCGTCTCCCTTAGGAGAGCAGATGTCTACCTGTATGCGGCCTCCGTCAGGGGTGTGCTTGAGGGCGTTGGACAAGAGGTTGAATATTATCTTGTCGAAGTGCCCCTGGTCTATCCATAGTTTCTGCCCCGGTTTCTCGGCGTTGAAGCCGAGGCGGATTCCTCTGGTCTCGGCGGCGCTGCTGAATGAGTGGAGGATGTCCTTGACGAAGTAGACGATGTCCGTCTCCCTGAAGTGGAACTCCAGCTCTCCGCTGTCGAGCCTGCGGAGGTCGGACATCTGGTTGAGGGAACGAATGATGCGCTGGCAGTTGCGGCACATCATGTTGTAGATGTCCTTCTTCTTCGGGTCCTTTTCTTCCTCGCGCATCTCCTGCAGCGGGGACAGCACCAGCGTCATCGGGGTGCGGAGTTCTTCAGAGAGGTCGGACGCCATCTGAAGCTTGAAGTCCTTGATGCCGGATTCCTCCTCCCTCCGGCGGAGCATCCTGCGGGTGGTGAAGGAGAGTGACGCGAACCAGAGTGTCGCCAAGACCGCGATGGCTTCCGTCCCGTATGCCCACCACCTTCTGTACCATGGGGCGGAGATGTTGACGGGCAGGCTGCACTCCGAGAACTCGGACGGCATATTGTTGTCGGTCGCCTTTATCCTGAGCACATAGCGTCCCGCCGGCAGTCTCTCCCTCGATATGAGCCTCTCCCCGTCCGGAATTCTCGACCAGTCCTTGTCCAGCCCTTCGAGTTTATAGGTGCAGGTGATGTTGCCCGGACTCGTGTACTCAAGCACGGAGAACTTGGCTGTGAAACTGTCAGTGCCGCCCGGCAGCCTGATGTCCTTTCTCCCGGTCAGGTTGACTTCTTCCGCCTTGCGGCCGCCTATTATGAAGTCTGTCAGTATCACGGGGGCTGCCGGGCCAGATGGCTCCACCGTGTCGTCGGGGTAGAATGCGGTCAGCCCGTTGATGCTTCCGAATATAAGCCTGCCGTCTTCTGCGGCGCAGGCGGAGCGGTAGGTGAACTCGTCGTCCTTGAGTCCGTCGGCTTTTGAGTATTTCGCGAATCTTCGTCCAGAGGCGGAAAAACGGCCCAACCCTCTTGTGGTGGAGATCCAGAGATTGCCGTCCCCGTCTTCGAGTATGCCGCAGATCACATCGCCGGGAAGACCGTCATCTGTCGTGTACTTTGTGGATTCCCCGTAGCTGCGGCTGAAGCAGACCAGCCCGGAGGAGGTCCCGATCCACATGTTGCCGTCGGAACTCTCATAGAAGCAGTGTATGGTGGCGGCGGAGCCTGTCGTGAGACTGTCCTGCGTGAACCTGTCCATGACCGGGTCGTAGCGTTGCAGGCCGCGTCCCGTGCCGGCCCATACTATGCCGTCGTTGTCTATATGCAGCGTGCCGACGGGGAGATTGCTCCCTCCCGCTCTTGTGATGTTGCCTGTGCCGGGGGATATTGTCAGCAGGCCGGCATCCGTCGTGCCGACATAGAGGCGGTCTCTCTCCCTGTCGTATTCCAGATCGGTGACATGGTAATCCTCTGCGGAGAACCGCTTGGGTTCGCGGGCCCCTTTTGCCTTGATGTACAAGCCCTTGTCTGTACCTATCCAGAGGTCCCCGCGCCTGTCGGTGTCGAGTCCCGTGATGATGCCGTCGGGCAGGGACGAGTTCCGGCTGTCGTAGACGGTCCTGCTTCCTCCGCTGTCCAGACGCAGCAGTCCTTGCCCGGATGTGCCAGCCCAGATTGTGCCGGAGCGGTCTATGACGAGGGCGGTGATGCAGCAGTCCGTGCCTACCGTGCTGAACCCGTAAATCTGCTTTGGTATTATGGCGAGTCCGGACAGATATGCCCCGACCCAAAGGTTGCCCTGCCTGTCAAGCATCAGGCTGCGCACTTTCCACTTGTCGGCCCCTTCCGGGAGCATGCTCACGCCAAATTCCCTCAGGGCGTCGCGCCTGAAGTCATAGAGCCGGAGTCCGTCTCCGTCCGTGCCCAGTATGTAGCTCGGGTCGCCGGGGTCCGATGTGGCGTCTTTGATGATGGCGGATATGCGGAATGCCCTTGTGCGCGGGTCTGAGCTTGGACGGACCGGACCTCCGGCTGCATCCTGGAGCAGCAGTCCGGCATCGGAGGTGCCCATCATGACTGTCCCGCTTTCAAGGTCTTCCGCGAAGCATGTGATGTGCGGGGCGGACGGGAAATCCCTTTCCGGCACGGCTTCCAATATGGCTCCGGACACGCCGTCTATGGCGCAGAATCCTCCATCGGCGAAGGCGGCCCATATCCTGCCCTGCGAGTCCGGGAAAAGCTCGTTGATACGCATCGAAGGCAGGTTGGCGTTGACCGTAGCCGTTTTGACGGCGTCCACCTCTTCCGTAAAGCTGTCGAACACGGATATCCCGAGACTTTCGCTTCCGGCCCATATCTCGCTTTTGTTGCCTTTCTCCGGTGTGAATTCTATTATCGATGTCGTGTGTTCTCCCGCGATTGTCTTGAACTTCCCGTCTACGGGGTTGAATGTCTGCAATCCTCCTGTCGTGCCTGTCCAGAGTACGCCGTGGCTGTCTTCCAGTATGGCCAGGGCGTCGCTTCCGGCTATGCGGCCGCTGCCTTCCGGCTGGAATGTCCTGAAAGTGCTGCCGTCGAAATAAGACAATCCGTCTTCTCCGGCGATCCAGATGAATCCCATCTTGTCCTGACGGATATCGCTGATGCGGCTGCCGGGAAGTCCGTCAGACGTGTCGTATATCCGTGGCCTCTGAGCCCGGGCCGTCAGACACAGGCTCAGGGACAGCGTTATGAGAAGCGCCTTGCGGCAAAGTTTGTCCATAGTGTAAATATAGTCATAATTTTTTCTTTCTGCTTTAAATTGAGTATATTGCAGACGAAAAACTTTATAGATATGAAGTATTTTGGATTATCGGGAGCGATTGCTCTCTCCGCCGTCCTCATGTCAGGATGCTGTGGCGGAAACCGTGCCTGTTCCGTGCCTGAGGAACTCCTTGTCGCCAGGGACAGCGTGTGTGCTTATGATTCTTCTGCTGATGTCAGCATAGTTTTCGATGCCCCTCTTGACAAGAGCCTTCCTTTGAGCGCTGCTGTGGGTGAGTATTTCTCCGAGGTGCTCGGCGGCAGCTATCAGGATGACAGCCGCGATTTCAAGGCGGCGGCGCAGTATTATTTTGACGCCCGTCTGGAGTCGTCGCGGGAGTTTTTCCGTGAGTACCTTGAGGAGAGCGGAATGGAAGGTGGTGCCGGTTGCTATGACAAGATAGAGTTCGTCAAAGACTCTGAGAGCCCGTCGTATCTGACATATCGCTTCTCGGAATACTCTTATAGCGGGGGCGCGCACGGCAGCACCATATATCGCGGCGTGACTTTCCGCAAGTCCGACGGCCGCAGGATAGGCTGGGACGTAGTCGCGCCGGATGTGTATTCGGAGGGGTTGCAGTCCCTGATTTCTGATGGTCTCAGGGACTATTGGGGACTTTCCGCCAAGGATGACCTCCGGGAGTATCTTTTTGACAATGCGGTGTGGAGTGTTCCTCTTCCTCAGTGCCCGCCTCTCTTTGAGAGTGACGGTGTGAGGTTTATCTATAACGAGTATGAGATTGCGGCCTACGCGAGCGGCCGCCCGACTTTTGTCATTCCGTATGAAGATATGAAGCCTTTTATGATGGTCACGGCCAGAAGGCTTATACAACAATAAATGTTTTTGCTTATGAAAAGGACGATTACTGCAATTTTTCTCGTTGCGGTTGTGATGGCGGCCAATGTCCGCACATCCTCCGCCTGCACTGGTATCACCTTGAAGTCGGCTGACGGCTGCACGGTGGTCGCCCGCTCAGTCGAGTGGGCCGCGTCCGACAATCACGGACGCTATGTGGTGGTCCCGAGGGGCCACGAATGGCTTTCTATGGTTCCCGGGGGTGGAACCGGCAGGAGTTTCGCGGGGCGCTATGGCTATGTCGGCCTTGCTGTCGAGCAGGACGAGTTCGTAGTCGAGGGTCTCAATGAGAAGGGGCTTTCCGCCGGGCTGTTCTATTTCCCGGATTATGGCCGCTATGAGGATTATGATCCGGCGCTCAGGGATAGCAACATCTCTGATTTCCAGCTGGTGTCTTACATCCTTGGCCGATGCGCTACTGTAGCCGAGGTCAAGGAAGAGATAGGCAAGGTGCACATACACGGTTTCGACCCGCGGTCATCGACCGTGCACTGGCGCTTCGCGGATCCGAGCGGGGCCCAAGTGGTGCTGGAGGTGATTGACGGCAAGTGCATATTTTACGACAACACCGTCGGCGTGCTCACCAATTCCCCTTCCTTTGACTGGCAGCTCACCAATCTCAACAACTATGTGAACCTGCTGCCCGGCAGGGCGGGGGAGAACAGGCTCGGCAACATGGATCTGCGCTCTTTCGGGGGTGGCAGCGGTTTTCTCGGCCTGCCTGGTGACGTGACTCCGCCGTCACGCTTTGTCAAGGCGGCGTTCTATCAGAACACTGCGCCGGTGCGCGCCAATCCGGACGAGGCTTCGCTGGAAGCGTTCCGCATATTGAGCGCGTTCAACATCCCTGTCGGGATACAGTTCCCAAAGGGGGAGGATGTGGCCGATATCCCGAGCGCCACACAGATCACATCCGTGAGCGACATGTCCGGGCTGAAACTCTACTACCGCACCATGTGGAACAGCGAAATCCGCTGTTTCGAACTCGGCAAACTCAACTTTGCCAAGATCAAGTTCGTCTCCGCTCCGCTTGACACGGTGAAGTCGGATCCTATACATTACATCAAACTGTAAGGAGACCACATATATGCGAGAGGGGGTGACTAAAAAGTCTTGATAGACTTAGAGGTCACCCTCTTTTTATGTCTGCTCACCTCCGAGCGGGGCCGTTTCGCGCACTGAAGATGCGTCCGGTGCGGCAGGAGGCTGCCCACAGTCTGTGGAGTCGGCTGTTCTGTGGGCCTTTGAAGATGCGTCGCGTACCAGAGGAGGCTGTTTTTTGCACGGCACGCATATTCCGTACCGTAGAAGCCTGTTTCTGGTACCGAGTCCTCTCACAGAGGCATTTTAGTCGACCTCATATTTTTTGGTGGGGTGAAAATAGTATATTTGCATCAGTTACAATTCAAACTCAATAATACTAATATGCGTAACAACTACATTGCACCCACCTGCGAAGAGATTGAGATCAATCTTGACAACACCGTGCTCCAATCGAGCATTCTTCCAAGCGGCTTCGAAGACGGAGGCGAAATCTGGTAACTAAACACCCCAACGCAATGAGAAAATCTTATTTACTTGTCGCAACGGCGCTGCTGGTAGCAGCTTCCTGCCAGAAAAATGACAACGCTTCCTCTGTTGAAGGAATAAAGTACAATCCTATAGATGTGGTCCTTTCTGCTGCTATCGAAGGCGTGGATACCAAGGTCAGCTACACCGAAGATGCCAATGTTCTCAAGGCGGCATGGAAGGCCGGCGACAAGATTTCGCTCGTGGCCATTGACGCTTCCCAAAATATCCTTTCCAATGACGTCTTTGAGGCAACTACTGCGGGCGCCTCTGCGAAGTTCAGCGGCACATATTCTAACCCTGTCGGCGCTGCGATGGTGTCTGTGTTCTACCCTGCGCTTACGGAAGGAGAAGGCACTGCAGAAAAGCCTTGGCAGTCAAAAAAGAGGGAAGGTATAGGTCTTAAAGATAATAAGGAACCTCTTTTGTACAATATGAAAAAAGGTAATTCGTTCATTAGTGTTTCTGCTGAATATCAGTTGCAGAGGAGCAATGGCGATCTGTCAAATGTTGACGAGGCCGTTGTGATGCACGGAAAGATTACGGATTTCCCCGCTCTTGTCGCAGGAGATGTGAATGTGACTCTTAAGAGTATCTGCTATGTCGTAAAGGTTACAGCCAAAGTGCCAAGCGGCCATGATATAATCAATGTGGATTTTAGTGCATATAAGACTTCTTATTTTCCTGCTCTCACGTTCTACGGATGGACTTATGCAAATGATGAATTCGGCAAATTTACTGGAAACTCCTTGACTTATTGCAACGTTGGTCTTGGAGCTATGTTTCAATCCGAAGGTTCGACATATGGCACAGGCGTCAGTCCCGACGGCAGTGGCAATATCGTAGCGTACATTATAGGATATACCGGAGAGACTTTTACTCTGCCATCCGGAACGGTACTTAACATTAAAGCCCGTTCTTCTTCCACTTACTTCGAAGATATCAAGATTCTTTCATCAGACATTTCTCTGGAGCCGGGCAAGATGTATCGTATCAACGCGACTCTGAGCGAAGTAACCACTTAATATCCCGATAACTATCAAAGCAAGCGGCCGGCTAAAAATCTCTTTTTAGCCGGCCGCTTTCAGTGCTCCCTTAGGGGCTCGAACCCTAGACACCCTGATTAAGAGTCAGGTGCTCTACCAACTGAGCTAAGGAAGCAAATTCCCTGTTTGTGACCCGTTCGGGGCTCGAACCCGAGACCCCCACATTAAAAGTGTGATGCTCTACCAACTGAGCTAACGAGTCAGTCCTTTTGGTTTTGGGATTGCAAAGGTATCCTTTTACTTTGAATTCTCCAAATTTTCAGGGAAAATTATTTTAATTTTTTGCCTGTGATTTTCTCTATGGCCTCGAAGCTGCCGAGGTCGCTCCATTCCCATCGCCCCGGAATCATGTATATATCAGAGGATTTCTCCATCACGGCATAGTCGATGGAGATTTTGTCGCAGGTTGGGAACAGCCTGGCTACTTCAGCCTTCTCCTCGGCGGTGTAGAATGCCGGGGCGAGATTATCCATCACTCCGCTGATTTGCGGGGCGTACTTGCGCAGTTGTGATTCGAGGCTGGCGGCGCTGCTGATGAAGATGCCGGCATTCCAGAAATAAGCCCCGTCGGCAAGGTACTTCTCCGCGACGTCAAGTGAAGGTTTCTCTTTGAACGCCTCCACTTTCACCACTTTGTCTTCGCCCGTGGCGGCAGGAGCATATATGTAGCCGTAGCCTGTGTGCGGCGAGCGCGGCTCTATGCCGATGCACACTATTGCTTCCCGGGCGGCGGCGAAGTCCAGCGCTGTGCGGACCGTTCCGGAGAAGGCCTTGTGGTCAGGCACGAACGCGTCGGACGGCGTGACGACAATGCTGGCGTGCGGATACTTCTTGAGTATCTTGCGGCAGGCGTATGCGATGCATGGCGCGGTGTTGCGCGGCTCCGGTTCGGACAGGATTCTCTCGTCCGGAATCTCCGGCAGCTGCTCGTGGATGAAGTGGATATACCGCTCAGATGTGACCACCCAGAACTTTGCGTCGGGGTCCATCTCAAGGAATCTTTCGTATGTCAGCCGAATCAGTGACTTGCCGCGTCCGAGCAGGTCAAGGAACTGCTTCGGGTGCTCAGGAGTGCTGACTGGATACAGCCTGCTCCCCACTCCGCCGGCCATTATTACTATATGGTTGTCATTCATAATCGACAAAAATGAATAAAATTCGTCAAATTTCCTACCTTTGCGCCGCTTAATGGAAATAGACAGATATTTATGCATGGAGTCTGGACCGTATTATTGCTCATTGTGTCCAATGTTTTCATGACATTCGCCTGGTACGGGCATCTGAAGCTTCAGGAGATGAAGATCTCCGAGGGCTGGCCTCTCATCCTGGTGATTCTTTTCTCCTGGGGACTGGCGTTCTTCGAGTATTGCGCCCAAGTTCCGGCCAACCGTATCGGCTCCAGCGTCAACGGCGGCCCGTTCAGCCTCGTTCAGCTGAAGGTGATCCAGGAGGTGATTTCACTTCTGGTATTCACTGTGATAATCAACTTCCTTTTCAAGGGGGAAGGCATACAGTGGAACCATATCGCCGCCTTCGGCTGTCTGATACTTGCCGTGTTCTTCGTGTTTCTCAAATAGTTCTAAGCCTGCGTCAGCGCCGCGCTGCACAGGGTCTGCTCTCCGGCCTTGGCGATGAACAGATACTCGCCGCCGGTCTCTTTCTTGAGCCCGATAGTGACGCTCTCCCCGCGTCTGACCTCGTGGCGGTAGTTCAGGTCAAGTCTGAGAGGGGTAGGCCTGTCCAGGATGTCTTCCGGGAGCATGTCATACAGCAGTTCCACATAACGGGTGTTGTTGAGGTGCCCGTTGAAATCACAGTCGCTGTAGCAGACTCTCCTGTCGTCTTTGACTTCCGGGTCGAAGTCGCGTATCCTGCGCGGACTTCTGCACGGAATCGCGCTCTCAGTGCTGTCCAGCCCGAGGTCCGGGAACACTGGCCGCCTGCTTGTGCGGTCTATGATGCACCATTCGGTCGTCCCGCGGCCTATCTCGTTCCCGTCTTTATCTGTCATGCGCACGCAACGGTTGTAGGTGAGCCCTGTCCCTCTCACTGGCCAGACGCTGACATAGAGCGGCGCGTACAGGTCCGGGCGGCAGTCAATCTCGAAGGCGGAGCGCATCAGAACCCAACTCCTGTTGGCCCTTGCCATCACGTCTATCCCGTAGCCTTCCTTGCGGATGTTCTGCCCTATCGCGTTGATGAGATGCCCGCACATGGCCGGCACCGTGATTCTGCCCTTGAAGTCTATGTTCTCGGGAACTACTGAGTATTCGTAAGTGTTCATCGTTTTCGCATTTTGTCGGGGCAAAGTTACAGGCTCGGATGTATGGGATGAAAAAACTGTGTCCGATAAGGAGATAAAAGTGATAAAACGCTTGTTTTGCGGAAAAATTGCAGTATTTTTGGGACGAAAAACACGAAGTTTAATTTTAATCCCTCTGCATTAGGGGACGAAAGCTTATGAATTCTCCGGTCAGGCTCCCTAAGACTTATGCGGCTCATCTTGTGTATGTGCTGCTGGTGCCGTCTTTCTTCATCTCGTTCTGCTTCCTGTATGACCCTTTCGGGATACAGGACTTCTATATGGTGGGCGGCAAGAGTTTTCCCTTCCACTTCCTGATGCTGACCTGCATCATCCTCGCGGTCCTTTCTCTGACGAGGCTGATTTTCGTGGCGTTGTACAAATATATCCCTTTCCGCAGGTGGCACTACGGCATCTGGTGCTTCGGCGAGCTTCTCGTCTGCGCGTTTTTCATGGCTCTCTATACCGCCCTCTTCTACGGCTCAAGGATGCCGTATTTCCTCGCGCTGTCGCATTGTCTGAAGTTCTCGTATCTGATAATGGTATACCCGTATGTCTTTCTGATTCTGGTGAGGCTCACCATCAATCTCGGCCAGGATCAGGCTGCCAGGGTGCCGGATGAGTCGCTGGTGAAGTTCTATGATGAGCACAAGAGGCTGAAGCTCACAATTGACCCCTCCGCCATCCTGTATGTCAGCGCCGAGTCGAACTATGTGAAGATCCACTACCTGGAGAATGACAGGGCGAAGGAGTTCATGCTGCGGAATTCCATGCGGAGCCTGGAGGCCATAGCCGCCCGGCACGGACTGGTGCGTTGCCACCGCTCGTATTATGTCAATCCTCGCCATATCAAGGTCCTGCGCCGGGCCAAGGAGGGGCAGATTCAGGCGGAATTCCTCCAGGAGGGGCTCAGCCCCATACCGGTCAGCCGCCAGTATTACGACTCCCTCTCCGAACTTCTGTAAAGTTCTTTTACATCCCGTGTAAAGTTTCTTTACAGCGTCCGCGATGCCGGCCTGCCGAATCATTCTGATGGACAGGGTGTTGCGCTTCGTGGCACGGTTGCTGATTCTCTGCCGGGCTGATTAGACAAATGTCCTTCTCCCGCCGGATGTCCGCCGACATTCTTGCAGGATGGCCATCCGGGGCCGGGAGACAGGTTGTAAATGAACATGAGAAAAGCAAGTGATTTTTTGATCAAGATTCTCTCTTTGGGAGTCGGGCTGTCGATTGCTGTCGTGCTGATGGCCAAGGTCTGCTTCGAGCTGTCCTACGACGGCTTCTACAAGGATGTGGACTGTATATACAAGGTGACATCCGATATTACGCAGCAGGGCGAGAACAAGGAGTTCGGAAACACGAGCGGTGCCGTGGCTCCTGGCTTCATGGCGGAGGTGCCTGGTGTGACAGCCGCTACCAGGTACACCGGCGTATTCAATTCTGACATGTTCTTCGACGAGTCGGGCAACAGCCTGGAATGCAATATGATGGCGGCGGACAGTTGCTTTTTCGACATCTTCGGCCGGGAGGTCCTCTCGGGTGCACCAGTCAATGCTCTGAAGTCCTGGGACGGCAGCGTGGCTGTGAGCCGCAGTGTGGCCGAGAGGCTCGGAGGCGTGGCTGAGGCTGTCGGGAAAACCATATGCAACGAGGACCAGCCGGACCTGAAACTCACCGTGGCCGGAGTCTACGAGGATTTCCCGGCCAACGGGACCTTGAACTTCGATGCTCTGATCGGTATCGGTGCCATAGGGGAGTGGAGCATCAACAACTGGCTGGGCAACGACCGCTATTCCAGTTATATCAAACTTGCCCCCGGCGTCAGCCCCGCCTCGTTGACGGAGGCGATACGCAAGATGCAGGAGGCCCACCAGGACCTGGAGAGTCTTGAGAAGAACGGTACAAGCCTGCGTTACACGCTCAAACCGTTCAAGACCTTGCACCGGGACAACCCCGATGTCCGCAACATGCTGCTCATCCTCTCTGTGGTCGCGCTCCTGTTGCTGCTCGTGTCCGTGATGAACTATGTCCTCGTGGCGATAGGTGATGTGATCCGGCGCTCGCGCGAGGTCGGGGTGCGCAAGTGTTTCGGGGCCGGCGACGGTACCATATATGCGCTGCTTTTCAGGGAGACAGCGCTCAACATCGCCTTTTCTCTGCTGGTTGCGGTGTTGATCATCTTTGCCTTCAGGGGTGCTGTCGAGTCGCTCATTGGGGTCCCTGTGACGGACCTGATGATTCCGCAGACATTCATCGTCCTTGGTGTCACCGTCCTGCTGGTTTTCCTGTTCTCGGCCCTGATTCCGGCACGGATGTTCATCAGGATTCCGGTCTCCACGGCGTTCAGAGGGTACAAGGACAGCAAGCGGCGCTGGAAACTCTCGCTGCTGGCGGTGCAGTTCGCCGTCAACGCGCTGCTCGTCTCGCTGATGCTCGTCGTGACTGCCCAGTACCGCCGCAGCGTCGATGCCGACCCGGGCTACGACTACGACAATGTGGCTTATGCCTACATCCCGGCGCTGAGCCAGGAGAGGATGCTCCAGATTGCCGCCGACCTGCGCGCGCTTCCGGAGGTGGAGTATGCCGAACTGACCTATTGCCTGCCGTATGAGAGGGCCTCCGGCAACAACATATCTCTGCCGGGCGATGACCGTGACCTTTTCAACATCGCGGATGAGGATTATGCGACGGAGGGTTTCTTCGACCTGATGGGGTTCAGGCTCATTGACGGCAGGAGGCCGGAGGGGCCGGAGGACATGGCCGTGAGCCGGAGCTTCGTGGAGAAGATGAGCCTCTATGCCGACTGGTCCGACGGCGCCGTGGGGAAGACTGTCCGGATCTCCGGGCACAATAGGGACACATATACTATATGCGGTGTATATGAGGACTACCTGATCGGTTCTATGGAGCAGGCCGATGCGCGGCCGAGCGTCCGCTTCTGCTGGAGCGGGGGAGACAAGGCGACATTGCACAACATAGTCGTGAGATTCCGCGAAAAACCTGCCGGCGCCGTCAAGGCCGCAAACGAGCTCATAAGCCGGATGGTTCACGAGTCGGGAGGCGTCCGCGACATTGAACTCACCTCATATTCAGATACTTTCCGCCAGATGTACGAGGAGACCGATTCCATGCGCCGCACCTTCACCCTCGGTTCCATATTCGCCGTCATCATAGCGATCATAGGCCTTGTCGGGTATGTCCGTGACGAGAACTACCGGCGCAGCGCCGAGATAGCGGTCCGCAAGGTCAATGGCGCGCAGACCTCCGAGATAGTGCGGATGCTGGTCGTGGACATACTTAAACTTGCAGGCGCAGCCGTTCTGGTCGGGGATATAGGAGCCTGGTTCACGGCTGATTCGTGGCTCAGGAGCTTTTCCGATGCCATTGCGCTCGGACCGCAGTATTTCGTCTTGGCGGATGTCGTGGTACTCGCCGTCGTGGTGGCGGCTGTCGTGGCGGGGTCGCTCAAGATAGCCAGGGCCAATCCGGTGGAATCTCTCAAGCAGGAGTAGCCCTCCCCGCAGCAAAAAAAAGCCGGCGCAGATTCTGCGTCGGCTTTCTGGTTCTTCCACGGCTGTCCGGAGAAGTCGCGCCGTGCTGTCTATTCGCTGAAATCGATAGGGCCGAAGCTCTCCTGGACGCTCTTGTGGAGCTTCCGGAGCCTTATGCCTCCGGCGATCATGATCGCGCCGAGCACGATGAGGGCGACACCGGTGAGGACTACAACTGTCGCCATCCCCACTGAGAACGGCTTGAAGATGATCAGGATGGAGAGGAGGAGCAGGATGACTCCCGCAGCGATGCCCCAGCCGGAGCCGCGCACATTGAATGCGCTCAGGTCACCTGCGAAGCCGATGATCATGAAGCTGTGGTACATCACCCAGATTCCGAGGAATACCGGCAGCAGCACGGCCGTCACAGAAGGCATAGAGCAGAGCAGTATGCCGACGATGATGTCAAGGATGCCGCCCACAATGTTGTATCCCCTCATCATGAAGTAGTTGCGGCTGCTGAATGCGGCCACAAGCTCCACCACTCCGGATACCAGGATCACCACTCCGAACAGGAGGCTGAGAGTGAGATAGCTTTCGACCGGATTGCGGAAGACCACGAAGCCTGCCGCGATGCAGAGCAGGCCGCAGAGCACAAACAGCCACCAGCACTTCACTGTCCTGACTGCGCGCTCTGAGATTTGTTGGATAAAGTTACCCATAATGTAAAGTCTTTAATCTTATTATATACGAATCTGCCGGGCAAAAAGTTTCTGTTTTCTCTCGTTGTTTTCCCGGGCCGGCGGCGCGATATCTCAAAATGATTTGTAACTTTACGGAGATAAAAAAGATAATGCCATGACACTCGAACAGCAAATTCAAGAAGACATAAAGGCCGCGATGAAGGCCAAGGACAGTGTGGCGATGAACGCGGTGCGTGCCGTGAAGGGCGAAATCCTGCTTTTCAAGACGGCTGAGGGCGGATCCAGGGAAGTTACCGACGAGGATGTCCTCAAGATGATACGCAAACTGGTGAAGCAGCGCCGGGAGTCGGCTGAGCAATATGTCGCAGCGGGACGCAAAGGGCTTGCCGACAACGAATTGGCTGAGGCTGCCGTGATAGAGAAATACCTGCCTAAGCAGCTCTCTGAGGCCGAGGTGGAAGCCAAGGTCAAGGAGATAATAGCCGCGCTTGGAGCGACCTCCCTCAAGGAAATGGGTAAGGTCATGGGGGCGGCGAACTCCGCTCTCGCCGGTCAGGCCGACGGCAGGACGATATCCGGTATAGTCCGCAAACTCTTGTCATAACCAGAATTATCCCCTATATTTGTCTCAGGACCAATACACCTGAAACTATGGCAGAAGAAAACAAAGAATGGATATGCTCGGTCTGCGGATACAAGCATATCGGCCCGGAGCCTCCGAAGGAGTGCCCTGTGTGCCACGTGTCTAGAGAATACTTTGACGAAGCCGGCACGGAACCGGACAGCTTATGAAAGGAATCGTGCTCGCAGGTGGTTCAGGCACACGCCTTTACCCTATCACCAAGGGGGTCAGCAAGCAGCTCCTCCCGATTTTCGACAAGCCGATGATCTACTATCCGGTGTCAGTGCTCATGCTGGCCGGCATCCGGGACATCCTCATCATCTCGACCCCTTATGACCTGCCGGGATTCAAGCGCCTGCTTGGGGACGGAAGCGATTTCGGCGTCAATTTCAGTTATGCCGAGCAGCCATCCCCGGACGGCCTTGCTCAGGCCTTCATAATAGGTGAGGAATTCATCGGTGACGACTCGGTCTGCCTGGTGCTCGGGGACAACATCTTCCACGGTGCCGGGTTCTCGGGACTTCTCCGGGAGGCGGTGCGCACGGCGGAACAGGACGGCAAGGCCACGGTCTTCGGCTACTGGGTAAGCGATCCGGAGCGTTACGGCGTGGCCGAGTTCGACAAGGCGGGCAACTGCCTCTCGATCGAGGAGAAGCCGGCTGTGCCGAAGAGCAATTATGCCGTCGTGGGCCTGTATTTCTACCCCAACAAGGTGGTGGATATCGCCAAGCACATCAAGCCGTCCGCCCGCGGTGAGCTGGAAATCACCACGGTCAACCTGGAGTTCCTTGGCTGCGGCGAACTGAAGGTGCAGACGCTCGGACGCGGATTCGCCTGGCTGGATACCGGCACGCACGACTCCCTGGCGGAGGCGACCAATTACATCGAGACCATAGAGAAACGCCAGGGGCTCAAGATAGCCTGCCTGGAAGGCATAGGTCTGCGCAAGGGCTGGGTTAGCCCGGCCAAAGTCCGCGAGGTGGCGGGCCCGATGATGAAAAATCCTTATGGCCAGTATCTTGTGCGAGTCGCCGATGAGGTGGAGAAGCACGGGGTGCAGGGGACAGATGAGTTTTAGAATATGAACATACTTGTGACTGGAGCCAACGGGCAGCTTGGCAATGAATTGAGGATAGTGACCAGAGGCTCTGGGGACAATTATATTTTTACCGATGTCAATCAGGCGTCGGAAGAGCAGATTGCGATGCTGCGCAAGATGGCGGGCGGCGACGTGTGCACGGATACGCGCCGTCTTGACATCACCGACATTGCCGCCGTGAGGGAGATGGTCGCCTCTGAGAGAGTGGGCGCGATCGTCAACTGTGCGGCGTTCACTGATGTGGAGGGTGCGGAGGACCGGAAGGAGCTCGCGGAGCTTCTTAATGCCACGGCTCCGGAGAATCTCGCCTTGGCGATGAAGGAGGCCGGGGGAGTGCTGTTCCATGTCAGCACCGACTATGTGTTCGGGGGCGACCCGTACAACACCCCGTGCCGTGAGACGCAGAAAGGCACTCCTACCGGGGTCTACGGGCTCACTAAACTTCACGGAGAGGAGAAGATCAAGGCTTCCGGCTGCAAGCATGTGATCATCCGTACGGCCTGGCTCTACAGCGAGTTCGGCAAGAATTTCCTCAAGACCATGCTCAGGCTGACCGCCGAAAAGCCTCAGCTCAATGTGGTTTTCGACCAGACGGGGACACCGACTTATGCTCTTGATCTGGCCCGGGTCATATTCGGTATCATCTCTTCGCGTTCCTACGAGGAGCACCCGGGTGTGTACCATTTCTCCGACGAAGGCGTGTGCAGCTGGTATGATTTCACCAAGCTTATAGCAGAGTCCGCCGGCCATAACGCCTGCGATATCCGTCCCTGCCACTCGGACGAGTTCCCGAGCAGGGTCGTGCGTCCGGCATATTCTGTACTCGACAAGACTCTCATCAAGCGAACCTTCGGCATAGCCGTGCCATACTGGACCGACAGCGTGCGCAAGTGCATTGAAGCCTTGCGGGGTTGACAGGGCGCACTCGCACCCGACTGCGCATACAGCATCACCGGAAAGGAAAAATCGCTATATTTGCAAGTCGAAGAAATTTCAGCGCATCATGGGTAAAGGTATTGATAACGAAAGATATAGGCAGATGAAAACAAGGGATGGAGTTTACATCCCCGACATCGATATAGAGTATCCGGTCGACCGTTCGGACAAGCACATCCTCCCTGTCCGATATGACGGCAGGCAGGTCGCGCTTGACCGGACTTTCCCGTATCAGGAGATAGGCCACAGTCTCAAGTATCGTTTCAATCAGGCGCTCAATCATATAGGTCTCCGCTGCCTGCTCATTCCGCTCAACAGGATCCGTTACGGACTCAGGATTGAGGGCAAGGACAAGCTCAAGAAATACGCCGCGCAGCTGAAAAACGGTGCGCTGACAGTCTGCAATCACATCTATCCGTGGGATCTTACCTGCGTGCTGGACGCCATCGGCTGGCGCAAGCTCTGGTTCCCGATTTTCGGGGAGCACATGCGCGGCAAGGATGCCTGGTTCATGTACTATCTCGGCGGAGTGCCGATTCCCGAAGAGACTTCCGGGATGCGGGCCTTCGATGCCGTGTTCAACGAAATGCACGAGAAGAAGCAATGGATCCATGTCTTCCCTGAAGCCGCGAGCTGGAGATTCTACACTCCTGTGCGCACCTTCCACAAGGGGGCGTTCGCGATGGCCTGGAAGTACGACATCCCCGTGCTCCCGTTTGTGATTTCATATCGCAGGCGTACAGGTGTTTACAAGCTCTTCGACAAGCCGAATATCCCGCTTCTCACCCTTAATGTCGGAGACCCTGTCTTCCCGGACAGGTCGAAGCCCCGCAAGGAAGAGACCGACCGCCTTCTCCACGAAGCCCACAAGCAGATGACGGATATGGCCGGAATTCTGGAGAACCCTTGGCCTGAGACATTTGAATGAGTCTATGATCCCTTGGTCGCCTGAGGAAATAATATACTCGGACGCATGTCTGGTATTCGTGGTCACGGGGCTTTTCTGCGCTGCCGTGAGATGGTTCCACATGTGCCGTCCGTTCGATAAGGAGGCGTATTATTTCTATCCGGCGCGCTGGCAGGTGTCGTTTTTCTTCGCCGCTGTGGTGATGGAGCTTCCGTATGTGTTCGCCCCGTCATCGTCCGCCGTCTGGAACTATATCCGTATCTTTGGAATCCTGTATTATCCTATGTGTCTGTCCTCCATCTTTTTGCGGTATTTCCGCCAGCGGAAGCTGGATGAGCGGGGCGACAGGCTGTTCGTGGGTGTCCCGATGCTGATACTGCTTGTCCTGATGGCCCTTGCGGTGGCGGGGAGCAGTCTCCTCGCGGAAGGTAGTGCCATATTGATGCTTGCCGTTGTGTTGTGCAGTGTCGTGCTGCTGGGGCGGATGATTCGGGTGACGGCATGGATAAAGCGGCGCATAGATGAATATCATCTTCAGAACTACTCCGACGAAGAGGACTTTCTTTATAAGTTTGCTGCCAAGGTCTTGTGGCTTCCTTTGGTGTGGATCGCGATGCAGTGGGTGGTCTTCCTGTCCGACAGCCGTGATGTCAAGGCTGTCACTGATGTCGTGATGTCTGTGAGCCTTGTGGTTTTATTGTGTGCGATTCTTCATCCGCAGCGCACTCTCGGGCCAAGCAAGGTGCAGGAGGACATAGACCGTATCGAGGGGGATGAAGAAGCGGCCATCGGAGAGACAATGGCCGCCGAGCAGGAGGCGTGCCTGGCCGAGGCCTCAGCGCTCACATGGGATGAGGAGTCCAAGAGACAGGTTCTCAGTATCATACTCCGCAGATACAAAGAGCAGCACCTCCATAAGTCAGACATCCTCTCGGAGATGGACAAGGGCAAAGCGGCGCTGGCGAGCAGGTTCATCGCATCGGTGGGATACTATAACCTTATCAACATGTTCCGCCTGGAGTACGCCCGTCAATACATCGCGGCCCATCCCGACGCCAAACTGGCCGTCGTCGCGGAAGAGTCCGGTTTCGCCTCCGGGTCAAGTTTCAGCAAGGCAAAACGCAGCGTCCCTGAGATTGTCCCCGAATATGTGGAAGGGGTGCATGTCGCGTGAGGGGTTTCAGCGGAAAATCTCAGACTGCAGCTATGTCTTAGCGGAAAACGTGCCGACCCCCTTCAGCGCCCTTTCGTGAGCGGAAAAAATTTCTTTTTCTCGGACCGCCTTAGCGGAAAACGATTCTTTCCCGGCAGTGGGGCCGGGCGATCATTTTAACTTAAATTTGCGAGATGCCAGATGCGGCTTCATGTCTGATAGAGGCATTCGCCCGCATTGTGCGACATGGATTTTCGCGACAGACTATATGAATAAACCGATAGCGGCAGCAATGCTACTTTTTCTCTGTGCCGGAGCGTCTCTGAGGGCCGGCGATGCCCTCGATGATGGTCGGCAGTCCTATACACAGATTCCAGGATGGTATGCTGGAGCCGAGGGCGGGGTTCCTCTCGGATTCAGCACTTTCAGCAGTTTCGGGCACGACAGGTTCCGTGCCGGATTCGATGCCGGGGTTTTCGGCGGATACCGTTTCTCTCCGATACTCTCTGCGGAACTCCGGCTCAAGTGGGGCTGGACCTCGATGAGCGCGCGCGACTGCTGCGCACAGAGCAGCAGCTGGCTCGGGAATGACGGAGGGCAGTATTATGCCCCGGTTCTTGATATCCCGAGCCTGCACTACTCCGATATATATGCTCGTACATCGCTTCAGCAATACGGGGCGGCCCTTAATGTCAACATCCTCGGATTCTTCCGCCGGACGCGTGACAGCCGCTGGAGCCTTGAAGCCTCGCCGCAGGTTTACGCCGCGTCCACCCGCACGCGCATAAACGAAATCACCGGCGGGGCCGTATTCCGGGATGCCGGGACACAGTGGCACCTGGGCTATGGGATAGCTATACAGGCTGCTTACAGAATCACTGAGCAGCTGCGGCTTGCGGTTTATTCCGGCGCTGCCGGCTACATCGGAGGCCGGATAGACGCGATGCCTGTGAGACATCACAAGACTGACATGCTCTGGGAGAGCGGAGTGCGCCTGAGCGTGGATCTTGGGGCCATCTTCGGTGGCAGGACGGGCGGCTCCATGCGCGTAACGCCAGAGCCTGCCCCGCGCACAGAGCCGGAAGCAAGGAGCGTACCTGACATCATCCCGCGCACGGAAGAGCCTTCCGCCGCCGACACCGTTACGTCCCGTCCGGATTCTTCGGCCATTTTCAGCGATATGGGACAGGACTCACCGGTTGCCCCGGACACGACAGTTGTACCGGCCCCACAGCCGCGGCTCCTGGGCGAGATTCACTTCGGCAACGAAGAATGGACAGTGCCGCAGAGCCAGTACGAAGCCCTCCGGACAATACTCGAACTTATCAAGTCCAACCCTGACGCGCAGATTGACATCATCGGCTGGTGCGACCGCTACGGCACGGACGCGATGAACATGCGTATCTCGCAATTGCGCGCCGACTCGGTAAAGGCATGGCTGGCGAGGCGCGGCGTCGCCAAAACCAGGATGCAGGCCACCGGGCGCGGGGTTGACAGGGAGCAGCCGGACCGCACCAAGGCCCGCAGGGTCTCTATATTCATAATGGAATCGCGATGAACCGCCGGCAGACAAATCTGACATTACTATGACGACAATATATAGAGATCTCGGAAAAACGGCGAAACGCTGTCGCGTCTCAGCCTTGCTCTGTCTGGCTTCAGTGCTTGCCCCGGTGCTGCTCACCGGATGCGTCAAAGGCCCACATTTCGACGACGGAGGCCTCGTGGCGGCGCTGAGCTGGCTTGATGAAGATGACGAAAAAACTATAATCAGCGATGCGCGCCTCTGGGTCTATGGCCCGGAGGAGGCACATCAGGCTGCCTCGCTGCATTTCGGCAGTGCCGCTGAACTTGCTGCGAGCATCACGCGGGTTGAGGAGGGCCGGTACACTGTGGCCGGCGCCTGCAACCTTGTCCCTCCGTTCTCGGCCGCTTCCGGGGATGGACTTGAGTTCTCCCTGAGCGAGTCTGGAGCAAATCCGGCCCATGCATTCTACGGCGTTGCGGAGGTCAACATAGACGACCGAGGCAAGATTACCGTTGCGGACATAGCCATAAGGCGTGTCCTCTCCGAACTCACCATTATTATAGAAGACGCCCCGACGGGAGCTAAACTCTCCGGCGAAGTGCTTGACGCTGCGCAGTCGTTGTTCCCGATGCGCAGGAATCCGGATGGCGTCTTCGGCCTGCCTTCGGACAGGAAGTCCACCGTGGCGTTGCCGGAGACGGCCGCTTCGGCGGGAAGCATTGAGATGCCGGCCCTCCGCCTGATGCCTACTGCTTCCGGGCAGGAGTTCTCCCATCTGCGCATCCTCCTCTCCACTGCGGAGGACGAGACTTTCGAGTTCCGCATAGAGGCACCATTGATGCACCCGGCCGGCAAGTATGTGGTCACGCTGAAATACGGGCAGATGCGCCCGTATATGCGCCTTTCCGTACACAATATCAACGACTGGACCGAGGGCTGGATCTACAACGGCGAGATCCTCGACCCGGACGCCGCACCGTCCTCTCCTAGCCATCCGTCACCGTGCGCGACGGGGGCTGTTCCATGCAAGACAATAAAACAAACAAAATAACAAAACTCAAATGAACAAGAAATTCTACCTCCTTGCCATCGTGCCGGCAGTGCTGGCTATCAGTGGCTGCAACAAGACTGTAAATGACGGGCCTGCCCCGAAGTACATCACCGTCTCCACCGACATCGCCACCAAGGTGACGACCGCGGCCGACGGTACCCAGACATTCGCCAAGGGTGACAAGATCAGCGTCTACGCCTGGATCGGTGACCCGGCGACAGCTCCGGCGGCAGCTTCACGTGTCGTTGACAACTCCATCAACACCCTCGGTGAAGACGGCAAGTGGACAGCCGAGCCGCAGATGCTCTGGAAGAACCTCTCCGACAAGCACTTCTTTATCTCCGTGTACCCGGAGAACGCCGCCCCTGAGGCCGATCTCACCAAGGTGGCCTGCACCGTGGACCCGGCCAGGCAGACGGAGAGCGACATCCTCGTGGCCACGGAGCTCAACGGTAAAGTCGCGGACAACAACCCAGTCTCCCTCACCTTCGACCATGTCATGTCCAAGGTCAACGTGGAGCTCAGCTTCCGCAACCAGTGGGGCGGCACCCCGGAGGCTCCTGTCACCCCGACAGTCGAGTCCGTGCAGCTCGGGGACGTGGCCACAGACGGCACCGTCAACTACCTCACCAAGACCGTCACTCCGGGCACAGCCCGTGCAGCCATGGTGCTCCCGCAGACCAGGGCGAACACCGTCTACTCCTCCGTGCTCATCCCGCAGACCGGAATCAAGACCGTAGTAATCAGGATCGACGGCAAAGACTTCACCTACACCCACGGGTCCGACTTCGCCTTCGAGAAGGGCAAGTACACCACCATCAAGCTCATCGTGGGCCGCAACCAGATCGATCTCGGCGACGTGACGATCAACGGCTGGGGCAAGGGTGACGAGATCAATGGCGGCGAGGCGCTTGACTAAACCAAGACAAAACTCACAATGATGAAAATCAACACCCCGATACTCATCCTTACAGCCCTTGCCGCAGCTGTCAGCGGCTGCAACAAGGCTTCTGCCCCAGAGGCGCCCTTCGACCCTGTGGTCCGCGTCGCCCCGGAGGTGACCCCGCAGACAAGGGGATCCTACACCACGGAAACCCTCAAGGAATTCGACCTCTTCATCCATAGCGCGAACAGCAAGTATTCCTATACCAACACCAAGTTCACCAAGAATGCAACGTCCGGTGAATGGGAACCTGCCCGCCAGATGCTCTGGGAGGGCAAGAAAACCGGATTCGACTTTCTTGCCATAGCTCCATCGCAGGCATCCGGGCTGTCCATGACGGATGACCCGATCTTCGTGTTTGAGGTAGAGACCGTCCAGACGAAAGAGAGCACCGCTTCGGACCTGCTTTGGGCATTCAAGAGCGGCACGAGTTGTGAGGACACAGACCTTTTTGATTCGGAGGGAAAGATGAAGATTGCCTTCAATCACGCCTTTTCCAAACTCACGGTGCAGTTCACCCTCGGTACAGAGTTCAACCACAACGACGTGCCGCAGAGCAGCCCGGTCCGCGATGTCAAGATTGGCAAATTCAAGACGCAGACCGCGATCAAGATTAATAATAATAAATTTGATCCAGTTGGGTCGACCGGTGATGAGAAGACCATTCAGGCTTATGAGGAAAGCTGGACAAAGGCAGTTGACGCGGCGGGCAGGGATGACAAGACCAAGAACTGCGTAGCCGTCTTCGAGTGCATCTTGCCGCAGCAGAACTGGATAACGTTTACAGTGAATTTCATTTGTGGCGGTAAACCATATACATATACGGCCAATAGTGGTGGCGATGGCCTTTTTGAGAGCGGGAAGAACTACATCCTCCCTCTCACCGTGGGCAAGGATGAGGTCATAGCCGGTGAGATCACCGCGACCCCTTGGGCGGACGGCGGCACTTCAGATTTGGAAACAGACTAAGCCATGAAGAAACTGAAATATTCATTGGCGGCGCTTGCGCTCGTTGCGCTTGCCGCCTGCAATAAGGCTGAAATGCCTGGCTACCTCTCCGACCCCGATGCCGTACGCATCGAGGCCGCCGTGGGCGTCCTCACCAAGAGCAACCCTCTCGGCACTGTTGAAGAGCAGAGGAAATTCAACGAGGGCGACCGCATCTCCGTCACCAATGCCGGCGAGACCGTGGTCTACAAGCTCAATGGCGGCACCTGGGCTCCCGAGAACTCCGGCGAATACCTCAAGTGGGACAAATCTGACCTCACTTTCACCGCCAAGTATCCGGCGGACTACTCTGAAATCCCTGATGACCAAGATACCAAGGATAAACTGGCGGCTGCGGACTATATGGAAGGTACCCCGAACCTCGCTTCCATCCCAAGTGACCATATTCTCAGCATAGGTCTTGAAAGGAAGAATGTATTGGTGAAGATCAAGATCCTGAAATACAATGACGAGTATAATGAGGGGACGGATGAGATCCGAGCCTTTAAGATAGGCGGCAAGAAGAACACCAGCGGTCTTTTCGATTTTATGGTGGGAGCGCCATTGCTTCAGGACAGGGACGGCAATGTCGTCACGACGGGTATCGGCAAAGTGGGCTATACCTACACTGCCATCGTAAGTCCCAATGCAAAAGGTGAAAACAGCGACGGCAGGTTTGTCAATCTTGATGTGTATAGAGACGGGCAGACTCTGACCGGAGGTACGGGTATTTGGGTCAACGGCATTCCTGAACTTGTCGCCGGGAAGTCCTACACCTTCGGGCTGATTGTCGGCAAGACTACCGTCAAGGTCGGCAGTGTCACCGTGAACGACTGGACGACGGGAGATAAGATCGACATTGGCGAGACGGAAGGGCACCCTAACCTTTGGGACGGCTCGGTCGTTGCCGGATTCGCCGGCGGCACTGGTACTCCGGATGATCCGCACCTCATCGCCACCCCTGCCCAACTCGCCTACCTTGCGCAACAGGTGAACGGCGGTACTTCTTACGAGGGCAAGTATTTCAGTCAGACCGAGGACTTTGACCTAGGTGGCAACAAATGGACTCCGATCGGGAGTGGGAATCATCCTTTTAAGGGGCATTTTGATGGAGACAATCACGGAATATTCCGCTTGAATGCGGACATAAACCTAGCAATGTATGGCGGACTTTTCGGTTATATATCTTCGGGGAGTGTCAAAAACGTAAGGGTTCGTTCCGGACTGGTGAAGTCAAGCAATGCGTGCGTAGGGGGAATCGTAGGTGAACTTAATGGCTCTCAGATGGAAAACTGCACTGCGAGCGTCAATGTGAGCGGAAGAGAGAGTGTCGGAGGACTGGTCGGTCGCTTGTCTTCGGGCAGCAATGTTTCCGATTGTCATTTTCTTTCGGGCGAAATAACAGGTATAGGTAATAATATTGGAGGAATTGTCGGGAAAGTTACCTGTGGTAATAATGCCTCTGCTCGCAGCACTGTCCAGAGGTGCTCGGTTAATGCCTCTGTGACAGGGTATCGTGATGTCGGAGGCCTTTGCGGTTGGTCCGTGGATGGTGACCACACGTTTTTAGGTTGTACTATGAAGGGGAGTGTTACCGTCACTTGGGAGAATGGCGGAGGTCTTGCAGGTCATATAGGCAGCAGAGGAGAATTCGTAGGATGCCGGTTTGAAGGCTCCATTAATGGGGTGGGCGGCGCCCTCTATACTATATATATAGGAATTGCCATCGGCTATGACGAATGCAGTGAGAAAGCTACGGCAGGTGTGACTTTCCAGAGTTGCGAGTGCATAATTGACGCGCAGACCAACACAAGCCTGAATGGAGAAAAGGTCGGGTATATTGTGAATAAAAGTGCAGACAACGAAAAAGTAAGGGCAGACGGTTGTGATTACTCCAAGATCAAAGTAACAGTTAAAGACGATGATACACAAAACTGACATATTCGCTGCGCCGGTTATTTGTGGCGCAGCCATTGCGCTCCTGTTGGCGGCAGGGTGCAGCAAGCAGGAAACTGCGGTGGTGACCGGATTTCCTGAGGACGGAGCGGTGCGTATAGCGGCTAATGCCGGTACGCCGGCTACCCGCGCAGGCGGGAGTCAGTATGAAGGCTCCACTCTCGGTCTCTTTATCGATTATGGCTCCGGTGGCTACAGTGAGTATAACATCATGTGGAGCAAGGATGCTTCCGGGCAGTGGACTCCGGAGAAAAACATGCTGTGGAAGGACGGCAAGTCCGGGGCGGACATCTATGCGTATGCGCCTTTTGTGGGAGTCAGTATGTCCGATGTCAATCCGGTAGCTTTCGAGATTCCGGAAGACCAGAGCGCAGGCACCACGGCAGCTGATCTCGTGAGCTGGTCCCGTACGGGTTTCGTTCCGGATGCCAACCAGAATAAGGACTTCTCCTCAGACGGAAAGATTCTTATCTCATTCAGCCACCGTCTGGTGAAGATGACTTTCAATTTCGAGAAAGGCAATCAGTTTGCATCTGACGTGACAGTCGTCGATGCGACGCTTTTCGGCACCTCATCCAAGGTTGCGTGCGACCTTAAGGCCGACAAGGTGACCGCCGCTTCTGATGCTGTTTCCCGGGACATAACGCTCCATAAAGTCGAGAATCTCAAGTACGAGGCGGTGTTCTTCCCTGGCGACGGGCAGAAAGCAGGAGCCAAGATGCTTGAGGTCCTCATGTCCGATGGCAGACCTCTATACTATACCGTCCCTGCCACGGGCCTTATCTCCGGTGGTCTCCAACCGGGGAACGCCTACGAGATGAAGATGCGCCTCGGCAAGGACAAGATCGAGCTCGCCAGCGATGTGGCCGTGGCCGATTGGACTGAGAGCGGGACCACGCTTCCGGGTGGAGAATCGATTCTCGATGCTGATTCCTGGGATGGCACTGTCGCTTCCGGATTCGCCGGCGGCACTGGTACTTCGGATAATCCGCACCTCATCTCAACCTCAGCCCAGCTCGCCTACCTTGCGCAACAGGTGAACGGCGGTACTTCTTACGATGGCGAGTATTTCCGTCAGACCGAGAACTTTGATCTCGCTGACAAAAAATGGACTCCGATCGGGAGTTCTCCCAGCCAAGCATTTCGTGGACATTTTGACGGTGGTAATAAAGGGGTCTACTGCCTGAATGTGGACATAACAGGCTCCTATGCAGGACTCTTTGGTTATATCCGTTCGGGAAGTGTCCGAAATGTCAGGGTTTTTTCCGGCTCGGTAAAGTCAACTGGTTATAATGTAGGGGGAATTGTAGGTGCCCTTGTGGGCAACTCTTCGATGGAAAACTGCACTGCGAGCGTCAATGTGAGCGGAAATGTGAATGTCGGAGGACTGGTTGGCAGCATTTCGGGCAGCACCGTTTCCAATTGTCATTTCCTTTCGGGCGAAATAACAGGTATTGGTAATGATAATAATTCTATTGGAGGAATTGTCGGGAATGCCCAGACCGGGGCTGGCACGGTCAGGGATTGCTCTGCTAACGCCTCAGTGAAAGGAAAGCAGTTGGTAGGAGGTCTTTGCGGGTGGCTTTGTAATGGTGACCACTCTTTTTCTAATTGCATCATGAAAGGGAGTATTACCATCACTAGTGAGGCTTGCGGTGGTCTTGTCGGTCAGTTATATGATAGCAAAGGAAAACTCGAAAAATGCCGATTTGAAGGCTCCATTAATAGAGAGGGCGACACCCACTATACTGGAATTGCCATCGGTGCAGACAATAGCAATGTGACTTTCCCTGGCTGCGAGTGCATAATTGACGCGCAGACCAACACAAGCCTGAAAGGAGAAAAGGTCGGGTATATTGCGAATCAAAGTGCAGACAACAAAAAAGTAAGGGCAGACAATTACGATTACTCCGATATCACAGTAACAGTTAAAGGCGATGATACACAAAACTGACATATTCGCTGCGCCGGTTATCTGCGGCTCCGTCTTTGCGCTCCTGCTCGCCCTCTTGGGGGGATGCAGCAAGCAGCAGGTCGTGCAGACCCCTGCGGAGGGCAATTTCCCTGCGGATCACGTCATCCGCGTCGCTCCGCAGGTCCGTCCTACCAAGGGTAGCCACACCACGGATAATCTCGCGAAATTCGACCTTCTCGTGGAAGACTCCAACAACCCTGCAAGCAAGTACACCTACTCCAACACCGTTTTCAAAAAGACCGGGAGCGCCTGGACATCGGACAAGATGCTGCTCTGGAGCAAGCCCGGCTCTACGGCCCTTGTCTACGCCATCGCCCCGTCCGCCGGTCTTGAAAGTCTGGTGTCGGTTGATGATATCAACTATGGGCAGAACGGCGTTGCGCTTGAGGTGCAGGCCGTGCAGGACAAGGATGACAACAGTTCCGACTATCTGGGCTGGGCATCAGGGCAGAAGAAGGTCAGCGAACTGCTTGGCGAGGGAGGCAAGCTGTCGTTTGCGTTCACGCATCTGTTGACCCGCTTCTCGGTGACGTTCAGACTCGGCACGGAGTTCAATGTTTCCGGGGTTCCGGCTCAGGACATCATCAGCGATGTGGTGATCTCCGGCACGGCGCGAGGTTTCATGCTCAAGGGTGCCACCGGGTACACTTCATTCACTGTCGAGCCCGGCGCTGCGGCATCCGACATCAAGCCTTACAACGCGGGCTGGACTTCCGCTGCGGATGTCAAGGGCAACTGCATCTCCGTCTATGAGTGCATACTCGTGCCTCAGACTGTGGCCTCCGGTGTGCTGAAAATCAGTTTCAAGGCTGCCGGGAAGAACTACGAGTGGACATTGCCGGAGGGTCGGAAGCTTGAAGGCAGCACCGCCTACACCCTCACCCTCAAGGTGGGCAAGGATGCGGTGATCGCGGGAGGCTTCACGGCCACAGAGTGGACTGAGACGACCGGTGGAGAATTGGAAACGGAATAAAGGATAGAAAGATATGAGAATCAATATAATATCTATACTCGCGCCTCTCGCGTCAGCCGCGCTTCTCGCCTGCTGCACCAAGACCGCCCCGGAGCGCACCTGGGCCACCGACCCGGATGCGGTCCGCATAGAGGCTTCGGTGGGGGCGCTGACCAAGACCTATCCTGCCGGTACTGAGGAGGAACAGAAGAAGTTCAAAGGCCCCGAAGGAACAAAGTACCCAGGGGATCGGATTGCTGTCTCAGCCGAGGCTAACGGAAAGGTGGAAAAGACCGTGACATACGAGTTTGACGCAGAAGTCTGGAATCCTGTACCTGTCACCGACTATCTCGTTTGGAAGGCCCCTGTCACCTATAAGGCCTGGTATCCGGCTTCTGCAAAGGACGGCTTCACTCTGCCGGCCGACCAAAGTGGAAGTTTAGATGAAAACCGTGGCAACTTCGAAAAGGCGGATTTCATGACCGGCGAATATGTCTGCGGCTCTAAAGACAAGATTCCATCCGACCATAAGCTCCGCCTTGTGATGCAGCGCAAGATGGCTCTTGTCACAGTCAATGTGGACAAGAACAGACTCAACAACCAGTTTGACGGGAAGGACATTTATATGATCAGAGTGGAGAGCATCCGGTCCGGCCGGAGCGTTGTCAGCCCTGACGGCACCGGAAGTGGAGATCCTGTGGATGTGAGGCCTTATCGGTATGACAGTGCCTATGGTACGGATGGTAACTATCACGCCATCGTCGTCCCTTGCGACGGGGATGATTCTGCGGTTTTCCTGAAAATCACAGTGTGCTGGAAGCCTGGTACTGAACAGGATAAGGCTGTGTTATACGTCACCGGCCGCCCTGCGTTCGAGGCTGGCAAACACTACACCTACAATCTCACCGTCGGCAAGGACAAGCTTGAGGCAGGCGACATCACCGTCTCCGACTGGGGTGCCACTGTCGACCTCATGGAAGGTGGCGGCGAGCAAGAAGCCGTCAAGCTCTCCGATCCTATAAGCATGTCCGGCCTGCGCTCCCGGCTCAAGGCGTGGAACGATGCCAATCCGAATGACCAAAAGCAGCTCAAGGACCTTATCACCAAGGAATTGTTTGATGAGAACTGCAAAAATGGCAAGCTGATAATCTCCGGAGAGTTTGACAACACGACCCCGGCGTACGAAGACACTGGGTCCAAAAAGTGTTACGGGATGTCCGAGGAGACTCTTGAGGCGTTTGAGAAGATAGCGGAGTATGTCAGGACGAAAGCGAACAATGTCAAAGAGGTTGACCTCAGCGGACTCAAAGGTTTGACCGCTATCGGGGAGATTCAAAAGAAAAACGGCAGCGAGTCTTATGACCTGTCTTTCTATGCGGGCTATTTGGAGACATTCATCGGCTCTCCGGATATTACAGTTATTGATTATTGTTTTGGGAATAATAATAATCTGGTCTCCGTCTCCGGTCTGGAAAATGTAACCGGGGCCCGGGGAGCGTTCCAAGGTTGCCGTAAGCTTTCCGTAGTTCCGAATATGCCGAAGGCGACAAATCTGAGATATACATTCAGTGATACCGCCATTAAAGAGCTCCGGCATGATAATGCTGAAATATTGGCCATTAGCGACTGTGCCTCACTTGAAGTCATTGATTGCCCTAAGGTGAATTGGTTGATTGGCGGAGCGTTTAAGGGTAATATCAGAGCACTGGATAATCTTAAGGAACTGCACTTGACAGCAGAGTCTTTTGAATTGGTGAATGCCAATGTTTTTCAGGGTGGAATACCTATAGGCAAGGTCGCACTATACCTGAATGAAAATCAGGTGGACAATATAAAACATATTGCGTCCAATGACTACTACGAATGGCGGCCGAAGAAAGCAGATGGCAATACATCAGCTGTCCAGGCAGATGGCACTACTGACTACATCCTCCTCAACAGTTTCGAACACATTTACTGTGGCAACACGCGGATCAAATAATACATGTGCTCAATCATTCCCATACCGCAATACAAAGAATCAGCTGTCTGGCCGCTGAGTTTGTCGAGGTGGCTGCCGGGCCAGTGCTGCTTTAACATAATATACTTATATTTAATATGAGACAGATACTATTGATGACCGGGGCGGTGCTGCTCGCGGCGGGCTGCGCCAAGCAGACGGCGCCCGTTGAGAGCGGCGGGCCGGAAGACCTCGCCATCCGGGTCTCCGCCCAAGTGGACGGGATGACGCGGAGCAGCTATGGGGCCGGTATTCCTGAGTCTCTGAAAGAGTTTGATTTGCTGGTAGAAACATTCGTGGATGGGGTGGCTCCTTGGGGGTTTGATAATGGGTATAACTACAACAACTCCAAGTTCACGTATGACTCGGGTTCTGGAGAATGGACCCCGTCTGCGGCTGCATCCAAGATGCTGTGGTACAACAGCACCACGAAGGTCCGCGTCGCCGCCATGGCCCCTTGCCGCACGGAGGGTTCCTATGCTATCGGCTGGGATCCAAGGGTTGGCCGGCTTTTGTCTGATGCTGGCGAACGTGAATATGTCACATTCGAAGTCCAGGCTGAACAGTCAAGAGACAACTATGATTCTGACCTGCTCTTCTATTATAAGAAAGATGTCACCCCGAAGGACCTGCTTCAGGACGGCAAGCTTCCTGTAGTTTTCCGGCACATGCTCAGCAATCTTGTGATCACATTCAAGCTCGGCACGCAGTTCAACGATTCCGGGGTTCCGGCTCAGGACATCATCAGCGACGTGGTGGTTTCCGGCACGAAACGTACCGTCAGGTTTGTAAAGGAACCGTCGGAAGATGAGTTGTACATATCTGCTGTCGGCGATGCGTCTGATGTCAAGCCTTACAATGCTTCCTGGACGCCGGCTGCGGACAAGAACGGCAACTGCATTTCCGTGTACGAGTGTATCCTGGCGCCCCAGACTGTCGCTGCGGAGCAGTTCAAGCTGAGCTTCAAGGTGGACGGGAAGGACTATAGTTGGACTCTTCCTTCCGAATATGAGTTTACGGGGAATTACGTCCACCGCCTGAACCTGCGGGTCGGCAAGGATGCCGTGGCGCTGGGCGGGACTTCGGCCGCAAGATGGGAAGATGTTGACCGTGGAACAATAGAGACTGACTGATATGAAGATGCAAAAAGTATATCTGGTGGCGCTGCTCACCCTGTTTGCCGCCTGTACGAAGACCCCTCAGGCCGGAACCGGCTATGCGGCCGACCCTGACGCGGTGCGCGTCAACGTTTCTGTGGGCTCTCTCACGCGCAGCAATCCGCTGGGCTCGGCGGAAGAGCAGACCAGGTTCAATGCCGGCGACAAGATCTCGGTCATCCATGTTTCCGCCAACAAACTTGTGAACTACAAGTTTGACGGGATTTCATGGGCTCCGGAGGGGGATGATTATCTTGCGTGGCAGAGCGGAGGCGAGAACACTTTCCGTCTCCAGTACCCGTATATCGGCCATGAACGCGACTTCGGTGAATTTTTCAAGGACCAGTCGACCCTCGAGAAGATGAGCAGGTCGGATCTCATGAAGTCGGAGGACATCGTATACACCGAGATTCCTGACGACAAGCGGCTCACGGCCACGCTCAAGCGCCAGCGTTCTCTTGTCACTGTGGTGATTGCCGGTTTCGCTGATGAGTTCAGCTCCGAGGATGCCAAGATCACGGATCTGAAAATGCATCTGTGGGATGGTGGTCAGGGCGATGAAATCATCACTGTGACTCCGTATATCCGTGACGCGCAGGGTGCCGCCCAGCAGGAAGGCACGGCGGGCTTGAAAGGATATTCTTATACGGCGATCGGGCGTAACGGCTGCGATTATCGCGGCAATGCTTTCATCAGGATGATAGTCGCCGGCAAGACCCTTACTGTCTCGAACCCGGCTCCGATGGAGATTGGCAAGCATTACATCTACAATCTTATGGTGGGCAAGGAGACCGTCAAGATTGCAGGCGTCACGGTCGCGCCATGGGGTACCGGCGAGCCGATAGACGGGGACTATGAGACCGTGACTGACCGCTACAGCATCTGGGACGGAACGAGTGTGGACACGGCCCTTCAGGGCTATGGCTACGAAGAGAATGGTTATGGCACAGAGGAATATCCTTATGTCATAAACACCGCCGCCCAGCTGGCCGGCTTTGCGAAGCTTGTGAATGATGGGGTCAGTTTTTCCGGAAAATACATTAAGCTCGATGCCAACATCGACCTCAACGGCCAGCCTTGGACACCGATAGGGAAAGGCAAGTCTTTCAGGGGGCATTTTGACGGCAACGGCAAGGTGATTATCAATATGACTGTCAACGCTAGTGCCGGTGACGATTGTGCAGGCTTTTTCGGGGAGGCTAGTGATGCGACGATCAGCAATCTTATCTTGAGAAACGGCAAGGTCTCAGGAGAAATTAAATATTGGGCCGCCTTGCTTGTCGCTTTTGGTGCATATATCACGGTGGAATCTTGTAAAGTTGACGGTACTGTAAAATCAGATGTCAAAAATGTCTATTCCGGTGGGCTGATAGGTGCCATAATTGGAAAAAATAAAATTTCCAATTGTGAGGTGAATGTGGATTGCTGTGGAAGGTATTCCGGAGGCATAATCGGGAAAGGAGAATTCAATAATGATGGCAATATCACTATCGAAGGTTGCACTGTACGGGGTGTGGTTTCCAGTGTTGATGGTACCGTGGGCGGGATTGCCGGCCTCCTCATTTATGGCGTTCCTGTGATTTCTGATTGCCAGTCCTATGCGGACGTTAAATGCGGTAATATGTCCAGAGCCAGAGAAAGTAGTGTGGGCGGACTTGTTGCTGAAATGGAATTTAGTAACGATGCCATAGTCAAGAACTGTGCAGTTTATGGGAGTATTTACTGCAAGCCGTACGGCGGCAATGAGTGCCACGTTGGAGGAATGTTTGGAAAGGTCCGCGTTGCCACTATTTCCGGTCTCAAGTTCGAAGGTTATATGGATGTGGACAAGGACTGCAACAGTACCACAGATATTGAATACACGGGGTATTTCATAGGGAAGATTGATGATTCCATCACGGTCACGGATAAGTGTACCTACAGGAAGGCCGGTACGAAGGATCTCAAAGCAGTTGCCTCTTATCCGGCGGGCGTGGACATTACCAGAATTGAAGAAGCTAATTGATTATGAGGAATATATCATTATACATGGTTCTGGCTCTTGCTGCCGTGGGACTCGCGTCCTGCACCAAGGCTCAGGTCGCGGCGGATGGCGGTTTCCCGGAGGACGGGATTGTCCGGATCAGCGCCAGTGTGGATTCGCCCGATACCAAGGCCCCCGGCACTGCGGCTCTGACCACGTACGGGGGGAGCACTCTCGGGCTTTTCCTGGATTACGGCGACGGGCAGAAGTACACCCAGTCCAATGTTCTCTGGAACAATGACGGCTCCAACAACTGGACCGCTGCGGCCCCGATGCTCTGGAAGGACGCTTCGACCAGCCTCGGCGTGTATGCATACGCTCCTTATGTAGCCGGGGAGGGTGACCCGAATCAGGTAAGGTTCACCATCCCTCTCGACCAGTCGGAGGGGCTTGATGCTGCGGATCTGCTCTGGTGTCCGATGCAGGGTTTCGATCCGGCTACTGGGTTGATTGACAAGAAATTGAACATAGAGTTCAAGCACGCTCTCGTCAAGCTCACGGTGAACATCGCCCTCGGCACGGAGTTCAAGGGCAAGGATATTTCCATACGGGAGGCGCTGTTCCGCAGGTCAGTTGATAAGGCTGCTATTTGTTTCCGCGGTATTTCCGGGGCGACGGAGAGTTTTGTCGGCGTGGCCTCGGATGTGAGCGCCAATGCTGTGAGCATCAAGATGCACGACTGCTCTGCGGACGGGAAACTCGCCTGTGAAGTCATATTCTATCCTCATGGTTTCTTCGACGGGAATGAGATGCTGACTTTCACCCTTTCCGACAACAAGGATTACCGGCTCATCCCGGCAAGCGGCTTCGACGGCAAGTTCAAGCCCGGCAACGCATATCAGATGAATCTGAAGGTCGGTAATGACAAGGTGGAGATTGCGGGCGTGAACATCGAAGACTGGGGCGGCACCAGCACGGTGGGCGGCGATGGGGCTGATTTTGAGGCTGTCAAGTTGTTGGACATCTCAGATTTTCGCACTCTGTTGTCTGAATGGAATGCTGAGAATCCTTCCGCCAAGAAGTCGCTTGCAGACTTCATGACTCCGGAATTGCTTGACGAATGCTGCGTGAACGGCAAACTGATCTTGACCGGGGAGTTTGACAACAGCGAGCCGTTAAGCAATGAAAGCGGGGGTATGTCAAAGGAAACTCTCGAGGCTTTCGCTGTCATCGCGGCCTACGTCCGGGACAACGATGTCACCTGCCTGGATATGAGCGGACTGAAGGGGGTCAAGAGCCTCGCAGAAGTCCGTCCGGGTGCTGAAGAAGTCTACAATTTGCGTTTCTCCACTGTAGTTAGAGAATACGACAGCTCAGGAGGCGTCACGGAAAGCGGCGCAGGAAGCAGGCTCGTGACTTTCATCGGTTCCGCGGATGTGGTCAACATCACGAGCGCCTTTGAGAAATGTGCCGGCCTGGTTTCGGTTTCGGGCCTTGAGAATGTGACGAATGCTGATTTTGCGTTTGCAAACTGTCCCAAGCTCTCAAAGACCCCGGATTTTCCCAATGTCCTTTCTCTCAATCACACTTTCTTCAATACGTCCATTACAGAACTGAAGTACAAGAGTGTCAAGGAAATAGCTGTACACAACTGCAGGGAGTTGACAATCATTGATTGTCCGAATGTCGTGAGACTCGGCCAGCATGCCTTTTATTCTTTGCCTAAACTGACGGAAATCCGCTTGGCTTCAAAGTTTTTCGAGTCTGTCCACTATCAAGCTTTTGACGCTATAATAAAGGGAGAACGGATCACACTCTATCTGGATGCGTCCCAGAAGGATAACATCAATACGACCGATAAGACATGGACTCCGAAGAAGTCGAGCGGGGAATCTGCAGTAGAGGGTGACATACCGGCCAGTCTTGAACGTTTCAACGCCGTCTACTGCGGAACAGATAAAGTTCTGTAGCCCGTTTGCAGGAGCCTGCGGCACAGAATCGGCCCCGTTTTCTGTACCGCGTGGCTTTGGCCTTGGGCCCGGTGTGCGGAAGTGGCTGCTGGGCCTTGGGCTGTGCGGAGAGATTGGTACGGCAAACCCTGCCTTTGCCGTACCAAACCAATTTTGCGAACTCAATCGTACGGCAGATAGCCGTTTCCCGTACGGAGCCCCGGCTGCGGAAGTGGCTGCTTGGCCTTGGGCTGTGCGGAAGTGGCTGCTGGACCGGGGCTGTGTGGAGAGATTGGTACGGCAAACCCTGCCTTTGCCGTACCAAACCAATTTTGCGAAC